>RRZU012866988.1_pt1 | contig 12074 bp, 13 predicted proteins | sample 2165561 | NCBI WGS metagenome assembly RRZU01 (sample SAMN10456909, study PRJNA506462) | wastewater metagenome | isolation source: wastewater sludge | place: USA: Moscow, Idaho | reverse complement strand
TAGCCGCTGGTAACCCCAACGCAACCGAAACCCAAATTGATCGAGCTTTGAGCGACAAAAATGAAGAAGTTCGTGACGCTGCGGCCAGAAATCCCAAAGCGACCGAAGCAAATCTCAACAAAGCCCTGAACGACAAGGACTATTCAATACGCGCTTATGCTGCTAGACGCCTCAAAGGCGACTGAGTACTCCTATTGATTTCCAGTTCGCGTTTCGATGCTTCTAACCTAATACACATCATGAAAATCCAAATTTCGACTAGCAACAGTGAACATGCTCGGATTTCTAAGGATTCAGACGCTGCCCTTAAGGAAATCCGGGCACTGATGAAGGCCAAAGGCTACTCATCAAAAGCCGGTACCTAAAGAAGAATGCGTAACTTAACAGAAGACACATTGCCATGAAACTCTTGATCTCCCTTTCCGCCTCTGTCACTGAAGGACACGTCTTCTTGAACCCGGTCTATTTTTTGAAGACCAATGGCCTCACTTTGAAGGACAGCTACGGAAAGAGGGAGATTGATCCTGGTGCAGTTGCTGCTGCTGAGTGGACTGCGGTTTACAAGGGTAAGAAGCATGTAGGCAGCCTGCACTACAGTGCCAGTTTTAAGTCTTATGAATTCATTCCTGTGGCTGACCTTTCTATCAAGCCGGGCCCAAAGGAAGACGCTGCTGTTAACCGTATCTTCAGCAAGATGCACAGGGATGCCTCCAACGTGCTGCCTAAGCCATTTATCGGTGCACCTTCCAAACAGGTTGGCCGCTGGCTGGCGGCAATGGCAAACACCATCAATTCAACAGATGAAGAACTGGTATCTAAGGTTCGAGGTTCTGCAGATTCAAAATCTTGCTATGGATTGGTTGCCTTGACCCTCAGGAAATATTTGAACCTATACAAAGGCGACATGATCCTGTTTGTCGGCGCAAACAACTACGCAGAACACGTATTGCTTGCGAATCGCAAAGGCACAACCTACGATACAAACAACGGTGAGTTACGCAAAGACGCCAAAGGTGTTGTCACTCACTGGAAGTTTCATACCACAACAGGTGACGCAAACACTTGGACTACTTCAGATGTGGTCTACGCCATTTCAGTGAAAGACTTTTACCGTCGATACGTGACCGCAGGCGCATTGAAATCTCAATCTGCTGCAATCACGGACGATTCAGAATTCATACCACCAGCTAGTGTAGCTAAAGCTGCCGCTAAGAGCCTAGAGTGGCGTAAGCAGTACGGTCGAGCGATGACTCCCGTAGGCGTAGCGCGTGCTCGCCAGTTGAAGAACCGTCAACGCCTAAGTTTGAATACGATTCGACGCATGGTGTCGTATTTCGCACGCCACGAAGTAGACAAACAGGCTAAGGTTTGGACGGAGGGTCACCGCGATGGTGGTCCTTCAAATGGAAAAATTGCTTGGTACGGTTGGGGCGGTGACTCAGGTCGAACCTGGGCTACCAAACTAGCCAAGAAATACACATAGGGTAGCAAATCATGAAAATTTTGGTTTCTTTGAATAACGGACCCGACCGAGGTTCCCCTAATGTCACGGGCCAAGCCAGTTCATTGGTTCGCCAGACCTTGGCTGCTCCGATCAACGAAGCCAAGGCCTCAATCTCTCAAAGCGTTGGAGTGGCGGCTCGTCGCCTGAAGCGTTGGGCTGAAGAACAAATCGAAAAAGATCCTTTGGGTTCTGGACCCGAATTCGACCTGTGTAAGAAGATTTTCCTGAACCCTGCCGGCATTGCTACCCAAGTGGCAAACACTATGGTCCTGGCGCAGGTGGTTCAGAAGACCAAGGTCGACGTGCTGCTGGATGCGTGGGAACGGTCTGCGCTGTCCTCGTCAGCCCAGACGTCAAACATTGATCCAAACCTGCGTTTGCTGACTCGTAAGTGCTGCACACAGGCTGATTACAAAAAAGCCCAGAAGCTGTCAGTAAAACTGCGTGAGCAGTTCCTGAACGAGTCCTTCAACCGATTGCTGTCCGGCAACTTGTTTAAGGGCATTGACCTAGGCGAAGACAAGCAAGTCAAGATCAAGATTGACCGCTACAACCCCAAGTCTGCCTCCGTGAGAGTAAAAGGTTTGTGCTTCTGGGACCGTAACAAACGCATCGTCTGGATTTCCAGCCGTGTGTTCAACAGCGCACGGCCAGACAACGTGGCTCATGTACTGTTCAATATGGCGTGCCGCGTGGTAGCCAATGATGCGTACCGTGAAACGTCCCGTCATGGTTCTCGCTGGGCATCCTTGGTTCGCCGTGCCAAAATTGATCCGAATTCGATGACGTTCCACGAGTCCCGTCTGGAACTGGATTCGGATGCTGATCGGAACTTGCGTGCCAAGCACAACCAACCAGGCATCGAACCGGGCATCACTGACCGCAAGGTGCTGAACCAGGCCTACCGTCCGCGTTTGTTGGAAAGCATTGCTGGTTCGTACGTACTAGGCGCAACCTTTTCCACGAAGACCGAGCCTTAGAGATTTTGTACGAATCTGGCTCTTGGATCCGCCTCGGCCGCAGTGTCCGTATAGATTAAAGGTCAACTATGACTAAACAACAGCAACCTCCATCAGTGTCGATTTCTGCTGGTTCGGATATTGTGTTTCACCAAACCCACCTGTACGCAGCTCTGAAGATCCTCAACCACGATCAGTTTGAACTGAGTCCCGCTGCTGGTGTGGTTGCAGAACAGGCACTGCAAACCGATCAGAATCGACACGACCCAGACAGCTTGAGGAAGTTGTCGAAATCTGCAATTGGTAAGTCTTTCTACCTATCTACGGCTAGGTCCAAGGTCGGTGCGTTTGCTCGTGCTAAAGCTCGGCCTGGATCGGTTAGCTTGAAGCTAAACGGCGCTGCTCTTGGACGCAAGTACAAAATCCGACCTGTTGACTATTGGGGTTCTTTGACCTTAGGTTCCGTGTCGATGCGGGACAAGCGCAACGAGCAAGAAGACCGCCTGTTTAGCCCGACCTCAACTGTACCAAAAGCTAGACGGTACATCATGGACGTGCATGTGTGGGCACCTGATTTTGGTTCTCCCTCAGCAGATTCACGGCGCCTGTTCGACCTGTATGTGCTGTGCAAGAAGTTCAAAATTCCGCTCTACGCGTATGACACCCGCGAAAACTTTTTGCTGCAAGCCCGTAAAAACGCAATCAAGCTCGATTACAGGTCAGGCGTACCGGACAAACTGGAACCCGAGAGGCAGCGTCCTAAGCGGCGTTCTGACTTGTCTCCATACCTTGAACTGTTTACTTCTCCTGTGAGTCGCAGGAACAAGCTCAGCAAGGACGCAGATTACACACTGAGAACCCTGGACTACTCAGATGGCTTAGCGGTATTCCAGGCAGCGCTGCACAACGCCAAATCGTTGGAAGCTGGGCACCACACCAAAGGTCGCGAAGCTCTGGTCAAGTTGGTCGGCATCATGAACAACCTACGCCTGACGCCTGCCGGCTTCATTCACCATCTGACTTCCAAGTGGAAATAACTTTAGGGTACCTACAATGAAACATCTTTACGAAACCGAACGGCACCTGTCTCTGAACCACGCTCTTACTTCCGGTTCAAAATCTGGTATGTTTGAGTCTATCTGGAGCACCAAGCCCGGTTCAGACAACGCCAGCCCGCTAATGTCCAGCGAGAGCTTTGGCTACGGCGTGCAGGAACAGGCCTACGACGTTCACGCAAACAAACCAGATTGCAAGGAAATCGTCTTGGACGAACGGCACTCTGGTTCTGGTACGGTCGAACGCGTGTCTGACGCAAACATCTGGCTGCCTCATGCCGCTGAGGTCTACAACCTTAGCCGCAACATCGAAGACTACGTGCTGGTTCCCGTGCCAGGCATGTTTTCCTCCATCCCAAACACAAACGGGGATTCGGTTACGCTGAACGAACTCCTGCGGTTCAATCCGTACCACGGCCAACAGTCCTACAAGATTTGGAAGGGACAGCCGACGTTTGTTGAACACGACAACAAGGACTACACGCAGGCCAAGGGCGTTATCCTTGACGCTTTCTTGCGTCCCCTGAAACGGTTCGGCGGCGGTAAGTATTACAAGTTGGTGCTGCTGCATGCCTTTGACCGCAGCAAGGATCCAATGCTGGTCAACCGTATTCTGACGCGCCAAGTGAATTCGTACTCAGTGGGTTTCTACTTCAAGTCCTACAAGTGTTCTATCTGCGGCCTCCACGTGACAGAAAATTCCCACTCGATGTGCAACCACACAGCGCCCAAGAAGAAAACCTACGTGCATTCTTCGGGCAACCTGGCGTACCGTAGCTGTTTTGACATCAAGCCTTTCGAGTCTTCTTCAGTCGGCGTGCCGGCCTTCATTACTGCCATCAGCGACCACGTGATGGATCCTTTGAAGGTCTAGCAATGAAAATCCTCATTTCTACCAGCGCTTCGGGTTTAAGGCTTTCAGCGCGCCTTTTAGAGCAGACCTTGACCCATACCTTCCACGCCGGAGCCCAACGCGTATCTACGATCAAGGGCCAAGAAATCAGCTGGAACTACATCGGTCGGTCTGCTGAAGGCAAAGCAATAGTAGTCACCAACAAAAACGACGCTGTTGGCATTGCGTGCAAAGACAAATACTATCCATTGTAAGGCTTCTTCAAATGAAAAATCTCAGCCCTAATCGAATTCAAGTGTCCTTGTCCAAACCCGAACTGGTCCTAAATCCGTACACAGGAACCAGCGGCGTTTATTCTGCTGTTGTTCCAGACGTCAGCGGCTTGAACCAGCTAGAGTTCCTATGCAAGAAGCTCGGTGTTGAGTTTAACCCAGACGAAACCCATTGCACTGTGGTTTACAGCAAAGAAGCCGCGCTGACAGATCCAGCCACTGCTGAACCTGTGGCCGGCAAGGCTTTCTGGTACTGCTTGACCCACATTGAGCACTGGAAAGGCCACGACGGCAAAACTTACATTGTGGCTGGCGTGTGCAGCCCTGCGGTCGTTATGGAGCACGCCCGTCTTCGGCGCCTGGGAGCCAAGCATTCCTTTACTCCTTTCAAGGCACACATTACCTTGAGTTCGGACGTTGAAGTCACTCCAGAAATGCAAGCCAAGATTGACGAATTGAATCTGGAGTTGGCTCTGGCCCCGGGCTCTGCGTCTTTTATCAATCAAAAAATCGTTGACGTAAAGAAAGACTGACCCGCTATGCGAATTTATTTATCTCTGTCTGCTGACCAGTCCGATCCAACACCAATTGATTTTGAAGCTGTGGGTTTCGACCATGCGAAGCAGGTCGGCCTTGATCCACATTCGATTATTGAAATCGAACCCGGTGTTTCTTTGATGGTTTTTGACACTGAAACCTCAGCGCCGACCCGTGTCCAAGATACCGATTTGGAAAATTCGTTGAAAAAAGTCGGTATTAAATTCGAGCGGTACCGCAAAGACTATTTAGGTCTAGGCCCGCAGGCCGCTTATTACAAAATGTCAGTTAACTGACTTTTGCAAGTTTGCTGTTTTTCTGAAGATGTTAATTTCAGACTAGCAGAATTAGACTTGATTTAATTGTTTGATTTTGTGTTCTCGATTTTAACCCAAGGAGAGACGTATCCATGAAAAATATCCCCTTCAACGGGATACTGGCAGTGGGCGACACTCAACGGCAAGCAACGGATAATTACCGGCGGCTGGCGTTGGGACAAGACGTTGCCGCTTTTCGAGACGAGGGCGGCTCGCTGTCCTTTATCTCGAATTCCAGTTCTGCCCCGAACGTGATGTTCAATCCGAAAACCGGCGATGTTGATGTTGTCCGTGATGACTCCATCATTTCGCAGGTTTCTTTTGCGTCGGAATCCTCCGATGAAGAAGTTTATCCCCACCACGCTGTCTGTTCTGACGGCTGCGGCAAACATGTCGTTTACGACAGCGTGAGTTCTGTGCAATTCTGTCCGATGTGCACTTGTTCTCTAGCGCCCGCATCCGAGTCAGGTGAAGACTGCACTGACGATGATGGAAACCAAATGAACGACGAATCTGAACTCGAATCTGAATCCGAATCGGCTGCTGAAGACGAAGCTATGGAGCTTCTCGATGGCATCGAAGACGAAGACGACGAAGACGCCGCTGAGGATGAAGGTGAAGACCTCGAATCTGAATCGGCCGATGACGAAGATGATGGCTGCGAAGACCCAGAAGAAGAGCCTGAGGACGACGACGAAGACGACCTCAGTGATCTTGACGACGAAGATGACGAACTCGACGGCGAAGAAGATGACGGTGAAACGTCGGAATCGTCAGACGGCGACGGCGTCGTTTGCGCTTCTGCGTCCAAAGCCAGCGCCATCAAGATGTTCTTGAAGGAATCGAACACTTCCCTGTCGGCTGACCAAACCGTTGGTGTTGAATACGTCGTGTGTTCTTCTGATTCCTGCGGTGCTCACATCGTCCACAACACTGCATCTCTGACGGCGTGTCCTGTGTGCCTGTCTTCGGTTGAAGAACCTGAAGGCGAACTCGACGGCGAACTCGACTTGGACGCCGAAGACGAAGGTCACGATTTCGACATGGAAGACGACGACCTAGAATCTGAATCGGCCGATGGCGGTGATGACGACGAAGACGACCTCAGTGACCTTGACCTGGACGACGGCGAGGAAGATGAGGATTCCGAAGACGACGAAGACGCCGCCGATACCGCTGATACCGACGGTGACTCTCCCTCAGAAAGCTCTGATTCCATGACAACCAAAACTGCTGTTTCCTTCTCGCGCGCAGGTGCCCAGGCACGCTACGTTCAGATCAACGGCCTCGGCTCCAGCCTGTCGGCGGACGCTACGGTCGAAGCTGAATACGTCGTGTGTTCTTCTGATTCCTGCGGTGCTCACATCGTGTCAAAATCTCGTGCTGAATTCTGCCCGGTCTGCGCTTCTGAAACCGTCGATCCTGATGCTTCTGAAGACGAATCTTCGGTAACCGAAGAGGAAGTGAAAACCACTGGTGCTGACAAGGCTGCCGAAATCATGGGCAACCTCGGCGCGGAAGAAAAGCCAGAAGAGCCTGAAACCAAGCCGGGAGCAGATGAGCCTGCGGCCGCTGAAGGTGACGCTCCTGATGCCGGCGCTGAAGAAAAGTCCGAGGAAGACGAAACGGACGCATCTGAATCCACTGACATTGACGCTTTGGCTCTGGTTGACGATTCGCAACCCGACGCTGCTGCCAAGCTCGACGTGTCTTACAGCTCAAACGTGGCTGGCGCTTCTGCCTGGACTGCTTTCTACGAAGGCAAGCCTGTTGCAATGGCCCGTGTTGCGGATGCTGGCAAGAATGCCGACCTGTTTGACAAGCCCGCCTTCGGCCAAGCTGCTCTGTCGGCTGCCCGTCAAATCGGCGTGAAGACTGTCCTGCGCGACCTCGGCTTCAAGCCTCTGGTTCACTCGGTTCCTGTCACCACTTCGCTGTCCAAGATGGTGGAAGAGCGCGTGGCCGCCGAACGCGAAAGCCTCAGCGCAACAGCCAAGCAACACTCTGAGCGTTTCCAGGCCGCCCTTGCTACCGCAGCAATCGGTATCAACCGTGGTTTCTTCAAGGGCGTCGCAAACCCCCTGAAGTCGGCACTGTGCTCGGCTATGGCTGACGCTGGTATGCGCAATCCTGAAGCTCTGGTCGATTCGGTTTTCAGCCGCAATTTCGAACAGTTCTCGAAGATCGCCCACGCCAAGGCTGAAGAAATTCTGCAACGCCCGCCTGAAGTTCAGGAGAGCCTTGCGTCCGCAGTTCTCGACGTTTGCTACAAATCAGAATCGTCTTCTCAAGACGGCGCTGGTCTGGAATCCAAGCTGTCGAGCATCGGCGTATCTGTGTCCTCGGGCGCAGGCGCTATTCAAAACAACAACAAGCAACAACCGGTGGTGACCGCCGGTCCTCAAGTGTCTACGTCGAGTTCTTTCGATGAAGACCTGTCACTGGCTCTCGGCACCCTTGGCGCCACTCGCCGTTAATCGTTTCCCTTCCCATCTACTGGAGTATTCAACATGCTGCAACTTCGTGAAACCCGCATCATCCGTTCCCTGCCCGAGCGCGTCGCTCCTGGCGTGGTCATCCCTGAAGAAGGTATCCCTCTGTCGTACGTCAAGGTCGACGGTGAAACCTGCGTGCAACCTTGCACCGGCGCTCGTGTCGAAATCTTCGCCGGCGTGAGCCTGAGCCGCAATTCGCCTCCGGCTGCTCTGCCCATGGTGGTCGAGTTTGCCTACGGCAGCGGCAGCGGCAAGTTCCCCCGCGCTCCGATCGACGGCCAACTGATGGTCAAAAACGTGGCCGACGGTTCGACTCGCGCCGTGGTGGCTGCTGCTCCCGCTGCTGGTGAAATCCAGGTTGACGCGCAAGGCAACTACGCTCTCAACGTGGCTGACGCCGGTGCAAACTTCACCGCCCAGTTCCACTACATTCCTTCGGTCGTGGAAGCCCAATCCATCGTCGGTGACGCTCCTATCGGCGGCCTGCCTTCGACGGCTCTCGGCGAAATCGGCGCTCTGAAGCAAGCTACCATCAGCACCAACTTCTTCGACGCTTCGGTCGACTGGTCCACCGCAATGTACGTTGCTCTGGCCAACGGCATGTTCACGGTTGGTTCCGCTGCTGATCACGTGCCCAACGTGGTGGTGCGCAACGCTCCTTCCGCCGACAACGCCTTCCTGACCCTCAGCATCAACGTCGCCTAATCCAGGCTGACAGTCCCGGTTAACCTTTCCGAAATTTACCTCTGGAGCACATACAATGAAAGTCTCTCAATTTGCCGGCGCTACCGCCGTCCTCCGCAACGGTGACCCAATCGAAGAACTGCGACTTGGCGGTCAACTGGCTTTGAGTTCGTCTACCGGCGAAATCAACGCCCACGACAAGAAGGAACTGGTCCACCGCATCAGCCAGCTGCTGGGTGCTACCGAGTCTGGTGACATCCGCACCGGCAGCGTGTCGGTTTCCAGCGCCCAGGTGCAAGCCAAGCGCCGCGAAGTGCTGGCAGCCGCCTACGCTGACAACAGCAAGTGGGTGTCGCTGGGTGCAAACATGGCCATGCAAGTCGAGCAGCAACGCAACCGTGACGGCATCATGCGTCGCGTTTCTGTTGGTTCGACCCTGGGCCAAGGCGAAATCGCTCGCGTCAACATGAAGACCTGGGACGCAGTGGCAATGGTTGCTACTTCGTCGGTGGACGTGGCTCCCCAGCTGGTTCGCAGCAAGCGCTTCTTCCCCGCTGAATTCGAGATCACTGCAAACCTCCGCGTTGAGCAGATCGAAATCGAACAAGTGTCGAACGACGTGCTGGACCATGCCTACAACGAAGGCCTGGACGCAACCATGGTTGCAGAAGACCGTCTGTGGAAGAAGGCAGCTGACGCTACGGTCGGCGTGGTGAATCCTCTGGAGTACATCACTGGCCAACTGACGCCCCGCACCCTGGCCGCCATCCGCGACAGCGTGACCGACTGGAACCTGCCTGCACGCAGTGCCATCATCGCCAACGACTACTGGAAGGACATTATCGGCAACGCTGAATTCAGCGCGCTGTTTGATCCCATCAGCAAGTACGACCTGGTCATGAACGGTCACCTGGGCACCTTGGTCGGCCTCGAGCTGATCACCGACGGCTTCCGTCAGCACAACCAACGCGTTCTGCAGCGCGGTGAACTCTACGTGGTGGCCGATCCCGAGTACCACGCAGCCTACACCGATCGTGGCGGCATCCGTTCGACCCCGACCAGCGGCGCTGACCAAGGCAACACCAGCAAGGGCTGGCTGCTGAGCGAAATCCTTTCGTTCGTCCTGGCCAACCCACGCTCGGTTTCCAAGGGCAAGCGGTTCTGACAGTAAGACTTTGAGAGCTTCGGCTCTTAAAGCTGTCTGTCAACGAGAAAGCTGGGAGTATCTTCGGGTACTCTCAGTTTTCTTTGTCCGCTAAGAACTTCTAAGCAAATCAACACACCTCAGATTTACTTAGGTGCTCTTTTTACAAGGAGAAACCTTCAAATGAAAATCGCTCGCGACCTCTTAATCATGGCAGCAACTGCACAACGCGCAGGCAACGACCAGCAAGCCAGTAAACTTCTAGGGCTGTGTGTGAACCATCCAGACTTCAACGCTCTGTCTAGCTACATCATGGCGTGCGACGCCTCTGCTGTGACTTCTCCTTTCGCTCCGATGGGTGGCAACTCATTCTACTGTAAGCGACCTGATCAGCAGCAGCAGCAGCAAAATCAGGACAGCACGACGTTCACGGTCAAGCTCGCTGACCAGCTAGGTGAAGTGAACCTTCACTTGTCCTAGATATAGTCCTGCAAGGTAGTTCCGGTCGCCTTCTCGCCTATTGGAACCTGAGACTTATACGGATTCTTGACCGAATACCAACAAGGCGAGTTTAACGACTCGCCTTTTCTTGTTTGTAGGACTGCTCATGCCCCTAGACACCCCAACCCTGATCGAAGACCTAAGGCGGGACAACCTGCTAAACATAAGTCTCAAAGCACTGACGTCGGTCATCAGCCGTGAGGTTGGTCTGAAAAACATGTCTGTGACCATGAGTGACGAGTTCAAACAGGAGCTGCTCCGATCTGGGTCTGAGAATCACCTTGGTACAGATACAGAACAGTTGCAGGTCAAGTATCCGTTTGGTTACTTCTTGGTCTCAGAACTTGCTCCAAACAAAGAACGTGTACCCTTCAAAAACGTACGCAAGCACGGATGGTCTATGGGCACAGTAGACGTGACGGCCTCTACGTCCCAAAAAGCGTATCTGTTTCCTGTGATCTTATCTTTGGAGCTGCACTACTTTGAGTCCAGTCCAACTGAGGCGCTGCTGATCTCACAGGCACTGGCGTTGCTCACAGGATCAAGCTCCTTCAACTTCGACATTACTCTAGGCAAGGGCGGTATCAAGTACAGCAACAAGATCGGCTTCATTGATGGAGTGTCGATCCCGCTCGCTGAAACCAATTCCCCAAATGCACCCGGTGGGATCGAGATCACGTTGCCGCTGGTGTTTGAGACCTACACTGGCTTCGTGCGTGATGTTGCAGCCGTGAACTCGAGCACTCCCACAGTGACCGCATTCTCTGTGACTGTAGGGAACGACAAGAACCGAGTAGTGTACTCAGACGAAATTAGGGCCGCTCCATGACAATCCTGAAACGACTACCCATAAACAAAACCATTGTTCTGTCAATGGACACGCATGTCGTAGACCCAGTAACGAAATCGCGTAGCCTAAAAGCGAGCCACGCAGTTCCGGTTTACGACACCGACGTGTACACGTTGACTGATGTGGTGCTGTCGGACACTGCCCCACACGTAATTAACGACGTGAAAAAGGCAATCATTCTTTCGTCTATTGGTCCGTTCCGGGCAGACATTACTTACGGTGGAGTGACGTTGATTGGCCTGCACTGCTCTGGTGTGTTTACGTTTTTCGGCTCCTTGGATAGCGTGGCCCTGTATTTAGACGCACGAACGGACCCCTCAAAGCCGGCTCCGCGTCTGCGCCTGTCCTGTCAATACGTGTAAACGTACAGGCACTTCATTTCATGCGACTTTCTAATTTCACAGTGTAAGAGATACACAACGGAGATTGATATGGCAAAACATTCATCTGCCGGCGTTTACGTCAAAGAATATGACCTCAGTCAAACAGTACGCGCTGCAACCCTTTCGATTGGTGCAATTGTCGGGTCTTCCCGAAAAGGCCCGGTAAATCAACGCACGTTGATCACCAGCACCAAGCAATTTTTGCAGACGTTTGGCAAGCCCAACGCATCTGCCTTGCCGCCACAAAACGGAGGCTTGTACAACACAGGTGCGCATTTCATGCACTACGCTGCTTTGGAATTCTTGAATGAATCCAGCCAGCTGTATGTGACACGAGTTGCGCCTGAAGCACGTACTGGTGGCCTGCGGGTCTACTACGACGGTAACTTCAACCACGCTGAATCGTGGGCCGGAGGCACTGAGTTTCCTACTGAAGAGCCTTTTGGTCCGCAAGACCTGTTTCACGTCTATGGCGTAGACCCAGGTGTGGGGAACGACGGCATTTCTGTTCAGTTTTTGC
>RRZU010679843.1_pt1 | contig 12076 bp, 9 predicted proteins | sample 2165561 | NCBI WGS metagenome assembly RRZU01 (sample SAMN10456909, study PRJNA506462) | wastewater metagenome | isolation source: wastewater sludge | place: USA: Moscow, Idaho | reverse complement strand
GATCGCGCACCAGCGCGCTGGGGTCGTCGGCACGGGTGAGCAGCGCGGCGCGCAGCCGCTCGTCGCCCGTGGCGCGCAGCGCATTGCCCAGCGCCACGGCGATGTTGCGCAGCCAGCGCTCGTGGCCAATGCGGCGTATCGGGCCGCCCTCGGTCAGGCGCAGGAAGGTGGCCTCGTCCCAGGCGAACAGCTGCACCAGCTGCTGGCCCACCAGGGGCGCGCGCGCGTCAAAGTCGGGCAGGCTGCTGGCCTGGGCGTATTTGTTCCAGGGGCAGACCAGCTGGCAGTCGTCGCAGCCGTAGATGCGGTTGCCCATCAGCGGGCGCAGCTCCTCGGGTATCGGCCCGCCATGCTCTATGGTCAGGTAGGAGATGCAGCGGCGCGCGTCCACGCGGTGCGGGGCGACGATGGCCTGCGTGGGGCACACGTCCATGCAGGCCTGGCAGCTGCCGCAGTGGGCGGTGACGGGCTGCGTGGGCGCAAGCGCCATGTCCAGGTAGATCTCGCCCAGGAAGAACATCGAGCCCGCCTCGCGGCTCAGCACCAGCGTGTGCTTGCCGCGCCAGCCCTGGCCGCTGCGGCGCGCCAGCTCGGCCTCCAGCACCGGGGCGGAATCGGTGAACACGCGGTGGCCGAACGGGCCCACGGCGCCTGCGATGCGCTCGCTGAGCTTTTGCAGGCGCGCGCGCAGCACCTTGTGGTAGTCGCGCCCCCGGGCGTAGACGGAGACGATGGCCTCCCGCGGGCGCGTCAGGCGATCAAACGCCACGGCCTGCCAGCCCGGCGGCGTGGCGCGCGGCAAATAGTCCATGCGCGCCGTGATCACGCTCACCGTGCCCGGCACCAGCTCGGCCGGGCGCGCGCGCCTGAGGCCGTGCGCGGCCATGTAATGCATCTCGCCGTGGAAACCTTCGGCCAGCCATTGCATCAATCCAGGCTCGGCGGCGGACAAGTCCACGCCGGCCACGCCGATTTGGGAAAATCCGAGCTCGCGCGCCCAGCCCCGAATTTGAGGAACGAGTTGACTGCTGCTGACCATCATCGCCCGATTGTAGAAATGCCGCCCCCGCTGTCGCTGCACTGGCAGGGCGAGGACGACGCCGCCCGCTTTGCCGCGCGCCTGGCGGCGCAGCCCGGCATCGCCAACGCCTTCATCGCCCTGCATGGCGATCTGGGCGCGGGCAAGACCACGCTGGTGCGCCACCTGCTGCGCGCGCTCGGCGTGGCCGGGCGCATCAAGAGCCCGACCTATGCCGTGGTCGAGCCGCACCAGGCGCCGGGCCTGGCCATCTGGCATTTCGACTTCTACCGCTTCAACGATCCACGCGAGTGGGAGGATGCCGGTTTTCGCGACCTTTTCGCCAGCCCGGGCCTGAAGCTTGCAGAGTGGCCCAACAACGCATCAGGGCTTATCCCAGTTGCGGATATTGCTATTTACATTGAAGCGGAGGATGATCACGCCCGGCATGTCACGCTGCAGGCCCACACGCCCCAAGGCAGCGCCGTACTGCAAGGACTGAATACCCCATGAGCGACGAGCGCCCCCCCCGACCGCACCACAGCCGCCGCCGCCTGCTGCAGGCGGGCAGCCTGGTGCTGCTGCTGGGCGCACAGCAGATCGCGCGCGGCGCCAGCATCGTGGCAGTGCGCGTGTGGCCCGCGGCCGACTATTCGCGCGTGACCATAGAGTCCGACCGCGCCCTCGTCGCCAAGCAGTTTTTCGTGTCCACGCCGCCGCGCCTGGCGGTGGATATCGAAGGCCTGGATCTCGATCCATCGCTGCGCGAGCTGGTGGCCAAGGTGCAGCCCGACGACCCCAACATCGCCGGCATACGCGTGGGCCAAAACACCCCCGGCGTGGTGCGCCTGGTGGTGGACCTGAAGCAGGCCGCGCGGCCCCAGGTGTTCACGCTGCAGCCCGTGGCCGCCTACCAGCACCGGCTGGTGTTCGACCTCTACCCCGCCGAGGCCCCCGACCCGCTGGAGGCACTGATTGCCGAGCGCCTGCGCGACGCCAACAGCGCCACGGCAGCACCATTGCCGGCCCCCGCCCCGGATCCGCTGGGTGATCTGATTGCCCCGCCAAGCCAGAGGCCCGAGGCGCCCGCCCCTGCCGCGCCACCACCCAAGGCCCGCGCGCCGGCCGTCCGCACTCCTGCGCGCAGCACCGACCGGCTGATCATCGTCGCGCTCGACCCCGGCCATGGCGGCGAAGACCCGGGAGCCATAGGCCCCGGCGGCACGCGCGAGAAAGACGTGGTGCTGAAGGTAGCGCGCCAGCTGCGTGACCGCATCAATGCCACCCAGGTGGGCGGCAACCCGATGCGCGCCTTTCTCACGCGCGACGGCGATTTTTTCGTACCCCTGGGCACGCGCGTAGAGAAGGCCCGGCGCGTGCAGGCCGACCTGTTTGTCTCCATCCATGCCGACGCCTTCACCACTCCGTCCGCGCGCGGCGCCAGCGTATTCGCCCTGAGCCAGGGCGGGGCATCGAGCTCGGCCGCGCGCTGGTTGGCCAGCAAGGAGAACGAGGCCGACCTGATAGGCGGCGTGAACGTGGGCAGCCAGGACCGCCATGTGCAGCGCGCCCTGCTGGACATGAGCACCACGGCGCAGATCAACGACAGCCTGAAGCTCGGCAGCGTGCTGCTGGGCGAGATTGGCGGCATGGCCCGGCTGCACAAGCCGCGCGTCGAGCAGGCCGGTTTTGCGGTGCTGAAGGCACCCGACATTCCCAGCGTGCTGGTCGAGACCGCCTTCATCAGCAACCCCGAGGAAGAAGCCAAGCTGCGCTCGGCCGCCTACCAGGAGCAGCTGGCCGACGCGCTGATGCGCGGCATCGTGCGCTACTTCGCCAAGAACCCGCCGCTGGCACGCAGCCGCACCGTGTAGCGGCGCCAGGCCCGCCGCCATGCGGCGCGCAAGGCGCTGCGCGCCCACCAGGGTTAACCCAGGCGTTATAAAACCCATCGCATATCGAGTATCAGGGGGCCTGAATGCGCAAGTGCCCCGCGTGGGTGCACCATTGGCGCAACGACGGCATTGCCCTGCCCGCTTGCCCTTTGGACTGCCCATGACATACGCCACACCCTCAGACCACAGCCGCGCCATCCGCTTCTATCACCGGGGTGAGATCGTCAGCGTGAGCGGCGTGCAGACCACGCGCTCGGTGCTCGACTGGCTGCGCGAGGATGCACGCCACACCGGCACCAAGGAAGGCTGCAACGAGGGCGACTGCGGCGCCTGCACCGTGGTCGTGGGCGAGCTGGACGCCGCCGGCCAGCTGCAGCTGGCCAGCGTCAACGCCTGCATCCAGTTTCTGCCCACGCTCGACGGCAAGGCGCTGTTCACCGTGGAAGACCTGAGCCAGCTGGCACCGGCCGGCGCCAGCTGCTGCGGCGGCGCTTGCGGCAGCGGTACCCAGCCCCAGCTGCACCCGGTGCAGCAGGCGCTGGTGGACTGCCACGGCTCGCAATGCGGTTTTTGCACGCCGGGCATCGCCATGACGCTGTGGAACAGCTACGAGTCGCACCAAAGCGCCGGCACGCGGCCCACGCGCCAGCAGCTGGCCGACGAGCTGTCGGGCAATCTGTGCCGCTGTACCGGCTACCGCCCCATCCTGGACGCGGGCGAGCGCATGTTCGACCTGCCCGATGCGCGCCTTGACCGCGCCGCCGTGACGGCCGCCCTGCAAGAGCTGGCCAAGGCGCCGGCGCTTGCCTACAGCGCGCCCAACCCGGCCGCTAGCCCGGCGCGCAGCGACCGCTTCCACGCCCCGCGCACGCTGGACGACCTGGCCGCGCTGCGCCTGGCGCTGCCCCAGGCGCGGCTGCTGGCCGGCTCGACCGACATCGGCCTGTGGGTCAACAAACAGTTTCGCGATGTCGGCGACCTGATCTATGTGGGCCAGGTGGCCGAGCTGCGCACCGTCGAGGAACGCGGCGACCAGCTGTGGATAGGCGCCGGCGCCTCGCTCGAAGATGCCTGGCGCGCCCTGGCCGCGCGCGCGCCAACGCTGACTGACTGCTGGCTGCGCTTCGCCTCCACGCCGATCCGCCACGCCGGCACCATGGGCGGCAACGTCGCCAACGGCTCGCCGATTGGCGACGCACCACCGATTCTGATGGCGCTGGACGCGGCCGTGGAGCTGCGCCGCGGCGCCGCCGTGCGCCGCCTGGCGCTGACCGATTTCTACCTGGACTACATGAAAAACGCGCTGCAAGAGGGCGAGTTCGTGCAGGCCATCACCGTGCCGCTGGCGGCCTTTGCGCGCCAGATTCGCGGCTACAAGATCAGCAAACGTTTTGACTGCGACATCTCGGCGCTGTGCGCCGGCATGGCCATGGAGCTGGACGGCGACACCGTGGCCAGCGTGCGCCTGGCCTACGGCGGCATGGCCGCCACGGTGCGCCGCGCCGCCCAGGCCGAAGCCGCGCTGCTTGGCCAGCGCTGGGACGAGGCCGCGGTGCGCGCCGCCCAGGCCGCGCTGGCGCGCGACTTCGCCCCCCTGAGCGACATGCGCGCCAGCAGCGCCTACCGCCTGCAGGTGGCGCAAAACCTGATCCAGCGCCTGTGGCTGGAGACGCGCGCCACCAACCCGCTGGGCAGCGACGCCACCAGCGTGTTCAGCGTCATGCCACACGCCGCAGCGTAAGGAGAAACGCCATGAACCAGCCCATCTCCAGCCAGCTGCTGGCCCGCCCGGTGGCCTTTGCCCCCTATCAAGACAACCACGGCCTGCGCCTGGACCCCGCCGCCGAGGCCCGCGCCCACGCCGCCGGCGCCCGCGTGGGCATCAGCCAGGCGCATGAATCGGCGCAGCTGCACGTCACCGGCAGCGCCACCTATACCGACGACATTCCCGAGCTGGCCGGCACCCTGCACTGCGCGCTGGGTCTGGCGCCGGTGGCCGCCGGGCGCCTGCTGTCCATCGACCTGGCGCTGCTCGCCGCCCAGCCCGGCGTGGTGCGGGTGTTCACCGCGGCCGACATTCCCGGCAGCAACGACTGGGGCTCGATCGTGCACGACGACCCCATCCTGTGCGACGGCGACATCCGCTACCTGGGCCAGCCGGTGTTTGCCGTGGTGGCCGAGTCGCGCGAGCAGGCGCGCCGCGCCGCCGCCCTGGCCAAAAAGCTGATTCAGGCCGAGGCCGCCACGCCGGTGCTGACGCCGCAGGACGCCCACGCCAAGGGCCAGTACGTGGTGCCGCCCATGCATCTGGTGCGCAGCAGCAGCGGCCTGGATGAGGCCGGCATACAAGCGCGCATCCAGGCCGCGCCGCACCGCCTGCAGGGCCAACTGGACGTGGGCGGGCAAGAGCAGTTCTATCTGGAAGGCCAGATCAGTTACGCCATTCCCAAAGAGGCCGGCGGCATGCATGTGCACTGCTCGACCCAGCACCCCAGCGAGATGCAGCACCTGGTGGCGCACGCCCTGGGCGTGGCGGCGCACGCCGTGCTGGTCGAATGCCGGCGCATGGGCGGCGGCTTTGGCGGCAAGGAGTCGCAGTCGGCGCTGTTCGCCTGCATGGCCAGCGTGGCCGCGCAGCAGCTGCAGCGCCCGGTCAAGCTGCGCCTGGACCGCGACGACGATTTCATGATCACCGGCCGGCGCCACTGCTTCTGGTACGAGTACGACGTGGGCTATGACGACGCCGGGCGCATCCTGGGCGCGGCCGTCACCATGGTGTCGCGCGCCGGGCATTCGGCCGACCTGTCGGCGCCGGTGATGACGCGCGCGCTGTGCCACTTCGACAATGCCTACTGGCTGCCCGAGGTCGCCATGCACGGCTTTTGCGGCAAGACCAACACGCAGAGCAATACCGCGTTTCGCGGCTTTGGCGGGCCCCAGGGCGCGATTGCCATCGAGTACATCCTCGACAGCATCGCACGCCAGCTGCAGCAAGACCCGCTGGCCGTGCGCCGCGCCAACTTTTACGGCACCGCCACGCACAACATCACCCCCTATCTGCAGCCGGTGCGCGACAACGTCATCCACGAACTGGTCGACCAGCTGGAAGAGCGCAGCAGCTACCAGGCACGCCGCGCCGCCATTGCTGCGTTCAACGCCACCAGCCCGGTGCTCAAGCGCGGCCTGGCGCTGACGCCGGTGAAGTTCGGCATCAGCTTCAACGTCAAGCACTTCAACCAGGCCGGCGCGCTGGTCCATGTGTATACCGACGGCTCCATTCTGGTGAACCACGGCGGCACCGAAATGGGCCAGGGCCTGAACACCAAGGTGGCGCAGGTGGTGGCACACGAGCTGGGCGTGGACTTTGCCCGCGTGCGCGCCACCGCCACCGACACCAGCAAGGTGGCCAACACCTCGGCCACGGCGGCGTCCACCGGCACCGACCTGAACGGCAAGGCAGCGCAGGACGCGGCGCGCCAGATCCGCGAGCGCCTGGCCGCCTGCGCCGCCGCCCGCCACGGCGGCGCGGCCGAGGACGTGCGCTTTGCCAACGGCCAGGTCACGGTGGCCGGCAAGACGATCAGTTTTGAAACCCTGGTCGGCGAGGCCTACCTGGACCGCGTGCAGCTGTGGTCCGACGGCTTCTACGCCACGCCCGGCCTCTCCTGGGACCGCGAAAAAATGCAGGGCAACCCGTTCTACTACTTCGCCTACGGCGCCGCCGTCAGCGAGGTGGTGGTGGACACACTGACCGGCGAATGGAAGCTCTTGCGCGCCGACGTGCTGCACGACGTGGGGCGCTCGCTCAACCCGGCCGTGGACATAGGCCAGGTCGAGGGCGCCTTCATCCAGGGCATGGGCTGGCTGACCACGGAAGAGCTGGTCTGGCATCCGCAAACCGGCCTCTTGATGACGCACGCGCCCAGCACCTACAAGATTCCCACGGCCAACGACTGCCCGCCGGAGTTTCATGTGCAGCTGTTCGAGGGCGCCAATGCGATGGACTCGATCCACCGCAGCAAGGCCGTGGGCGAGCCGCCGCTGTTGCTGCCGTTCTCGGTGTTCTTTGCCATCCGCGACGCGGTGGCCGCTGCCGGCGGGCACCAGGCTCTGCCACCGCTGCAGGCTCCAGCCACCAGCGAGGCGATTCTGCGCGCCATTGGCGCCGTGCAGGCCGGCTGAAATCCCACGCCATGCCGCCCTCAACACCCCCCACCGCGCCCGCCGGTGCCGGCGATCAGCACCTGTTCGACCGCATAGACCTGCACCTGATACGCGTGCTGCACACCGTGCTGACCGAGCGCAGCGTCTCGCGCGCGGCGCTGCGTCTGGGCATGCACCAGCCGGCGGTATCCACGGCGCTCAAGCGCCTGCGCGAGCTCTCGGGCGATCCGCTGCTGGTCAGGAACGGCGCCCACATGGTGCCCACCGAGGCCGGCCAGCGCATGCTGGAGCCCGCCGCCAACGTGCTGCGCGCGGCCGAGACCCTGTTCACCGAGGCGCGCAGCTTTGACCCGCGCACCAGCTGCCAGACCTTCCACATCGCCGCCAGCGACTACCTCGATCCGCTGTTCCTGCCGCGCCTGGTGGCCGACATCAAGCGCCAGGCACCGCTGGCCAGGGTGGAGATCCATGCGCTGACGCGCGAGGCCGACTACCGTGCCCAGCTGGCCCTGGGCGAGATCGACCTGGTCATAGGCAACTGGCTGCAGCCCCCGGACGAGCTGCACCTGGCACGGCTGTTCGAGGACGAGGTGGTGTCCCTGGTCAGCCGCCACCACCCGGCCGTGCGCCGTGGCTGGGACCAGGACGCCTGGCTGGCCGCCGAGCATATCGCCCCCATGGCCACGCACCCGGGCGCGCGCGGCATCATCGACCAGATGCTCGACGGCCTGGGGCTCAAGCGCCATATCGCCGTGCGCAGCGCCTACTTCAGCCTGATACCGGACATGGTCGCCGGCACCCAGCTGGTGCTGACCACGGGGCGCCGCTATTGCGAGCGCGTGGCCAGCCGCCTGCCCCTGGTGATCCTGCCCTGCCCCGTGGCCCTGGCGCCACTGCAGTACTACCAGCTGTGGCATGCGCGCAGCCAGCATTCCAGCGCCGCACGCTGGCTGCGCGAGCGCACGCGCGACGCCATTGCCGGCCTGCAGCTGCAGCCCACAACGCCGCTCTCACCGCTTTCCTGAGCACAACACCACAAGGAGACATACGCCATGAATGCCAAGGACCTGACAGGCATGCCGACCACGCCACCACAAGCCGCGGCCACGGGCTTGTTGGAGCGGCTGTTCAAGCTGCGCGAGCATGGCACCACGCCGCGCACCGAGGTGATCGCCGGCATCACCACCTTTCTGACGATGGCCTACATCATCTTCGTCAACCCCTCCATCCTGGGCGATGCCGGCATGCCCAAGGACGCGGTGTTCGTCGCTACCTGCCTGATAGCGGCCTTGGGCTCGGCCATCATGGGGCTGTACGCCAACTACCCCATCGCCATGGCGCCGGGCATGGGGCTGAACGCCTACTTTGCCTACGCCGTGGTGCTGCACATGGGCTTTACCTGGCAGGCGGCGCTGGGGGCGGTGTTCATCTCCGGCTGTTTGTTCCTGGTCGTGACGCTGTTCGGCATACGCAGGCACATCATCGACGGCATACCGCAGTCGCTGCGCAGCGCCATCACCGTGGGCATCGGTCTGTTCCTGGCACTGATCGCGCTCAAGAGCGCCGGTATCGTCGTCGGCGACAAGGCCACGCTGGTGACGCTGGGCGACCTGCACTCGGCCCCTGTGATCCTGGCGGTGCTGGGTTTTCTGGCCATCGTGGCGCTGGACAAGGCGCGCGTGCCGGGCGCCATCCTGATCGGCATCGTCGGCGTCACCGTGGCCTCGTTCTTCTTTGGCGGCAACCAGTTCCGTGGCATCTTTTCGGCGCCGCCATCGATCGCCCCCACCTTCCTGCAACTGGACATCCACACCGCCGTCACCAAGGGCCTGCTCAACGTGGTGCTGGTGTTCTTCCTGGTCGAGCTGTTCGATGCCACCGGCACGCTGATGGGCGTGGCCAAGCGCGCCGGCCTGCTGGTGCCGGGCAAGATGGAGCGCCTGAACACGTCGCTGCTGGCCGACAGCGGCGCCATCTTCGCCGGCTCGCTGCTGGGCACATCCAGCACCACGGCCTATGTGGAGAGCGCTGCCGGCGTGCAGGCCGGCGGGCGCACCGGCATGACGGCGCTCACCGTGGCCGCGCTGTTCCTGGCCTGTTTGTTCATCGCCCCGCTGGCCGGCGTGGTGCCGGCCTACGCCACGGCGCCGGCGCTGTTCTTCGTCGCCTGCCTGATGCTGCGCGAGCTCACCGAGCTGAACTGGGACGACTCCACCGAGGTCGTGCCCGCCGCCGTCACCGCGCTGATGATGCCCTTCACCTACTCCATCGCCAACGGCCTGGCCTTCGGCTTCATCACCTACGCCGCGGCCAAGCTGTTCACTGGGCGCGTGCGCGAGGTGCACTTCATGGTGTGGATCATCGCCGCCGTGTTCCTGTTCAAGTTCTTCTACATCGGCGGACATTGACACCATGAGCCCCCACGCCTTTCGCGCGCAGTTGCTGCGCTTTGACGCCGACGGCCAGCCGCTGTATGACGAGGACGGCCTGCTGGTCACTGCCACCGACGCCCAGGGCGTGCGGCGCGTGCTCGATGCCGGCCCCTTTGGCGCGCTGCGCGAGCGCCATGCCCAGGTTCCGCTCACGCACTGGCCCGGGCGCCTCATCGCCCCCGGCTTCATCGACATGCATGTGCACTACCCGCAGCTGGATGTCATCGGCGCGCCCGCCGACGGCCTGCTGCCCTGGCTGGAGCACTACACCTTCCCGGCCGAGTCGCGCTTTGCCGACCCGGAGCATGCGGCCGAGGTGGCTGGCTTTTTCTTTGACGAACTGCAGCGCAATGGCGTGACCACGGCGCTGACATTTGCCACCTCGCACCCGGCCTCGGTGGACGCTTTCTTCGGCCAGGCACAGCGGCGCGGCCTGCGCATGATCGGCGGCAAGGTGCTGCAGGACAGGCACAGCCCCGACGGCGTACGCGATGCCACCGAGCAAAGCCTGATCGACACCGAGGCCCTGATTCAGCGCTGGCATGGCCAGGGCCGTCTGGGCTCCGCCATCACGCCACGCTTTGCGCCGTCGTGCTCCGACGCGCAGATGCACGGTGCGGCCGAGCTGGCGCGCCGTCACCCCGACACCTGGATACAGTCGCATGTGGCCGAGAACCGGGACGAGGTGCGCTGGGTGCGCGAGCTCTACCCGCAGGCGCGCTCCTACCTGGACGTGTACGCCGGCTTCGGGCTGTTGCGCCGGCGCGCGGTGTACGCGCATTGCATTTATCTGGACGACGCTGACCGCCAGCTGATGCACGAAACGGGCACCGCCGCCGCCGTCAGCCCAACGAGCAACCTGTTCCTGGGCAGCGGCTTCTTCAACTTCATCGGCGCCGATCGACTGGGCATGCTGCACGGCCTGGCCAGCGACGTGGGCGGGGGCACCAGCTTCAGCCCGTTTCACACCATGCTGGCGGCCTACTACGTGGGCCGCGAAGGCCAGACCAAGCCGGGCTTGAGCCTGAAACCTTCGCAGCTATGGTGGCAGCACACCGGCGGCGCGGCGCGCGCGCTGGGGCTGGAGGGCGTGATAGGGACGCTCCAGGCCGGCACCGAGGCCGACTTCGTGGTACTCAACCCCCAGGCCACGCCGCTGCTGGCGCGCAAGACGGCACTGGCGGGCAGCCTGGAAGAGTTGCTGTTCGCCCTGATCGTGCTGGGCGACGACCGGCTGGTCGAGCGGGTAGTGATCGCTTAAGCCGGCTGTTGACGCCCCGCGCGCCAGGCACCAAAGATGGCGATCAGCCCCGGCACCAGGATCAGGCCCCAGATGATCTTCTCCAGATGCTGGCGCACCCAGGGCAGGTTGCCGAAGAAGTAACCGGCCGTGGCAATGCCCAGCACCCAGATCAGCGCCCCGGCCACGTTGTAGGCCGTGAACTTGGCCCGCCCCATGGCCGCCACCCCGGCCACGAAGGGCGCAAAGGTGCGGATGAACGGCATGAAGCGCGCCAGCACGATGGTGATGCCGCCATAGCGCTCGTAAAACGCATGGGCCTGGTCGAAGGCCTTCTTGTTGAACCAGCGCGAACCCTCCCACTGGAACACCTTGGGGCCAAGATAACGCCCGATGCTGTAATTGCATTGATCGCCCAGGATCGCCGCAACGACGAGCAGCGTGCAGGCCAGCGGAAAGTTGAGCAGCCCGGCACCACTCAGGGCACCGACGATGAACAGCAGCGAATCGCCGGGCAGGAAGGGCATGACCACCACGCCCGTCTCGACGAACACGATGAGAAACAGCAGCGCATACACCCAGGCGCCGTAACTGGCGACGAAGGCCTCCAGATGCTTGTCCACATGCAGGATGAAATCGATCAGAAACGCAATGATGTCCACGTAGCAAGCCCTTCGAATTGACGGCGCGTAATGTACCCGGGCGCGCCATGTCCGTACGGTGTGCGACACAAACATGGCAAGTGGACACAGTTGCTCGCAATCGGCAACCAGATAGCCATACACACTTCACACCCTGCCGCCACAGTGGCAGCACATCATTTGTTCCACCCATTCCGTTTCCAAATCATTCGTGTCTAGGCGCGAAGCCGCAGGCAGTGCTGTAGCACGACAAGGCGAAGCAACAACGACACGGGTGATTTAGAAATGGAATCATCCACCAAGGAATGCGTTTCATGATCTTCCGTCGTACCCACACCGTCCGCGCCCTGACCGTCGCCACCGCACTGGCCGGCGCCCTGGCGCTGGCCGGCTGCGCCCATCACCCCAGCAATGCCCAGATCGGCACCGGGGTGGGCGCCGTCGCTGGCGGCCTGGTCGGCAATGCGGTGTTTGGCTCTACCCTGGGCACCGTGGGCGGCGCCGCCGCAGGCGCGCTGATTGGCAACGAAGTCGGCAAGAACAATGACCGCGGCCGTGGCCGCCGCGGACATCGCCACTGATCGCCCTGGCACCAGGCGGGCCAGACCGGCCCCCTACAATCGCCGCGTGACCGCCCAGCCCTCCGACCCTGCCACCCCGTCCCCCCGCCGCCCGATACGCGACCT
>RRZU010759193.1_pt1 | contig 12078 bp, 12 predicted proteins | sample 2165561 | NCBI WGS metagenome assembly RRZU01 (sample SAMN10456909, study PRJNA506462) | wastewater metagenome | isolation source: wastewater sludge | place: USA: Moscow, Idaho | reverse complement strand
TCATTACCCCCGCCGCATCCAAGCCCGCGGCCTCGGAAAAACGCGAGGCCAGCGGCGAGAAGTGATCACCCGCGCTCGAACACGGCCATGCTTTCGACGTGTGCCGTGTGCGGGAACATGTTGACCACCCCCGCCGCCGTGCAGCGGTAGCCCGCCTGGTGCACCAGCAGGCCGGCGTCGCGCGCCAGGGTGGCCGGGTTGCAGCTCACGTAGACGATGCGCCCGGGCGGCTGCCAGCCCTCGTGGCCGGCGGGCAGCGCGGGCGCGTCCTCGGCGCCCAGGCGCGCCTGGTGGATGTCGGCCAGGGCCTTGGACAGGGCAAAGGCACCCTCGCGCGGCGGATCGACCAGCCATTTGTCGGCCACGCCGTCGGCGATCAGCGTCTCCGGCGTCATCTCGAACAGGTTGCGCGCTACAAAATCAGTAGTTGCCAGCGCTTGCCCCTGCGGCCTTTGCGCCTGATTCAGCTTGTAATTCTCACGCGATCGTGCGACCAGTGCCTCACTGCCCTCCACGCCCAGCACCTCGCGCGCCTGCGTGGCAATGGGCAGCGTGAAATTGCCCAGGCCGCAGAACCAGTCGATCACGCGCTCATGCTTTTGCGCGTCCAGCAGGCGCAGCGCGCGCGTCACCAGCACGCGGTTGATGTGCGGATTGACCTGAGTGAAGTCCGTGGGCCTGAACGGCATGTTGATGCCGAAGTCCGGCAGGCCATAGGCCAGTTGCTCGCCCCCCTCGTCCAACAGGTGCACGGTGTCCGGCCCCTTGGGCTGCAGCCACCATTGCACGCCGTGCTGGGCGGCGAAGGCGCGCAGCTGATCCTTGTCGGCGTCGCACAGGGGCTCCAGGTGGCGCAGCACCAGGGCCGTGACACTGTCGCCGCAGGCCAGCTCGATCTGCGGGCAGGTATCGCGCGCCACCATGCCGCCAATCAAGGCGCGCAGCGGCATCAGCATGGCGTCCACATGCGGCGGCAGGATCTTGCAGGTCTGCATGTCGGCGATGTAGCGGCTCTTGCGCTCATGAAAGCCGACCAGCACCACGCCCTTCTTGGCCACGTAGCGCACCGACAGGCGCGCGCGGTAGCGGTAGCCCCAGGTCGGGCCCTGGATGGGGCGCAATATCGTCTCGGCCTTGACCTTGGCCAGGTGCCAGAGGTTGTCCTCCAGCACGCGCTGCTTCATGGCCACCTGGGCACTGGCATCGAGGTGCTGCATCTTGCAGCCGCCGCAGGCGCCCGCGTGCAGGCCGAAATGCGGGCAGCCGGGGCGCACGCGCTGGCTCGACTCGCGGTGGATGGCGGTCAGGCTGGCCTGCTCCCAGTTGTTCTTCTTGCGGTGGGTGTTGGCGCTGACCAGCTCGGTGGGCAGGGCGCCGTCGATGAACACCACCTTGCCGTCCGGACGGCGCGCCACGCCCTGGGCGTCCATGTCCATGGAGGTGACTTCGAGCCAGCCGGGCGGCAGGTCGCGGGAGGGTTCTTGGGGTGCGGGAAAGTTGTCTGTGGGCTCACTCATGCCCGCAATTGTCTCAGGCTCGCCCCTTCCCTACGGGCGTGGGGCCGTGATTTTCAGCGGCGCTCACCAGCGTCGCGCCGTGCTGGCTTGCTGGCCGCGCGGGGCAGGTTGTGGATCTCCAGCTCGCAGCCGTTGGAGTCCAGCGAAAACACCAGCGTGCCCCCGGGCGCAATGCGCGGCACGGTCTCGTGCAGCGGGCGCGACATGTCCACCGGCGGCAGCTGCGAGCGGTAGATGATCTGCTTGTCTGCCCCATAGACGATGTAGCAGGCGGCCCAGCTGCCCTGGGCAAACAGGCCGGCCACCAGGGCTGCCGCGGCGGTCGCGGCCAGGCGAATGGCTGTCATGGTTGGCTACCTTCCCGTAGTCTGTTCAGGGGCGATTATTGCCCAGTGCCTGCGGCATCCAGCGGCCACTCGCCCAGCACCTCATAGGGGCCGCTTGAGCCGCGCAGGTTGTGCAGCAACGCAAAGCGGCGCACCGTCCATTCCAGTGGCGCCACGGCTTGCGCGGGTACGGCCTGGTGGCTGTAGCACAACGTCATGTGCGGCATGACGGCTGGTACCGGCCTGGCGGGCCACAGCGCCGCGTGCAAGGCTACATGCAGCGCATGAAACCCGGCATGCGCGTCACCCGGCCCGCACAGCACGCAGGGGCGCTTGGCGCGCGCCGGACGGTCAAAGCTCAAGGCGCGATCCAGGCGCAACGTGAACGGCGCCACCGAGACACGCGCCGCCGCGCCGCGCGCCCATGCCAGTTGCTCGGCAGACAGCGCATGCGCCCAGCCCAGCGACATCAGCGTTACATGCAAACGCTCGGCGCGCACCTGGGCCTGGAGGCCGTGGCGCGCAATCAGCGACTGGCCCAGGGCGTTGGCCGCCTGCACCACCGCGGCATCGGGCAGCACGGCGAAAAACAAATGGTGCCGGGGCTGCGGTCCGGCATTGAATTGTGTTGAGTCACCCAGCAATGCACTCAGCGCCTGGTTGTGCGTGGACGCCGCCACCCGCCGCTCATTGGCCAGCATGGCCAGAAAACCCTCGACCTCCTCCCACCCCATGTCGCGCGGATGCCGCAAACCATGCCACTTCACAACCTTGCGCACCCATTGCACATAGGCTTCCTCGGTACGCAGGCTATCGTGTTTGTAACGAATTCGCTCACGGACTTGATCCAGCAACCGTGTAGTGCGTAACACCGGGGAAGGAGTAGCGGGTTTCATGGCTGAATTGAGTGCTGTATTTTTGTGCAGTATTCCGACTGCCAAGTCAGGCTGCAAGCCCCTTGCAGCCTTTTTTGCGCGGCAATTTAGACCGCAGATGCAAGTTAGATCTCTCAAGCTAATGACATGGTTCACACCGTCATAAAACCCATTTCGGAGTTCGCAGCTGCACTAGCAGAAATTCCGCTTAGCCCTGGAAAGCACGTTTTACAAGGTGGCTAGACATGAAGACTGAATACGACCTCGCCAAGTTGAAATCTCGCAAAAACCCATATGCCTCCAAGCTGAAAAATCCCGTCACCATGGCCGCTGATTTCCGGCGTTAGCCGTAATTACCGGTTGCTCGATGGGGTCAAGCGTAGATAGCTGGTGGTTATGGTGTTGACAGCTTTATCATGGTGGGTATAGCAACCACCATGAACAGCAAGCAAGTCATCAAGCGATTGGAAGCAGAAGGCTGGTTTCTGGCGCGCGTGAAAGGCTCGCATCACCAGTTCAAGCACCCCGACAGCGACATTCCCGCCGGTACGCTTAGGAGCATCGAGAAACAGGCGGGTTGGAGGTAATACGCCATGCGCTTTCCGGTTGTTCTTCATTCCGACGATGGCGTCCGCTACGGCGTCACCGTGCCCGATTTGCCCGGTTGCTTTTCGGCAGGCGATACGTTCGATGATGCGTTAGCCTCGGTGGTGGAAGCCATCGACCTGCATCTGGAGGGTGTCACCGAAGACGGCGGCGATATTCCCGTGCCGCGCGCCATTGGCGAACACCGCACCAATCCCGACTATGCCGATGGCGTGTGGGCGGCCGTGGATGTAGATGTGTCGCGCTTCGATGGGCGGGCCGAGAAAATCAATATCACCGTGCCGCGCAACCTGCTGGCCAAGATCGACTCCTACGCCAAGAGCCACGGTGCAACGCGCAGCGGCTTTCTGGCCGATGCAGCGCGGCTGGCGATGCGGGACTGATTGGCAGCGTGATTCATCGGGGTTCCAGAGTGGGGGCCAACAAGTCGTTGCAGGCGCAGCCGCTCATTTCAATCGGCCAGCCCAATGCCGGCTGCGCCAGAGCCATCAAGGTAGCTCATGTAGTCTCAATCTGCCTGAATCAGCGCAGCCAGGGGTGTTGCACTTCGGAGTTGAGACCGCCGCGCCTGACGCAGAAATCACCCAGGGCCTGAAGGCCGACGGCTGGTATCTGGTGCATACCGCCCGTCAATGCCCGCCCCCTTCTTCCAGCTGCCGGCACTTCCTGCCCACCCGCCGCAGCACAATACAGTATGACGTGCCGTTTCTAGAATACCGGCTTTGCCCAAGCCATCGCGCATGCACATCCTGATCGTCGAAGACAACACCCTGGTGGCCAGCGGTATCCGGGCCGGGCTGGAGCTGCATGGTTTTGCCAGCGACACGGCGGCCAGCGTGGCCCAGGCCGAGGCCCATCTGGCGGCGCGCAGCTACGACGCCTGCGTGCTTGACCTGGGCCTGCCGGACGGCGACGGCATGCAGCTGCTGCAGTTGGCGCGCGTGGAGAGCGCCAGCAGCGCCGAGACGCCGGAGACCCAGGGCGCGGCCATCGCCCTGCCCCCGGCGCTGCTGACCTGCGCCGTCACCAACCTGCTGGACAACGCCCTGCGCCACCACCGGGGCAGCACGGCGATAACCATCGCGCTGCGGCTGTGCGAGGGCGCCAGTGTGGACATCAGCGTACGCGACCATGGCCCGGGCCTGACCGAGCAGGAATGCACGCAGGCGCTGCAGCGCTTTTGGCGCAAGGGCGGCAGCGGCCCGGGCAGCGGCCTGGGCCTGACCATTGCACGCCGCATTGCCGAAAGCGCCGGCGGCAGCCTGCACCTGGCGCCGGCCCAGCCCGGCCTGCTGGCCCGGCTGCAGCTGCCCACGCTGGCGCCCGCCACCGAGGTGGGCCATGGATAGCGTGTTGCAGCTCGGCCCCCTGGTGCTGCCCTGGGCGCTGATCATCCTGCTGGTTGGCTGGCAGTTGGGCCACTGGGTACACGAACGGTTGGCCAGGCGCAGCGGTCTGACGCCCGGCCCGCATGCCTGGCGCCTGACGCTGGCAGCCCTGCTGGCCGCGCGCCTGGGCTTTGTGCTGCAGTACCCGGCCGAATATGGCGCCGCGCCCTGGTCGGTGCTGGACATACGCGACGGCGGCTGGCAGCCCTGGGCCGGCCTGGCGGCCGCCCTGCTCTACGTGGGCCTGCTGTGGCTGCGGCGCAGCCCCTGGCGCCAGCCGGCACTGGCCGGCGTGGCGGTGTTTGCCACCATCTGGCTGGCGGGCCTGGCCCTGCTGCAGGCCATGGCACCCCAGCGCCCGACCGAGCTGCCCGACTGGCGCGGCGTGGCGCTGGACGCACGCGGCGTGGCCCTGCCCGAGCTGCGCGGCCAGAGCGTGGTGATCAACCTGTGGGCCAGCTGGTGCCCACCCTGCCGGCGCGAGATGCCGGTGCTGCTGCAGGCCAGCCGTGCGCACCCCGAGGTGCGCTTTCTCTGGATCAACCAGGGCGAGCCGCCCGAGACGGCGCTGCGCTACGCCAGCCAGCAGGGCCTGCCCGCGGCCGATGTGCTGCTGGACACGGCATCGCAGCTGGGCCGCGATCTGGACAGCAAGGCCCTGCCGACCACGCTGTTCTACGACGCCCAGGGCCGGCTGCAGGCCGTGCGCGCGGGCGAGCTGTCGGCCGCCACGCTGGCGCAGCATCTGGGGCGCATCACCGCCTCTGGGACGGCGCGGCAGGCCAGCAAATAACTATTAAATTAATAGCTGTTTGCGCTTTATTAATGGCGCTTGTAGCCTATTTCTTCTCAAACCCAAGTCGATCAAACAACCCGCCCCGGTTGGCCGGCTCCGTGCCCGTGTTGCCGCCGGCGGCCTCGATGGTGGTGAAGAAATGGTGCATGGCGTCCACCACGCGGCTGCGCTGCTCGCCGCTGTTGATGGTCTCGTCCACGCTGCGGCCATCGGCCGTGTACACCCGCATCCAGCTGCGTGGCGCGTAGGCGATCTGGCCCACCAGGGTCATGGGCACGTCAAAAGCCGTGGCCGGAAAGCCCTGCGTCGGCGCTGGCGCCTGCGAGCGCGAACGCACGCGCACCACCTGGCTGCTGCCAAAGTGGAAGTCCGCCCCCGTGACCTCAGCCGACTGGTGCGGCAGGCCGATCGTGAGCACCGCCAGGCCAGTCTTGGCACTGCTCCAGGCGCCGGCCAGCACCGGGCATTGCGTGCGTGTGCAAGCCAGGGGTTCGGGCGCCACGGTCACGGTCTTGGCGCCGCCATCGGCCACGGCTTGCCGTACCTGGGGCACCAGGGTTTGCTGGCCGGCACAACCGGCCAGGAGAACCGCGCAAACCACCCCTGTAGGCCAGAAATATTTCATGTTCGAGACTCCTTATCGTTGGTGCCCGACGATACCCAATAAAGGCATGGCCCAGCCCATCGCGCGCGGTCGTGCGTCTGGCGTCACGCAGGCGACAGAACTATGATGATTCAAGCGTCGCGGCGCAACCAACCGGCTGCCCGGCGCGGCCAAGGAGGCTGGCATGGCTTTGACGATTGGCGGTACCGCCAGGCGCATTGGCCTGGCATTGTCGGGCGGCGGTTTTCGCGCCGCGGCGTTCCACCTGGGGGTCATGCGCAGGCTGGCGGCGCTGGGCATTCTGGAGCATGTCGACCTGTTCACCTGCGTCTCCGGCGGCAGCATTGCCGGCGCCACCGTGATCAAGCATTGGGCCGACCCGGCCCGGCTGGACATCCTCGATCGCTACCTGCGCACCCGATCTATCGCCGTGTCGTCGGTGATCGGCGGCGTGCTCGACCCATTCGAGGATCGCCTGGACAAGCTGGCCGCAAGCTACGACCGCGACCTCTTTGACGGCGCAACCCTGGATGGACTGGGCGGCGGGCCGCGCCTGTACGTCAACGCCACCAACCTGGCCACCGGCAACCTGTTCTTCTTTGTCACCGGCGGCGGCAAACCGGCCGAGATGGGCGAGCATGAACTGGGCGTGGTGGCCGCGCCCGGCTTTCCGGTGTGCCGGGCGGTGGCGGCGTCGTCGGCGTTTCCGCCGGTGTTTCCGCCGCTGCGCCTGGATGCCAGCAGCTATGCGCACGCCAGCAGCGTGGAGTACGTCACGCTCACCGACGGCGGCGTGTACGACAACATGGGCATCAACCCCCTGGTGCGCGCACGCAATGCGCTCGACTACGTCATCGTCAGCGACGGCGGCAAGCCCTTTGCCCTGGACGAGCGCCCCACCGAGTCCGGCGCCATCGTCTTGAAGGCGGCGCTGGACATCATGATGGAGCAGATCCGTGGCCTGGAGTTTGACCGGCTGCAACACCGGCACGCGGCGCTGAAAGGCCCGCAGCCGCTATGGTTTTCGATAGACAGCCGCGAGGGCGAGGCGCAGGCCGGCGATGCGGCATTCGCCTCCTCCATCAAGACCAACCTGACGCGGCTGGGCCGCGAGGAGATGGACGTACTGACGCGCCATGGCGGCGCGCTGGTGGAGGCACGCATCCGCCGCTACGCGCCCGAGCTGATAGGCGCATGACTCCCCCGGCACGCGGGGCACCCGATCCACCACTGGAGACCGACCATGAAGTTCGATTTCTGGATCCGCTGGGGCGTGAACCTGTCCGACGCCGACTTTGCCGCGGCCTGGCTGGCACTGGGCATTGCCGCTGGCGCCGCCCGCAAGCCGCCTGCCGCGAAGGGTGACTTGGCGCGGGCGCGGGCCGCCGCCGCCACGCCGGACGATGGGCTGGCGATTGCGCGCGACGCGCTGACCGGTGCGCTATCGGTTGCCGCCGAACAGGACCAAGGTGTGAACTGGCGCTTCCCTGATCCTGACGACTGCGTGGATGCCGATGGCCGCCTGCCCCTGAGCCGCATCGCCCCGGCGGCCTGGGCCCAGGCCTGGGGTGCAGCAGCAGGCCAGGCGCCAGCACCCCGCCTGCGCGTGACCAACGCGCCGGAAGACGAGCCATACCTGCCCTGGCTGCGCCTGCTGTCCGAGGCCCGCCCCAAGGTTGCCGCCGTCTCCATGGCCTGGCAGGCACCCAACCCCCAGCTGGTGCTGGCCTGGCCGCTGCGCCTGGGCGCCGTGTCTGCCGAGGGCGAGGCCGTAATCGCCGCCGCGCGGGAGCAATGGCCCAGCGATCGACTGACCCGGCGCGTCGGCATAGACCGCGACAACGCCAACTGCGATGTGCTGGTACACAGCGGCACCTTGGCTACGCTGCTCTCCGCCCTTGCGGCGCAGCCGTTTCATTGCAAGGCCAACCTGGTACTGGTCGCCTCCGCCAGCGACGCGGGTGGCGCAGCAGTGCTAAAACAAATCCGCGCCATTGCGCAGAAGACCAATGCCAGCGGCGTCGTGCTGTGGACGCAGCCTACCGATGCCCGCGCCAGCGGGTTGGCGCTGAATGCCTTCATCAATGAGTTCTCGCACGACCTGCCGCTGGATCAGGCTCTGCATGCCGCCGCCCAGCGCGAACCCGTAGGCGAGGCGAGCGGCTGGCTCACCGATGCTGTTGCCGGCCTGCATCTGCATGCGCTGGCCGACACGCTGGTGGCGCGTGCGCAGGCGCTGCCCGCCGGCACCGCCATCAAGGTTAAGGATTTGAGCGCGCATTGGGTAAAACGCATTGCGCCTGTCACAACGCGCGCGGGCGGTTTTGCCGGTGCCTCCAAGGCCATGCCGGAGGGCTATGAGGACGTGGACACGGTGCAACTAGACACCAGTCAGCTGGACTACCTTGGCGAATCCCATGGCGCCTCCGAGCTTGCGACCCTGGGCGACGCGCTGGCGAATGCACGCACCACGACCAAGGCCGAGACGCACCGCGCCGCGCGCTACCTGCAGCAGCAGTCCTTTGTGCGCCGGCGCGGCCGATATGCCGCGGCGGCCGGCGGCTTTGTCGCCGGCGCACCCGCGCTGGTGCGCGTGCGCATAGGCCCGCCCCAGGGCAAATGGCAGTCCACCCCGGCGGAGTTTCCGGCAGAGGCGCTGCCGCCGGGCTACCAGCAATGGCGGCTCACCGTCTGGCTGACCGAAGCCAGGCAACTGGATGAACCCTTGCGCAAGACCATCACCCTGCCAATCGATGGTGCCAGCACCGAATGTGAGTTCCGCTTCACACCCCGCAGCGCCGGCCCCTTCGACGGCCGCATCAGCGTGCTGCACCGCGGGCGCGTGCTGCAGACCGCCGCGCTGCGTGGCGGCGTCATCGCCGACGGCGCACCCGCGGATGCCAAGGCCATGCCGGTGCTCGCTGACATCGTGCCGGTGCGCCATCGCCTGGGCGACCTGGAGGGCCGGCGCCAGTTCGACCTGGCGTTTGTCACCAACCACACGAGTGCGGGCGAGCCGCGTGCGGTCGCCCTTTCGGCCGATCACGCGTGGATTTCCGATGTCACCAAGAGCCTGGCGGTCACGCAGGACATCAACACCGCGCTCTCCAAGGTGGCCAAGTCGGTGGCCGACTACACCGACGGGCTCTCTGGCGAGAAGGGGCGCGCACTGTTCGTGGATCTGGCCAAGAAAGGCGCCTGGCTGCAGCTGTACCTGGTAAGCAACCAGATTCAGCGCCCCGGCAACCGGCCCGATGTGGCCGAGCAGGAATATATCCAGATCGTCAGCACGCGCAGCGATGCCATCGTGCCCTTCGAGTTCATCTACGACCATGAGGTGCCGGACGACGATGCAGCCATCTGCCCGCAGTGGCGCGATGCGCTGGAGCACGGCAACTGTGCGCAAGGATGCAATGGTGGCGACCCCAGGCGGGTCTGCCCCCTGGGGTTCTGGGGCCTGCGCAAGGTCATAGAACGCCACCAGGTCAGCCCCGAACTCGCGGCCCCGGGACGGGAGCTTTTCCTGCAGTCGGAGCCGGGGCGGGATACGACGGACCTACCCCTGGGCGGCACGGCCTTGTTTGCCAGCAGCCAGAAGGTACCCAATGCGGCGCAGAACACCGTGACGGCGGCACTCACACAAAAGCTGGGCCTGGCGCCCATGCAGGCAACCAACTGGTCCGACTGGGCCACCATGGTCGGCCAGGCCAGGCCGCATTTCCTGCTGGCACTGCCGCACACCGACGGCACCGGCGCCAACGTCACGCTGGAGATAGGCGGCACCACCATAGGCACCATCCAGGTCAAGCCGGCGCATGTGCACCCGGCCAAGGACGACGCACGCCCGCTGGTCGCCCTGCTAGGCTGCGACACCGCCGGCACCGCCAACGAATACGCCGAGCATGTGGCGGTGTTCCGCGATCGCGGCGCCGCCGTAGTGATAGGCACCATCGCCACCGTGTTTGGCGAGCATGCGGCCCGCGTGGGAGTGCTGTTGGCGCAGGAGCTGCTGCCCGACGGCGCGCCGCCGCAACGCCTGGGCGAGGCCATGCGCACGCTCAAGCGCCGGGCACTGCTTGAAGACCTGTTGATGCCGCTGTGCGTGGTCGCCTATGGCGATGCTGACTGGCGGCTGGTGCGTGAAGTTGCAGGAGGATGACCATGACCCAGCCATTCTTCACGGTAGAGATGCTGCCAGCCAGGCACGGCGACGCGCTGTGGATCGAGTATGGCGACGAGCGCCGCACGCGCCGCATCCTGATCGACGGCGGCCCGCTGCACGCCTGGCCGGACTTTGCGGCGCGCATCGGCAAGCTCCCCGCGGGTGACCAGCGCATCGAGCTGCTGGTGATCACGCATGTGGACACTGACCATATCGAGGGCATCATCCGCCTGCTGGCACTGCCGCGTGCCAAGTGGCCGCTGGAGCCCATGGACATCTGGTTCAACGGCTACCGGCAGATCGAGGCGCAAAAGGATTTGGGCGGGCGCGAGGGCGAGTTCCTCAGCGCCCTCATCCACCGGCGTGCCTTTGACGAGTGGAACCGGGCCTTTGGTCGCAATGCCGTGGTCGTGCCGGGCAAGGGGCCACTGCCACGCATTGCCCTGCCGGACAAGGACGGCATGGTGCTCACGCTGCTGTCGCCCGACAAGGCCAAGCTGACCGCCATGGGAAAGCGCTGGCGCAAGGATGTGGCGCAGTGGGAGCTGGACCCGGGGGATCTGGACGCCGCCTGGGCGCAATTGGTCGATGAAGCCAAATTTCACCCCGGCGCCGAGCTGACCCTGGGGCCTGAGGATTTGACGGCCCAGTTGCGCGCCCAGCTCAAGGGTGCGGACGCATCGGCAGCCAACGGCAGCAGCATTGCCTTCCTGGCCGAATACGCGGGCAAGTCCTGCCTGTTCCTGGCCGACGCGCACATGAAGACCGTGTGCGCCTCCATCCGCCGTCTGCTTGCGCCGGGCCAGGACTGTCTGCGCGTGGACGCGGTGAAGATGGCACACCACGGCAGCAGAAACAATCTGACGCCGGAGTTCATGCAGCTGGTGGATGCCGAGCATTTCCTGTTCAGCAGCAACGGCGACAAGTTCAAGCATCCGGACAGGCAGGCGGTCGAGGCCGTGATCCACGGCGCCCGGCGCAAGCCAACGCTGTGGTTCAACTACCGCAGCGGCTTCAACGAACGCTGGGAAGCCGCTTCTCAGGCGCCCAACGCGGCCTACGCGACGCGCTACCCGGCGCGGGGCACGGCAGGTATCACCGTGCCACTGCTGGCGTGAAGCAGCCGCAAGAGGAGATGCACATGGCAAGCCAGCAAGCATTTGCACCCGACTGGGGGCGCTTTCACGCCGCCATCGTCTCGGGCACCATGCAGGGCGAAATCCTCGTCGCCTGCGAGCGCGCTTGGGCCTGGCTGGAGCTGCCGGCAGAGGACTGCGCGCGCCGGATAGCGGACACCATCCGCAACGAAGAGGCCGCGCGCTGGCAGCTGCAGGCCCTGCCCTTCATACGACTCAGGCTGTTACGCGAGGCAGGTATGGCCCCCGACGACAGCGCAGTGCCGGTGGCCCGTTTTGACGCCGTGGCAACGGGGCAGGCAAGCGCTGCCGAGCTTGCGCTGTCGCACCGCCTGGGTGCCTTGCTGGCCATCGGCCAGCTGGTGGGCGAGCGCTTTCCCGACGCCGCACTTCCGCCCGCGCCGTTGGACGTGCAGCGCGAGGAACTGCTCGCCCGCACACCCGCCTTGACCGAGGCTATGCACGCCTGCGACGTTGCTCGCGCCACACCGCAAGGGCTGGCGCAGCTGCAGGCAGCCATTGCCGTCTTTGACGCCGCAGGCGCCAATGCCAGCGACGACATCGCGCGCGAGCAGGCCTGGTGGCTGGGCCTGGCCTGGTGGGCCGCCGGGCGCGCGGCACTGGAGCTGGGGCAGCAGGACGAAGGCCGCCATGCCTACGAACGCGCC
>RRZU012955511.1_pt1 | contig 12080 bp, 9 predicted proteins | sample 2165561 | NCBI WGS metagenome assembly RRZU01 (sample SAMN10456909, study PRJNA506462) | wastewater metagenome | isolation source: wastewater sludge | place: USA: Moscow, Idaho | reverse complement strand
AGGCAAACCCTCATCGGCTTTCCAGCCCTGATAGACGAAGGCGACGCAGTCACCATCGAAGTTTTTGACGAACCCGACATTGCCGCCACCCGCCACCAAGCGGGCTTGCGCCGCCTGTGCGCCCTGCAAGTCAAAGACGCACTCAAATACCTCGAGAAAAACCTGCCCGACTTTCAAAAAATGGCAGCCGCATTCATGCCACTGGGCACAGCCGAAGAACTCAAACAGCAAATCATCGCCGTCGCACTCGACCGCGCCTTCTTGCTTGCCCCCCTGCCAATGGATGCCAGCAGCTTTGCCCAGCGCATCGAACAAGGCCGCGCCCGCCTCACCCTCATCGCCCAAGAAGTTGCCCGCCAAGCAGCCATCATCTTGCAAGAGTACCAAACCGCCCAGCGCAAACTCAAAGACAGCAAACACGCCCCCGAAGCCGTGGCAGACGCCACCGCCCAACTCCAACGCCTCTGCCCCAAAAACTTTCTGCTGGCAACGCCTTGGCCGCAGTTGCAACACCTGCCGCGTTATCTCAAAGCCATCGCCATGCGCCTTGACAAGCACCGCGCCGACCCCGCCCGCGACGCAGCCAAACTCGCTGAACTCAAGCCCCTTGAGCAACGCTACCTGCGCCTGCTCGCCGAGCGCAAAGGCCAGGCAGACAGCCGCTTGGCCGAGTTTCGCTGGCTGCTTGAAGAACTGCGCGTGAGCTTTTTCGCGCAAGAGCTACGCACCCCGCAGCCCGTAAGCGTCAAGCGGCTGGAAAAAGTCTGGGCGCAATTGCTGCAATAAGCCGCCCTGCCCCTGCACCCTTGCGCTTGAAGCCGCCACGCATGGTTTATCATCAAGGCACAGTTTTTTCTTTCACCCTTTCATCTCATTACATCCATGTCAAGCATTCTTCAAAACCTCCCCACTGGCAAAAAAGTTGGCATCGCCTTCTCTGGCGGCTTGGACACCTCTGCCGCCCTGCTCTGGATGCGCCAAAAAGGTGCAGTGCCCTACGCCTACACCGCCAACCTGGGCCAGCCCGACGAGCCCGATTACGACGCCATCCCCAAAAAAGCCATGGAATACGGCGCAGAAAAAGCCCGCCTGATTGACTGCCGCACCCAGCTTGCCCACGAAGGCATTGCCGCACTGCAATGCGGCGCATTCCACATCAGCACAGGCGGCGTGTACTACTACAACACCACCCCGCTGGGTCGCGCCGTCACTGGCACCATGCTGGTTGCCGCCATGAAAGAAGACGATGTCAACATCTGGGGCGACGGCTCCACCTTCAAAGGCAACGACATCGAGCGTTTCTACCGCTACGGCCTGCTCACCAACCCCGCGCTGCAAATCTACAAACCCTGGCTCGACCAAACCTTTATCGACGAACTCGGCGGCCGCGCAGAAATGAGCGCCTTCATGACCGCCCACGGCCACGGCTACAAGATGAGCGCCGAGAAAGCCTACAGCACCGACAGCAACATGCTGGGCGCAACCCACGAAGCCAAAGATTTGGAGTTTTTAAACAGCGGCATCCGCATCGTCAAACCCATCATGGGCGTAGCCTTCTGGCAAGACAACGTTGCTATCAAACCCGAAGAAGTGCGCGTACGCTTTGAAGAAGGCCGCCCCGTAGCCCTTAACGGACAAGAGTTTACCGACCCCGTAGCTCTGTTCATGGAAGCCAACCGCATTGGTGGCCGCCACGGGCTGGGCATGAGCGACCAGATTGAAAACCGCATCATCGAAGCCAAAAGCCGCGGCATCTACGAAGCCCCAGGCATGGCGCTGCTGCACATCGCCTACGAGCGCCTGCTCACGGGCATCCACAACGAAGACACAATTGAGCAATACCGCATCAACGGCCTGCGTCTGGGTCGCCTGCTCTACCAAGGCCGCTGGTTCGACCCCCAAACCCTCATGCTGCGCGAAACTGCCCAGCGTTGGGTAGCCAGCGCCATCACAGGCGAAGTCACTCTTGAGCTGCGTCGTGGCAACGACTACTCCATCCTCAACACCGAGTCACCCAACCTCACCTACGCGCCCGAGCGCCTGAGCATGGAAAAAGTAGAAAACGCCCCATTCAGCCCCGCAGACCGCATTGGCCAACTCACCATGCGCAACCTCGACATTACCGACACCCGCGCCAAACTGGGCGTATATGCCCACAGCGGCCTGCTCACGCTGGGCGAAGGCGCTGCCATGCTCAAGCTCGAAGCAGACCGCAAAAACTGATTACTGCTTGTTGCAGCCGCTTGTTGCGGCTTTAATACACGCCTTTTCTGACGCAAACAGCACTCAGAAAAGGCGTTTGTTTTTGCCCAGCAGCCAGCCACAGCCACACAACGGTAAGGCAAGTCAAGTCAAATCAAAGCGCATAGCCGCTGCAGCAGCAACTTCAGGCAAATTATCTGCAACCGACCCCATGTTTCGGATATGCTATGCTTTTTAGCCCGCAACGCCCTTTACCTTTTCAGTGATTCATGTCTGCGCCCGCCTTGCCCCCCATTCCTGCAAAACGCTACTTCACCATCGGCGAAGTAGCCGAGTTGTGCGGTGTCAAGCCCCATGTGCTGCGCTATTGGGAGCAAGAATTTACCCAACTCGCCCCCATGAAGCGCCGCGGCAACCGCCGCTATTACCAGCACCACGAAGTGCTCATGGTGCGCCGCATCCGCAATCTACTCTACGAGCAGGGCTTTACCATCAGCGGCGCACGTAGCCAGCTTGAAAATCAAAAAACCAGACAAGCAGCCCCCCCGCCAGACTCTGCCCCCACCACCGAAATCCAAACCAGCCCCGCTTGCAGCCCTGCCCTCGCCTCTGCATTAACACCCACCCCAAGCACACTTTCTGAACATACGGGCGCAGAGCTATCTTGGGATGCCCTGCGCACCGAGCTGCAAGCCATCCGCAGCTTGCTAGACTAAACAAACTGCCCATTTTTGTAGCAGGTCAACCGTCAATCCCCATAAATTCGCAAAATTTCTCTATCCAAGCCCAATATTGACCCAAAATCGCCATATAATCGTGGGCTTCGGCGTGTAGCGCAGCCTGGTAGCGCACTTGCATGGGGTGCAAGGGGTCGCGAGTTCGAATCCCGCCACGCCGACCAATTTAAAAAGCCTGACTTGTTATAAGTCAGGCTTTTTTTTTATTGCTTACTTGCCACACGGTAGGCGCGCCATTGGGTATTGGCAGCTTCTCCCCCAATATCGCCTGGGCTAACCTCATCAGCCCAAACGTAAAGCGGCTTGCCCATCAACGCCCACTGCCAGCGCCCATCGCTGCGGCTAAATACGCTGAAGTCGCCCCTGCTCGTATCGCTGCCATTAGCCAGCAATGGCTGCCAGATTTCTGCACACGCATCCACACAGGCTGACTGCTCCAAGCCATCGCCTGCATAGGTGTAAAGCGTCATCAGACTATCTGCGGCCACCATCACGCCATTGGCATTGATAGCAGGTGGCATCTGGCTAACGCTCGGTGTATGCAACAAGCTACTGCTGCAAGCAGCAAGCACCAAGGCACTGCCAGCAGCCAAAATAAAAACCTTAAATCTCAACACAAACTCCTTGAGCCAACGCTACTTGCTTTAGCCAATCAAAAAACAAAAGGCTTTTCTGCGATTTTTCGCCATCTTTCGTCATTTTGGGCTGCAATTGCCATGCGCATTGCAGCTTGCTACGCGCACATTAAAATGCTGCCACATGAAGCCACTTACCAGCCCCAATACGCACCCTACTTTACACGCAGACTTGCCCGAAAAAGCGAAAAAAATCCACAACCTGCTGCCACAAACCCAGTGCCAGCGCTGCGGCTGGGCTGACTGCGCCAGCTACGCGCAAGCCATAGTTGAGCAGCAAGCTAACATCAACCGCTGCCCGCCAGGTGGCGTTGCTGGCATTGCGCGCATTGCCACAGCACTGGGCGAGCCAGCTTTGGCCAATGCGCTGGAGCTTGAGCCTGACTGCGGCAGTGAAACGCCACTGCGCGTAGCCATTATTGATGAAGCCTGGTGCATAGGCTGCACCCGCTGCATCAAAGCCTGCCCAGTTGATGCCATTGTGGGCAGCCATAAAAAAATGCACACCGTAATGGAAGAGCACTGCACGGGTTGCGAGTTATGTGCAATAGCCTGCCCCGTAGACTGCATCCACATGGAAACCACCAGCGAGGCAAAGACTGGCTGGGGCGCATGGACACAGAGCCAGGCAGACAAATCCCTGCAACGCTATGAAAAACGTTTGTCACGCATAGCAGAGCGCAGCACAGCGCACGCAGGCACTGCCGCATTGCGCAGCCCAGCCCAAACGCCCCCCCTGCCGCAGCAGCGCCCGATAAAAAGCAAGCCGTTATTGCCGCCGCACTGGCACGCGCTCGCGCCCGTAAAACGCAGACACAAAAAAACTCTCCCTAAACGCTTTGGCTAGCATGTTTTTCTGCCCCAAAGCCATGTGCCAAAATAGCTGCCTGCCACGCACAGCTTGCCCGCCAGCGGCAACTTTTTACGCGCAAATACCTAAAAACAACACATACGCCCCAACAAACTCTTGCGCCAACAATGCCGCAAAGCCCAAGCATTCGCCCCCGCTTGGCAGTCTTGGCCATAATGGCAAGCATATATTTCAAACAAATACAGGCTTTAAGTCGGTATTTTTTGTTAAAAGCGCATAAATAAGGCAAGCCACTGCGCCTCTTGTCATAAATACATAAAAAAACAAGGGCATACAGCCCCGTCTATATCGCGCTATTAATTAATTCACACAATTAATATTCACTATTTTTTTTCACAATCTGCTTGTCAGCGCTCTTATTCTCTATTAGGATAGCGCACGGCTGGCAGTCCATTTGATTTTGAAAACAAACGGCTACCAATTTCAACGACTTCATCAGGAAAGAATTTAAGATGGCCACAGCAAAAAAACCAGCTGCTGCAACAGAAAAAAAAGCAGCACCAAAAAAGCGCGAACCCAATGCCGCTTTCATGAAACCCCTGACTCCCAGCGCAGCACTGGCAGCCGTAGTTGGCAGCAAGCCTCTGCCCCGCACTGAAGTAGTCAAACAACTTTGGGTTTACATCAAAGCCCATAAGCTGCAAGACGACAAAAACAAGCGCAACATCAATGCCGATGCCAAGCTCGAAGCTGTATTTGGCAAAAAACAAGTCACCATGTTTGAAATGGCTGGCCTGATTGGCAAGCACCTGTCTTAATAAATGCTCGGCTTGTGCTGCTTATGGCAGCACTTCAGGCATCCACAAAAAAACCGGCATCTTTCAGCCGGTTTTTTTGTGGGCAAACGCAATGCAGACTCTTGCTAAGCCATGCCCAAGGCGCGTTTTACATCTTCCATGCAAACCAGCCCATCATGCCTGCCAACAACAGGCGCTAAAGCAGATTGCAAGGCTGGTTGCAGCCAGCCTGCAAGCGTGTTTTCAGGCACACCCTTACAGCGAAAACTGAAACTCGCCTGGCGCACGCGCTGCATCCACGGTAACGTGAATAGTGCTCTTGGGCGCAAACTGCCCTTGCAGCAGCGCTTTAGACAAGGGGTTTTCAATCCGCTGCTGTATGGCGCGTTTGAGTGGGCGCGCACCAAACAAGGGGTCGAACCCAACCTTGGCCAGCTCCTCCAGCGCAGCAGGGGAAACCTCCAGCACCAAATCCATTTTTTGCAAACGTTGCTGCAAAATGCCCAGTTGTATGCTGGCAATCGCGCTGATGTGTTTGGCATCAAGCGCATGAAACACCACGGTTTCATCAATGCGGTTTAAAAACTCGGGGCGGAAATGGCTTTTGAGTTCTTCCCACACGGCATCTTTAATGGCTTGCTGCTCTTGCCCGACCATGCTTTGAATCAGATGGCTGCCGATGTTGCTGGTCATCACAATCACCGTGTTTTTAAAGTCTACGGTGCGCCCTTGCCCATCGGTCAGGCGCCCATCGTCAAGCACTTGCAGCAGCACGTTAAACACGTCGGGGTGCGCTTTTTCCACCTCATCGAGCAGCACTACGCTGTAGGGCTTGCGGCGCACGGCTTCGGTCAAATAGCCGCCTTCGTCGTAGCCTACATAGCCAGGAGGCGCACCAATCAGGCGACTAACCGAGTGTTTCTCCATAAACTCGCTCATGTCAATGCGAATCAGGTGTTCCTCGCTGTCAAACAAAAAGCCTGCCAGTGCCTTGCACAGCTCGGTTTTACCCACACCCGTGGGGCCCAGAAACAAAAAGCTGCCAGTGGGGCGATTGGGGTCGCTCAAGCCCGAACGTGAACGGCGAATGGCGTTGGCTACCGCGCCTATGGCTTCTTCCTGCCCCACCACGCGCTCGTGCAGTTTATCTTCCATATGCAGCAGCTTTTCACGCTCGCCCTGCATCATTTTGGCTACAGGTATGCCTGTTGCACGGCTAACATCTTCAGCGATTTCTTCTGCGCCCACTTGGGTGCGCAGCAACTGGTTGCCTTTGCCCTGCCCGTCTGCGGCGGTTTCTTTGTTTTGGGCTTCTTTCAAGCGGCGCTCAAGCTCTGGCAGCTTGCCGTATTGCAGCTTGGCTACCTGATCAAAATCACCCTTGCTGGTAAATTCCTTGATTTGGAATTTCACACGATCTAGCTCCTCGCGCACTTGCTGGCTGCCTTGGGCGGATGCTTTTTCGCTTTTCCAGATTTCTTCCAAATCGGCATATTCTTTAGCCAATTTTTCGATTTCTTCTTGCAGCAGCTCAAGGCGCTTGATGGATGCTTCGTCTTTTTCTTTTTTCAGTGCTTCGCGCTCGATTTTGAGCTGTATCAGGCGGCGGTCGAGCTTGTCCATCGCCTCGGGCTTGGAATCAATTTCCAGCTTGATTTTTGCGGCTGCCTCGTCAATCAAGTCAATGGCTTTGTCGGGCAAAAAGCGGTCGGTAATGTAGCGGTGGCTGAGTTCAGCCGCAGCAACTATGGCTGGGTCGGTAATTTCTACGCCGTGGTGCACTTCGTACTTTTCCTGCAAACCGCGCAAGATGGCGATGGTGGCTTCTACCGTAGGCTCGCCCACCAGCACTTTCTGGAAGCGTCGCTCCAGTGCTGCGTCTTTTTCAATGTATTTGCGGTATTCGTCCAGCGTGGTAGCGCCCACGCAATGCAGCTCGCCACGCGCCAGCGCGGGCTTGAGCATATTGCCTGCATCCATAGCGCCATCGGTTTTGCCAGCGCCCACCATGGTGTGCAGCTCGTCGATAAACAAAATGGTTTGGCCTTCGTCTTTGGCCAGCTCTTTGAGTACGTTTTTCAGGCGTTCTTCAAAGTCCCCACGGTATTTCGCACCCGCCAGCAGTGCTGCCATATCCAGCGCCAACACGCGCTTGCCTTTGAGCAAATCGGGCACTTCGCCTGAAACGATGCGTTGCGCCAACCCTTCAACAATGGCGGTTTTGCCCACGCCAGGCTCGCCAATCAGCACAGGGTTATTCTTGCTGCGGCGTTGCAAGACTTGAATGGTGCGGCGGATTTCGTCATCGCGGCCAATCACGGGGTCGAGCTTGCCCAAACGGGCGCGTTCGGTTAAATCCAGCGTGTATTTGGCAAGCGCCTCGCGGTTGCCTTCGGCCTCGGCGCTATCAACGCTTTGGCCGCCGCGCACGGCTTCAATGGCGGCTTGCAGGTTTTTGCGGTTCAGTCCGTGGGCTTTGCAGATGTCGCCCACTGCGCCGCGCGCATCACAAGCAGCCAGCACAAACAACTCGCTGGCCATAAACTGGTCGCCACGCTTGATGGCCTCTTTCTCGGTTGCCTGCAGCAAGCTCACAAGCTCTTGTCCTGCCTGCACCTGCTCTTGCCCCTGCACTTGGGGCAGGCGCTTAACTGCGTCTTCCAGTGCGGCTTGCAGCCCTTGCACATTGGCTCCTGCACGCTGTATCAGGCTGCGCGGGCCGCCATCGGTTTGCTGCAACATGGCCAGCAGCACGTGCACGGGTTCGATATAGGCATGGTCATGCCCCAAGGCAAGGCTCTGGGCATCAGACAAGGCTTCTTGAAATCTGGCGGTGAATTTATCAGGGCGCATGGTTTGTCATCCTTGAAAAAAAGTTCTGGTTGCTTTGTATATGTGGCACAAACAGACAGTATTCAAGGGCAGCAACAAAAACGCCCCGTTAGCAAAACGGGGCGATAGCGCAAATTGCAGTCAACTACAGGGTTATTTTCTGAGAATAAAACGCCCCGCATCAGCACCTGTAACAACTTTGCCATCTTTGCCCAACATGCGCAAACGACCGTTGGCAAGAATATCAAAGCTGCGATTTTGGCCATTGCTGTCAAGCGTAATGCGTGTTTCATTGGCATTAAAGGTAAAGCTACCACCCCTTTCCATCGCTGGCCTGCCTGTGCCCATTTCTTGCGTTAGCAGTTTGTAGGTGCCGTCTTTGTATAAACCCAGCTCTACTTTCAAGGCTTTGCAGTCGGGGCAAGGAAGCAAGCCAACGTAATTGCCCGTCCAGCCTGCAGCAGCAGTTTCAGCGGCGGCGCGGCGCGGTGGGGCTTTTTGCGTGTTGCGGCTTGGTTGCACAGCATCAAACACCACACAGCCTGTTAGCAACAGTGCCACCAACAATACGCCGCCCGTTTGCAAAGTTTGGCGAGCTGAAGAATGAATGCTTGAATACATGGCTTACCTCTATTTAAAACAGGAGAAAATTAGCTAAAACTGCTTGATGCATTTTTGAGATTTTCTCTACAAAATGGTGCGCTTTATTTCTTTACTTTGTTTCTTTGCTTTGTATTTGACAGATTTTGTAGTGAAACATTCCGTTTTCGCAAGCTCTGGCAAGCGGCATTTCAACCGCTAGCCAGCCTCAGGCACAGTTTGCAACAACGATTTGTTTGACTGCGTCCACATCGGCGGGCACAACAACAAAGCGTTTAGGCAAGTCTTCCAAACCAGCAAATGCGGCAGGAATTTCAGGCGCCTTGCCCAGTGCCTCGGTAATGGTGGCGGCAAACTTAATCGGCAGCGCGGTTTCAAGCACAACCATGGGCACATCGCTCTGCTGGTGCTCACGCGCTACTTTTACGCCATCGGCGGTGTGGGTGTCAACCATTACGCCGTGTTGCTGGTACACATCGCGGATGGTTTGCAGGCGGTTGGCATGGGTGCTTTTGCCGCTGGCAAAGCCAAACTGGCTGGCCGCCAGCGCAAAACGGGGGTGTTGGCTCAAGTCAAACTGCCCTTGTTGCGCAAGCGCATCGGCAAACAAGGCGCGGGTTTGCGCAGCATCGTTGCCCAGCAAGTTGAAGATGAAACGCTCAAAGTTGCTGGCTTTGCTGATGTCCATGCTGGGGCTGCTGGTCTCAAACGTATCGGCACTGCCGCGCACGCGGTAAATGCCTGTGCGGAAAAACTCATCAAGCACATCGTTTTCGTTGGTAGCCACCACAAGCTGTGCCACGGGCAAGCCCATTTCACGCGCCACATGCCCCGCGCAGATATTGCCAAAGTTGCCGCTGGGCACGGTAAAGCTGACTTTTTCATCCTCATTTTGCGTGGCTTGAAAGTAGCCTGCAAAGTAATACACCACCTGTGCCAGCAAACGCGCCCAGTTGATGGAATTGACCGTGCCGATTTTGTAGCGGCGCTTGAAGTCCAAATCGTTGCTGACGGCCTTAACAATATCTTGGCAGTCATCAAACACGCCTTCAACGGCAATGTTATGGATATTTGCATCTTGCAGGCTAAACATTTGCGCCTGCTGAAACGGGCTCATACGCCCATGTGGGCTGAGCATAAACACACGCACGCCACGTTTGCCGCGCATGGCGTATTCGGCAGCACTGCCCGTATCGCCACTGGTTGCGCCCAAGATATTGAGCTGCTCGCCGCGCCGCGCCAGTTCATACTCGAACAAGTTGCCCAGCAACTGCATGGCCATGTCTTTAAAAGCCAGCGTGGGGCCGTTGGAAAGCGCCTCAAGGTACAAGCCGCCTTCGAGCTTTTTAAGCGGCGTGATGGCTGGGTTGCCAAAAATGGCGGCAGTGTAGGTTTTTTCGCAAATGGCTTTCAGGTCGGGCGCGGGTATATCGTCGATATACAGCGACAAAATCTCAAACGCCAGCGCCGCATAGCCTTGGGCGGCATACACCTTGCGCCATGCGGCCAACGTGCTGCGGCTTACCTGCGGATAGCTCTCAGGCAGATACAAGCCACCATCGGGTGCAAGCCCTTCGAGCAAAATTTCACAAAAACGACGGGGGGTGGCATCGCCACGAGTAGAGATGTAGTTCATGGTCTAGGCTATGGTTTGAATTGGTATGAATCTGATTAATTTTTCGCTTTGTTTCTTGCTTATTTTATGCTTTATTTCACGCATGTTTCTGGAGCGATTTTAGCATTTCGTTTTAGTCAGGCGAGTGCTTTTATCGAATGATTTGAATGGATACATCTTGCGCCCCTGCCGCCAGTGCGGCGTATTTTATTTTTCGCGCCAAATCTTTGGGATATTTAACGCATTTTATGCAGGGCTGCATTTCTTCGTCGTCAATCACAGTCATTACCGTGCCCAGATTTAATAAACTCCACGGATTTCTGTCTATAACTAGTATTTCAACAATATCTTTTACTTTAACCACCACTTCTTCTTTGTCATACATGCTCGGGCTGAAGCGTATTTCTTCTCGGCTGATTTCATACTGCATGGAACGGGCATTGAGCACCATTAAAATAATAATGAAAAAACCAACCCCGTAAGCAATGCTGCCAATATACCTGCTGGCAACATATGCAAAAGCTGCAACAACGAAATAATGGTAAAAATACAGCAGTGGCGATGTGCGGTATTTTATGGTTTTATTTTTATTTGCCATAATAAATAGGTAGCCGCTGATTTATTCTTCAAACAAGAAAAATTTCAGAAAGCCGTCATTCCCGCCTGCGCAGCAATAACGGGCGATTGCATTTTTATACAAAGCAGGAATAAGTCAGCGTTTCCATTGCATAAAAACACAAAAGGCAGGTAATGCGCGTTATGACAATACCTGCCTTGTTTTGTGTTTATGGGTAATAAATCAATTCAACTCTTCTTTACGGATACGCACAATCGGCTGGTATACCGTGGGCAGTGCCTGCATTTGCGCTATTGCCGCAGTCATGGCGGATTCGGTGCAGTCGTGCGTGAGGATGATGACATCGGTTTGGTTGGTTTCTGCGCCGCCCACCTCGTCTGCCTCGCGCTGCACGATGGCATCAATGCTGATGTTTGCCGCTGCCAGTATGCCTGTGATTTGTGCCAGCACGCCTGCTTGGTCGGCCACGCGCAAGCGCAGGTAGTAGCTGGTAACTACGGCGCTCATGGGGAGCAGGGGCAGGTGTGTTTGCATGGCGTTGGGCTGGAAGGCCAAGTGCGGCACGCGGTGCTCTTGCTCGGCAGTGTGCAGACGCGCCACATCTACCAAGTCGGCAATGACGGCACTGGCGGTGGGTTCGCTGCCTGCGCCTTTGCCGTAGTACAGGGTTGTGCCTACAGCGTCGCTATGCACAGCTACTGCATTCATCGCGCCTTCTACGTTGGCAATCAAGCGTTTGGCGGGTATGAGGGTGGGGTGTACGCGCAGTTCAATGCCCTCTGCCGCGCGGCGGGTTACGCCCAGCAGTTTGATGCGGTAGCCTAGCTGCTCGGCGTAGCGAATATCAACCGATGCCAGTTGCGTAATGCCTTCTACATAGGCCTTGTCAAACTGCACATCGGTGCCAAAGGCTATGGCCGAGAGCAGCGTGATTTTGTGCGCGGCATCTACGCCTTCAATGTCAAAAGTGGGGTCGGCTTCGGCGTAGCCCAGGCGCTGTGCTTCTTTGAGCACGTCGGCAAAGTCCAGCCCTTTATCGCGCATTTCGCTCAAGATGAAGTTGGTAGTGCCGTTGATGATGCCTGCAATCCACTCAATGCGGTTGGCGCTCAAGCCTTCGCGCAAAGCCTTGATGATGGGTATGCCGCCAGCAACAGCCGCTTCAAAAGCCACCATAACGCCTTTTTGCTGCGCTGCCTTGAAGATTTCTGTGCCATGCACGGCCAGCAGTGCCTTGTTGGCCGTAACGACGTGCTTGCCGTTTTCAATGGCTT
>RRZU012432190.1_pt1 | contig 12080 bp, 10 predicted proteins | sample 2165561 | NCBI WGS metagenome assembly RRZU01 (sample SAMN10456909, study PRJNA506462) | wastewater metagenome | isolation source: wastewater sludge | place: USA: Moscow, Idaho | reverse complement strand
TATTCACAATAATCATTAAGCAAGCAATTCAGTAGTAGTATTTCAACCATATCAATTTGAAATGCTATCTTGCTGCCTTAACAAGTTATTTATAAATAGCTCTCTAATTTTTTTAGAGATATTTTAAAAGCTAAAGCTAACAAACTAAAGCTGGGGGTTTTAAACTTAAATCTGGAAATAAATAAACCCAAACCTTTTCAGGCAGCCTTCAAAGAGTACCAAGGCTGCCTGAAAAGGTTAAAATACACCCTTTCCCCGAACTCTCTACTGCCCGGCCTTTCACACCATGACCCAAGACAAAATTCTGATTCTCGACTTCGGCTCACAAGTTACCCAGCTCATCGCCCGCCGCGTGCGCGAAGCGCATGTGTACAGCGAGCTGCATCCCTACGATATGCCCATCGCCGACATCAAAGCCTTTGCCCCCAAAGGCATTATTCTTTCCGGCGGCCCCAATTCGGTTTACGATTCCGATTATCAGGCCGATCCGGCCATTTTGGACTTGGGCGTGCCGGTATTGGGTATTTGCTACGGCATGCAATGGATGGCACACACCTTGGGCGGCACCGTTTCCCCCGGCGACCAGCGCGAATTCGGCTATGCCCGCGTGGCAACCGAAGACAGCGCCCTTACCCAAGAGATTTACGACGATGCACCCAAGCAATTGGATGTGTGGATGAGCCACGGCGACAAAGTCACCGGGCTGCCTGAAGGCTTCCGCCGCGTCGGCCACACCCCTTCCTGCCCCATCGCCATTATGGAACATGCCGATAAACACTTATACGGCGTGCAATTCCACCCCGAAGTGACCCACACCAAACAAGGCAGCGCCTTAATTCACCGCTTTGTGCTCGACATCGCCGCCGCCAAGCCAAGCTGGACCATGCCCAACTACATCGACGAAGCCGTGGCCAAAATCCGCCAACAAGTGGGCAGCGACGAAGTGATTTTGGGCTTGTCCGGCGGCGTGGACTCTTCCGTGGCCGCCGCCTTGATTCACCGCGCCATCGGCGACCAGCTCACCTGCGTGTTTGTTAACCACGGCCTGTTGCGCTACAAAGAAGCCGAAATGGTGATGGACATGTTTGCCCGCAACCTGGGTGTAAACGTGATTCATGTGGATGCTTCGGGCGAATTTATGCGCAAACTGGCCGGCGTTACCGACCCCGAACAAAAGCGCAAAATCATCGGTGCCGAATTTGTGGAAGTGTTCCAGCAAGAAGCCGGCAAACGCCAAAACGCCCGCTGGCTGGCACAAGGCACCATCTACCCCGATGTAATTGAATCGGCCGGAGCCAAAACCAACAAAGCCCACGCCATCAAAAGCCACCACAACGTGGGCGGCCTGCCCGAAACCCTCAACCTCAGCCTGCTTGAGCCCTTGCGTGATTTGTTTAAAGACGAAGTGCGCGAGCTGGGCGTGGCGCTCGGCCTGCCGCGCGAAATGGTGTACCGCCACCCCTTCCCCGGCCCCGGCCTTGGTGTACGCATTCTGGGCGAAGTCAAACGCGAATACGCCGACTTACTGCGCCGTGCCGACCACATCTTTATCGAAGAGCTGCGCAACACCGTGGATGCCGCAGGCGTATCGTGGTACGACAACACCAGCCAAGCCTTTGCCGTATTCCTGCCGGTAAAATCGGTGGGCGTCATGGGCGACGGGCGCACCTACGAATACGTCGTTGCCCTGCGTGCCGTGGTCACCAGCGACTTTATGACCGCCCACTGGGCCGAGCTGCCCTACAGCCTGCTCGGCCGTGTTTCCAACCGCATCATCAACGAAGTACGCGGCATCAACCGCGTGGTTTATGATGTATCCGGCAAGCCGCCTGCCACCATCGAATGGGAGTAAGCAGCCCAATAAAAAACCGCCTTACGGGCGGTTTTTTATTGGGCATGTCTGGCTCAGATACTCAAATCCATCAACAATTTTCTTTTCAAGTTGTTAAAAATATTTTGTTTTTTAAATATACACTTTCATGTAAATGGCTTAACAGCGTTAAGAAAAGAGTGAATTAAGGTTAGATAAAGCATGATTAAAAGAATTATTTTTGTCGTTATTATATTATTTTTCTATCTTAAAACCGGTTTTGTACTGGCTGAATTTGATGAACATGGAACGAAGCGTTACCCATTTATTAAACAAAAATTATCTTTCCAATATTTTTTTGTTAATCCTATCGGCGGAAGAGATATAGAAGATCTGAATGAAAGAGAGTTAACACAATATCAAGATTTTTGTCGCCATATGTTTTCTGAAAAAGCAAGAAGTAATGAAAATCATGTTTGTCATTTTTAATCTAAAATAACAATAAAATCATCAGATTAAAATTTTTATATTCATTTCAGGAAAAAGCAGAATCAGAATATAACTGGGCTTTTTTACTTGCGAACACACCAATAAACCACCCGATAATCCAGCGGCAAACGCCCTTGCTCGTTTCCATATTGTGCATAGGCTTCGGCAAACAGGCGCCATTTTTGTTTGCCGGTGAGGCCTTGCGGGCGGCCGGCCACATGGTTGGCACCCACTTGGCGCAGTGATTGCAGCAAAGCTTTCAAGTCGGAAAAATGCAGGGTTTCGGTGTGGGCTTCACTGTGCAGACTTTGCCACGGCAAGGCGGCCACGGCGGTTTGCAAATCGGCTTGCGCCACAAAGTGGTGGCTGTGCGGCTGATTGTCGGCCGCCGCCCAAGCCGAACGCAAAGGCTGCATACTGCCGGTGGCAAGGCTGCTCACCAGCGCGCTGCCGCCGGGTTTGAGTACGCGGAAGATTTCATGCCAAGCCTGCGCTTGATTGGCACACCATTGCAAAGCCAGATTGCTAAAGCAAATATCCACGCTGGTATCGGCCAACGGCAGGGCTTCGGCATCGGCGGCAAGCCAAGCATGGCCGCGGCGCAGATGGCGGCTGTGCTGCAACATGCCGCTGGCCACATCCAGTGCCAATATTTGTGCGCCTTGCTGTTGCCAATAAGCGGCGGCCGCACCGCTGCCGCTGCCGATATCGGCCACAATCCGGCCGTGGGCGGCACAGGTGTTGAGCGCATACAGATGGGCACGGGTGCGCTGCTGGATGGTGGCGGCTTGGTCGTAGCCGGCGGCGGCTTGGCTGAAGCGGCGGGCAATATCGGCTTGGGCTGCAAACATAGTTAAGCAATGCGCTCAAGGGCGGCCAACAAGGCGCTGATGTGTTCGCTTTGGTGCAGGGCGCTTAAGGTGATGCGCAAGCGCCCTTGGCCGATGGGCACCGTGGGCGGGCGGATGGCACCCACCCACAAGCCTTGCGCCTGTAAAGCAGCGGCGGCGGCCAAAACCGCATCGTTATCGCCACACAATAAAGGCTGAATCGGCGTATGCGATGGCAACAAACCAAGGCTGCCTGAAACAAAACGCTGGCGGAAATCGTGGATATTGGCCTGCAATTGCGCCCGTGCCGCATCGGCTTTGGCCACTTGATGCAGGGCTTCGTGCAAGGCCAGCGCTTGCGCGGGCGGCATGGCGGTGCTGTAAATCAGGTGGCGGGCAAATTGCAGCAGATATTCGGCAGTGCTGTGGCGGCACAACACCGCCGCACCGGCCACGCCCACTGCCTTACCAAAAGTAACCACCAAAATATCGGCCTGTATGCCCGCGGCGGCGGCACTGCCCCGCCCTTCGGGGCCGCATACGCCGATGCCGTGGGCGTCGTCCACCAGCAGCCAAGCGCCGTGTTCATCGCATAAGCGGCGCAGTTCAAGTAAATCGGGCTGGTCGCCATCCATGCTGAACACGCCTTCAGTGGCCACCAAGGTATTGCGCGTGCCGTGCTGTGCCAAATGGCGTGCCAGCACATCGTGGCGGCAGTGGCCGTAGCGACGCACCAATGCGTCTGATTGGGCGGCGGCTTCTTGCAAAGAAGCGTGGCACAGCTTATCCATCAGCAGCACGCTGTCTTTGCGTGCCAGCGCCTGCACCAGCGCCTGATTGGCGGCATAGCCGCTGTTGAACAGCAAGGCGCGTTCGTAGCCCAGCCATTGGGCCAAATGGGCTTCCAGCGCTTCGTGCACGTCGGTATAGCCCACCACATGGCCGGAAGCGCCGCTGCCGGCACCATAGCGCGACAAACCATGCTGCCATGCCTGAATCACCGCTTCGTGGCGGCTTAAACCCAAGTAGTCGTTACCGGCAAAATTAAGCTGGTTTTGACCGTTGATCAACAGATACGGCAGCCTGTCGGCAGCGGCATGCACCGTACGCATACGCCAGCCCTGCCGCGCTTTCTGCTGTTGCAAAGCTTGCTCAATGGTGTGTTGCCACGACATGATTTCGCTCCTGATTCAAAACCACCTTATACCAATTCTAAAAAACAACCTATTTTCAAATTCATCCAAAATGAAATGGACTCATAGGATGCGCCTTGGCGCATCAAGCCTAAAAATCGCGAAAACCGATGCGCCAAGGCGCATCCTATGCCGTATTTTGCGTATTTTAATTTAAGGTTATTTTTTAGGATTGGTTTTAATGGCTCTTAAAGGCTGCCTGAAAAAAAATAATGCCCTGAACCCAAGGGTTCAAGGCATTGTGTTTGGCTCCCCGACCTGGGCTCGAACCAGGGACCTGCGGATTAACAGTCCGTCGCTCTACCGACTGAGCTATCAGGGAATTGGTGCCGGCACCAAGAGTCGAACTCGGGACCTTCTGATTACAAGTCAGCTGCTCTACCAACTGAGCTATACCGGCGAAGACGCGTATTATGCGCAAATCACCGCATCTTGGCAAGTACGGCACAGGCTGATTTTAGGCATACACTATTAAGATTTTGTTTTGCATCACACAAAAAACACCCATAGGCTATAAATTGCTTTTCAGGCAGCCTTGTTGTGTATTGGTGCATTACTTTCCGCCCCTGTCTCCGCTATAATGCATCGGTTTATCTTGCGGGAATGCCACTATGTTACAACAATTAAAATTGGCCGTTTCAGGCGCACAAATTCTGTTTGTCGCTTTTGGCGCCATGGTGCTGGTGCCCTTACTCACCGGCCTGAATCCGGCGCTGGCGCTATTGGGCGCCGGTCTCGGCACGCTGTTGTTTCAAATCACCACCCGGCGCAAAGTGCCGATTTTTTTGGGCTCATCGTTTGCCTTTATCGCGCCGATTATCTATTCCATCAGCGAATGGGGACTGCCGTCCACCATGTTCGGCTTATTTGCCGCCGGTTTTATGTATTTTGTGTTTGCGCTGCTGATTCGCTGGCGCGGCCTTGCAGCGGTGCACCGCTTGCTGCCGCCGGTGGTCATCGGCCCGGTGATTATGGTGATTGGCTTGTCGGTGGCGGTGGTGGCCAGCGGCATGGCCATGGGGCAGGCTGATGGCAAACAGGTAATGGAATACAGCCATTCGCTGCTGCTCTCGGGCTTTACCTTTGCCGTTACCGTGATGGTGGCGGTGTTTGGCAGCAAAATGATGAAGCTGGTGCCGATTTTGGTGGGTGTGGCCGCCGGTTATACCGCCGCCCTGCTGATGGGCATGGTGGACACCGCGCCGATTATGAACGCGCCGTGGTTTGCCATTCCGCATTTCGAAACCCCGGAAGTCAACTGGCATGCGGCGCTGTTTATGCTGCCGGTGGCGATTGCCCCGGCGATTGAACACATCGGCGGCATTATGGCCATCGGCACCGTTACCGGCAAAGACTACGCCAAAGACCCCGGCTTGGACAAACCCCTCGCGGGCGATGGCTTGGGCGTGTGCGTGGCCGGTTTGATTGGCGGCCCGCCGGTCACCACCTACGGCGAAGTTACCGGTGCGGTGATGATTACCAAAAACAGCAATCCGGTGATTATGACTTGGGCGGCGGTGTTTGCCATCTGCATGGCGTTTTTCGGCAAATTCAATGCTTTTTTGGCCTCCATCCCCATGCCGGTGATGGGCGGCATTATGATTTTGCTGTTTGGCACCATTGCTTCTTTGGGCCTGAAAACCCTGATTGACGCCAAAGTAGATCTGATGCACCCCAAAAATCTGGTGATTGCCAGCTCGGTGCTCACCGTGGGCGTGGGCGGCATGGTGGTCAAATTCGGCAGCATGGCTTTTGCCGGTGTGGGCTTATGCGCCTTGCTGGCGATTTTCCTGAATATGGTATTGCCCGGCGAAAAAGCACGCGTTTAACCGCCGCAGATTGGTGCACATCAACAAGGCTGCCTGAAAGCACACATTGCTTTCAGGCAGCCTTTTTTCCACTTTACGCTCATACAACAATACATTAGCATCACGCATATCAGCATAACGGGAGCATGTGCCATGAGCATCAAACACTGGCCCGAAGGCGAGCGGCCGCGCGAAAAACTGCTGGCACACGGTGCTGCCGCACTGAGCGATGCCGAGCTGCTGGCGATTTTGCTGCGCACCGGCATTCAGGGCATGAGCGCGGTGGATTTGGCGCGCTATTTATTGCAACAATTCGGCAGCTTGGCGCAATTGATGAGCGCCGACGCCGCCAGTTTGTGCCGCCACAAAGGCATGGGCATGGCCAGCTACACCCAGTTTGCGGTGGTGCGCGAAATCGGCCGCCGCGTGCTGGCCGCAGACATGGCCGCCGCACCGCTGTTCGACCAAGCGCAAATCGTAGCCGATTATTTGCGCCTGCAACTGGGGCAGGAAAAAGTGGAAGTGTGCTTGGCCTTGCTGCTCAACCAGCAAAACCGGCTGCTGCACACGGTGGAATTATCCCGCGGCACCGTGGCCGAAAACCAGGTTTATGTGCGCGAAGTGGTTACCTTAGCCTTGCAACACCATGCCACCGCGCTGATTTTGGCACACAACCACCCCGGCGGTTTGGCTACCCCTTCCGCTGAAGACATTGCGCTTACCCGGCGTTTGCAGCAAGCACTGGCATTGGTGGATGTGCGCCTCTTAGATCATTTTATTGTTACCAGTCAACACGCCGCCTCGATGGCGCAGTTGGGGTATATTTAAAAACGGTTTCAAACCCACCGCTTATGTTTTCAGGCAGCCTAAAAATACCGCTTATCCAAGCACAAGTGCAATTGATTGCTGCTTTTACTTGGAAAAAACGCCATTGCCGATTAAAATAGGCGGTTAGCAAACGCAGATTAACGCTTTTAACCCGATGGAGTATGAATAATGATTGACTTCGCTTTTGCCGCCGACGGCGCCGCCCCCAGCGCGCTGATGCAGTTTGCACCGCTGGTGCTGATTTTGCTGGTGTTTTATTTTCTGATTATGCGTCCGCAACAAAAGAAATTCAAAGCGCACCAACAAATGCTGTCTGAATTGAAAAAAGGCGACAAAATCATCACCAGCTCCGGCATTGCCGGACGCATCACCAAAGTGGGCGAGCAGTTTTTCAGTGTTGAAATCGCTCCCAATGTGGAAGTGGAAATCGAACGCAACGCCATCACCAGCAAGGCAACAGCGTAAGCCGTCCTACCCCGTTGCGCCGCAATCTTTAAGATTGCGGCATTTGTGTTTATTCAGCTTCACGGAAAGCAAAACAGGTTATGAACCGTTATCCCTTGTGGAAATATTTGCTGATTGCCGTCACCCTTGTGTTGGGCCTGCTCTACACCGTGCCCAACTTCTACGGTGAAATCCCGGCGGTGCAGGTTTCCACCAACCGCCAAGCCATCAGCATTGATGAGAATACCGAAAACACCGTTAAACAAGCACTGGCCGCCGCCAATATTCAAGACAACGGCATGTTTATTGCCGACGGCAGCCTGAAAGTGCGCTTTAGCGATGCCGAAACCCAGCTCAAAGGGCGCGATGCCATTGAAGCGAGCCTGGGCGACGGCTATATTATCGCGCTCAACTTATTGGCCAACACCCCCGAATGGATGGCCAAAATCAAAGCCAAACCGATGTTTTTGGGGCTGGATTTGCGCGGCGGCGTGCACTTCACCATGCAGGTAGACATGGCCGCCGCCGTAGAAAAAACGCTCGACCGCTACGCGGGCGACATCCGCCGCCAATTGCGCCAAGCCAAAATCCGCAGCGGCAACATCAGCAAAAGCGGCCAAACCCTGATTGTGCCGTTTCAGGATGCCGCTGATGCCCAAAAAGCCTACCCCGAACTAAGCCGCTACCTGCCCGATGCCACCCTCACCGCCTCCGACAACCGCATCACCGTAAGCCTTACCGATGCGGCGTGGACGCGGGTGCGTGAAGATGCAGTGAAGCAAAACATCACCACCTTGCACAACCGCGTCAACGAATTGGGCGTGGCTGAGCCGGTGATTCAGCAAGCTGGGCCGGACCGCATTGTGGTGCAGCTGCCGGGTGTGCAAGACACCGCCAAGGCCAAAGACATTATCGGCCGCACCGCCACTTTGGAAGTGCGCATGGTATCCGACGATCCCACGCAACTGGAAGCCGCAATGATGGGCAATGTGCCGCCCGGCTTTGAGCTGGTGGCGTCTGCCGGTCATGGCCGCCCCGAATTGCTCAACCGCCAAGTAGAGCTCACCGGCGACAACATCAACGATGCCCAACCCAGCTTTAACGACCGCGGCCAGCCCGGCGTGAGCGTGAACTTCGACAGCACCGGTGCCGCCATTTTTGCCGACCTTACCCGCAACAATGTGGGCAAACGCATGGCCATGGTGTTGATCGACCAAGGCAAGGCCGAAGTGGTGACCGCCCCGGTGATTAACGAGCCGATTTTGGGCGGGCGCACCATTATTTCAGGCAGCATGAACATTGCCGAAGCCAACGATATTTCACTGCTGCTGCGTGCCGGCTCTTTGGCCGCGCCGATGAACATCATCGAAGAGCGCACCATCGGCCCCTCTCTGGGCAAGGAAAACATCGAAAAAGGCTTTAAATCCACCTTGTGGGGTTTTGTGGCGGTGGCGCTGTTTATGATTGTGTATTACCGCATGTTCGGCGTGTTTTCGGTGGTGGCTTTGTCGAGCAATCTATTGTTTTTGATTGCGATTTTATCGGCACTGCAAGCCACGCTCACCCTGCCCGGCATTGCCGCCATTGCACTGACACTGGGCATGGCCATCGACTCCAACGTATTGATTAACGAGCGCATCCGCGAAGAGCTGCGCAATGGCAACACCCCGCAAATGGCGATTAACGCCGGTTATCAGCACGCTTGGAACACCATTGTCGACTCCAACATCACCTCGCTGATTGCCGGTATTGCGCTGCTGATTTTCGGCTCCGGCCCCGTGCGCGGTTTTGCCGTGGTGCATTGCTTGGGCATTCTCACCTCCATGTTCTCATCGGTGGTGGTGTCGCGCGCCTTTGCCAATCTGTGGTATGGCCGCCGCCGCAAGCTCAAACACCTCTCTATCGGCTCGGTGTGGAAGCCAGATACCCAACCGTCGTTACCGGCCGCCAAGGAGTAAGCCAGCATGGAATTTTTCAAAATCAAACGCGATATTCCGTTTATGAGCTATGGCAAGCTCACCACCATTATTTCATTGCTTACCTTTATATTGGCGGTGTTTTTCTTGGTGACGCGCGGGCTGAATTTTTCGGTGGAATTCACCGGCGGCACCGTAATGGAAGTGGAATACAGCCAAGGTGCCGATGTTAACCAAATCCGCAGCCAGCTCAACACCCTCAATATGGGCGAAGTGCAGGTGCAGGCTTTGGGCACCAACCGGCACATTATGATTCGTCTGCCCAATAAAGAGGGCGTGACCACCGCGCAATTGTCCAATCAAGTGATGGACATGCTCAAACAAAGCAATGCCGATGTGAGCCTGCGCCAAGTGGAATTTATCGGCCCGCAAGTGGGCGAAGAGCTGGTCACCAACGGCCTGTTGGCTTTGGCCATGGTGATTTTGGGCATCATCGTTTATCTGTCCATCCGCTTTGAATGGCGCTTTGCCGTGTCGGCGATTATTGCCAATATGCACGACGTGGTGATTATTTTGGGCTGCTTCGCCTTTTTCCAGTGGGAATTTTCGCTCACCGTATTGGCGGGGATTTTGGCGGTGCTGGGCTACTCGGTGAATGAATCGGTGGTGGTGTTCGACCGCATCCGCGAAAATTTCCGCAAGCCGCAAATGCGCAATAAATCGGTGCCGCACATTATCGACAACGCCATCACCGCCACCATGAGCCGCACCATCATCACCCACGGCTCCACCGAGGCGATGGTGCTCTCAATGCTGATTTTCGGCGGCGCAGCACTGCACGGCTTTGCGCTGGCGCTCACCATTGGCATTGTGTTCGGCATTTATTCATCGGTATTGGTGGCCAGCCCGCTGCTGCTGATGTTTGGCTTAAGCCGCGAAAATATTGCCAAACCGCCCAAACGCAAAGAAGAAGCGGTGGTATAGTAAATTAAATTTGAACCAATACTGCGTTGGCTCGCCTTGCCGTACTATCTGTACTGTCTGCGGCTCTCCGCCTTGTCTTGATTCAAATTTAATCCACTATATAAACGCATTGATTTGGCCTTTAAAGCCCCAAAAGGCTGCCTGAAAACACAGCTTCTGCGAAGCTCGAGTTTCAGGCAGCCTTTTATTTGCTTGCAGCACCCGCCGATTTTGCCCACAATAAACCACTTTTATTTATTTGCCGCAAAGCGCCGCCATGATTATCGTAATGCAAAAACAAGCCAGCGCCGCCCACATCGATGCCGTGGTGGCCTTTATTCACAGCCGTGGCCTCAGCGAGCATATTTCGCGCGGCGAAGAGCGCACCATTATCGGCGCCGTGGGCGATGAGCGCGTGTTTGAGCCGCGCGAAATCGAAGCACTGGCCGGGGTGGAAAAAGCCATGCGCGTGCTGCACGATTGGCGCATCATCAGCCGCGAAACCCAAAGCGGCAACAGCATTATTTATGTGCGCGGCGTGGCATTTGGTGCTGATCAACAAACCATCCCCGTTTACGATGGCGGCACCATTCCCGCTGCCAATGCCTTATTTGCCGACCCTTTTTTCCAGCCGGGCACGCCCTACACATCCCGAGCACACAGCCACGAAAACGATCGCATTCGCCACATGAAAACGCTGCTCGCACAAGCTCATGCCGCAGCCAAACCCGTATTACTGCGCATCCGTGATGTACGCCAAATCGAGCCTGCGCTGGCAGCCGAAGCCGATGTGTTGTATTTGGGTGGCGAGCTGATGACCAACCGCCTGCTACAAGATGAAGTGGGCCGGCTCAACGTGCCTGTGGTTTTATGCAAAGACAAACACCACTTGGTTGACGACTGGCTGATTGCCGCCGAACACATCGCCCTTAAAGGCAACCACCACATTATGCTGGGCGAAGCAGGCACCCTCAACCTAGATCACCACGCGCCCTACCGGCTCGACACCGATGCCATCGCCAAAGCACGACAATTATCGCACTTGCCCGTATTGGCCAATATCGTGCGTTTACCGCATACCTATATGAGCACTGCCACACTCTACCGGCTGGCATTGGCAGCAGGCGCCAACGGCATTATTGTGCCCGATGGTTTTCAGGCAGCCTAAAGCATCTAATTTTTAACAAAAACCACCGAAACCCATAGCCATGGCTCAATCTTTACACATTAAAATCATTCACAAACTGCAACCTGATCACCTCATCAGCGTCCACCGCAACGGCGAAACGGTGCAGGCGCAGCCTGGGCTGCAATATGTTTTGGACAGCGATGAGCAAGTGCCCGTCCACATCCGCACCACTCGTCATCAGCAAGATTTGCTGATTGAAGCAAACGGCGAGCCCTCGTTTACCATACGCGATTATTTCAGCCACACCGCCGACAATGAAAGCGCACTCTACGGCATCAACAGCAGCGGCCAGCTACAGCCTTATCGTGGCCAAGATGGCCTGATGCCGATACTGGCCAACCAAATGCCCACCGAGCAATATTTACTGGCCGAAACACTCGCCGCCACACCCGCCACCCCCAACTCAAGCCATACAGGCTGGATTATCGGCGGCACCCTACTTGCGGCCTCAGGCATCGCAGCACTGGCGGGTGGTAGCAGCAATTCCGGTGGTAGCAGCAACTCCGGTGGCAACGACAACGCTGGTGGTAACGACAATTCCGGTGGTAACGACAATTCCGGTGGTAACGACAATGCCGGTGGCAACGACAATTCCGGTGGCAGCAACAAC
>RRZU011933845.1_pt1 | contig 12086 bp, 12 predicted proteins | sample 2165561 | NCBI WGS metagenome assembly RRZU01 (sample SAMN10456909, study PRJNA506462) | wastewater metagenome | isolation source: wastewater sludge | place: USA: Moscow, Idaho | reverse complement strand
GCAGCGCCATGACGCAGAAAGCTGCGCGTCGCCCGATGCCCTTGCCCTATCAGCCCAAATCGCTCGTGATCACGGCCAAGCGCGGGCGCCCCGGTGCCGAGCGGGCGCAAGTGCTGGTTGATGGAAAATCGGCGACTTTCTCCGCCGCTTCGGTTGCCGACAGCAAAGCCGCGTCGATCAAGGTGACGCCGGTCGATCAGCAAGCAAAACAGTCGAAAGTCGCCGACCTGATGCGTCAGATTCGCCTCGCCGAGGCTGATGGGCAATCGACCGAGAAGTTGAGAGAGCAACTTGCTGAGGCACTGGGCTCGTTGAACGAGTAGTAATCGTGGCGACGGAAGAGGAATGATCTTGTCGTTAGGGTCTATTTTCTTGTGCTTATCGCCCTGCTAGCTGGAATTGAAGTCAGGGCCTTGGTTTCGTTCTCTTCGCGACTTTGCTTCCGAGGTGTGTTCTTCAAGCCAGTGATCAGCTGTGTTCTGTGCCCTATTTGTTGCGCTCGCGAGAGGGGGCTAATCCAGAAACAGTCCAAGCAAGCGATTCAGGAAGCGCCGTCCCTGTTCTGTCGGAGCGATGTGCCCGGCCTGGCGAATGATCAGGCCTTCCTGTTCTGCGCGGCGCAGTTCATTCTCGATGGTTCTTAACGGCAAAGCGGTGCGGGCGGGGAAGAAGGATTCGTCGAATCCTTGGTTCAGACGCAGCGCGTTCATCATGAATTCGAAGGGCAGGCTGTCCGGTTCGACCGTGAATTCTTCCTGCATGGGCGTGGTTTCGGCCACTTTTTCCAGATATTGTTTCGGTTGCTTCCAGCGCATTTGCCGCAGTACCCGGTCGTGCAGCGTTAGCTTGCTGTGTGCGCCAGCGCCAATGCCGAGATAATCGCCGAAGGTCCAGTAGTTCAGGTTGTGCCGGCACTGCCGGCCAGGCTGAGCGAAGGCCGAAGTCTCGTAATGCGTGAAACCGGCGGCAGCGAGCTTGGCCTCGATGGCGTCCTGCATGTCGGCGCAATCGTCGTGGTCGGGCAATTCGGGCGGGGCGGCGGCAAAGGCGGTATTCGGTTCGAGCGTCAGCTGGTAACACGACAAATGGGGTGGGGAGAAGGAAAGCGCCGTATCGATGTCGCTCAACGCTTGTTCCAGCGATTGCTCAGGCAATCCGTACATCAGGTCGAGATTGAAGTTGTCAAAGTGCCGCGCGGCGAGTTCGATGGCGTGTTTTGCTTCGTCGCCATCGTGGATGCGTCCGAGCGCCTTGAGGTGTTCCGTATTGAAGCTCTGGATGCCGAGCGAAAGGCGGTTCACGCCAGCGGCCCGGAATGCGGCAAACTTGCCAGATTCCGCGGTCCCGGGATTGGCTTCGAGCGTGATTTCAGCCTCGGGCAGGATTGGCAGACGGGTGCGCAGGGCAGTGAGCAGCGTATCTAGCCCCTCACCGGAAAGTAGACTCGGCGTACCTCCGCCGAAAAAAACGCTGACGATTTTGCGTCCCCAAACCTGCGGCAATGCGGCTTCGAGGTCGGCAATCAGTGCGGCGATGTAGGCCTTTTCCGGCAGAGCGTCGCGCACTTGATGCGAGTTGAAGTCACAGTAGGGGCACTTCTGTACGCACCACGGTACGTGCACGTACAGCGAAAGTGGCGGCGGGACGCGAAATTGGAGCGGTTCACCGGTCGGCGCGGCGACTTTGCCATGCGCGACGATCGGAATGACGCGTGCTGCCGGTTTCTCTGGCATCAGTGGCGGGCTTGCAGGCGCTCGACCAGTTTTGCCAGCGCCTGGCCACGATGCGAGCGGCGGTTCTTTTCGTCGGCGGGCAGTTCAGCGGAAGTGAGGTCGAGGTCGCGCAGGTAGAACAGCGGGTCATAACCAAAACCGGCGGTGCCGCGTTCCTTGGCGAGAATTTCGCCGTGCCATTCGCCTTCAGCGATGATCGGCTGCGGGTCGTCGGCGTGGCGCACGTAAACGATGACCGTCACGAAGTGCGCTTGGCGCTCGGTGCGATTCCCCAGTTCGGCGAGCAGCTTTTCGTTATTGCGTGCGTCGGATTTTGGATCGTCCGGTGACGTTTGCGCATAGCGCGCCGATTGCACGCCCGGCGCGCCGCCAAAAGCGTCGACGCACAGGCCGGAGTCATCGGCTAGCGCGGGCAGGCCGGTCAGGCGCGAGGCGTGCCGCGCTTTTTCGAGCGCGTTTTCGACAAAGGTGCAGTGTGGCTCTTCTGTTTCAGGAACGCCAAGTTGCCCTTGCGGAATCAGCTCCCAACCAAGCGGTGAGAGGATTTCGCCCAGTTCCTTGAGTTTCTTTGGGTTGTTTGAGGCGAGAACGAGCTTCATGCGGCGACCGTGGCCTTTTGCCGGGCGATCAGTTCGTCGATGCCGGCTTCGGCGAGATCCACGAGTAGCCCCATTTGCGTACGGCTAAAGGGTTCGCCTTCGGCCGTTCCCTGGATTTCGACAATGCCGCCGCTACCGGTCATGACCACGTTCATGTCGGTATCGCAGTCGGAGTCCTCTGGATAGTCGAGGTCAAGTACCGGCATGCCCTTGTAAATACCCACCGAAATGGCCGCCACATGATCGCGCAGTGGGCTGGCTGGCAGCTTGCCATCGGCGACTAGCTTCGCACAGGCATCGTGCAGGGCCAGCCAGGCGCCGGTGATCGAGGCGCAGCGGGTGCCGCCGTCGGCCTGCAGCACATCGCAGTCGAGTGTGATCTGGCGTTCGCCAAGGGCGGTCAGATCAGTCACGGCACGTAGCGAGCGGCCAATCAGCCGCTGAATTTCCTGTGTGCGGCCGCTTTGCTTGCCTTTGGCCGCTTCGCGGGCGCTGCGCGTATGTGTCGAGCGCGGCAGCATGCCGTATTCCGCCGTCACCCAGCCCTGTCCTTTGCCGCGCAGGAAGGACGGCACTGTTTCTTCGACGCTCGCCGTGCAGAGCACGCGCGTATCGCCCATTTCGATCAGTATCGAGCCCTCGGCATGGCGGGTGAAATTACGCGTAATACGAATTTCACGAAGTTGCTCGGGCAAACGCTGGCTGGGACGCATGAAAATTCCTATTTTGAATACTTCTGAATGGTGGATCGAATTTCTTCGATGGCTTTCTCGATTTCCTCTTCGGAAAGTTCTGTCTTGTAGTTCGGGTTGCGTCCGAAGGCGTCGAGCTTGGTGGTGATCGTATCGCGCGACATGGTTTGCGTTGAAACAAGGCTAGCCGCACTGGCTCCGGCCTGAATGTAGCTGTCCTCCCAGCGCACGGCGACAACGGAGAGGTTGTCAGCGTGCGGGCCGCCGCGGGTGTCGGCCTGCCCCAGCAGCATGGGGACGCACTGCATGAGGTTGTCGGTTTTCAAGGCAACTGCCATGAGTTCGCCCGGGATGACTCCCCACAAACCATCTGTGCACAAGACCAGCACGTCGCCGGTTTCAAGTGGTGTTTTGCGTGAAAACTCGAACTCAGGTACCTGTGGTCCGCCCAAGCAGCTATAGACTTTGTTGCGCTCCGGGTGGACCGCGGCCTGCGCCTCGTTAATGATGCCCTGGTCGATAAGTAATTGCACGCGGGAATGGTCACGGGTGTGTGTATGTACTTTCCCGCCGCGCATCAGATAAAGCCGAGAGTCACCGGCATGCGCCCAGTAGGCGATGTTGTCCTGCACGATGCAGGCAACCAGGGTTGTGCGTGGCGAGTCCTTCAGCTTGTGCGTATCGCTAAAATCGAGAATGGCGTTATGCGCATTGAGCATCGACTTTTGCAAAAACATGAAAGGATCGCGAATGGCCGGTTTGGCCTCGTTCTGAAAGGCTTCGACGAGTGATTGCACCGCGATTTGAGCGGCAATTTCACCGTAGTGATGCCCTCCCATGCCGTCGGCAACCACCATGAGAAGCGCGTCGCGCGAGTAGCAGTGCGCTATGCGATCCTCGTTGTTGGCGCGTTTGCCAATTCGGCTTTCCTGATAAATTGTGAATTTCACTTGGCGGTGGGCTTTCTAGAGAGCTTGCTGGCGACGTGGTCGAACCAATTCTTTTTCTTGGCTACCGGCTTGGTGACTTTTTCGGTGAGTGCTTTCTGTAAGGCAAAGACGCTTTGCGGTCGCGAGAAGTGGTTCAAACACAGGCACCAATCAATCGTTTCAAGCAACTGGTCCGAATACTGGCCTTCCCAGCGCACCATAGCCGGGATCAGGCGGTCTTTTTCCATGCGCGAGTCCGCCGGCTGCGGGGCTGAGGCGGCGAGGCTGGCGTACATCGATGCGCCAACGCTGTAAATGTCGCTCCAGGGGCCTAGATCTTCGCGCCGGTTGTAGTGTTCTGGTGAGGCGAACCCCGGCGTATACATTGGCTTGAGCATGGGAGTGTCGCAGGCCAGCGTTTGCCGGGCGGCGCCAAAATCGATCAGGACCGGCGTGTAATCATTGCGCATGTAGATGTTCGAAGGCTTGAGATCCAAGTGCAGCAATTTGTGCGAATGCACCTCACGCAAGCCGTTGAGCAACTTGGTAAACACGTTGCGGATGAAATTTTCGGTGATGACCGATCGGTTCTTCTGAATAAACTCCTGTAGCGTACGGCCGTGTTCGTACTCCATCACCATGTACACGGTGTCATTGGCACGGAAGAAATTGAGCACGCGGATCACGTTCGGATGCGAAAGCCTGGCTAGCGCCCGGCCTTCTTCGAAAAAGCACTTCATGCCGTAGCGGAAGGCGGGGACGTGTTCTTCGGTAATAAGCGGCTTGATCTCCCCTTCGCCGCGTAAGGCGAGGCTGTTTGGCAGATACTCCTTGATCGCAACAAATTGCCCCTGCGCATCGGTCGCCAGATAGACGATCGAAAAACCGCCCAAAGAGAGCTGATGCTCGATGCGGTACTCATCGAGCTGGAAACCAGAGGGAAGGGCGTGATTTGCTTGTTGCGCCATTGGGATCAAAGCTATGATGTTATTTCTAGCCATTTTCAGGCTTTGGCGGTTGGCTGTAAAGCCGGGCGCTCACTTCCAGTCATTTTCTTCGGGACATCCATGATTTATAGCATGACCGGCTATGCCGCCAGAACGCGTGAACTTGAGCGCGGCGCACTAAATATCGAGTTGAAAAGCGTTAATTCGCGTTTTCTTGATTTCCAGTTTCGAATTTGCGACGAGCTGCGATCCGTTGAACCTGCCTTGCGCGAATTGTTCAGTTCCCGGATTACCCGCGGCAAGCTCGAATGTCGTGTAGGTTTTTCGGCGGCAACGACGAAAGTCCAGCCGCTTGCTCTCAATGGCGAACTTCTGCAGCGCTTGAAAGCCTTCGAGGCCCAGGTGCGCAGTGAGTTGCCGCAGGCCGCGCCGCTCGCCGTCAGCGATGTGTTGCGCTGGCCCGGCATGTTCGGTGACGACACGCTCGACGTCGATACGTTGATGCCGGCTTGCCTGGCGCTGGCCAAGGAAGCCTTGGAGGACTTCGCCGCCAGCCGGGCGCGCGAAGGAGAAAAACTGGTAGCGGTCATCCTTGAGCGCGTGGCGCGTATGCGTGTGCTGGTGCGCGAAGTGGCGCCGCGGATTCCCGCAGCGCAAGCCGCGTTTCAGGAAAAGCTCAAGCAGCGGCTGATTGACGCCATCGGCAGTGCAGACGATGACCGGATACGGCAGGAAGTGGCCGTTTTTGCTGCACGCATTGATGTCGATGAAGAACTCGCGCGGCTCTCGACGCACCTCGATGAAGTCGAGCGTGTGCTCAAAGCCGGCGGCGCGAGTGGCAAGCGTCTCGACTTCCTGATGCAGGAGCTGAATCGCGAAGCCAACACGCTTGGCTCAAAGTCGGTGGTGACCGAAGTGTCGCAAACGGCTATGGAACTCAAATTACTGATCGAGCAGATGCGCGAGCAAATACAGAATCTGGAGTGACCACTAAAACCTCAGTTCAACCACGGCGAACGCCGAGAAAAGCTAGGAAGATGCTGAACAAGTACTGGTTCAGCATTCTGGAGAACGTCGTAATCCGACCGAAGGAAGTGCAAAGCCAGGAAGCTCAGCCAACTGGACCCCGGCTTTTGCCGGGGCGACGAATATTTCAGCGTTTCCATAGAGTTTCAGGACTGTCTTCGTAGTCACCTAGGGCGATTCCTCGCAGACTACGTCGACGCCCGAAATTATGGCTTTGCTGCCGGCATCGAAGAACTGGCCATGTTCGCTGGAATAGCTCTGCGGCATTTTGATATTTCCAGCCTCACCGTTGGATAAGTTTTTTCCTCAACTCGACATCCCGCGTATCAGCCGAACAAAATTACTGACGCGGATGCCATCGCCTTGTGGGCCGCGGCCGTAGGGGAAGTCGGCTGAATTTCCGGTTTTCGGGTCGCTGCGCTGTGCGCCGGCGCCATGCACGTCTCGCCAGCCGCCGCGCATGTAGCCCATCGCCCGACCGAACGAAACATAGACGGCCGAGAATCCCGCGCTGTTGCCGTTGATGTGCGTCGTGCTGCTCCAATAGAACGGATAGTCGCGTTCGCCGGCTTCATTGGTGACCGGTGTGACCTCGAAAAGTGGGTCGATCGCCGGCGAATGGGTGGCATCCGGCGCTCGCGAGTAATCGACGAGGCTTTGCAGCTCTTTGGCGTTGGGTAGTCGCCAGTCCTTGTGCCCGAGATAGTTTTGCCGGTTCATCGATTGCGCCCAGGCGAGCGCTTCCGACCAGCTCATTGACTTGCCGCTATCGGTTTGCGCCCACATCAGACCCGTCGCGCGATCGGTAATCGTGCCGTCGCCGTTGCGCTGAAAATCGTTCTTGCCGTAATTTTCATTGCCGCGAACGCAGAGTACGAAGAATCCTTTTTCCGCGCCACCCGGCATGGTCAGGTCGTAGCCCTTGATGCGCCCGTCGGCAAAGTTTACGCCAAACATCTTGCTTACCCCCTGCCAGCTGCGATTGGCAAGAAGCGTTGATGAGGCGTATTGCGAGTCAATTATTCGCTCACCTGAGCCGGGTTGTCCGTAGGCAAATTTAAAATAGCGGGTGTCGATAAACGGAATTAGCCCGGCATAACCCGCTGCCGTCGGGGCCGGGTCGCGCCCGTTGAAGGTGATCAAAGAGTAAAGCTCCTTGATGGTCGGCAAGCGCCAGTCGCTGTAACCGCCGTAGTGAATGGCGTTCAGTTCCGCGGGTCGTTTCTGTGCCTGTGACAGCGTGAGCTTATCCCGGCGATCAAGGCTTCCGTCATTGTTGGTCTCTGGGCTGCGTTGCCAGGTTAGCCCGGTGTGGTTGTCGACGACGGTCTGGCCGCCTTGGTTCAGCGTATAGCTTGGGCGGCGAGCGGGAAACTGCGCGTCCTGTCCGTAAAAAGGCTGCCCAAACTGCGGGCAGGCAATTTCGTAGGCGTTGTCAAAACAACCAGCTTGACCGGTGCCGACGATCGGATAGGCCTGGCTGGCCGCGGCCGCCGCTCCGGCGGCAAAAACCCCGGAGACTATCGCGGCGATTGGGAGGTATCGGCGGCCCATGATCGTTATCCCTGGCCGCCTTGCGCTGCGTTCGGTCCGCGTTGTTTGCCCTGCGGCATGCCGCTCTGGCCGCCGCGATCAGGACGGCAGGCGATTGGATGATTCCCTTGTGCTCCGGGTGCGCCGGATGCATTAGTCGCGCCAGTCTGGCCGCCGGTCGATCCCGGCCCGCCTGCCGGCGGTGCAGAGCAGGTTCCGGTCAAGGCTTCTCCGTTACGGCCGGTAAAGCTGCATACGGCACCGGCGGATTTTCCTTGGCAGGCTTCAATCGCTTGTGGCGGTGGGCCTTTGCGCTGTTGGCCGCCTTGTCCCATGCCCGGTGCGCCTTGATTGCCGCCTGACCCTGACTGGTTGTTGGGCGCCTGCGCCGTATGCACATAGCTAGTGCCGGCGTCAGAGGTCGTTGAGAGCGAAGTGCTCTGGGCGTTGGTCAGCGTGGCAAAGCCGAGCAGGATCAAAGTGGTTTGGATTTTGGTCAGTTTCATGGTTTTGCTCCTTTAGTGGGATGAGGTTACAGCGTGGTGAGTCGGTTGGGCGATGGTTCGTCAATAAACCATCAGTGCGGCTTGATGACGTTAAGAATCTGATACGCCTCGTCGCCCAGAAACAATGTGTGCCGATAGAGCGAAACGTTCTGTGCCAGGACCTGTGCCGTCAACCTGCTAGAAAGGTCGCGTACGTTCAGGCACTTGTTTCCGTCGTAGACCTGTTGGTAGGTGGGGTCGCTGCTTCCTTCTTCCCTGATCAGCAGCAGGAATTGGCTTCTCATGACGCATCTCCTATTGAACGTGTCTTTTCGCGTACAACCGAAGACTGGAAGACGAGTTGGTAGAGGCGATGGAGGAAGTTTGGAGAGATTGTGGAGAAATACTTCCGCGTGAAAAAACTGACGAAAGGCTCTCGAAGGGAGTGACGCAGAACGTCTGAACCCCTACCGTGTTTCGCCCACTTTTCTCCACAATGTCGCCCTATACTTTGTTTTCGTTCAACAGCCAGCCGGAAAGCGAAATGCCATGATCCGCCTGACCATCCAGCGCAAGAGTTTTCTTGCCACCTTTGTGCTTACCACGGCGATGGCGCTGGTGCTGGTTTTTGCCATGCGCTGGAATCTTGAGCAGGGGTTTGCGCGTTATACCGGGGCGGCGGAACTGGCGCGGCTCGATTGGCTGGTGCGAAATCTCGAAGCGGAGTACGCCGCGCACGGGTCCTGGGATTTTCTCAAGGCGAGGCCGGAACAAACCTGGCGGCGCCTGGTGCGCTCGGGGCCGGAGGGCGACTTCAATCCGCCGCCCCCCCCGCCTGAAGGCGAAGACTGGCGACCGCCACGGCCGATGAATCGATTCGACGGTGAGCGCGCTCAGAGCCCGTTTACTCCCCCGCAGAATCGTTTGCTGCCGCCTAATGGCTCACTGCGGATTGCTCCGCGCCTCGTTCTTTTCGACGCCAATGGCGCGCGTCTGGCCGGGAGTGGCCGGGAAGGGCGCATCGTTGCCGAACGCCCTTTACTTAACAATGCTATTCCAGTCGGGCGCCTCGGTCTGCAAGCGGCGCCTGTTGTCGCGGGTGATCTTGACGCGGCATTTCTGGCCAGCCAGTCCCGTAATCTGCTGGTTTTCGGTGCGGCGGCGCTAGGACTTTCACTCCTCGCTGCGTGGCTTCTGGCGCGGCATCTGCTGGCGCCGATTCGCGATCTGGTTCGTGGTGTGCGCAAGATTGCCAACGGCGGGCTCGACACGCGAATTCCGGTCAATCGCAGTGATGAACTGGGCGAACTCGCGGCCGACTTCAATGAGATGGCTGATCGTTTGGCGCGGCATGAGGAGGTGCGTCGCGCCTGGATCTCCGATTCTTCGCATGAACTGCGTACGCCGCTCGCCGTGTTGCGTGCCGAGATCGAAGCCATGCAGGACGGCGTGCGGTCGGCCGATGCGGCAACGCTGGCAAGGCTGCACAAGCAGGTTCAGCAACTCGCCAAGCTGGTTGATGACTTGCGTCTGACCCTCGATCGCGAGCCGGGAACCGCCGATATGGAGCATGAGTTGTTCGCGCCCTTGGCGATTGTTGAGGAAAGTATCGAAGCCTTCCGCGAACGCTATGCCGCAGCCGGAATTGAACTCGATACAGCCGGTCTGGTCGGCGCGGGCGGGTGGGTGCGAGGCGATGCCGGGCGGTTGGCGCAGGTTTTTGCCAATCTGTTTGAGAACTCGCTGCGCTATACCCACGCCGGTGGTCGCTTGTGCATTGCCGCGGGCGTTGAGGGCAAGCGGCTCATTCTGCAGTTTGATGACACCGCGCCTGCACCTTCGCCTGCGGCGCTGCCGCGATTGTTTGAGCGCTTCTTCCGCGCCGAGCCCTCCCGAAGCCGTGAACTGGGCGGCTCCGGGTTGGGCTTGGCGATTTGCAAGACCCTGATCGAAGCGCATGGCGGGTGGATTGCCGCGGCCCGGTCGAAACTCGGCGGCTTGTTGATCCGCATTGAACTTCCTCTGGAGCGTAGCGTATGACTACCCGTGTCCTGGTCGTCGAAGACGAACCCGATCTGGCGCAAATTCTTGTCGATTACCTGAAGCGCGACGGCTTTGCCGCCAGCACGCAGGCCGACGGGCTGCTGGCGATGAAGGAATTGCAACGAACGCAGCCCGATCTGCTGTTGCTCGACCTGATGCTGCCGGGAATGGATGGGCTGACGATCCTGCGCGAGTTGCGCAAGACCTCGTCGATTCCGGTGATCGTGGTGACGGCCAAGGTCGAGGAAATCGATCGCCTGATCGGTCTGGAACTGGGGGCTGACGATTACATCTGCAAGCCTTATTCGCCGCGCGAAGTGGTGGCACGGGTCAAGGCCGTATTGCGGCGGGCGCAACATGCGCCGGCTGCTTTGGCAACGACGGGCGCGTCCTTGATCGAGATTGATGGTGATTGCTGGCAGGTACGGGTCGCTGGGCAGCGCCTCGACCTGACGCCGAAAGAGTTTCAGTTGTTACAAGCTTTGGTGAAAAAGCCGGGTCGAGTGTTTTCACGCGGGCAGTTGCTCGATTCGATTTACGAGGACAACTTCGAGGTCAGCGAACGCGCCGTCGATAGCCACATGAAGAATCTGCGCAAGAAGCTCGCACAGGTGTTGCCGGATGCTGAGCCGATTCGTTCGATCTATGGGGTCGGCTTTGTCTATGAGCCCGCCTCGGGTGTTGGGCGGGAATGATGATGAGACAACGAGGCCGCGATGCCGTCATCGCTTTCCTCGTATCGCTGGTGTTGGGCTGGGTGCTTCAGGCGCCGGTGTACGCGCAGGATGGCGCTTCCTATTCGCCGGAGAAGCGCCGCGCGCAACAGGAGCGGCCACATGGCGGGCAACGAGGCGAGCCAGGCCAGCGACGTGAGCCGGCGCCTATCACCCTGCCGGGGGATGTTGCTGCGCTCGACCGCTTGTCGCTGGTGCTCGGGCGGCCGACCGGAACGTCAATCACCATAAGTGTGCTTTCTGCCGGCGCCATCGAGGCGTACATCGAGTACGGTCTCGCTGCCGGCGGCGAGGCCGGCAAAACGGCGGTTTTCAGCGCCCCCGCGGGCGCACCGGTCGAAGTCTTGCTCGACAAGCTGACGCCGGATCGCGCTTATGCGTACCGGTTGTTCCATCGTCAGCCCGGTGCATCGCAGTTCATCGCAGGGGAAAAATACGGCTTTCATACCGCGCGGGCGTCTGGCAGCAAGTTCGTTTTCGACCTGCAGGGCGACTCGCATCCGGAACGTTCGCGGCAGTTTTCTGCCGACGCCTATGCGCAGACCTTGCGTTTGGCTGCTGCTGATTCTCCGGACTTCTACCTGACCATTGGCGATGATTTTTCCGTCGATACCTTGCCCAACATCAATGCACAGACAGTAACGCAGCGCTACCTGTTGCAGCGCCCCTTCCTGGCGTTGGTTGCCCGGTCTGCGCCGCTCTTTCTGGTGAACGGAAATCACGAGCAGGCCGCAGCGTATAACCTCGATGGCACGCCGGACAACGTCGCCGTGTGGGCGCAAACGGCGCGCAACCGGGTTTTTCCGCAACCGGCGCCGGACGGCTTTTACACCGGCGACAAAACCACGGTGCCTTTCATCGGCTTGCTGCGTGATTACTACGCCTGGACCTGGGGTGATGCGCTTTTCGTCGTCATCGACCCCTACTGGCATTCAAAGGAAAACGTCTCAGGCGGCGGCAACAAGGCCCGCGATCTATGGTCGGTGACGTTGGGTGACGAGCAATACCGCTGGCTCAAGCAGACGCTGGAGTCGAGCAAGGCGAAATACAAATTCGTCTTTACGCATCACGTTCTCGGCACCGGGCGCGGCGGGGTAGAACTGGCCGGTCTTTACGAGTGGGGCGGTAAGGATAGGCGGGGCGAAGACCAGTTTGCGCAGCGCCGGCCAGGCTGGGCTTTGCCGATCCATCAACTGATGGTGAAAAACGGTGTCACTATTTTCTTTCAGGGACACGATCACCTGTTTGCCCGGCAGCAGCTCGATGGCGTGATCTACCAGACCCTGCCGTCACCAGCCAATCCCTTTGAAGACCAGCGCAGTTTTGCTGCGTTATACCTTACCGGCGATGTGCTGACCGGCATCG
>RRZU010048424.1_pt1 | contig 12086 bp, 11 predicted proteins | sample 2165561 | NCBI WGS metagenome assembly RRZU01 (sample SAMN10456909, study PRJNA506462) | wastewater metagenome | isolation source: wastewater sludge | place: USA: Moscow, Idaho | reverse complement strand
TTACACACATGAGCACTGGATTTGTCCAGCTTTCAGAATCGCTCGATGGACGATCAACCCTTTAAAAACATAGACTTAGAGTTGTTCCATGGAGGTTGATAGACGCCAGTAGACCTCAATCGTAGTTATCGATCATCAGCACGTTCATGCCTGGCTCCTCAATACCGGACTTCCATACGCAGAGGACGCAAAGGTTTCGCAGAGGACGCAAAAGAAATGCCAAAGAAATTTCATAGCTTGTTCACCAGGCGTTGAATGCCCTTGACGACCGGAAAGGCATGGAAATTGATGAGGAGGCCGAGCTTGAGGCCCGACAGACGCAGATAGGTCAGCAGTTGGGCGCGGTGCGCTTCCATCAAGCTGTCCAGTGCCTTCAGTTCCACAATCACCGCTTCTTCGACGATGAAATCCGCCCGGTAGGCCAGCCCGACATCCAACCCCTTGTAGCGCGCGGCAACGGGCACCTCGCGTTGAAAACGCAAACCACGCTGCGCCAGTTCGATCGACAACGCCCCCGCATAGGCGCTTTCCAGCAACCCCACACCCAGCACACGCTGCACCTCTACCGCGGCGCCGATCACCTCATGCGAAAAATCATTCTTGATTCTTGGCTGTTCCTTCTGCGTCCTCTGCGAAACCTCTGCGTCCTCTGCGTATGGCTGTTGGCTGTTCGGCAAGGGCATCATCACTCCAGCCCCTCCTCCACCAGCTCGCTCGCCCGCAGCAGCGCGCGCGCCTTGTGCTCCGTCTCTTTCCATTCCATCTCGGGCACGCTGTCGGCCACCACGCCGGCCGCCGCCTGCACGTGCAGGGTCTGATCCTTGACGATGGCGGTGCGGATGGCGATGGCCAGGTCCATGTCGCCGGCGTAGCTGATGTAGCCGCAGGCGCCGCCGTAGATGCCGCGCTTGACGGGCTCGAGCTGGTCGATCAGCTCCATGGCGTGCACCTTGGGCGCGCCGCTCAGCGTGCCGGCAGGGAAGGTGGCCTTCAGCACGTCCATGTTGGTCATGCCTTCGTTCAGGATGCCCTCGACGTTGCTGACGATGTGCATCACGTGGCTGTAGCGCTCCACCGCGAAGGCTTCGGTCACCTTCACGCTGCCGGTTTTGGCGATGCGGCCGATGTCGTTGCGCGCCAGGTCGATCAGCATCACGTGCTCGGCGCGTTCCTTGGGATCGTTGACCAGCTCTTCCTCGGTCGCCTTGTCCAGCTCGGGCGTGGCGCCGCGCGGGCGGGTGCCGGCCAGCGGGCGGATGGTGATCTTCTTGCCCTCGGCGGTGTTCTCCTGCCGCACCAGGATCTCGGGGCTGGCGCTGACCACGTGGAAGTCGCCGAAGTCGTAATAGATCATGTACGGCGACGGGTTGAGCGAGCGCACGGCGCGGTACAGGCTCAAGGGCGATTCGGTGTAGCGCTTGCTGATGCGCTGGCCCACCTGCACCTGCATGAAATCGCCGGCGGCGATCAGCGCCTTGGCGCGCTCCACCGCGGCCAGGTAGTCGGCCTTGGCAAAGCTGCGCTCTGCGGGATAGTTGGTGCTCGGCTTGACCTGTGGCGCGGCCACCGAATAGCGCAGCTGCTCGCGCAGCACTTTCAGGCGCTTCTTGGCGTTGCTGTACGACTCGGGCTGGGCCGGGTCGGCGTAGACGATCAGGTAGAGCTTGCCCGACAGGTTGTCGATGACGGCCAGCTCCTCGCAGTGCATCAGCAGGATGTCGGGCGTGCCCAGGGTGTCGGGCGGGCAGCTGTTCTCCAGCTTCTTCTCGATGTGGCGCACCACGTCGTAGCCGAAGTAGCCTGCGAGCCCGCCGCAAAAGCGCGGCAGGCCGGGGCGCAGCGCGACCTTGAAGCGCTTTTGGTAGGCATCGACGAAGTCCAGCGGGTTGCCTTGCGCCGTTTCGACCACCTGGCCGTCGGTCACCACCTCGGTGCGCGCAGCCGCGCCGAAGCCGCTGGCCCTTAGAAAAGTGCGCGCCGGCAGGCCGATGAAGCTGTAGCGGCCGAAGCGCTCGCCGCCGATGACCGATTCGAGCAGAAAACTATAGCGCCCACCGCCCGCCCCGCCTGCGCCGGCGGCCAGTTTCATGTAAAGCGACAGCGGCGTTTCGAGATCCGCGAAGGCCTCGCTCATCAGCGGGATGCGGTTGTAGCCCTGGCTGGCCAGGCTCTTGAATTCAAGTTCGGTGATCACAGGGGTCGAGCCTCCATGCTCGCTGGCGGGGCATGGGGCCCGGCCGTTTCGTCTTCCTTCATTGCGGCACCGGAAGGTGTGGCGCCGCGCCCAGCGCCCATTGCGGGCGCGAATCACAAAGTCAGCGTGCAGGCTTGCGCCAGGGCCACGCCCCCTGGACGGCGGCGCCCAGTGGTGATATGACGTTGCGGGAAGAGAACATGCGGCCTAGTGTAGCAAACAGGTTTTGCGCATGTCAGCCTGAACGCCGACCGGGCCGGTGGGCATTGTCTTGCTTACAACAGGCCCGCCGCCGTGCCCAATGGGCCATCGGGCGCGCCCGTGCGCCACCCGCTCCCCTCCCTGCTTCAACCCCGCCGGCCGCCAGGCCGGGCAACAGAGACTGCCATGCTGATCCGGATTGGTTACGACATCGAACTGGCCTTGAGCGCCCCCACCACCGTGCTCGCGGCGCTGCACGTGCACCCTTCGCGCGCCGGCGACCTGCAGGCCCCTGAGCAATTCGCCGTCGAGCCGGCGCTGCCGCTCCTCAACTACCAGGACGGCTTCGACAACACCATCACGCGCGTCGACGTGCCCGCTGGCGTGGGCAGCGTGCGCTTCACCAACCACGCCGTGGTGGCCGACAGCGGCCTGCCCGACCCGGTGCATGCCGACGCGCGCCAGCACCCGCTGCACGAGCTGCCGCTGGAGGTGTTCCGCTTTCTGCTGCCCAGCCGCTACTGCGAGGTCGACAGCGAACTGATGCCCTTCGCCTGGAACCGGTTCGGCCAGTTGCCCGAAGGCTGGGCGCGCGTGCAGGCCATCTGCGACTTCGCGCACCGGCACATCCGCTTCGACTACATGCAGGCACGCGCCAACCGCACCGCGCTGCAGGCCTGGCAGGAGGGCGTGGGCGTGTGCCGCGACTATGCGCACCTGTCGGTCACGCTGTGCCGCTGCCTGAACATCCCGGCGCGTTACGTCACGGGCTACCTGGGCGACATCGGCATGCCGCCGCCCTATGCGGCGATGGATTTCGCCGCCTGGATGGAGGTCTACCTTGGCGGCCAGTGGCACACCTTCGACGCGCGCAACAACACGCCGCGCATCGGCCGCGTGCTGATGGCGCGCGGGCGCGACGCCGCCGACGTGCCGATCACCATGGTGTTCGGCTGGAGCCAGCTGAACCGCTTCGAGGTGATCACCGACGAAGTGGCGCCGGCTGCAGCCCAGCCGGCGCCCTGACCGCCGCCGCCGGGCACGGGTATTCACCGATGGCATGATGGTAACAAAATGTCATCATGAAACGAACGGTCGTTCTTTTCAAAGGTGATGGCGATGCACATGCAGCAAGCGGGTGTCCGGTTTCTTCCCCACCTGGCCATGGCCTGGATGCTGGCGGGCGCCCTGTTCGCCGCCGTGCCGCGCGGCGCGCAGGCGGCCGAGGTGGAAGGGGTCAAGCTGGCCGAGCAGATCAGCGTGGCGGGCCAGCCGCTGGTGCTGAACGGGGCGGGCGCGCGCTACCGCGCCGTGTTCAAGGTCTATGTGGCCGGGCTGTACCTGCCGCGCAAGACGCATTTGGTGGACGAGATCCTGAAGGCCGGCGCCGAGCCGCGCCGCCTGCAGCTGACGATGCTGCGCGACATCGACGCCGCCGAGTTCGGCAAGATGTTCTACCGCGGCATGGAAGACAACATGGACAGGAACGCGTTCGCCAAGCTGGTGCCGGGCGTGATGCGCATGAGCCAGGTGTTCACCGACTTCAAGCGCAACAAGGCGGGCGACGTGATCGACATCGACTGGGTGCCGGGCACGGGCATGACGATCCATGTCAACGGCAAGTCGGCCGGCGAGCCGTTCAAGGAACCCGAGTTCTTCGCCGCGCTGATGCGCATCTGGCTGGGCACCAAGCCGCCCGACTGGAAGCTGAAGGACGCGCTGCTGGGCAAGGCCGAGGGCGCCGCGTCCTGAGCCGCGCGCGTCAGCCCGCGTCCGGCTCGGCCAGGTAGAACAACTCCTGCCCCACCTCGGCCTCGGGGTGCGGAAACAGCACGCAGCCGTCGTAGGGCGCGGCCACGGGTGTGCCGTCGGCGCGGTGGGCGATGACGTCGCCGGCCTGCACGGCGTCGAAGCTGTGCCAGTCCTGCGCCAGGCGGTCGGCGGGTGATTCGCGCAGCACCACGTCTTTCAGCCGCGCGGCCGGGCCGGCAAAGCGCGGTGGCGCGGGCACGTGCGCCAGCTCCAGGTGCGCCAGCGCGCCGTGGATGGCGCGCGTGGCCACGTCGATGGCCTCCGGGTCTTCGTGCTGGCCGCATTCGATGGTGACGGCGTAGCCGCCCTGGCTGCGCATGTATTCGTTGGTGCCGATGCCTTCGTCGTCGGGCAGTTCGCCGCGCAGCCCGGCGGCGCGGTCGTACACCTCCAGCCAGCCTTCGACCACCTGCTGCGCGCCCAGGGCACGGGCCAGCGCCATCTCTTCGGCGGCGCGGGCAAAGGGCTCGCGCGCGCCGCTGTTGTTGCGCGGGCCGACCATGGCGAAGGGGTCACCCGGCGTGTGGAAGGAATGCAAGTCCAGCAGCACCTCGTGCTGCGCCAGCAGCGGCGCCAGCTGGTGGGTGATGCGGTCTTCGTAGTCCTGCGGGTCGGGTTGCGGCAGGAAGCGGCGGTTCAGGTTGCGCTGGCCCTCGCGCGTGGCCTGCGCGAAGGCCAGCGGGTTGGCCACCGGCACCAGGGTGAGGCGGCCGCGCAGCAGGCGCAGGCGGCCGTGCGTCAGGTCGTCGATGGCGCGCACGATGGCGTGGGCACCGCACACCTCGTTGCCGTGCACCGCACCCAGCACCACCAGCGATGGCCCCGGCGCCAGCGCCGCCCAGGTGTGCCAGTGCAGCACCTCGGGGTCGGCCACGGCGCGCCGCAGCAGTTCGTGATCCACACTCACCCGCCTCATCCTTCCTTTCGGGGCTGATTCTGCCGCTGCGCCGTCAGCCCTGCGGCGACCGCGGTCATGGTGTCGGCAAAGCCGTCGGCGTCGACGCCGCGCACCGGCTCGCCGTGGTTGTAGCCGTAGGTCATCAGCACCACGGGGCAGCCGGCGGCGCGCGCGGCCTGCGCGTCGTTCTGCGAATCGCCCACCATCAGCGTGTGCGCCGGCGCGGTGCCCAGCGCCTTGCAGGCTTCGAGCAGCGGCAGCGGGTCGGGCTTCTTGCGGGCAAAGCTGTCGCCGCCGAAGACGTGGACGAAGAAGCCGTCCAGCCCTTTGGCGGCCAGCAGCGGTTTGGCGAACGACAAGGGCTTGTTGGTCAGGCACACCAGCGGCAGGCCCAGCTCGCGCAGCGCTTGCAGGCCCGCCACCACGCCGGGGTAGACGCTGCTGAACTGGCCGTTGATGGCCAGGTAGTGCTGCTGGTAGCTGCGCCAGGCCTGTTCGTAGCGCGCCTCGGGTTGCGTGGCCGGGCAGCTGGCGCCGATGGCGCCGCCGCTCAGGTCGGCCAGGCGCATCTGCTCGGCCAGCACGCTGCGGATCAGGTGCTCGGAGCCCTTGCCGACCGCGCGCTCGATGAAGTCGCGCGCCACCGGCGGCAGTTGCAGCTCGGCCAGCATGCGGCCCAACGCGACTTCGAAATCGCCCAGGGTGTCGACCTGGGTGCCGTCGAGGTCGATGATGCAGGCATCGATGACTTGTGTTTGCTTGCGAACCGTCATTAATAAGAGGAGACTGATGTGTTTGATCGCTTGAAGACCTTGCGCGCCAGCGCACTGCGCGGTGTGCTGATCCTGGGCCTGGCCTGTGCGACCACCGTCGCCTGGGCGCAGGACAAGGTGGTGTACCACATCAACAACGCCGAGGCGCAGGCCACGGCCGGGCTGCGCAACATCCGCAACCACCTCGATGTGGCGCCCAAGACGCAGATCGTGGTGGTGACGCACGCCGAAGGCATCGATTTTCTGCGCGAGGGCGCCAAGGACAAGAAAAACGCCGACATCGACTACAACGCGCTGGTGAACGCGCTGAAGTCGCGCGGCGTGCGGTTCGAGATCTGCGAGATCACGATTACCGGTGCAGGGCTGAAGAAGGACCAGTTCACCATGGATGCCGACTTCGTGCCCTCGGGCGTGGCGCGCATCACCGAGCTGCAGACGCGCGAAGGGTTTGCCTACATCAAGCCCTGAGGGGCGGCGACGGGCCCCGCCTGGAGGAGGGGGGGGACCTTACAGATTTTTCAGAGCATCAAAAAGGCCTTCAGCGCGCGTCCGCCGGGCGCCAGCAGCTTCTTTTTTTGAACTACCAGATGGCGCCAAATGGCTATCGCCTGATTCGGGCGCCTCAGCCCGCCAGCGCGCGCCGCATGTCGGCAATGACGGCCGCGTAGTCGGGCTGGCCAAAGATGGCGCTGCCGGCGACGAAGGTGTCGGCCCCGGCGTCGGCCACCTGGCGGATGTTGGCGGCCTTGATGCCGCCGTCCACTTCCAGCCGGATGTCGCGGCCTGAGGCGTCGATGCGCTGGCGCGCCGCTTCCACCTTGCGCAGCGCGCTGTCGATGAACGACTGCCCGCCGAAGCCGGGGTTCACGCTCATGATCAGGATCAGGTCGATGTCGTCGATCAGCCAGTCCAGCACATCCAGCGGCGCGGCGGGGTTGAACACCAGCCCGGCCTGGCAGCCGGCGGCCTTGATGGCCTGCACGCTGCGGTGCGGGTGCGGCGTGGCGTCGGGGTGAAAGCTGATCAGGTCGGCCCCTGCCTGCGCGAAGGCCTGCGCCAGCGCATCCACCGGCTGCACCATCATGTGCACGTCCATCGGCACCGGCGTGCCATCGGCGCGCACGGCGTGCGGCTTGATGGCCTGGCAGATCATGGGGCCAAAGGTGAGGTTGGGCACGTAATGGTTGTCCATCACGTCGAAGTGGATCCAGTCGGCGCCGGCGGCGATGACGTTTTTCACTTCCTCGCCCAGCCGCGCGAAGTCGGCCGAGAGGATGGACGGGGCGATGCGGTAGGTGGTGCTCATGGGCGGCGATTTTCACCCACGGACGCCGGCGTTTCGCGCCGTTACCATCGTCGCATGCCGAAATACCAGTTCAGGGTCGAGGTCGAGCCCCAGTTTCTGCCGCACGAATCGGAGCCGGCGCGCGAGCTGTATGGCTTTGCCTACACCATCACCGTGCACAACACGGGCGAGGTGCCGGCGCAGCTGATCTCGCGCCACTGGGTCATCAACGACGCGCGCGGCCACACCGAGGAGGTCAAGGGCCTGGGCGTGGTGGGCCAGCAGCCGCTGCTGGCACCGGGCGAATCCTTCCAGTACACCAGCGGCTGCCGCCTGCGCACGCCCAGCGGCACCATGCACGGCAGCTACTTCTGCGTGGCGGCCGATGGCGAGCGCTTCGAGGTCGAGATCCCGATGTTCGTGCTGGATGCCGGCGACGGCGGCGTGGGCAGCACCCGCGTGCTGCACTGAACACCCCCCGCCCGGCATGGGAACCACTCAGCTCGACCTGATCGGCCTGCTGCGCGCGCTCGACCCGGAGGCGCCGCTGGCCGAACGGCACCTGTGGCTGATCCGGCTGCTCGGCTGGATTCGCGGCGACACCGACAACCCCGACGTGGCGGTGGCGCGCGTGCGCATGCTGATCGACGCCGCCGAGTTGCGCCCCGACTTCCTCAAGCTGTGGCACCACTGGTGGGAGGAGTTCCTGACCGACATGGACGCCACGCCGCTGCTGGCCCACCTGGGGTTTGCGCCGCAGGGCTCCTTCTCCAGCGAGCTGGGGCACCGGCTGCGCCGCAAGCTGCTGCCGATGTCGCCCGACACCACCGACCTGAGCGAGCTGTTCGGCCTGCTGTTTCCGAGCGAGCTGGACGCCCGTTGGCTGCGCGCACTGGACGAACGCACGCTGCGGCGCCTGCGCACCACGCTGTTTCGCGCCGACGCGCGCCTGGGCGCGGGCGACCAGCGGCCCAGCGTCGGCGATTACGCGCTGCGCACGCTGCTGGACGCGCTGGCCTCGGCCATCAGCCAGATCAGCGCCGTCGGGCAGTCTGCCGACGTGCGCGCGCGCCTGTCGCCCGAGGTGAAGGCCCGGCGCCCGTTTCTCGACCTGCCCATCGTCTTCGAGACGCTGCGCGAGGCGGTGGTGGCGCACGGCCGCCAGAGCGCGCCGGCGCTGGTGGCCGTGGGCCAGCTGCGCGAGCAGCTCGACGCCTGCCGCGCCGGCGCCGCCACGGTGTACACGCACCTGCAGGAGCACGGCATCTCGGTGCACATCGAGTTCCAGTTGCGACAGATGCGCCAGCGCATCATCCGCGTGAAGGCGCTGCTGCTGTGCCTGGAGACCGACGCGCCGGCGCAGGCCACGGCGCAGCTGCTGTCGCACCTGGTGCGCGTGAACCACGACAGCCGCAGCCTGCGCGCGCTGCTGAGCACCAGCACCGAGTTGCTGGCCGCCAAGGTGACCGAGCGCAACGCCGAAACCGGCGAGCACTACATCACCCGCAGCGCCGGCGACTACTGGCGCCTGCTGGGCGCGGCCGCCGGCGGCGGCACGCTGCTGGCGTTCACCACCTGGATCAAGCTGGCCATCGGCGCCATCGGCCTGTCGGCGTTCTGGGGCGGCTGGTGGTCGGGCATCAACTACGCGGTGTCCTTCGTCATCATCATGCTGATGGGCTGGACGGTGGCCACCAAGCAGCCGGCCATGACGGCGCCGGCCATGGCCGCGCGGCTGAAGGACATGAAGGCGCCCGACGCGGTGGAGAACTTCGTCGACGAGGTGGTGTACCTGCTGCGCTCGCAGGCCGTGGCCATCCTGGGCAACGTGGGCCTGGTGATGCCGGTGGTGTTCGCGCTGGCGATGGCGCTGGCCTGGCTGGGCTGGGGCCAGGCCATGGACCCGTACCACGCCCAGTACATCCTGGCGCAGCACCACGCGCTGGGCCCCACGGTGCTGTACGCAGCGGCCACCGGCGGGCTGCTGTTCCTGTCCAGCCTGATCGCCGGCTGGGCCGAGAACTGGTTCGTGTTCCACCGGCTCGACTCAGTCATCGCCTACCACCCGCGCGTCACCGAGCGGCTGGGCGCCGAGCGGGCGCGCCGCTGGGGCCTGTACTGGCGCAACCACGTGTCGAGCTGGACGGCCAACATCTCGCTCGGCCTGATGCTGGGGCTGGTGCCGCCCATCGTCAGCTTCTTCGGCATTCCGATGGAGGTGCGCCACGTCACCCTGGTGGCGGGCCAGATCGCCGCCGCCATCCACGAGCTGGGCGCCGGCGTGCTGCGGCAGCCGGCCCTGTGGTGGGCCGTGGGCGGCATCGCCGTCACCGGCCTCACCAACCTGGCGGCCAGCTTCACCCTGGCCTTCAGGCTGGCGCTGACGGCGCAGAACGTGCCGGCGGTGGACCGCCGCCGCGTCTACGCCGCCATGGGCCGGCGCCTGCTGCGCCAGCCGCATTCGTTCCTGCTGCCGGTGCGGGTGCGCCACACCGCGCCGCCCGCGCCCGCCGCCGAGCCGCCCGCCGATGCGGGTTAGCATGGCGAACCGCGACCTGACCGGAGAACCTGCCGCTTGACCGACTCCTGGATCGCCCCCTGGGCCGACCGACTGCCCTTCACCCCCGGCTCGCTGGCGCTCGAATGGGCGCTGCTGCTGGCGCTGGCCGCGCTGGTGGGCCACCTGGTGCAGCGCTTCACGCACCTGCCCAAGATCATCGGCTACGCCGTCATCGGCGCCCTGGCCGGCGGCCTGGACTTTGCCGGCGCGGCCTGGCCGCTGTCGGGCGTGGGGCTGTTCCTGCTCGAGCTGGGCATTGCCGTGATGCTGTTCGAGGCCGGCGCGCGCCTGCCGCTGCGCTGGTTCCGCCACAACCCGATGGTGCTGGTGCAGAGCCTGGCCGAATCGCTGCTGACCTATGCCGCCGCCTACATGGCGCTGCGCGCGCTGGGGCTGGAGGTACCCGTGGTGCGCGCGCTGGCGGCGATCGCCATGGCCGCCTCGCCGGCGGTGCTGATGCGCGTGGTCAGCGACCTGCGCGGCAACGGCCCCGTGACCGACCGCGCCATCGCGCTGGCCACGCTGAACACGCTGTACGCGCTGACGCTGGGCACCGCCATGCTGCGCACCATCGACCGCGGCGACGGCACGCTGGTCGCCTCCATGGTGTCGTCGGTGGCGGTGCTGGGCGTGTCGCTGCTGTTCGGCGCCGTGCTGGCCGCCCTGCTGTTCGCCGCCTTCCGCCTGCTGCACCCGACCAGCCAGGACACGGCCATCGTCATGCTGGCGCTGATCGCCGCCTGCGCCGTCGTCGCGCCGTCGTTCGGCGGCTCGGCCCCGCTGGCGGTGCTGCTGGGCGGCATCCTGCTCAAGCAGTTCCACCCGCGGCCCTGGGTGTGGCCGCGCCAGCTGGGCACGGCGGCGTCGATGCTCACCATCCTGATGTTCGTGCTGGTGTCCAGCATGGCGGTGCAGGCCGACTGGAGCGCGGGCATCACCTGGGCGGCGCTGGTGCTGATCGGCGTGCGCCTGCTGGCCAAGGTGGGCAGCCTGCTGCTGACCAGCGCCGGCAGCGGCATGGCGCTGAAGCAGGCGTTCTGGGTCGGCATCGCCATGGTGCCCATGTCGTCGGTGGCGCTGCTGCTGACCTCGCAGTTCGTGGCCGCCTCGCACAGCGTGGGCGCGCAGGTGGCGGCCATCGCGCTGCCGACCATCCTGATCACCGAACTGCTGGGCGCGGCGCTGGTCAGCATCGCCCTGGCGCGCACCGGCGAATCGGTGCGCCCGTGGCGCCAGAGCGGCTCGCGCACCGCCGCCGACGCGGAGGTGCGCCCATGACGCTGGAAGCCTTCGGCCAGTCCGACCCGCTGACCATCGGCGTGGAGCTGGAGCTGCAGCTGGTCAACACCAACAACTACGACCTGACGCACTACGCCGACGACATGCTGCGCCTGATGGCGCAGCGCCAGCTGCCCGGCAGCGTGGTGCCGGAGATGACGGCCGGCATGATCGAGATATCGACCGGCGTGTGCCGCACCTCCGGCGAGGCGCTGGCGCAGCTGGGCCAGATCCGCGACGCGCTGGTGCAGTGCGCCGACAAGCTGAACATCGCCGTGGTGGGCGGTGGCACGCACCCGTTCCAGCAGTGGCACCAGCAGCGCATCTACGACAAGCCGCGCTTTCACGAGCTGTCGACCCTGTACGGCTACCTCACCAAGCAGTTCACCATCTTCGGCCAGCACGTGCACGTGGGTTGCCCGGACGCCGACACCGCGCTCTACACGCTGCACTGCATGAGCCGCTACATCCCGCACTTCATCGCGCTGGCGGCCAGCAGCCCCTACGTGCAGGGGCAGGACACGGCGTTCGACTCGGCGCGGCTCAATTCGGTGTTCGCCTTTCCGCTGTCGGGCCGCGCGCCCTGCGTGCTGACCTGGGACGAGTTCGGCCACTACTTCGACAAGATGACGCGCACCGGCGTGGTCAAGTCGATGAAGGACTTCTACTGGGACATCCGCCCCAAGCCCGAATACGGCACCATCGAGGTGCGCGTGTTCGACACCCCGCTGACGGTGGAGCGCGCCGCCGCGCTGGCCGGCTACGTGCAGTGCCTGGCCGCGTGGTTCCAGCACGAGCGGCCCTTCACCCCGTGCGAGGACGACTACCTCGTCTACAGCTACAACCGCTTCCAGGCCTGCCGCTTTGGGCTGGATGCGGTGTATGTGGACCCGGCCAGCGGCGAGCACCTGCCCCTGCGCGAGCACCTGCTGGCCACCATGGACCAGCTGGCGCCCTTTGCCGAACAATGCCAGGCCGGCGAGGCCCTGGCGCTGCTGCGCCAGGAAGTGCAGGACAACCGCAACGACGCCCGCTGGCTGCGCGAGCGCCAGGCGAAGGAACAGCTGCTGGGCGAGGTCATCAGG
>RRZU011253054.1_pt1 | contig 12087 bp, 8 predicted proteins | sample 2165561 | NCBI WGS metagenome assembly RRZU01 (sample SAMN10456909, study PRJNA506462) | wastewater metagenome | isolation source: wastewater sludge | place: USA: Moscow, Idaho | reverse complement strand
TTCTTTTTGGTACAAAAACTTAATCTTTGATTTGGTACCAATGGAAAACAAAAAAGGTAGAGAAATAGCTGAAAGTGAAGTATTAGGTGCAATTAAATATTTAGAAAGCATAAATGAACGAATTAATATTATAAATGTTGCAGAAATTGTTGGGTGTCATCCTAGTATTCATAAAGGTTTTAATAAAATTTATAAATCATTTAAATCCTAGAAATCTAAATATAGTGTTATTTACATATCATAATAGGATTATTATTGCTATAATATAAAAAAATTAATACAAGATAGTAAAGAACTATCTTTTTATTCATATAATCTACTACATCCTTTAATATAAGTTTTTTTATAGCAGATATTAAAATTTCCATTGTTTTATAGTCAGGTTGATTATTTTTTATTGGAAGTTCTATATTTTTATTTTGTACAATATTCCAACCACCTAATTTATTTTTGTATGAGTATATAGATAAATCCGTAACTTTATTTATACATGGAACAATAAATAAATATTGATTATCAGATAATTTTACATCATTATAAATCCACTCTATTGCATAAGCATCAGATAAAACTGTAAATTCTCGTGATTGAAAATACACTCTATAAACATCACTATTGGAAGGAATTGAAATTACATTTTTTAGAATAGTTGCGTTATCTTTAGGGGCAAAATAATTTAGTCCTTGATTTTGGAAACTTGATGTAAGACAATGAAGAGTATATTCATCTTTTGGCTCTTTTGGAAGTTCCGTTGCTTTATAAGGTAACTTATTTGTTTTTATTCTCTTAAACAAGTTACCAAGTTTAAATTCTCCCCATTTTATATTATCAAATTCATCTAAATTTTTTTGCTCTTCATTAGTAAGATTGTAATCTTTTAAATTTGTATCTGTTAAATATGTTTTGATTTTAACTATTCTCTCTATTTCAAGCTCAGTAATAAAAGATTCCATAAAGTTTAAATCTATTTTACAATTCTTTATTGGAAGATAGATTGTTTCATTTTTAATTTTTATCCAAGAACACATATTTTCATAACCAAATATCTTATTGATATAATGCAATGAATTTGAAAGAAATAAACCTTGCTTTTCTGTAATTTTAAATTTTGGTTTTAAAGAAAAAACTCTTGCATGTGTTACCATTTTATATTTGAATTGACGATAAAATACATTTCCAAACATATCAATTGTTATTGTATTTTTATCAAATATTTTTGCAACAACATCTGTTCTTCCTAAAATACCATTTTCAGATAAACCAGCAGTTACTACATAATCACCTTTTCCGTTAATATGTTCTTTTTGAATATCAAAATTACCATTTGAACTTTCAAATAAATCATAAAGCTTAAACTCACCCCACTCAACATTTTTTAACATTTCATTGAGTGAGTCTTCTACTTTCCCAGCGTATCTTTTTGTTTTATGATATTACCTAATTCCCAAGAAAGATAATCACTTATAGTTTTTTTAAAGTCTTCTAAGCTTGGTTTTGTATCTATTACTGGATTATAGTTCCAATCTGTTCCATCATTAGGATCTATAGTAGCTTCGTAATATTCTTTTTCAGTAAAAATATTAAGCTTACTTCTACCAAATCTTACCAAATTCACAATTTCATCATATCGCTCTTTTGCTCTATCTGTATCTTTTAGATTACTACTTGCTTTTTTACGATTTGATCTTGAGTATCCATCTTTTGAAAAATCAATAAATTTTACCATCTCATCTTTGTGGTGTTTCTCACCAACTTTAAAAACATAAATATTTGTTTGTACACTAGCTTTACCTACAAATATATCTATAGGCATTTTAATACTTGCAATTAATGTATTTTGTTTTAGAATATTTACATTATACTCTTTTGCTTTTCCTGAACCTGCTGAATTCTGAATAATAATAGCCGCATATCCTTTATTCATCATGTGAAGAGCTTTTTCAACAAAAATCATACCATTTCCAGAAGCCGAGTAGGGAGGGTTTAATATAAAGGCATCAGCAGGGAATATTTCATTTGTTTTCCCAAATCCATATTTACCATCAAATTTTAAAGAGTCTTTATTTAGTATATTAGAACTTCCATCACCCATCATTATCATGTTTAAAACTGCTAACATATAAACATTTGATAGTACTTCAAGACCCAATAATTGCTCTGCTTTTATTTTGATCTCTTTTTGTACTAGTTCTTCAGGTGAAGTTATTGTATCTTTCGCATCGTTTAACATTTCATTCATAGCTGCCACTAATAGTCCTGCCGAACCAGTTGCAAAATCCCATACATAAGAATCTTTATTAACTCTTGCTAATTTTACTAATAATGTTGCTATATAAGATGGAGTAAGTACAACATCATTAAGTTTATCTTGAGTAAATCCTAACCAACTATACATCTCATTGAAAAGTTTTCCAGTAAAATCTGTAGACAAGCCGATTTTATAATAAATTCCTAAATCATCTACAATTTTAATAAATACCCTCTTTAATTGAGTTTCTCCATTTTCAACTTTATTTATATTATCTGTCAATAAAGTATTTGAAAGTGTTCTTATAATAATATCTTGTTTATCTTGTGGTATTTTTTTTTCTTTTAAAAAGGCTTTTATTTTTCTAAGTACTATTTCACCATCTGTATTACCTTCTTCAATTGAGGATTTTAAATCTTCTTTTTCTAGTGGAGTAACTTTACCTGGTATTCCTATAGTTGCCATAATTGAAGCAGCTACTAGATAAACTCTATCATTTTCACCTAAGCCTTTTTCATTTTGATAAATGTCATTGTTTAAGTCTCTTAAACTTTTATCAATCTCTTTTTCTTTTTGCTCTTTTAGTTTGTCTAGTTCTTCTTGAGAAAGATGTAATGTCTTTACTTTAGCGACAAAATCATCAAAATTTTCAGGAGATAAGAAAGAAAAATCAGAATATTCACCTACCTTTTGACCCGCTCCAAGATTTGATTTTGAAACATAATAAACACCTATTGAATGTTTAAGGTTATCACTTTCATCTTTATAACCAGTCATACCTATAGCTATAATATCTGTATAGCTAGTGTAATGAAGTAGTGCATTTGCATAATGTATTGCACCATTAACAGCATAAGAGTTTATATTTGTTAAATGAGGTTCATTTTTATTATTTTTATTTTCAATTTGACCATTAACATCAAGTTTGATAAGCTTATCTTTGTAACCTTTATACTCAATTAGTATGGGGAAAAAATTTAGATTTTTATCTTGTAATAAAAGTTTTGTATCTGGACGATTGCCACCGATACCACCATTCTTAGAGAAATAAGAATCTAGTGCTTTATCTATTTCTTTAGGATTCTCTTTTGTTCCAAAGTATTCTTGTTCTAATTTATAATCTAGTCCATAAGATTTTAACCACCCATTAGCTAAATCTGCAATATTTGGTTCAATTGATTGTCTTGACTTCGCCATTTTATTACCTTTAGTATAAGATAGTTCTTTACTAACCTTTAATAAAAAAGAGCAATAAAAACTCTTTTTTATATATTAAAATGCCTGCGAGGGTGTTTTGTTGAAAGTATCTTTTTTTGTTGCTTTGAATTAACTTTCGTGTATATTTGAGTAGTTACAACAGATGAATGCCCAAGGATTTTTTGAATATACCTTATATCAATATTTTCTTCCAATAAAGCTGTAGCAAAACTATGTCTAAAAACATGAGGAGTAATGTGTTTCTTTAAATTAGCTTTTTCACTATATTTTTTTATCATAAATCTAACAGACTGCTCAGATAAAGTATTATTCCACTTGTTAATAAAGAAATACTCATTTTTTAATATATCATTTGTAAATAGACTGTGATAATCAGATAATGCATTTTTTACATTAATATCACATATTTGAATAATTCTTTCTTTATCTCCTTTTCCAATTATATTTATCACCCCTTTTTTTATATTTATATTTTCTTTTAACAAATTACATAGTTCAGATACTCTCATACCTGTTGCAAAGAGTAACTCCATTACAGCTATATCTCTTACTATTGACTTGTAAGTGTAAGTCCCCTGTTTGACAAAAGATTGTTTATAATCATAAATATATTTAAAAAATCTTCTTAATTCTTTTATATCAAGGGTTATTGGTAATCTCTTGGGTAGTTTTATTGATAATTTCATTTTTTTAAATGGGCTTATCTCAATAAATTCTTCAAATTCAAGAAAATTAAATAATGTTTTTAATGTACCAACTTTTCGTTTAACACTTTTAGCTTTTAGTTCCTTTTCAAATAAATATTTTATATAATCTTTGAAATACAACTTATTAAACATTTCAAGCGATATATCTTCACTATTTTTATATTTCAAAAATTGATTTAAATCTATTCTATATGCCTTAATTGTTTTGGCGCTTAAGTTTTTTTCATATATACAATGAGATTCAAATAATTTGATTGCTTCTTGTAATTTCATATTCATCCTTCTTTTATTTAAATTTTAAGATGATATTATCAATATGAAACTAGCATAATGATTATGTTATATTTATTGCAAATGTAATCTTATGGTGTTGGAAATTAATTAAATAATTTCTAAAATTCAAATCTTAGAAATTATTAATGAAGATAAATATTCTTCTATTGTAATTCCATTTTTTATACTTTTATCTTTAGCAATTTTATAAATATATGAAGGTAGCTGTATATTATTTATATCATTTATCAATAAATTATTGATTTCTAGGTTTTGTTTTTTGAGGTTTAAAAATTTATCAATTGCATACAGTGCTTTTTCTGGTACTTTATCCTTTCTTTTCCAATTATTTTGTATACTTTTATAACTATACCCAAGCTCTTTTTCAATTTGCCTAACAGTAAGATTATTTTTTCTCAAGTAGTTTAAAAATTCATTATAATTCAAGAAAACCCTTTATTAAAAGATGAATATTATATAAAAAACTAGCAAATGTCAATAAGATATTGAATTTAATCAATACTTAATTGATATTTAAACTTATTTATAATAAAAATATGATAGAATACAATAATTTATAACGGGGAATATTTATATAGATGAGTGTAAAATTAGAGCTTAGTCCTACTTTGCGATATGGTTTATCAAAGTTAGAAATGCTTTCAAATAATATTCCTGCAATAGGATTGAAGTTTGTTTCAAATAACGATAAAGAATTAGACAACCATATAAAACTTCATTTAATTGAGGCAAAAAAGTATGGTGCACAGGCTGTTTATTTTAGATTTTTTGAAAATCGACCACCTATCCCTCAAATTTATATTTATGAATCTAACATAAATGTTAATCTTTTGCATAAAAAACTTTGGAGTTCTTGTAAAATACCTATATTCTTTGTATTTTCTAACGATGAAATTAAAATATTTAACAGTATGTCTAAAGACGATATTGATGAACAAAACATAACTCCAATTGAAATTATTAATCTAGCATCAGATGTTCAATTAAAACTTAATAAATTTTCGGCAAAAATGTTTGATTCTGGAGAATTTTGGAATAATGAATATAATAAAAAATTTTCACATAAAAATAGTGCCTACAATTCATTATTAGATAAACTAGAATTTGAAAGAAAAAGACTTCTAGAAAAAAGTAAATTATCTCCACAATTAACAAATAGCCTACTTATTAAATCAATTTTACTAAAATATTTGGAAGAAAAAGAAGTTTTTACAGTAGAGCCTGATTACTGGAATAAATTTCTAAATGGTGCAAATTCATTTATTGATATTTGTAAATCAAATAAGGCTTTAGTTGATTTATTTGATGCATTAAGTAATCATTTTAATGGTGGAATATTTAAGCTATCTGATGAGAACAAAGATGAGATTATCAATGCTGATTTAACAGAATTTAAATATTTTTTACAACCAAATATTGACAAAAATAAACAATTATACTTTTGGGATTTATATTCATTTAAAGATTTACCAATTGAACTAATAAGTAATATTTATGAATTATTTTTAACAGAAGATGAAAAAAAAGGAGTTGTTTATACTCCATCTATATTAGTTGACTTTATGATTGATGAAATGATACCTTTAGATGATATTAATATTAATTTTAAAGTAATAGATCCAGCCTGTGGTTCAGGTATTTTTTTAGTTGCTACGTTTAAAAGACTTTTCCAAAGATGGCTGATTAAGAATAATTTTAAACAACCTAGTGTTAAAGATTTGAAGTTTCTAATTTCAAATAATATATTTGGAATAGATGAAAAAAATGAAGCTATTGAAGTAGCAAAATTTAGTCTTTCTTTAGCCATATGCGAGATTCTAGCACCAGAAATAATTTGGAATGAACTACATTTTGATGATTTATCTAAAAATGGTAATTTAATTGCAAATGATTTTTTTGATATCATAGCTAATATAGATAATTATCATGATATTAAAGATTTTGATTTGGTAATTGGGAATCCTCCTTTTATTGCTAATTTGACAACAGAAGCATCGAGATTAATAGAAAATAAAAGTTTAAATAAAAATACACTTAGACCCAAGTTGCCTAACAATCAGTTAGCATATTTATTTCTTGAGCAAAGTTTTAAATTAATTAAAGAAGATGCTTATATTTCTATGATTCAACCTTCAGGTTTTTTATATAATAATCAGGCGGAAGATTTTAGAAAATATTTATTATTTAATTTTAATCTTAGGCAAGTTATAGATTTCTCAGGACTAAGTAAACTTTATGATGGAAGTAAAAAAGATAAAAATGGTAAAAAAGTCTCAATTGTTGTCCCTACTTCTGTAGTTTGTTTTAAAAAAAACAAACCAAATATAAATGATAGTGAAGTTTTACATCTTACAGTCAGAGAATCATTTGAATCTAAAGAAAAAATATATTTTAATTTAAGTTATTATGATTTCCATTGGATAAGTTATAAAGAAGCTTTAGAGAATAAATATATTTGGAAATGTAATCTTGTTGGAGGTAGTAGAGTTGTTGATATTGTAAATAAATTCAATCAGTATGCTAAATTTAAAGATTATGTAAAAGAAAAAGAGAGAAGCAATAATTGGATATATTCTTCAGGTTTTTTTATTGGAAACAAAAAAATATATGCGGATTATTTATACAATACAGAAGCTCTTCAAACTTCACAGGGAAACGCATTAAATGAAAATGGTATTGACTGGAATAAAACTTATATTATTAATGAGAAAAATTTTGAAGCTCCAAGAAATCCAGATTTATATAAAACTCCTTTAATTTTCAGAAAAACCATTAATAAAAATACTATGCTCGTAGAACATTCTGAAAAAGATATAGCTTTTAGTCACAGCTTTTTCGGAATTAGTGCTCCTGTAGTAGACCAAGTTTTTTTGAAAGATATTTTAGTAAAATTCAAAGAGTATAGTAAAGAATACATCTTTTATATAATTGCTACAAGCGGAAAGACAGGTATTGATAAGGCAACAGTTTTATATAAAAATGATATTGACAATTTACCATATCCTAAAAATATTAAAGATATAAGATTTTCAAAAATAGAAAAATATTTTGCAGAAGATACAATTGATTATATGCTGGATTGGATTAATGGAAGCCAAACTTCACCTATATTTAAGATTGTTGAGAGTAATCAGCTAATAGAGTATCAGAAAATATATTGTAATTTATTAAATACAATATATAACAAATTCAAACCTTTAGAAATACTCGAAACAAAACAATTTATAATAATGTCTTTTTATTATGATGAAATTCCAGAAAACTATTTATTTAACAATAAATTAACTGATGATGCCATTGAAATTTTAATTAATAGTAAGATAAACAAAAATATTAACATAACAAGAATATTTAAATATTATGATAATAATTTAATCTATATTATAAAGCCTAAACAATATCGTTATTGGCTGAAATCAATTGCAGTAAGAGATGCTGATGATACATTTGCTGACTTAGTAAACATGAGATATTAATTAATGCAAGTAGATAATATAAATATAAAACAATCAAGTATAGGTAATCTAGCCAATACAATTAAACCTTTACATGCACATGTGATAGATTTTCTTGAAGAGAATATATCTGTATTTATAGAACAATACATTGATGGAAAAGTAGAAAAAGGATTGAATAGTAATTTTGTTTTATGTATGAATAATCAAATTCAGAATGAACTTTTTATTTTTGGACACGAAGACCCTGAAATTAAATCATCTGGTAATTCTCCTAGTATAGATATCAGTGTATACCCAAGAAGCAAAGGAACTAGGAAAAAAAGATTTTTTGCATTTGAAGCAAAAAGATTGAGTAATGAACTAGATTATCGTCGTGAAAAAGAATATGTTTTTGGTAATGGAGGAGGAATTGAAAGATTTAAGAGGGATATACATGCTCAAGAACTAAGTTATGCTGCTATGATAGGTTATGTTCAATCGGATAGTTTTAGTATATGGGAAAGTAGAGTAAACTCTTGGATAGATGAAAAAATAACTTCTTTAGATTTGTGTGATTTAACTTGGGAACATAATGATAAATTAATTAAGAAAGATGAAACATTAGAAATTGCCAAATATTCTTCAACACATATAAGACTATCAAATAAAGAAATAAAACTTATACACATCTGGATTAATTTACTTAAATAACATTATAATTTAATTTTAATATTTAAAATGATATTAAAAATGGCTTATTATTAATCCATTCTAAATCCTCCATCACAAAACCAAACATCCTGATATAAAGATTCATACATAGCTGTTTGCCAAGAATTTTTATTATTTTCATATCTACTTTCAAATTCATCTTTTAGATATTCAGCAACACTTTCAGCTCCTCCAGTAGAATACAATTTAGATAGTCTATAGTATATGTTAGATAATTCTTCTGCAGCATTAGAGGAATATAACTCATTTAATTTAAATAATGAGAAATGTTTTCCTAATCTTTTTTCAATAATACTCATTGGATTTGATTGCTTTATGTAAAAATTTATACTTGGAGGAGTAGTTTGTTCCACTAAAGCAAATAAGTACTGTAGATTTGAAATATTATCATAATATGGATGAAGAATTTCTTCTTCAGGTGCATTAGGTCTATATCTATCTTTACTTTTATTACAATCAGCACATGAAGGTATTAAATTAAAAGGCGTAACAGCAAATGCCGGATAAAGACTTTTGGGTAAAACATGATCTAATGTAGTTACCGTTCGTTGATTACATAATGGACATATATTATTTTTTGCAGATAATCTTAGTCTCTCATAATATATTCTTCCCGGTTGCCCTTTTTTAACAAGTTTATTATCATATACTTTTATCATTTCATCAACTGTTATAATAGTATTTACATTATTAATCATTGGTATACTAGTAAGATTATTTACCATCGCTTTATTATCATAGCTTATTGTTGAAGTTTCAATAAAATTGCTAACGCTCTCTAATCTAGTTTTAAGATTTATATCTGAATAATTTGATATACAAGTCATAAAAACTTCTATTACATTATCTATAGGCTTTATTATATGTACCATTTATACAGTTTCATTTCTATTTTTTATATTAATTAATACTCTAGAAATTGCCTTAGCTTCAGTTCCTAATTGATTATTAAAACTTGATATTAATTCTTCATATGTATTATTTTCATTAACTGAAGCTTTTAATAAATTATAAAAACCTGCGTTAGTAACTTCAAGTCCGAAAATATCCTGTGTTAATGTTCCAACATTTTCTCCGAAAGTCTCTCTTTCAGGTCGTTCAGCCTTAGTAGATATACCGGAACGATTTAAAATCCAAGCACAACTTCTAGGAACTTCTTGAAGGATTACAGGAGAATGTGTTGCTATTATAGCCACACCATTTCTAAGAATTAAAAGCTCAGATAAGGACCTTATAAAAGCAGATAATAAAGGAGGATGTAAATGTGATTCTGGTTCATCTAACATTACTAATGTTTTTTCTTTAGCTGTCTCTACTAACCTAGTAATTGTAAGTAATACTATTTTATGCCCTGATGAAAGTTTTTTAAAAATTTCTCTTGTTTGTATTTCAAAATTTTGTTCATCAAGATCTATTAAACTAGATATATCTGCTTCATGGAATATTGGATCAGATTTCAATATATTTATTGCATTTAACCATCTTTCTTTTTTTGTTCCTAATTGACACTTTTTAAGACTTTTAATAAATTCATTAGCTAACATCAATGGACTTTTTGGTGAATTATCCTTATCATCACCTTTTTTGATTCTTTTAAGTCCTATATACGAATATTGTAAACCTTTTGTTTTATCTCTCTTTTCTTCTATTGGTTCTGTTTCATCAAAGGCACTAAATGATACAAAAACAACATTGGCAAATAAAGTTGCTTTAGTAGCATCAAAAATTCCATATTTAGTAGTTTTTTCACTTGATAATAAAGAATTGAGAATATTATTTAATAAATGTGTTTTACCTACCCCATTTCTTCCAATAACAACATGAATATTTGTAGGAGGATTAGACTTAGGCTGAACATTAAATGATAATTCTACATATAAAGCAGTGTTCTTAGATTTTGGGGCAGTATAAGTAAAATCATAACTTGTTAATGCTTCACCACCATGTGCCAATCTATTAAACTGCTCTTTTACAGTATTAACTGGAACATCTCTTAGTAAAGATATTTTTGTCACTTTTTCATTTTGTGCTTTTTCAAATAATTCTAAATCATAAGCGATATCGTTAAGTGATATCATAATTTTATGTCCAATTTCATCATCAAAATCTTTTAAGATTTGATAATAACTTTCATCTTGACCTAATGAAAAGAAATTTTCATCCAAGTTACTAAAAATCGTAGGTAATGATGCTCTTCTTTGATCTCTTTGCATATTAATTTGACCTATTTTAACATATCCAATAGTATGCCTTTGCCTACTAGAATCATCATAAAATAGTTGATAAAGTGTTTCAAATTCAAACCAATCATCCCATTTATTATTTATTAAATACACAATATCGCTATCACATAAATCTGGTAATGAATTTAAAACTTTAAATTGCAATTTAACTTTTCCTCTAGTTTAATTTAAATATTTTCATAAAATCTACATAGCATAATAACATATTAATCAAAAGCTATTTGTAACTTTTTTTAATAATCTTAATAACCATCTCTTGCACTTCCTAATGTTAATTTACATTATTGATTTGTGGAGGTCTATGAATATTAAATTTTAAATCGTTCAATCTATTATACTTCTCTTTTATTTCTTCTAAAAGTTTTTGTTCTGAATATCTAATTTCAAAATTTCTTATAATATTCTCTTATATTATACTTTCTTTTAAAATCATAACTATTATTGCAAATAATTATTATCAGGTTTATTTCGAGTAAACATATATTAGTATTGTGTTTATAAATTATATTTGTTTAATTTTATTCAACAATCCAGCATACCACATTCCAAGCTGTTTATCATCCAAATTCTCATTTCTTTCATGATTTTTTTTAGTAAATCTAGGATTCGCTTTAGAATGACTTTCTATTATATCTGCAATTTTTTTATCTTCTTTACAATATAAATTTATAAAATAATTAAAATCACTATCTTGTATTTGTCTATTAGATATTATTACCCATGTAGAATTTGCATTCTTAGGTGTATTTTCTAACTCTAATAATCCAACAAAAGAGTTTTCATATTGAAATGTAACAGTTATATATTTTCTAGCTCTTTTATTGATTTTACATTTAGGATTAATTTGTTTTTTACCATCTTCACTATCTAAAGTGAATTGTTGTAATTCTTTTTCATCACTTATAAATAATTTTTTTACATCGTTTCTTTGTTCTAAATATCTAATATATTGTCTAAACACAACAAAATTATCAATCTCATTTAAGAGACTAGATGAAGTATCTTTAACGAATTCAGTTGAAATTACAACTCTTCTAATATTTGATTTTCCTTTTGAAGTTGATTGAGTTAAGCTTTGATCTATTTTTTCATCACTCTCTTGGTCCTTATATATTTTTAGTAGATTTTCAATTATCCCTAAAGAAGATGTACTTTCATCTACTTGAATATCTTTTAAACTACCACAACTCTTTTTTCTATTCTTTTGA
>RRZU013516338.1_pt1 | contig 12090 bp, 9 predicted proteins | sample 2165561 | NCBI WGS metagenome assembly RRZU01 (sample SAMN10456909, study PRJNA506462) | wastewater metagenome | isolation source: wastewater sludge | place: USA: Moscow, Idaho | reverse complement strand
GCCTGGCGCCGATCTATGAAAAGAGCCACGGCATCTACCTGCGCGACGACGCGGTGGTGGCCGCCGCCGAGCTGTCCGCGCGCTACCTGGCCGGGCGCCAGCTGCCGGACAAGGCGGTCGACGTGCTGGATACCGCCTGCGCTCGCGTGCGCATCAGCCTGGCCGCCGCCCCGCAAGCGCTGGAGCACCGGCGCGGCGAGCTGGCCGAGGGCGAGCGCCAGTCGCTGGCCCTGCGCCGCGACCTGGACGCCGGCCTGGCAGTGGACGAAGCCGCTCTGGCCGCGCTGGAACAGCGCCTGGTCGAGGCCACTGAAGAGTTGCAGCAGATCGAGGCGCGCTGGAGCGAACAGCGCCAGCTGGCCGAGCGCCTGCTCGACCTGCGCCAGCACTGCGCCCAGGCCCGCGCCGACGGCAGCGAGGAGCTGGCCACGCTGGGAAGCCAATTGCGAGAGCTGCAGGCCGAGCTGGCCAAGGCTCAGAGTGAGGAGCGCCTGGTCAGCTTCGAAGTCTGTCCGCGCCTGGTGGCCGAAGTGATCAGCCACTGGACCGGCGTGCCGCTGAGCCAGCTGGCCCGCGAACACAACGCCAAGGTGGCCAGCTTCGCCAGCGACCTGCGCGCCCGCGTGCGCGGCCAGGAGCAGGCGGTGCAGGTGCTCGACCGCGCCATGCGCGCCGCCGCCGCCGGGCTGAACAAGGACGACGCGCCGGCCGGCGTGTTCCTCCTGGTCGGCCCCAGCGGCGTGGGCAAGACCGAGACCGCCCTGGCCCTGGCCGACCTGCTGTACGGCGGCGAGCGCTTCCTCACCACCATCAACATGTCCGAGTTCCAGGAGAAGCACACCGTGTCGCGGCTGATCGGCGCGCCGCCCGGCTACGTCGGCTACGGCGAGGGCGGCATGCTCACCGAAGCGGTGCGGCAGAAGCCCTACTCGGTGATCCTCCTCGACGAGGTGGAGAAGGCCGACCCGGACGTGATGAACGTCTTCTACCAGATCTTCGACAAGGGCGTGGCCAACGACGGCGAAGGCCGCGAGATCAACTTCCGCAACTGCCTGATCCTGCTCACCTCCAACCTGGCCAGCGAGCGCATCGAGGCACTCTGCGCGAACGAACAGCGGCCGCCGGTGGAGCAGCTGGAAGAGGCGATCCGCCCGACGCTGAGCCGCCACTTCAAGCCGGCCCTGCTGGCACGCATGCGCGTGGTGCCTTACTACCCGGTGGCCGGCGCCGTGCTGCGCGAGCTGATCGAGCTCAAGCTGCAACGCCTGGCCCAGCGCCTGGACAAGCGCCGCCTGCAGTTCAGCCACAGCCCAGTGCTGCTCGAGCACCTGGCCGAGCGCTGCGCCAGCGGCGAGAGCGGCGCACGGCTGATCGACCAGCTGCTGGAGCAGAGCCTGCTGCCGCGCATCGCCGACCGCCTGCTGGATGCCATGGCCAGCGGCGAGCCGATTACCCGCGTACACGCCACCCTGGACGGTGAAGGAGCACTGGCCTGTGAATTTGCCTGAACGCTCGCTTGAGAAAGTGCCGCTGCTGGGGCACATCAGCCAGCCGCTGGCCTATGCCGAACAGCTGCTGCAGCAGTTCACCCAGCTGGCCCGCCTGGCCAGCGCCGCGCAGTTGCCGATGGCCCTGGCCGAGGCAGCCGCGCAGCTGTCCGGCTGCCGCCTGGCCCAGCTGTACCTGCTGGACAGTACCCACACGCGCCTGACCCTGGCCGCCGAGTGGCTGGACGGCCAGGCCGCCGAGCACGAAGCCAGCATGCCCAGCGACTACGACGGCGAGCAGCTGCTGCAGTACTGCCTGTGCCAGAACCGGCGCCTGAGCCTGGCCAACCTCGACCCCAGCCTGCACGAGACCAGCTTCCTACCGGCCATCGACAAGCCCTGGCGCAGCCTGCTGTGCCTGCCGCTGCAGGACGAGCAGGCGCGCGTCAACGGCCTGCTGCTGGTGGCCAGCAGCAGCACCCGCGACCTCGACGTCTTCGCCGCCTCGCTGGCCAGCCTGGGCGCCTTCGCCCTGGCCCAGCACCAGCTGCTGCAGCGCCTGCGCGCCCCCAAGACGGTGGCGCCGGAAGCGCCCAGCCCGGCGCTGCGCAGCGACTACGGCCTGATCGGTAGCAGCCCGGCCATGCGCGGTGTGTACCAGCTGATCGGCAAGGTGCTGCACAACCCCACCAGCGTGCTGCTGACGGGCGAGACCGGCACCGGCAAGGAACTGGTCGCCCGCGCCATCCATGACTGCGGCTTCCGCCGCAGCCAGGCGTTCATCGTGCAGAACTGCGCCTCGCTGCCGGAGAACCTGCTGGAGAGCGAGCTGTTCGGCTACCGCAAGGGCGCCTTCACCGGCGCCGACCGCGACCGCAAGGGCCTGTTCGATGCAGCCGACGGCGGCACCCTGTTCCTCGACGAGATCGGCGACATGCCGCTGCCGCTGCAGGCCAAGCTGCTGCGCGTGCTGCAGGAAGGCGAGGTGCGCCCGCTGGGCAGCACGCAGACGCACAAGGTCGACGTGCGCATCATCGCCGCCACCCACCGCGACCTGCGCGCGCTGGTCGAGGAAGGGCGCTTCCGCGAGGACCTGTTCTATCGCCTGTCGCACTTCCCCATCGAGCTGCCGCCGCTGCGCGCCCGCGCCGAGGACATCCTGCAACTGGCCCGGCACTTCGCCACCGAAGCCGCTTGCTTCCTGCAGCGCGATGACTATCGCTGGTCCGAGGCGGCGCTGGACCACTTGGCCGGCTACGCCTTCCCCGGCAACGTGCGCGAGCTGAAAGGCCTGATCGCCCGCGCCGTGCTGCTGTGCGAAGGCGGCGAGCTGCTGCCCGAGCACTTCAACCTGCAGCCGACCAGCCAGGTCGAGGACAGCGGCATGAACCTGCGCGAACGCCTGGAACAGGTCGAACGCAACCTGCTGCTCGACTGCCTGCGCAAGAACCGCGGCAACCAGAGCCAGGCCGCCCGCGAACTGGGCCTGCCGCGGCGCACCCTGCTGTACCGCATGGACCGGCTGAATATCAGCCCGGCCGATGTTTAAGGAAGAACGACCATGAAGGCCAAAGACATTCTGTTTCTGCTGACCCTGGAGCCGCTGGTTTCCAGCGGCCGCATCGGGCGCCTCAAGTACCTGCTGCTCTCGATATGGAGCTGGTTTTCGTTCGCTCCGCTTGTTGTTGTCGACCAGCTTCCCTTCTCCTGGGCAGACGCTGCTTGCGATGTGTTCGCCGCTCTTGGCTTGTTCTATGTCTTTGCCGCCCACCTCTGTCTCGGGATCCGCCGCCTGCATGACATGGGCTTCAACGGCGCAATGATCTTGATAACCGCACTCTGGCCTCTGCTAGTGAGCTGGCCCGGACAAGACCGTGAGAACGAATACGGGCCGCAACCAAGGTCAGTGATCGCTTGAGTCCAGAAACTTCATTAACCGCCCGTGGAGAACCCGCGATGTCCCACCGCCTTCTGACCGCCACCCTGCTCGCCGCCCTGCTCGGCCTCGCCGGCTGCAACGGCAACTACAAGTCCAGCGACGACGAGTACCGCCCGCTGGGCGACCCGCACGCGCAGCAGCAGCGCGACGACTGACCCCAAGGAGCCCCTACCATGGAACTGGTATTCGACATCGTCAGCGCCCAGCAATACGCCCCGGGTCTGCTGACCAGCAAGAGCTTCAAGAAGGCCGGCGGCGTGATCGGCCGCGGCGAGGACTGCGACTGGGCCATCCCGGACAGCAAGCGCATCCTCTCCGGGCGCCACGCCCAGGTCAGCTACGTCGACGGGCACTTCTACCTGACCGACACCAGCAGCAACGGCGTGACCCTCAAGGACAGCGGCGCCCGCCTGCCCAAGGGCGAGCCGCAGCGCATCGAGCACGGCAACGTCTACTGCCTCGGCGAACTGGAGATCCGCGCCCGCGTGCTGCAGGACCCGGCGCAGTTCGAGGACAGCATCGGCCAGGTGCAGCACGCCGGCAGCATCATCCCCGACGACGCCTTCCTCGACCTCGACCCGATCGCCGCCCTGCAGCAGCGCCCGCGTGGCTACAGCCAGCTGGACGAGTTCGCCGGTCTGGTACAGGCCCCGGAAGAGGAGCAGGCGCGCACCCAGTACGCGCGCATCGACATGGAAAGCCTGCTGCTGCCCGAGCTGGTAGCCGAGGCCGCGCCGGAGCCGGTCGTGACACCGCGCCCGCAGCCGCGCGCCATGCCGGTTGCAGTCGCCGAGCCGCTGGCCGACGGTTTCTGGCAGCGCTTCGGCGACGCCCTCGGGGTGAAGCTCGATGACCTCGACGCCGAGGCCCGCGAGGCCCTGGCCGTGCAGGCCGCGCGCCTGCTCAAGCAGAGCGTGGCCGGCCTGCAGCAGAGCCTGCGCACCCGCAGCGAACTGAAGAACGAGCTGCGCCTGGCCCTGACCACCGTGCAGAGCGCCGGCAACAACCCGCTCAAGCAGGTCGGCGATGCCGGCGAGGCACTGACCGCCCTGCTGCGCGGCAACAAGCCCGGCGCGCTGCCGGCCGAGCAGGCCGTGGGTCGCGCCTACCGCGACCTGCAGGCGCACCAGGTGGCGCTGTATGCCGCCAGCCGCACGGCGGTGCAGGGCCTGTTCGAGCAGTTCGCCCCGGAGCAGCTGTGCCTGCGTTTCGAGCAGGAACGCAAGCCACTGCTGGCCACCTCGGGCAGCCGCTGGCGCGCCTACCAGCGCCACTTCCGCGCGCTGCAGAAGGACGACGACTGGAGCCAGCGCCTGTTCGCCCGTGACTTCGCCAAGACCTACGAAGAGCAGGTGCGCCTGATCGCCACCCTCAACACCGATTACCAGCCTTCCTGAAGAAGCAAAGGATGAATGCCATGCGCCGTCTTATCAGCCTGAGCCTGTTGTCTCTGTTCACCGCCCTGGGTGGCTGCGCCAGCCTGTCGCCCTACTCCGACACCACCAAGCTCGACCTCAAGCTGCAGGCCAGCGAAGAGCTCAACCCGGACCTGCGCGGCCGCCCGTCGCCGATCGTGGTGCGCCTGCTGGAGCTGAAGAACCCCTCGTCGTTCAACAACGCCGACTTCTTCTCCCTGTACCAGCGGCCCAAGGAATCGCTGATGCCCGACCTGGTCAGCTTCGAGGAAATGGAAGTGCGCCCCGGCGAGGCGCGCGAGCTGAAGCTCTCGGTACAGCCGGGCAGCCGCTACGTCGGCGTGGTCGCGGCCTACCGCGACCTGCCGGAAGCCAACTGGCGCTACGTCGTCAGCCTGGAAGAAGGCGAGATCAACCAGGCCGGCGTGATGCTCGGCGAACGCGGCCTCGAACCGCTCAAGCAAGAGGACTGAGCAATGGAAATGCTCAAGGTTGTCTGGCAGGAAGGGATGCTCCTGCGCCCGCAGCACTTCCAGCAGAACGATCGTTACTTCGAGCACCAGCTCAAGTCGCGCTCGCGCCTGCAGGACATCTATCCCTGGGGCTTCTTCAGCCTGGAGATCGACCGCCAGGTCCTCGGCATGGGCAAGCTGGTGCTCAGCCAGGCCAGCGGCGTGCTGCCCGATGGCAGCCTGTTCGAGCTGGACGCCAGCCGCGACCCGCTGGCCCTGGACGTGCCGCCGAATACCGCGGCCACCCCGGTGTACCTGGCCCTGCCGCTGGTCACCGGCAACCATATCGAGAGCCGCCGTGCCGAGCAGCAGGACGTGCTGGCGCGCTACCGCGCGCATGAGCTGGAGGTGGCCGACTCCAACGCCGGCGACGTCACCGTCAGCCAGGTCAGCTGCGGCCGCCCGGACTTCCGCCTGCTGCTCGGCGAGCAGCAGAACGACCAGGCCTTCGTGAAGCTCAAGGTGGCAGAAATCTTCGACACCAGCCCGGACGGGGTGATCAGCCTCGACCCGGAATTCAGCCCGACCTTCCTGCACACCCAGGCCTCCAGCTACCTGCTGTCCTGCCTCAAGGAAGTGATCAGCCTGCTCGGCCACCGCGGCGACATCCTCGCCGAACGGGTGCGCGCCGCCGGCAAGCTGGGCAATACCGAAGTCGGCGATTTCCTCATGCTGCAGCTGGTCAACCGCTACGAGCCACAGCTGCGCCACTACCTCAGCCTGGAGCAGATGCACCCGGAGCTGCTGTACCGCGAGCTGGTCGGCCTGCTCGGCGAGCTGGCCACCTTCGCCGCCGACCACAAGCGCCCGCGCCTGGACGGCCGCTACCTGCACAACGACCAGGCCGGCAGCTTCCGCAAGCTGATGGAGGCGCTGCGCCAGGTGCTGTCCATGGTGCTGGAACAGCACGCCATCGAGCTGCCGCTGCAGCAGCGCCAGTACGGCATCCAGGTGTCGCCGTTGCAGGACCACGCACTGCTCGGCAGCGCCACCTTCGTGCTCGCCGCCGACGCCCAGTGCGAGTCCGAAGAGCTGCGCAAGCGCCTACCGGCGCACCTGAAGATCGGCGCGGTGGAGCGCATCCGCCAGCTGGTCAACCTGCACCTGCCGGGGATCAAGGTCAAACCGCTGCCGGTGGCACCGCGGCAGATCCCGTTCCACGCCGGCAAGACCTACTTCGCCCTGGAGTTCAGCGCCGAGGAACTGGCGCAGCTGGAGAGCTCCGGTGGCTTTGCCTTCCATGTGTCCGGCGACTTCGCCGGGCTTGAGCTGAAATTCTGGGCGATCAGGAGCTGAACATGATCAGGGAAGCACAGGACACCACCGTCGTCCTCAACCGCCAGGGAGAAGGCGCCGCGCCGCGCGGCCCGCTCACCGACTTCGCCACGCCGCGCTTCGAGCAGCTCGAAGAGCGCATGGTGCATGCCGCGCGCATGCGCCCGGCGGAAGTCTTCAACATCAGCTTCAACCCGCTGGTGGCCGCCAGCGCGCTGCTGCTCTCGGAAGTGGTGCGGCTGAAGACCTCGGCCGCCGCGGAGAACTTCGACGCGCTCAACGAACGCCTCAACGTGGCGATCAAGCTGTTCGAGCACCGCGCCCTGCAGGAAGGCATGGACGGCGGCCAGGTGATGGCCGCGCGCTACGTGCTGTGCACCGTGGTCGACGAGGCGGTGGTGACCACGCCCTGGGGCAACGAGAGCGCCTGGTCGCAGATGAGCCTGCTGTCGACCTTCCACAACGAGACCTTCGGCGGCGAGAAGTTCTTCCAGCTGCTCGAACACCTGTCGCGCAACCCGGTCAAGCACCTGGCCATGCTCGAGCTGATGTACATCTGCCTGTCGCTCGGCTTCGAGGGCAAGTACCGCGTGCTGCCGCGCGGCATGCTCGAACTGGAGGCGATCCGCGACAGCCTGTACCGGCAGATCCGCCAGCTGCGCGGCGATATCCCGCGCGAGCTGTCGCCGCACTGGGAAGGCCTCAAGGATGGCCGCCGGCGGCTGGTACGCATCGTCCCCGGCTGGCTGGTGGCGGTAGCCACGGTAGCCGGTCTGGCGCTGCTCTACGCCGGCTTCGGCTGGGTGCTGCACGAGCAGCGCGGCACCGTGCTGCAACCCTATCAGGCGGCCGAGGTCGCCCCGGCCCCCGCACCAAGCAATCAGGGATGATCTGAGATGAAGGACTTTCTCAAGAAAACCGCGGCGTTCTTCCGCAAGACCTGGGTCTGGAGCCTGTGCCTGGCCCTGGTACTGGCCCTGCTGATCTGGTTCGTCGGCCCGCTGCTGGCGGTGGCCGACTCCAAGTTCTGGGCACCGGCAGCCAGCCGCCTGGTCAGCATCAGCCTGCTGTTCCTCGCCTGGGGCCTGTTCATCGTCTTCATCAGCTGGCGCGCCAATGTGCGCAAGAAGGCCGAGGCGGACGACGTCGACGCCCAGGAGCGCCTGCGCCGCGAGGGCCTGATCAGCGAGGAGCAGGTCGAGCTGCGCGGCCGCTTCAAGCAGGCCCTGCGCACCCTGAAGACCTCCAGCCTGTACCGCGGGCGTAGCGAGAAGTGGCGCAACGAGCTGCCCTGGTACCTGCTGCTGGGCGCCGAAGGCAGCGGCAAGACCAGCCTGCTGGAGTTCTCCGGCCTGGACTTCCCGCTGAACAAGGGCGACGAGCGCCGGCTGACCAAGGACGTCGGCGGCACCCGCTACTGCGACTGGTATTTCGCCGACAACGCCGTGCTGATCGACACCGCCGGCCGCTACCTGACCCAGCCCGACGTGGCGGTGGACAGCCGCGCCTGGCACACCCTGCTGAGCCTGCTGCGCAAGCGCCGCGCGCGCCCGCTGAACGGCGTGCTGGTCGCTGTGCCGGTCGACACCTTGCTGTACGCCAGCGAGCTGGAACTGGAGAACTTCGCCCGTCAGCTGCGCCAGCGCCTGCACGAGTTGCACGCCGAGCTGCGCGCCGAGGTGCCGGTGTACCTGGTGCTGAGCAAGGCCGACAAGGTCATGGGCTTCGACGAGTTCTTCGACCAGCTCAGCCGCGAGGAAAGCGACCAGGTGCTCGGCGCCAGCTTCCGCCAGGGGCAGAACGCCACCGACGCCAGCGTGGTACGCCAGGAGTTCGAGGAGCTGCTGCGCCGTCTCAACAGCCAGGTGATCATGCGCCTGCATCAGGAGCGCGACACCCAGCGCCGCGGCCGTATCCTCGACTTCCCGCACCAGCTCGGCCAGCTCGGCGAACGCCTGTGCCTGCTGGTGGAACTGGCCTTCAGCGGCAACCGCTACCAGCGTCCCAGCCACCTGCGCGGCTTCTACCTGACCAGCGCGCCGCAGCTGCAGGAGCTGCTCGACCCGAGCACCACCGGCATCGGCCGCAACCTCGGCCTGGCCGGCAGCAGCCTGCCGACCTACCGCAGCGGCCGCGCGCGCTTTATCCACCAGCTGCTCAGCCGAGTGATCTTCCCCGAGGCCGAACTGGCCGGCCTGGACGACAAGGAAGTACGCCGCATCGACTGGCGCCAGCGTGGCCTGTACGCCGGCGCCGCCGCCTGCCTGGTGCTGTTCGGCCTGCTCTGGGGCACCAGCTACTCGGCCAACCACGGTCGCCTGGAACAACTGCGCGAGCTGGCCCTGCAGCTGACCCGCGAGGGCGAGGGCGTGAGCGCCCAGGACGAGGCCAAGCGCGTGCTGCCGCTGCTCGATGGCAGCCATGCCGCCACCCAGGTGTTCCCGACGCCGGGCGACGCCAGCCTGCTGGAGCGCGGCGGCCTGTACCAGGGCCCGGCCGTGCAGCCCGAGGTGCATGCCGCCTACCGCCGCAGCCTGGAGCAGGAACTGCTGCCGCGCGTGGCCAGCCAGCTGGAGGCGCAGATCCGCGCCAACCGCGACGACCGCGAGCTGCTGCTGGGCAGCCTGCGCGCCTACCTGATGCTCAACCTGGAGGAGCGCCGCGACCCGGCCTTCCTGCAGGACTGGCTGGCCGCCGACTGGTCGCTGCGCTACGCCGGCGACGAGCCGACGCAGAAAAGCCTCAACGGCCACTTCCAGCGCCTGCTGAGTGAACCCTTTGCCGCCTACCCGCTGAACCAGACGCTGGTCGCCGAGGCGCGGCAAATCCTGCGCAGCGAATCGCTGGCCGGCGTGGTCTACCGCATGCTGCGTGACCAGGCGCGCAGCCTGCCCGAGTACCGCATTGCCCAGGCCCTCGGCGCCCAGGCGCCGCTGATGCTGGGCAGCGACTACGCCATTCCCGGCCTGTACACGCAGAAGGGCTACCAGCAGTTCTTCGTCGCCCAGGGCCTCGGCCTGGTGCGCGACATCCTCGAAGACAACTGGGTACTGGGCGAAGGCAACCAGCTGAGCGACCAGGACCTCGGCCGCCTGATGGTGGAGCTGGAGCAGCTGTACTTCCGCGACTACGCCAACTACTGGGGCGAGGCCGTCGCCCAGCTGGGCCTGGAGCCGCTCGGCAACACCGCCCAGGGCATCACCACCCTCACCGCCCTGACCGCGGCCAACTCGCCGCTGCTGCAGGTGCTGGTGGAAGTGCGCGACAACACCCGCTTCGACCTGCCGGCCGCCGCCGATCAGGTCGACGACCTGGCCGCCCAGGCCAAGCTCGGCAAGCAGGGCAAGCTGGCTGCGGCCGCCGCCGGCAAGGGCCTGGACGCCGTCGCCAAGAGCCTGCCGGACACCGCGCGCAAGGCCCTGCAACGGCGCTTCGAGCCGCTGCACCGGCTGCTCGACGACAACAGCGGCGCCGGCCCGGAACTGGCCGCCACCCTGCAGGCGCTGGATGCCCTGCAGCTGCAGCTGAGCGGCCTGGCCCATGCCAGCTCGCCGGAACAGGCTGCCTTCGAGATGGCCAAGGCGCGCATGCAGGGCCGCCCGGATGCGATCAACCAGGTACGCGGTACTGCCGCGCGCCTGCCGCAACCGGTGGCCAACTGGCTGACCCTGCTGGCCGACGACAGCTGGCAGCTGGTGCTGAACGACGCCTACGGCTACCTGAACAAGCGCTACCGCCATGAGCTGTACGGTTTCTACAAGGAGTCGCTGTTCAAGCGCTACCCGTTCAGCGCCAAGAGCGACAGCGACGTGGCCATCGCCGACTTCCGCGAGTTCTTCAAGGCCGATGGCGTGGCCGATGCCTTCGTCGACCGCTACCTCAAGGCCTTCGTCAGCGACAGCGAGGGCAAGTACCAGCTGCGCCGCCTGGACGGCCAGGGCCTGCCACTGTCGCCGGTGTTCCTGGCGCAGATGAACCGCACCCAGGTGATCCGCCGCAGCTTCTTCGCCGAAAACCCGGCCGAGCCGCTGGTGCTGTTCAAGCTGGAACCCTTCGCCCTGGACTACAGCGTCAACCGCGCCGACTTCCAGTTCGGCGGCCAGCAGCTGGAATACCGCCACGGCCCGATCATCGCCAGCGCCTTCCGCTGGCCGGCCGAGGGCGAGAACGAGCGCAGCAGCCTGGTGCTGGAGGAACAGGGCGGCCGCCGCGTCGGCATCGGCAAAGACAGTGGCCCCTGGGCGCTGTTCCGCCTGCTCGACCAGATGCAGGTCGAACAGCACAGCGGGCGTGACGTGCTGCTGCTCAAGGCCAACCTGAGCGGCCTGCAGGCCAAGTACCTGCTGCACAGCCAGCGCTCGCCGAACCCGTTCGACGCCAGCCTGCTGCGCCAGTTCAAGCTGCCGGCGACCCTCTGATGAAGGTCGCCCAACGCCTCTGGAGCAGTGCCGGGCGCACCGACACCGGCAAGGTGCGCGCACGCAACGAGGACGCCTTCCTCGACCAGCCGCAGCAGGGCCTGTGGGTGGTCGCCGACGGCATGGGCGGGCATCAGGCCGGCGACCTGGCCAGCCGGCTGATCGTCGAGAGCCTGGCCGAGCTGCCCGCTGGCCTGGATTTCGAGGACCGTCTGGACGCTCTGCGCGACTGCCTGCACCGCCTCAACCGCCACCTCAGCCTGGGCCTGACCCTGACCGGCGAGACCCCCGACCTGCTGGTCGGCAGCACCGTGGTGGCGCTGCGCGCCGAGGGTAGCCGGGTGGCCTGCGTGTGGGCCGGCGACAGCCGCTGCTACCTGCTGCGCGGGCGCCAGCTGTTCCAGCTGAGCCGCGACCACTCGCTGCTGCAGCAACTGGTCGAGGAACGCGGCATGAGCCCGGACGAAGCCGCGCGCCAACCCGGCGCCCATGCCCTGACCCGCGCCATCGGCGCCGCCGAGGAGCTGCAGCTGGACATCCTCGAACTGGAGAGCCTGCCCGGCGACGTGTTCCTGCTGTGCAGCGATGGCCTCTACCAGGACCTCGACCACGACCTGCTGACCGCCGCGCTGTTGCGCCCCAGTCCGCAGCTGGCGCTGCAACGCCTGTTCGAGCTGGCCCTGCTAGGGCCGGCACGCGACAACCTGAGCGGCGTGGTGATCAACCGATGAACGCCGAAGCCAAGGTCGCCAGCGCCGACCTCACCGTCATGGCCGGGGCCACGCCGGCGCGTGCCGCGCGCCCGCTGCCGCGCGATTTGCCGGGCATTCTCTGCGGCCGCTACCAGATCGAACGCCTGCTCGGCGTCGGCGGCATGGGCGCGGTGTACCGTGCCCGCGACCTGCTGCGCGAGCAGTTCGGCGAGCCGCAGCCCTGGGTGGCGCTGAAGACCCTCAGCGAGGACTTCGCCGAATACCCGGACGCCAGCGCCCTGCTCTACAGCGAGTTCGCCCTCACCGCACGGCTCAGCCACCGCAACCTGGT
>RRZU011177988.1_pt1 | contig 12091 bp, 11 predicted proteins | sample 2165561 | NCBI WGS metagenome assembly RRZU01 (sample SAMN10456909, study PRJNA506462) | wastewater metagenome | isolation source: wastewater sludge | place: USA: Moscow, Idaho | reverse complement strand
TACCCGATGTTTGACCAGCACGAAAAGCGACAAGAAGCATGGAAGAGTCTGATCCGCGGCGACAAGCAACGTGAGATGGAGAGCGGCATCCTCCGTCTGCTTTACTGGCTGCTCGCTCGCATGGTCAAGAAGCTCGCGACTACTGACGTTGCCACCTTGGTGGCGTATGTAGCAGGCCAAGGAGCTTGGAGCTTTGCAGCCGTACCTGGCGAAAGCACAAGGTTGGCCGAGGCTGCGGCCGAAGATTGGCCGCGTCATCTCACGAGCCTGGACACCGCCATTTTCAGTTTGCTCGGGGACGCGCAGGTTACTGATGCGGAGCTCGAGTCAAAAATCGATGAGATGCTAACGTCATCGCTGCTGATGCGTCGGCTCGCCCGGCAAACTGAGGGCATCCGAACCGTACTCAACGCTGGTTTGAAGGCCCGCGCAAAGTTCATCTGGACGGGTTCGACAGCAGCGCAAAGGCGCGGTTATTTCCTCGCAGGAGTTGGTCTTGAGACGGGGCGAAAGCTCGATGAGAAGGCCGACGAGCTTGAGCTCCTGCTGCTCAAGGCGGATACCGCTGTGGACGGCAGTGAAATCGACGAAGCCGTGCAGGCGATCGTCGCATTTGCTGAGATTGCCTTCGAGATCCCCCCGTTCAAGCCGAAGTCCCTGCCGCTCGATTGGCGAAAGTTCCTGGATCAGTGGCTGAGGGGAGCGCCTGTTGCCGAGCTAGGAGACGACGACGCAGACGATGCGATATCCCTCATCGAGCATGCATTTGTCTACAACTTGCCCTGGGCAATGGAGGCCGTTCGAGTTCGTGCGCAGGCCCACGCGCCTGTTGGGGATCCATTCGACTTAGACATTAACCTGCTGCCGAACTTGGGCAGCGGCAGCGCCGTTACCGCAGTCGAGACGGGAACGTTGTCAATTCCAGCTGCGATGCTTATCAAGGCTGGCTTCGCGTCGAGGCTTGGCGCCATCAGCGCGGTGGATTCAACAGGCGCAGATTTCGATGACGCCAGGGGCTTGCGCGCTTGGCTTGCCTCAGACACGGTGCGGGCTTGGAGCGTCATACCCACCTGGCCGACCGAGAACTCGCACGAGCTGTGGAGGGAGTTCACTGCTCCGCACGGAGCAGGCAACGTAGCATCGTGGACTACGACGAGGTACACCGGACCGGTGCAGTGGAACGGTGGCGTGCCGATGCCGCCCGGGATGCCCTTGCGCATCGCCGGATCCGGGCCGAAGGCCGGCGTCATCTATAGCAGCGACTATCGGGAGCTGGGCAGAGTTCGATATCCCTTCAGTCAGACGGCCGTCGGCCTCACAGTGGCAACGTCGAACGGTGCGGCAGACCAGATCTCGTTTGAGTACACCGGGCCGAATGATCTGATTCAGTCCTGATATGCCCGCGTCGGATCTAGGCGTTGGAGCTCGCAGCCATCAATGGGCCGCGAGTAGTTGAGTCTCAATGGCGTCATTTGCCCTAGCTTCGCTTGCATTATTCTTGCCAGTGCGGCTAGACCTGAATACGAGCGCTGAAGGCGTAGCGCATAAGGCCAACGTTGGTAGGGGCACAACCGACCGCTTCCGGGTGACGAACTCGTGAACCTCGCCGGCTGCAGTGGGTCGGCTGCACCTATTCATGAGCCGTGAGAGCGGACTTCTGCCAACTCGGCCTGCAACTGACCGCCACTGTCCGCTGCTCACCTAAAACCCGTCATTGGTCAGTCGCCTGCGTCAATGCTCGGATGGCGGCTCTGGAGCGTTGACCGATAGGTCATGATGCGGCCATGAGCTTCGGCAATCGCTGCAAAAGAGTCGCAAAAAAGTTCAGTCGTTTGCGACAGCCTGTTCCCCGTCCACATCTTCCCTCAACGAAGCCGTTCAGGCTACGTGCGAGGTTTATCAAGTCCGTGGCTGTGCTGTGCAAGCATCATTCCCACGACACGTCGTTGGGAGATGTTAGGGGCGATCTTTAGGATGTTGACCGGGCGACTCGAAGCCGCACCGCCTTTACTAAGTCCTCAGGCTCCACTGCTAAAGCTTTTGCCAACTGGAACGTGACGCTAAGCGACGGCTGCGTGCTAGCCACTTCCAGCCTTGCGATATACGTGCGATGAACTCCTGCCCTAAAAGCGAGTTCTTCTTGGCTGATCCCGATCAGACCACGACGCGCTTTTACCTCTGCAGCGACGGCTTGACGGAAATTGAGATCGGAAACGCTTGGCACGCACGGACTATCGCGGCCATGAATCGTTTGAGCACCAGCATTAATGATACATAATCACCGCCCGCATACCAAGCTAGGGTCCTCTGGGCTTGGATGTGCAAGTTATCTGCGCAATTTCATGTTTCTCACTACAGACGCCAACAAGCATCCTCTTTCAACAATTTACGGTAAAGGCAAACATCTTTGGACAGGTATCGATGTTCAGATACGCCGCCCATGGCTCCTTGTCGATTTCCAATTAACGCTACGCGATGAAGATGGCGACGAGGTCACATGCACAAACACCGTTCTACTCTCTGGTTCAGAAGATATATTGGGATTGGCAGCGCAGAACGTCCGGATACTTACAGTGCAATTGGTGACCCCGCACCATAATTTCGGAAGTGGTGGCTGGGCTATAGATCGCCTGACAGGTATCTGGGAGTGTGATGATCCGGCAGACGTTCGCATCAAGGCCAAGGTCTACGCAAAAGAAGATGGCAGCAACCACCTAGACTCCCTGTTTGGAGGGGCAATTGATCACGCTGATGGCTGGAAATTGCTTCTGGATCTACCTGCATGCGTTGCAGATGATGAAGGCGGAGTCAATGAGTTCCGCTGAACCGACGTCCCCCGTATTTGAGTAGCACATGCGCTTGTAGAGGTGGTCTGGCACAACACCGCATGATTCATCAGGGATGGCGTCTAGATTTGTTTGATGAACAAATTAAACCGCGTGTAAAGTACATGATTCTCTACAGCGGTAATGTCTGGGGCGATAAACCACACCCTGCAGATTTATCCCGTTGCGCCAGTAGCGACGATTTTCACGAGAAGATGCAACTGGTTTTGCTTAATCAACGTGACGCTACTTTGCCTGGTGGGTTTTATGGCGCTCTCGTGGGTGACCTGCGGAGAAATGGGACCTATGTTTCTACTCAAGCAGAGTTGATTGCTCGAATGCCATCGTCTGAGCTGGCTTCGGTAATTATTAAAATGCAGCACAACTGCGTTTCTGATTCTCGTGTTTACTCGAATATGAGTCTGCCGAGAATCATGCATGAGTACCTTATTCTTTGGCGCAAGAAAACAATGCCTATTATGGTTCTCCTGAACACTATGGCCCGCGAACAACATTCGCGAGTCACAGGCACATGGAAATCCATTGTTGGAGTTGTATTGCAACGCCTGGGCGGCAAGGCCAATCTTTCTGAGATTTATCAGGAAGTGGGTCGCGCAGCGCCCGACAAACTCAAGGCAAACCCTAACTGGGAAGCCAAGATTCGTCAGACACTGAACAGCAACGGTCTTTTCGCATCTACAGAACGTGGTGTTTGGGCTTTGGCCTGAGCCTCACACAGAACCGGCACCTGAGAGCTTTGGGAGCAAACAGAGCGGTTTTTTCAACAAACTTGGGGCCTTCGTGCCCCATTTTTTTTGGCCATCACAGGCAACAAAAAAGCTGCTGGCATAAGGGTGAAAAGCAGATTCTCAGATAGAATAGCCGTTGCTTCTTCTGAGCTTTCGCTTCATGCGAACCCTGAACGCCTTACGGCACCCTCATTAGCTGGTTATTTGGTCACCCAAAGAAACTAGCGCTCACCTTCACTCCCCCTGAATTCACTTTAGTTCACTCTAAGGCGTTTTTGCGTGTGCGTGTGTTGGCGAAGAAGCATAAACAAACCAACCATAAAGGAGAACGCTATGTCTATACTTAGCATATCCGTTTTGGCGTTTGTTTTTGTCATCTCTATCTGGGCACTTTTTCCTGGTCTTGTCATCAAGTACGTTAATACAAAGTCTTTTGCGAAAGACGTAACCTTTGTATTGAATGTTGCTTACGGTGGTCTTGGCTGGGATGCAGTGGCTAAAATAGGGGATGGTCAAGTCGTAGCTTGTCTTGCGAACGTGGTAGCAGCTTATGTTGTTTACCGCATCCAAGCTAAGTATTTCGGAAAGTAATGGAGGAGCTTCACAGCTCTTATTTGGCAATATTTAGGCCATTATTTGAAAGGACATATGATGAATGCGCTTTCGCAGGCATTCTCTGGCCCTGTAGTTTTCGCTCTGTTCGTTGCACTTATCTGCCTCGTGCTTGCGTTACTTAGGGAATTGACCAAAGCTGACAAAAACAGCGCCGCTAAAACGGCTAAAAAAAAGAAATAGGACTCTGCTTCACAGCAAGAGTCCTATTTTTTTGGGTTGACGGAGAGCTTAGGCCGCGTGCGCAACCGCCATGCCGCGCTTCCCCTTGATTGCGTCCATGGCGCGGAACGTCGTGCCAAGTGACTTGGTCAGAGCGTAGGTAGAAGCGGGTAGGGCGGCAAACAAGCTGAGCGCCCAGACCGGATCGACATGCACCCCCTTAGAAGCGGCACAGATGCTTACTGCGGTGCCGAAGAATGAAACGCTAAAGATGCTGGCGCTGGCCACCGTCTTGGCTGCAGCTGAAAAAAGAATTTGCATAAATCACCTCCTGTCCAGTGAGTATGCAGCGCAATGCACGAACTGGATATGGAAAATGGCAGCTCGTCCTATCAGATACCCCCTACAGCCCTTGCCCAATGGCCACCGGCCAGGTACACTCGCATTATTCGCCTACTGCCGATTTTGGCTCTATGCCAACCCTTCTCTCAACCCTCTCGGGCCTCAACTGCGCCCATTGGGTTTGGTTGATGCCCTGAACCTCTCAGGAACCAGAAATGGCACATCATCAACCTACGGCTTATTCCATTCGCGCTATCGGCTCCAATCGTGGCGCCCCTCGGATCTGGCTTGAAGGCCGCGTACCTGCTTCTGCTGGTTTCGCACCTCAATCCCACTACCGCATACAAGTTCAAACAGAAAACAAACGCATCATCCTGCGCCTGGACCCCAATGGGGACCGCAAGGTTTCCCAGAAGGAATCTGGCGGCAAGATCGCGCCCGTTATCGACATCAACAGCAAGGCAATGCTCTCCGTCTTTGACGGCCTTGATCGCATCCGCGTCTGGGCCATTGAAGGAGGCTTGTGCATTGAGCCAATTGCCACTGATGTTCGCATCGCCCAGCGTCTTGCACGCTTGCGCGAGAAGATGGCCAATGGCCAGCCTTTGTCAGTGGGCAGCATCTCGCACGGCGGTGGCGTTTTGTCCAAGGCTATTCACGACGGCATTGCCAGCGCTGGAGTAGCTTCGCGACTCGTTTTCGCAAACGATATTCGCGACGACTTACTCACTCAATCCAGTGAGTACAACAGCAGTTGGGACAAGCAAACCATCATGCTGCATGCCCCCATGCAAGAGCTGGCGTTTGATCACAACTTCATGGCCACGCTACCCGCGTGCGACGTGCTGGAGGGTGGCATCCCATGCTCAGGCGCGAGTTTGGCCAGTCGTGGAAAGTTAGGCACTGACTGCGCTGAAGCTCACCCTGCTGTTGGTCATTTGATCGTCGCTTTTTTGGCAATCGTGGCCAGAGTTAATCCCTCGGTCCTTTTGCTGGAGAACGTCCCCCTTTGGCAGAATGCTTCATCGATGTGGCTGCTGCGACATCAACTACGTGACCTCGGTTATGTGGTGCATGAGCGCATTGTTCACAGCGGTGAATGGAACTGCCTGGAGGCACGCAGCCGTTTAGCGGTTACTGCTGTCACTGTGGGAATGGAATTCGACTACGAAGACCTGATTCCACCGGCAGCTGAGGCCGTGAAGGTTGGCAGCATCCTTGAAGACATTGCGAAAGATGACCCCTCGTGGTCAAGCATGCAGTACCTCAAGGACAAAGAAGTACGTGATACCGAAGCAGGCAAGGGCTTCAGAATGCACATCGTCAACGCTGAATCTTCGAAGGTGAGCACTCTTGGTCGTGGCTACACCAAAAATAGGTCTACGGAGACTAAGGTTCAGCATCCCGACAATCCAGAGCTGCTTAGGATCTTTACCCCCCTGGAGCATTCGCGGGTTAAGGGAATTGATCCAGCGCTGATAACCGGTTTGCCGAAAACTACAGCGCATGAGCTGCTTGGACAAAGCATCATCCCGAAGCCATTCGTGGCTATCGGGGAACTGATTGCAAAGTCCATCAAATCATTCTGCAACGACGTTGCTGGCGGTGTTGTCAAAACCATCGCTCAGTCCATCCAAGATGCCAAGAATGATCAACAGGCCAAGAAATATGACCTGCTTGATTCCGCACCAAAACCAGCTGCTGTGAAAGCATCAGCTGCAAAGAATCCAGATCAGGTTTCTCTGTTCTGATTCATTAAATAAAAAGCCCGCCGTCTTCAAGACTGCGGGCTTTTTTCTTTGCTCTGGTGGACTTGCGCAATAGGGACATGCTGGTATTCTCAAGTCTTTACTACCCATCGCGGCTGGCGCTGTCCATCCGTACTACTTAGAAATGAATATTTCAAACAACAAGGGCGCCAAGCCCAATGCTGGCGCTCGCGCTAACTCTTCCCATCGCGACACAGTGCAGGTCAAAGTTGCCCGTTTCATTGACGGCTATGGCACTGAAAGCGGCATCTTTAATTTCGGCTTCAACGTCATCAAAATGCGCTGCCACGTCTGGGGCATTGCACACACCGTCCAAACACGCATGCTGGGACAATGGAAGGCCTTTGCTGAGACCCTTGGCCAGCAGGGCGTTGATCGTCTTTCGCTTATGACGCCTGGTGCGGTGATCGATACCATCAAGGCCATCACACCCACGATCAAAGCTCGCTCCGATGATGACCTGTTGGAGCAGATGCGTGATCTTTGCTTTACGGTGAACAATGTATTTTCGGTGCTGCAGCCGCTGAAGTGGGAAAACATTCAATACCAGCAGCTCAACAACCTGTATCACCCATGGCAGCGTCCCGCGCCACCTGCAAGCAATGACTTCTATCGTTCTGCCTCGCTGCCTCAAGTTGAATGGCTGGGCAAAAAGTACCTGGTGATCGTGAACTCGGGCTGCGCCGGTTCCTTGGCGATGTTGGGAAAAGACGCAATCAACCATTGCTACCGTGGCGAGATGTCGCAGCAATGGACCAACACATACAAGCAAGGTTGGAAGCTTTTCGAGTCTTGGTGCACCGAGCCATCGACCGATACATTGACAGCACAGAGCGTTTCAGATTTCGCTGACTGGCTTGTCATCCGGGTCAACGCGTCAACTCCTGTGGAGCACGCCATTGCTGCGTTGAATATCGTCAACGACACGCTGGCCCGACTGCGCGGCCCGTTTTGGACTCGCATTCCGCATCGCTTCAGCGAAGCGCAAGTAAAGACCGTTCCGCATCCCCCACAAGTGCCGGTGACAGCTATTTCGGATCTGCTGCAAGAGCTGGCCATGAAGAAGAACGCACCCAGCTTCCAGAGGCTTGAGGACCCCAGCATCCGCTTGCAAGTGCGTTGCAACTATCTGCTTGGCACCACCATGCTTACGGTAATGCAGCGGGTCATCAAGCTCAGGGCTACCCAGTTCAAGGATGGCACTGGTTATGAGCAGAACGAGCGCCGTGGTGCGTCGATTCGCGCTTTCTGCAATTCGATGTCGGCCAAAGGTGTGACGCATCTTTCGGATCTCAATTCCGAGCACATCAATGCCTTCATCAATGAACAGTATTTGCTGCACGAGCAGAAGGCTATTTCTGCCTGGGAAATGAAAGCGCGCGTCATCAACAACTTGACCATCCTCAGCAGCATCAAGCCGCTGCAGCTGGAAGTGAATGCACTTACCGATGACTTCGAGTATCTTGATTCAGACTGGAAAGCCCCAGAGATCCTTTCTGAGCAAGAGGCTGAACGCACTCTGACCAAGTTTGACGCGCAAGAACACCTCAAGTCCTGCGTGTTCAACTACGGCTACGGTGTGGGCCTCCAATCACCTTTGCGCCGCCTGATCCAAGCCCTCCATCCTGATGCATTCACTGAAGCGCAGCTCACATCCCTCACAACGACTTTCAGCGTTTTCCTGAAGACTGAATCGCTCACGCAGCTGGAACAGGTACGCACTCATAACGTCGAAGAATTCATTGCTCAAATGGAAGAGCGCGTGGATGGCGGAGAGACCAGTGCTGACTACGCTGAGCTGATGATGAAGATGCTCAATAGCGTCCTGCCGCTCTTCATCCACGGTTGGCGCCCAACGGAGTTCGCAGCTCACACATTGCCAGCTGGCGTGGACCCGACAAAAACCTCTGTGGACCATTTTCAAGATCGCAAACCGCAACGCAATTTCCGCAAATGAAGAGCAATTATTTCTACTCCCTGCCCGTGATCATTTTTCGAAGGGCAGGCATCCAATTTGTCTATGGGCTTTGCCTGCTAGCGATCGGGCTTTATGGGTTTATCGTGTTCCCGGACCAGCCAGATGAGGTTGTCGGGATTGTCTCCACCGTTGCTTCATGGACAGGGTGGGTCTCAAAAAGCTGCCTCATGCTTGGTCTTTTCTGCGTTGTGACCGCCATCTTTAAAGCAATAAGCTTTCGCAAGAACATTTTTGCGCAACGCGCGGAATTCGAAAACTTGGTAGCGAACAAGGAATCGCTGATCACCAGTAAAAACAGAGAAGCATTCAACTTCATGGCTATGTTGATGGCCTATGAATATGAGCTTGAGCGGTCTTTCTACGATGCAAGCATCTGGCGTGATCAGTCGCGCATGCTCGCCGTCGCCATGGTGAAAATGGCCGGCTTCAGCGTAGCCATGATGATGCTTTCCAACCTCGTTTTGGATGAGTGGTTGCCAGGTCTTGCGATTGCCATTCCATGCCTTCTGCCTTGGCTGCTGCTCGGCTCACAACGACCCCGCAACTTATTTGTGATGCGAGCTGAGGATTCTGGCTCCATAGTCGTCAAGGAATTGGGGATTAGCTGACCTATAAAAACCCAAATGAAAAGGCCCGCTGCGCATGCAGACGGGCCTTTTTTAATAGAAGCAGGGAGCGCAGACAGGTCGATACCGATCATCGCCCCCGATCTCCAGGATAGCGCCATCGCGCACAGGCGCTCCAACGCAATCAATTCGCTGATTCATCGTGGCCATGGACCCGCACGCACAGTAGGTACTGAGCATGCAGATCTCATCAGCCAACGTGAGCAAGCCTACAGCCCCCTCAAAAGGATTTCCAAGGAAGTCAGTGCGTAGACCGTAGCAATGCACCTCAAGCCCCTCAGAAGCGCTCAGGACGCGGTGAATCTGCCTTGTCTGCGCCAAGCTCAGAAACTGCGCCTCATCGATCAGCAGAACATCGATTTCAGAGAACCCGGAGGCCTTGAATTCAGTGTCTGCATGAAAGAGGTTCGCGTCACACTGCAGACCAAGTCGTGAAGTGACCTTTCCAACTCCATGCCGGTTATCGCTGGCGCTGGTGAGCACCTCGACTCGCTTGCCAATGGCCAGCAAATCAAAGCGCTTTTTCAGCAGTTCAGCGGACTTCCCGCCACGCATTGTTGAGACGTAGAACCTAAGCATTCGCAACCCGAGTAGTGACTGTGTTTGGGAAACTGGTGTGCACGCGCGCAATGATTTGCTCATGTGAGGCACTCAGCTCGTCAAACATGCGGAAGAAACGGCCTGCAACACGGGCATAGGTGAATGCGACATCCAGGCGGAATGGTTCACCCAACTTAAACGACTCTGACTCTGCCTCGCGCCACAATCCGATGGGGGGCAGGGCGCACAAAGCTGAATCGAACTCACCCTCTGTGATCTCCTGGATGGGCTTAGCCTTATCGAAAGCAGTGACTGCCTTTCGATATTCCAACTCACTGCCTTTGCAAACCGACAAGCCCATTTTTTCAAATGCGTTCATCACTTCGCTTTCAGGCTGTCCCGAGAAGGAATCAACATAACCGACACCATCCTGATGAACCAGAGACGTGACGGCTTGAATACTATGGATGTCCTGTGTCCAGATGATTTGTTGACCTTGCATGGAAAACTCCTAGTGTGCAAGGCCTCCCAACAGGTAGGCCCTGCTGGGTTGATAAGGTGCGCCACTTAGGCGCTACTTGGCCAAAAGGCCTAGTGCTGAGAACTATAGCGTTGTTGAACCTAAGTGCCAATGAAAAAAGCCCAGCAATGCTGGGCTAATTTCATGTCAGTTCGCTTAAATTGCGAACTGTTCGCGGTCCTTATCGGCGATCCACTTTGGCGGCTTGCCGCGACCAGTCCAAGTTTGACCAGTTGCAGGATCACGATACTTAGGCGCAACTGGCGTAGTAGTACGGACTTTCGCAACGCGGCCAACGGGGAACAGATCGTCTGTCGTCAGATTGAACTGTTCGATCAATTGGCGGCATTTGGCGACTGCATCACCAGATTCACGCTTGCGTGCGTTTTCAATCTGCAGTTCCAGCTCTTCCTTTTGTTTCAGCAGGTCAACATAGCTAGGTGTTGCTGCGGGGGCGGATTGCAATGCTTGATTCGACATTAAAGCTCCGTGAGTGAATTTGTTTATATGAGCCAATAGTAACTTAATTCTTAAAAGAAATCGCGTTCTTCAAAAAAAAACTTATAAGAAGTCTGGGATATTTTTAACACTTTGTACGCGCTTCTGAACATCGGCTTTTACGTACAAACCAGTCGTTGATAGATCGCTATGACCAAGCAAAGACTGAACGACAACTAAATCCTTATCCGTAGCCTCTAAAACTGCATGCGCAAATGTGTGCCTCATCCAATGTGGGGTTGCTTGCCTAAGGCGTGAACTGTCTTGTCCTTCCGAGTCACACAAGTCAGCACAACGCTTGAAAAATGTTGTAACAACATTCTTGAAGCGCTCGTAAGAAATTGTCCCGTCTATATTCCCTTTGCGTGCACAGTCATATGAATAGTCTGAGTCCACTCCACCAGACTCTTGGGCCTTTGTTTCGTCAATGATGCCGACCAGTGGCCAATCAGCGTCTGTGAAGTGCGCAAAGCTGGACAACTTATTTGTCTTTGTAAGCTCTTTGCGGTCTTCTAGATGAACCTTTAAAGCGCTATAAACATCAGAACGGATAGGCAAGATGCGCTCTTTGTTACCTTTACCAATAAGACTGATCAAATAGTCTGATGTAGAGGACATGCCAACCCTGGCTTGGCTAACATACTTCCATTTTTGGTTTATAAATTCCCTTGCACGCATCCCTGTCGTCAACAGCAACATCATTAGGGCTTTTTGACGATTTTGGACTGGCCCTGGAGGCATCGCATCAAGAGTGCGCTTTATATACGCCAGATCTTGAACCGTGAAAGACCGCATCACATCCATGCTTGCGGTCTTTCGCTTGCGATAACCTGCACCTTTAGCTGCGTTTGTCTTGAGGTAATTCGCATTAAACCAAGACGAAAACATCTGCTTTACCGCCTGAACATTCAGTTCAAGTGATTTGTCGGATAAACCGCCACGCATAGGTCTCCAAATTCCAGAACCCTTAACCGCTGGCGCTTTCTGAATCCATGATGCTGGAGGCGAGCGAAGAAAGTCAAAAAACTCTGTCAGATCTGCCGAGGCCAGCGTCGAGAGTGCGGAACGTTTGACGAATAGTGACCAGAGCACCAGACGCTCAACCGCACGCGTGTACGCGAGCTGGGTGTTCTCATTGGCTGTCTTGAGCGAGGCGATCCATGCCTCCACAGCCTGCTGATCATTCATGGCCTTGTAGGTATTTTCATCGCTTGAACGGTATAACCCGTTTGACCCATCAAATTCTGTCGGCCATTGAACATCCTGAAGTGGGCGAAGGTATTGGCTTTCAGAGTCACATTCCGAAACTGGTGCAGAAAATGGTTGGCCAAGATAGTGCAGAGCGGCTTCGACGATACACCTATCAATCAAAACCCCGGTGTACTCTTCATACGTGTAAAGCCACTGAGTGATGGTTGCTGCTTTCTTTCGGCCAACAGAAGCTACTTCCTTGTACCAGGAGTTTCCGTT
>RRZU010562277.1_pt1 | contig 12091 bp, 10 predicted proteins | sample 2165561 | NCBI WGS metagenome assembly RRZU01 (sample SAMN10456909, study PRJNA506462) | wastewater metagenome | isolation source: wastewater sludge | place: USA: Moscow, Idaho | reverse complement strand
GAAGTACGTTTGGAAAACCAAGTTTTAGTTATTAAAGTGAAGGTTTTTCAGCAAGATACAGCCAATGAAATTAAGCGTTTAATTGATGAATATAGTGCAACTTCTCGTTTAAAAGTGGTGGTTTTAGATTTAAGAAATAACCCAGGGGGGTTACTGTCTGCGGCAGTAGAATCTGCGGATTTATTTTTAAATCAAGGAACGATTGTGAGTACCAAAAGTCGTTCTGAAGGTGATCAAGCTTTTCAGGCTTTGCCAAGTAATGAATTTACCAATTTTAAAGTAGGAATTTTAATTAATAAACGCTCGGCTTCAGCGGCTGAAGTATTTACTGCTGCATTAAAGGAACATGGTCGTGCTTGGGTTGTGGGCGAGAAAAGTTATGGCAAAGGTGTGGTGCAGAAACTATTTCCTTTGCCAACAGGTGCAGCCTTGCAAATGACGGTTTCGCATTATTACACCCCTAAGGGAAATATGATTGAGGGCAAAGGAATTCAGCCCAATCAGCAATACCCATTACCTCTTGAAATGAAAGAAGAGGTGTATCTACAGCAAGTCGCAGAAATGGTGTTAAAACATTAATTTTTAACAACTTAAAATGTGCTGTTTTAATGGGTGAAACTTAGCTGTCTTGTGACTCATCATCACTATCAAGGCCAAATTTTTTCAGGCGATAGCGAAGTGAACGAAAAGACATCCCTAATTTTTTGGCTGCTAAAGTACGATTCCAATGGGTGATATTCAGCGCATTCAAGAGAATTTCTTTTTCAACATTTTCTAAATACTGCTCAAGACCTTCCGCAGGTAACTTACGATTGGTTGTTTCCATGGGGGTTGATAAAGCTGTCGGCACTTCGGGAGTTAGCTCAACAACATTGGAAACAAGGCTTGGACGTAAAGGTGCGCTTTGCAAATGCTGTAAATCGAGTGTACTGGTATCACTTAAGGTTAAGGCGCGTTCAATAATATTGCGTAGTTCACGAACATTACCTGGATAATATTGTTGCATTAAAAATTCTTTAGCACGTGTGGTGAGTTGCTTAGGATCAATGTGCCAATCTTGACTAATGTTTTCAATAAAATGTTGAGCCAATAACAAAATATCTTGCCCACGTTCACGTAGAGGCGGCAAAATAATATCCATGACATGAATGCGGAAAAATAAATCTTGTCTAAATTTACCTTGTTGTACCAAAAGCTCTAAATCTTGATGACTTGCACTAATAATCCGAAAATCGACATCAATTTCTTTGTCAGCACCCACAGGACGAACTTTCTTTTCTTGTACAGCACGTAATAATTTGACTTGCATGGCGAGTGGTAGCTCTGCAATTTCATCTAAAAATAAACTGCCACCATCTGCTGATTGAATTAATCCTTGTTTATCCTCATTTGCATGAGGAAAACTGCCTTTTTTATGCCCGAAAAGCTCACTTTCCATCAACTCCATAGGAATCGCGCCACAGTTAATGGCAATAAAAGGGCCATCTGCACGATTACTTAATTGATGAATGAGGTGGGCTACCACTTCTTTCCCTGTACCTGACTCACCTGTAATAAAAACAGGTGCTTGCGAGCGTGAAATTTTACGCACAGCAACACGAACCTGTTGAATGGGAGAGGATTTACCAATAAGTAATTGATATTCCAGTCCTTGCTCATTGGAAACATCTTTAGGGGTATTTAATGCTTTTTGAATCAGTTGATGTAAATGGATTTGATTAATGGGTTTATTCACAAAATCGAAAGCTCCTGCTTTTAGGGCAGCGATTGCAATTTCCATATTGCCATAAGCGGTTAAAACTGCGATGGGTGTTTGAGCATGGTGTTGATTTACATACTCAACTAAATCTAAACCACTGCCATCGGGTAAATTGAGGTCAGTGATACACGCATCGTAACGGAATTCTTTGAAAAACTTTTTGGCTTGGGTGATTCGATGGGCAATATGGGTTTTCACTCCCATGCGTGAAAGTGTCATTTGTAATAAAATACATAGATCGACTTCATCATCGACCAATAAAATTAATGGTTGTTGTTCTGTCATTTCCCCGAAAACCTAAACTTAAATGACTTTAAATTGTTGGGCATTCTATGCGAAAACAAGCCCCTTTTTCTTGCTCGACATAGGTTAGCCGTGCTTTATTTGCTTCACAAAAACTATGTGATAAATACAATCCTAAACCAGTTCCATTGATTTCAGTACTAAAAAATGGCGTAAAAAGTTGAGCAATATCTTGTTTTGCCACACCTTGTCCAAAATCAATAACATCAAGGAAAATTAATTTTTCCTGTTTTGTACTACGAACATGAATCGGCTCATCTAAAGGATTATACCTCAAAGCGTTCCGAATAAGATTGATTAGGACTTGTCTAAACTGAATTTCATCAAAATAAATCTGACTTTCTGGTTGTAAATCGAGAAAAATGCGTGATCGAGCATCATTTAAATCTTGCTCTAACATTTCAGGCAAGAGTCGATTCAGCATTAAAGGCATGGGCGTTGTTTGTCGATTCCGTGCCATCGCCAAAGTATCTTCAATAATATTATTAATGCGCTCTGATTGACGGCCAATCATATCCGTCAGGAAAATGTGTTGTTCAGCAGAACTATCTTTGAGTAATTCATTGGCTTGGCTAATGGCTGCAAGTGGGTTGCGAATTTCATGTGCAATGCTTGCTGAAAGTTGACCTAAGGCTGCGAGTTTAAGTTGTTGCACCTGTTGGCGGATTTTTTGAGTGTCTTGTAAAATGAGTAAAGTCAAAGCCTGTTGAGGCGTAATTAAATATTTGACCTGTACATCAACTTGATACTTGGAATTTGCGGTAAATTCAAACCCTAAACCATCGGTTAAATGTAGTGATTTAAGCTGTGCATACAAACTGGGTTGGAGTTTTATCAGTGGATATTGTTCGTAGGCAAAGAGGGCTGGAATACCCAACAAAGCACAAGCCGCAGGGTTACTCAGAACAATTTGATCTTCCTCATCTAAGACTAAATAGCCCATATCAACCTGTTCTAAAATATAGCGATTGATATTTTGTAAGCGATATAATTCAATACTTTGATGTAAATTTAAATTTTCGAGTAATTTGAAATGTTGTACAGCCATTTGCCCAATGGCATACACCACAAAAAACAAGAAGGCGAGGAGGGCGCTGTTGGTAATATTATTTAAATTGGTATAAGCAAATAAACTCCCCACAAAATGTTGATACACCACAGAAATTACGGCAATAAGTGTGATAATTAAAGCTTTGTTTTTATTAAGTAAAATGCTGGCAGAAAAAATAGTAATAACGAATAATAAACTTAAATGGAGATTAGGCCCACCCACCGCGAAGGTTAATGTACTAAAACAAATCACATCGGCAATGAATAGCACCACAAGCTGGGCATGAATCGCACTGGGCAGCCAACGAAATGCCAATAATTGAATGATGCTCGTCAGGCTATAGACAATAAGGGTAACAAAATAGAGATAAGGTTGCTCATAGTGACTATTTAATTGTTTTAAAGTAAAAACAAAAACCATGGTCAAACTGAGCGCAATAACAAAACGATATGCGGTATACCATGTGCCTAATCGATAAAGCATGGGAAGCATTGTAGACTGCATCGAGGTCGGCATAATATTCATGGTTGTACAGTCAAGGTAATGAAAATAAAAAAGTCATTAAGGTTTGATTAAACCATAACGCATGGCAAGGTGTGTCAGTTTGACATCACTGTCGATGGCGAGTTTTTCAAAAATACGATAGCGGTAGGTATTGACCGTTTTTACACTAACAAAAAGTTTATCTGCAATTTCCTGCGCACTAATACAATTTACGACCATCATGGCCACTTGCATTTCTCGTTCAGACAGTGCATCAAAGGGGGATTGTTGCGTATCAGAAAGATAAGAACTTGCCAGTTGCTCTGCAATATCAGCACTAAAATATTTACCGCCTTGCATGACTTTATGAATTGCCCGAACCATTTCAGAAATAGGCGCGCCTTTGGTAATGTAGCCTTTTGCCCCTGCTTTTAACAGCAAGGATGGATAAGGTTCTTCCGCTAACCCACTGACTGCAATGACTTTAATATCAGGGTTGCTTTGTAATAAACGACGGGTTGTTTCTACACCACCAATACCTGGCATATTCACATCAAGTAGAACCACGTGTGGTTGATGCTGACGAACGAAAGCAATGGCTTCTTCACCTGATTCAGCTTGCCCAAGGACTTGAACATCTGCATGATCTTCTAACATACGACAGATACCTGTACGTACTAATTCATGATCGTCTACGACTAAAACCGTTATCACTTGAGCCTCCTTATTTCAAAAAAATCAGCTTTTTTGTTACATAAAGCAAAATTGACTTGCATTTAAGCAACAAAATTAGCAATCCTACGCTTAATTGATACAAAATTATTATGCATTATGGTGTAGTTCAATTATTTTACATCCATAGTGTAAATGTAAGCCAAATTTGAGGTAAGAAGCAAATTTGTCCAATGCCTCCTGAGTTGAGTAAAGTCACTGTGAAAAATTCTAAAACAGCATTTATGCGTGTACTGAGCCTATCGGTACTTATTGGTTTAAGTTCAACAAGTTTTGCGGAACTTGTCATGAATGGATCATCGGGAGGAAGTGGTCAGGCTGCCTTAAGCTGGTCTTCATCAGATGCCAATCAATTATTAAATGGAGATACCGATGTTGAAGAGTATTCTCCACAAGGTTCAACCTCTGTAAGTACTACAATTCGTAGCGGTAGTGCGCCTGTACCTGTGCAAGCACCAAAAGCCCAAACGGTACAGATTTTTGATACAGCCACACAATCTGCACAGCCTGCTGTGAGCGCGCGCGCTGCTTTGGTCATGGATGCACAAACAGGTGAAGTATTGTTTAGTAAGAACAGTAATACAGCCTATCCAATTGCATCCATTACCAAGTTAATGACTGCGGTTGTCACTGCCGATGCACGTTTAAATATGTCTGAAAAAATCACCTTAGAATCGATTGATTTTGCAGGTGCAGGCGGTAAAAACTCCAGTTCGACCCTACGTGCAGGCGATAGCATGAATCGGGCAGAAGCATTGTTATTTGCTTTAATGAAGTCTGAAAATCCTGCTGCGGCAGCATTGGCACGTACGTATCCAGGTGGTCGTTCTGCTTTTGTGGCAGCAATGAACGCAAAAGCCCGTGAGTTGGGAATGACAGCAACCCATTATACTGAATCTAGTGGTTTAGACCCGCATAATATTTCTTCGGCTCGTGACTTGGGTATTTTGGTGAGTGCAGCCTATCAATATGGTTTGATTCGCCAATTCTCGACCACACCAAGCTACGATTTTAACTTGGGCTATCGTGTTTTAAAATCAAATAATACCAATGCCTTAGTGCGTAATGGTGGTTGGAATATTAATCTGTCAAAAACAGGTTATATTAATGAGGCGGGACGTTGCGTCGTCATGCATACCACTGTGAATAACCGTCCTGCGGTGGTGGTGTTATTAGGTGCAAGTACATCACAATCTCGTACCAATGACGCAACGCGTTTAATGGGTTGGGTGGGGCAGTTGCCAAAACGTATCTAAATACATATGTTGAGCAAAATAACCCTTCCCGTGTGAAGGATTTTTTGTATTAATAAATCAAAATCAGGGAAATAAGATGACGACTTATGTGATTCGAGAAAAATATTTTGGTTATAACGATGAAGTTTTTTATGCTTCAGTTCAGCGAATAGCGGGTATTTTTGATAATAAAGAACAAGCCGAAATAATCTATAAGCAACTTGAAATGAATGGGATGCGTGATTTTGCACTGTATGAGGTTGAGGCGTTGTTTGATGCAGATGAAGCATTATTAAAAAAATTGGATGATTTTGTCTTTTCACGTTGTGGTGAGCATATTTATCAAAAGGGTGAGGTTTCTCGTGATCCACTCCCTAAAAGCTTGAGTGATGAGGACACGTTTGAATTTATTCAACTTGCAGATATGCAGAAATTTCAATTGGTTCAGTTTGAAAATGAAGCTAGATTTTATGCACTTTGGTCAGTCAAACAGCAGAAATGGGTGGAAGAACATGATGAGTTTTTTGCCAGCCTAGTTTATGCGGAACAACCTGAGCAATTAAAAAGTAATGTAAGAACCATTTTTGCAGATTACGATTATGGTGATATTCAGCTTCAGGGGTCTTTTGAAGAATTATCTGATCAGCCTGTACTTTTGCAAGCCATGATCAAAGCCCAGTCGGGATTAAAATATAATCAAAAAACGCAAACTTTAATTATTATGCAAGGCTGGGAAGAAGAGGGATTATATGCGGTTAATCCTTTATTAAAACAGCCTTTATTTGAGATTAGAGAGATAGAGCTTGAAGAAATCCAAAGCATTGAAAAAGCGTTAGCTGAACAATATAGTTACGATAATTATGAATAACATTTCTTTCTAGGCTCGCAATAAAAAAACCTGCACTTGGCAGGTTTTTTAATGGGTGAATGTCTAATCTTACATATTTGAAAGAATAGAGTTTTTCACTTGATCCATGGTGGCATCAATCGACAACATGACCGCATCAGAACATTGTTTGATGGCAGTATCAGGGTCTTTTAAGCCGTTTCCTGTAACCGTACAAACAATCACAGAACCTTCAGGAATTTTACCTGCTTTAATGTCACGGATTGCACCGCCAACAGATGCAGCAGATGCAGGCTCTACAAATACACCTTCATACATCGAAAGCAAACGCTGTGCTTCTAAGATTTCGCTATCCGTCAGTTCATCAAACCAACCCTTTGAATCACGTACAACGGCTTTCGCATGGTTCCAGCTTTGTGGGTTACCAATACGGATTGCAGTTGCAACTGTTTCAGGGTTTTCTACAGGCGCACCACGTAAGAATGGTGCAGCACCTGACGCTTGGTAACCTGCCATAATAGGCAAGCCCGCAGGTTTTGGCCCTGTAAATTGATCAGTTTCGGCATCATAAACCACTTGCTCAAACTCACCAACAGGCTGGTTGGCAACCGCTTCGGTATAACCCATCCAATGAGCAGTGATGTTACCTGCATTACCCACAGGCAAGCAGTGGTAATCTGGCGCACGACCCAATTCATCAACGATTTCGTAAGCAATGGTTTTTTGACCTTGTAAACGAAATGGATTGATTGAGTTTACGATGGTGACAGGTGCTTGATCTGCCACTTCTTTAACAAGACGCATACCGTCATCGAAGTTACCACGAATTTGCATGGTGATTGCACCATACATCATGGCTTGTGCCATTTTACCCATGGCAATTTTGCCTTCAGGAATTAACACGAATGCTTTAATGCCTGCACGAGCAGCATAAGCCGCAGCCGCAGCAGAGGTATTTCCTGTAGACGCACAAATAATGGCTTGTGAGCCTTCTTCCACGGCTTTTGTCACCGCCATGGTCATACCACGATCTTTAAATGAACCCGTCGGGTTTAACCCTTCGTATTTCACATAAATTTCAACATTTTTGCCAATAATGCGAGGGATGTTTGCAAGCTTAATGAGTGGGGTGTTACCTTCACCTAAAGAAATAGCTTTAGTTGTGGCAGACACGGGTAAACGGTCGCGATAGCGGTCAACTAAACCAGTATAACGATTGGCATTCGACATGATGATGTTCCAATTGTGTGTAGAGCTTGGCAAGGGGAGATTTTCCCCCTAACCTGATTAATTTTCAAGCGTTTCTAAACGAATTCGTACAATTTCGCCATGAATGACGGGTAATGCTTGAATTTGAGCGAGAGCAGCGTCCATTTTAGATTCAATCACTGGGTCGGTGAGAATCACGATAGGAATAAGGTCTTTAAGGCGTGGCTGTTGCATAATGGCATCAATACTGATTCCTGCACGGCTTAAAATGGTCGTGACATCAGCAAGAACACCTGTCTGATCTTCGGCATTAATGCGAATGTAGTAGCCTGTGGTCATTTCTTCACGTGACAAAATTGGCAAGTCAGTTAAAGCTTCAAATGCCAATTGAGGAATCGTTCCCGCACCATCTTCGGTATAGGAAATATCACGGACAATATCAACCACATCAGCAATGACTGCGGACGCTGTTGGGCCTGCACCTGCACCTGCGCCATAGTATAAGGTTGGACCTACGGCATTGGCTTGTACTAAGACCGCATTTTTCACGCCATTCACATTGGCAATCAATTGATCTTCAGGAATAAGCGTTGGATGAACACGTAATTCAATGCCTGTTTCAGCACGACGTGCAATGCCTAAATGCTTAATACGAAAGCCCAATTCTTCAGCATATTTCACATCTTGTGCTGTGACTTTGCTAATGCCTTCTGTGAAGACTTTATCAAACTGTAACGGAATACCAAATGCAATAGATGCAAGTAAGGTGAGTTTATGCGCTGCATCAATGCCTTCAACGTCAAAGGTTGGATCGGCTTCGGCATAACCGAGTTCTTGTGCTTCTTTTAACACATCCGCAAAGGCACGACCTTTTTCACTCATTTCAGTCAGAATGAAGTTACCTGTACCGTTGATAATACCTGCCAGCCATTCAATTTTATTGGCAGCTAAACCTTCACGGATAACTTTAATAATAGGAATACCGCCTGCAACTGCAGCTTCATAGGCGATTTGTACGGCATTGTCATCGGCTAGTTTAAATAACTCATTGCCATGCTCTGCTAAGAGGGCTTTATTGGCTGTAACCACTTGCTTGCCATGTAAAATGGCTTCTTTAATCACTTCATAAGCAGGATGAATTCCACCCATCACTTCAACAACGACATCGACATCGGGTTGACGCACAATATCGAGTAAATCTGCACTTTGTTTGATGGATTCAGGTAGTTCTAAATCAGGGCGTGGACGGCGTGTCCCGACATGGGTAATTTGAATTTCTCGACCGGTGCGACGTTTAATCTCAGCAGCGTTTTCTTTTAATAGTTTAAGGGCACCACCACCTACGGTTCCAAGACCGAGGATTGCCAGACGTACTGGTTTCACGTCACACTCCATATATTTAAAAATTCTAAATTAACTTAGATCATAGCTAAAAAAACGCTCCGACTCTAGGGAAAGATGCGTTTATATTTATTTATGAAAAATGATTATTTAACACATAAAAATTAGTTATTTAAACGCTTTTTTAATTCGTCAGGCGTTAAATAGCCACCTAAATACAATCCATCTTCACTATAAATGGCAGGTGTACCATTCACACCCATGTTTAAACCCATTTGATATTGGTCACGTACAGGGTTTTTACAGGTTGCAGGCGGAAGCGGTGTACCTGCAATGGCTTGATCGAAAGCAGTTTGACGATCTGCACTACACCAGACACTTTCCATTGCAGGCATAAACTGTTCACCACGAGGCCATGCAATATAACGAACCTCAATGCCTGCGGCATTAATTTCAGGGATATGTTCATGAAGTTTATGACAATATGGACAGCTTGCATCAGTAAAGACATAAACCACATGTTGCGTTTTCCCTTTTGCAGGGTAAACCAATAAATCTTCAATTTTTAATTTGGCAAAGTGTTTTTTATTGTCTTCAGATTGCAGATTATCACTAATGCTTTGTAATTCTTTACCACCTAAACGAATCACATCACCTTGTACTAAATATTTACCATCACTGGTGGCATAGACGGATGACATGCCTTCAAGGCTGACCCAATACAGTTTAGGCACTTCAGTGGCTTTAATACCGATAATCTTGGCATTAATCCCTGCGGTTTTAAAATTTTGCTGTAAGGTATTAATTAAACGTTGTTCTGCATTGCGTTCAGAAACAGTCGAAGCTTCTCCTGTTGCGGTGTTGGTTGCGGTGAGTGTTTCTTGTTTTTTCGCTGAATCAGAATCGGATTTAGAACACGCACTCAGCATTAATCCTGTGGTGAGTAAACAACTGAGCATCAAATGTGAACGGGTAAAACGCATAAGTAACCCTTAATTTTTATCTAAAGTGAAAGGGTAAGCATAGCAAAAAAAACATTTTTTTAAAGCTAGGCAAGACAGTATTGTGTTGTGATCTTAGGATAAAAATGTTTAACCACGAGGATGATATTGTTGATGTAACTGTTGCATACGCACTTGTGCGACATGGGTATAAATTTGTGTTGTGGATAAATCGCTGTGTCCAAGTAACATTTGTACTACCCGTAAATCCGCACCATGATTCAGTAAATGCGTTGCAAAAGCATGTCTTAAGGTGTGTGGTGAAAGATCAGCAGAAATATCTGCTTGAGTCGCATAGCGTTTAATGGCGTACCAAAAATTTTGTCGACTCATAATCCCGCCGTGTTGGGTTAAAAAAAGATAATCGGTTGATATTTTTGATAACTGGGGACGAGCATCTTGTAAATAGTGTTCAATCCATCGACAGGCTTCTTGCCCTAAAGGAATAAGACGCTCTTTATTGCCTTTGCCAACGACACGAATATAGCCTTGTTTTAAATTAATTAAATCTAAACGTAAAGTGAGTAATTCAGAAACACGTAAGCCACAAGCATACAAAACTTCAAGCATACTGCGATCACGTAAACCTAACGCTGTTGTGGTATCAGGGCTTAAAATCAGCGCTTCAACCTCTTGTTCAGAGAGGTCTTTGGGCAGTGAACGACCAATTTTGGGGGTTTTATGTTGTGCGATAGGGTTGTCTAAACGTAACTGATGTTCACGTAAAAATTTAAAAAAAGCCCGTAAAGCCGATAAACTTCGGGCAATAGAACGTGGACTTTTACCTTGTTGTGCTAAATGGAGTAAGGCGGTAGAAATATCCTCACTTGACCATTGAGGTAAAGGTTTTACGAGGAGTTGTTGCGCTTGAATTAAATCGGATAAATATGCATTACGTGTATGTGGGCTAACGGTTTGAGCAACTAAATCATCACGAAAACCGTGTAAAAAACTGCATGTTTCAGGAATGAGAATTGGTGCAGGCAGACGAGGCTTTTTATTCAACATCATGACGAAATTTCCAATCAAACAGCGCAATTTTGCTTACTTTAGAGCAAAATAGAGAGGCTGTCGATTTTATGGTTGTTGATGAGAATCGTTATCAAACAGTATTTGTTAATTATTCTCATTTGCTTGTATACTGTTGAAAAGTTTTTAGGGTTTGATGTGGTGCGTTTATCAGAGTTAAAAGTGAAACAAACAGCCATCATTAAGGAAGTCTATCGGGCTTCAGGTGGCTCATTAGATCAGGGTGATGTTATAGCAAGTCGCTTGGAAATATTGGGTTTTGTGCCTGGTGTAAAAGTTCAAGTGATTACCAAAGGTATTTTTGGTGGTGATCCGATTTTAATTCAGATTGGATTTACACGTTTTGCATTGCGTAAAGTAGAAGCTGAAAAAATTGAAATTGAACTTGCTGGAGCGCCCGCATGAGTGATGCCTTACGTATTGCCTTAGTCGGAAACCCTAACTGTGGTAAAACATCTTTATTTAACCATTTAACAGGAACGCGCCAAAAAGTTGCAAACTATGCAGGGGTGACTGTTGAACGTAAAGTTGGGCAGTTTGTTTTGCCATCAGAACGTGCAGTGCGTGTTCTCGATTTGCCAGGGACATACAGTTTAAATGCAACCAGTCCCGATGAAGCGATTACCCGTGACGTCGTGCAAGGAAAAATTGCTGAAGAAGGCGAACAAGATGCATTTTTATGTGTGGTTGATGCAACCAACTTAAAACTACATTTGGGTCTTGTCCTTGAGATGATTCAATTAGGACGCCCGCTTCTACTTGTGTTAAACATGATGGATGAAGCACGTCGTCGTGGCATTCAAATTAATGTACAAAAGCTGTCTGAACGCTTGGGTATTCCTGTTGTTGAAACTGTCGCAGTGCGAGATACGGGCATTGAAAACCTGAAACATGCGTTAGATCAGGGTAAATATGCTGTGCCTTATACTGAACTGAGTGGTTTAACGGGCAATTCGCATCAGCAACTTGAAGCTTTATTACAAGATGTGGTGCAGTCTGTTGATCAGGAAGATAAACGGACAGATTTTCTTGATAAAATTTTTCTGCATCCTGTTTTAGGTTTAGCCAGTCTTGCCTTAATGATGTTTGTGGTGTTCCAAG
>RRZU011975257.1_pt1 | contig 12092 bp, 7 predicted proteins | sample 2165561 | NCBI WGS metagenome assembly RRZU01 (sample SAMN10456909, study PRJNA506462) | wastewater metagenome | isolation source: wastewater sludge | place: USA: Moscow, Idaho | reverse complement strand
TCTGGAACCGGAACAGCGGCGCCACCGGGCCGAAGGTCTCTTCGCGGGCGACCAACATGCCCGGCGCGACATCCGCCAGCACCGTGGGCTCGTAAAACGTGCCGCCCAGCGCGTGCCGCCGGCCGCCGGTCAGGACTCGCGCGCCCTGGGCCAGCGCATCGGCGACGTGTCGCTCGACTTTCGCCAGCGCCGCCGCATCGATCAGCGGCCCCTGCATCACGCCGGATTCCAGGCCGTTGCCGACCTTGAGCTGCTCGCCCACCGCTCGCGTCAGCCGGTCGGCGAAGGCGTCGTAAACCCCGTCCTGCACCAGAAACCGGTTGGCGCAGACGCAGGTTTGGCCGCTGTTGCGGTACTTGGAAACCAGCGCCCCGGCCACCGCCGCGTCCAGATCCGCGTCGTCGAACACGATGAACGGCGCGTTGCCGCCCAGCTCCAGCGACAGGCGCTTGAGCGTTCCGGCGCAGCGTTGCATCAGATATTTGCCGGTACGGGTCGAGCCGGTGAAACTGAGCTTGCGCACCAGCGGGTTATCGAGAATCTCGTCGCCGATGATCTGGGCCGGGCCGGTGACCACGCTCAACACGCCGGCCGGCAGCCCCGCCCGTTCCGCGAGCGCCGCCAGCGCCAGCGCCGAAAACGGCGTCTGCGGCGCCGGCTTGACCACCATCGCGCAACCGGCCGCCAGCGCCGCGCCGGCCTTGCGGGCGATCATCGCGGTCGGAAAGTTCCACGGCGTAATGGCCGCGCACACCCCGACCGGCTCCTTCAGGACTAAAATGCGCTTGTCCGGCTGATGGGGGGGAACGGTGTCGCCGTAGACTCGCTTGCCCTCCTCCGCGAACCATTCGATGAAACTGGCCGCATAGCCGATCTCGCCGCGCGCCTCGGCCAGCGGCTTGCCCTGCTCCAAGGTCAGCAGCGTCGCCAAGTCCTCCTGATGCTCCAGCATCAGGCCGTGCCAGCGCCGCAGAATCGTCGCCCGCGCCTGCGCGGTCAGCTTCCTCCAGCTCGACCAAGCCGCGTGAGCGGCCTCGATGGCGCGGCGGGTTTCGGCCGCGCCCAGTTCGGGCACGCTGCCCAGAACCGCGCCGGTGGCCGGGTTGACGATGGTGGATACGGCGCCGCTGTCGGCGTCGATCCAGGCGCCGGCGACGTAGCATTGCTGCCGGAACAGGGTGGTTTCGCGAAGTGGCATGGCGTCCCCCGGACGGTTGAAACGGGCGCAAATCGGTCGGGTGCGGGCGCCCGGTCGGGCGGGAATCCTCGCGGTTCGACCGACAACCCCGCGCACCGAGATAGTCGGAACGTTCGGATACCCCTACAATATCGCGTTTAATGCTTTCTCCCAAATCTCACGGATCACCACACCGACGGAGCCGCAACGCCGTGAAACTTCGAATCCTGTTGAGTTTGCTCTTGCTGGCGGGCGTCTGGTGGAGCCCGGTGGCAAGCCTTGGCGCTCCCAACGCGCCCGAAGCCACTCCGGCCACGACGCCCCCTCCCAAGCGCTTCAATTTCGCCGACGTGCGCCGCCGCGCCGAGGTGCTGGCCACCCAGCCGTTCCAGGAGGCCGGCGGCAATCTGCCGGATTTCCTGGCCAAGCTGGATTACGACCAGTACCGCGATATCCGCTTCAAGGCCGAGAAAAGCCTGTGGCGGGACGCCGGCCTGCCGTTCGAGATCCAGTTCGCCCCGCTCGGGTTCCTGTTCAACCGCCAAGTCGTCATCAACGTGGTCGCCGACGGCGAGAGCAAGCCGGTGGAGTACGCCAACGACCTGTTCGACTACGGCCGCAACCCGGTGCCCGACAACCTGCCCAAGGATCTCGGATTCGCCGGCTTCAAGGTGCTGTTCCCGCTGCACACCGACAGCCATTACGACGAGGTCGCGGTCTTCCTGGGGGCCAGCTACTTCCGCGCCGTCGGCCGAGGCCAAAACTACGGGCTGTCGGCGCGCGGTCTGGCCGTCGATACCGGTCTGCCCAAGCAGGAAGAATTTCCCCGTTTCCGCGAATTCTGGCTGGAAAAACCGGACAAGGACGCCACCGAGTTGACCGTTTACGCGCTCTTGGACAGCCAGAGCGTCACCGGCGCCTACCGCTTCGCCATCAAGCCGGGCGTCGCCACCCAAATCGAAGTCAAGTCCAGCCTCTTCGTCCGCAACAAGATCCAAAAGCTCGGAGTGGCGCCGCTGACCAGCATGTTTTTCCACGGCGCCATGAACGAGCGGTTCTTCGACGATTTCCGCCCGCAGGTGCACGATTCCGACGGGCTGTTGCTGGCCGGCGGCAACGGCGAATGGATCTGGCGCCCGCTGAACAATCCGGTGCGGCTGCGCATCAGCGCCTACCAGGACCAAAACCCGCGCGGCTTCGGCCTGCTGCAACGGGATCGCGCGTTCGAGAACTATCAGGACCTGGAGGTCCACTATCAGACGCGGCCCAGCATCTGGGTCGAACCGCAGGGCGACTGGGGCAAGGGTTCGGTGCAGCTGATCGAAATCCCCAGCGACGCCGAGCGCTACGACAACATCGCCGCGTTCTGGGTCCCCGAAAAGCCGGTCGAAGCCGGCCAGCAACTGGAATTCAACTACCGGCTGTCCTTCTTCCTCGACATGCCGAACCTGTCTCCCGGCGGGCGGACCCTGGCCAGCCGGGTCGGCGCGGGCGGCGCGGGCGACCTCAAGCCCGAACTCCGGCGGTTCGTGATCGATTTCGGCGGCGAGGCGCTGGCCAAGCTGGCGGACGACGCGCCGGTCCAAGCGGTGGTCAGCGCCTCGACCGGCCAGGTCCAGAACGTGGTGGCGCACAAGAACCCCTACACCAAGGGCTGGCGGATGTCCTTCGAGCTGCTGCCCCAGGGCAGCGACCCTTCGGAGCTGCGCTGCTTTCTCAAACTCGGCAACGACGTGCTGACGGAAACCTGGAGCTACCAGTGGACCGTGGCAAGGTAAGCGCGCCGCATCCGCCGTATCTGGCGCCGCCGGTCGCCGCGCCCTCCAGCGCCCTGCTGTTCGGCCGGCTCGGCGCCTACTGGCAGGCGCTGGGCGTGACCGATCCGGCCCAGGTCGCCGCCCTGAGCGAACAGGCGCTGCGCCGCGCGGCCGAACTGCCGGAAACGCCCGGCCTCGATCCGCTGGCGCGGGCGCTGCTGGCCGCCAGCGAGCTGCTGGACGACTGGCTGGCGCGGGCGCTCGATCTGCCCCGGACTTCGCCGGTCCTGATCGCGGCGCGGGCCGCCCTGCTCGGCGGCGCGGCGCCGGATTGGCCGACGACGCTGTTCGCCCCGCCCGGCGAGGCGGAAGCCCTGCTGGACACCTTGCGCGATGCCATCGCCGAACCGACTCCCGCGCCCGTTCCCGGCACCATGCCGGCGCAACGCATCGAGCTGTTCTCGCTGCTGGGTCCGCTGCGCCGGTCGCGGCCGGAAACGCCCGGCGCCTGAGCGCGCCCTTTCACCTGGAATCCCTTCATGGCCAACTCCGTTCGATCCCCGGCGCTCATCGGACACACCCTGCGGCGGGTCGCGTTCTTCGCGCTGGTCGCCCTGACCACGCTGATCGCGCTGGGCTTGCTGGTGAGCGTGTTCCACACCGGCGGCCTGAGCCCGATGGAACTGCTGCTGCTGCTGCTCTACACGATCCTGTTTTCCTGGATCTGCATTTCGTTCTGGACGGCGTTCATGGGCTTTTTCGTGATCCTGTTCGGGCGCGACCGCTGGGCGATTTCCCGCCAGCCCGCCGTGCCGCCCGACCCCACCGCGCCGCCGCCGCGCACCGCGATCCTGATGCCGATCTACAACGAGGACTCGGAGCGGGTGTTCGCCGGCCTGCGCGCCATCCATCGGTCGCTGGCGGACACCGGCCAGCTCGCGGGCTTCGATTTCTTCATCCTCAGCGACACCCGCGACCCCGACGTCTGGGTCGAGGAGGAGCTGCGCTGGCAGGACATGGTGCGGGCGCTGGACGGCAAGGGCCGGATTTTCTATCGCAACCGGCCGGAGAACACCAGCCGCAAGAGCGGCAACCTGGAGGATTTCTGCACCCGCTGGGGCGGCCGTTACCGCTACATGATCGTGCTGGACGCCGACAGCATCATGAAGGGCGAAACCCTGGTGGACATGGTGCGACTGATGGAGCGCCAGCCGGGCGTGGCGCTGATCCAGACCCCGCCGGTGCCGGTGAACCGCGAGTCGCTGTTCGCCCGCATCCTGCAATTCGCCAGCAGCATCTACGGCCGGATGTTCACCGCCGGGCTGAACTACTGGCAGTTGGGCGAAAGCAACTACTGGGGCCACAACGCCATCCTCCGGGTACAGCCGTTCCTCGATCACTGCGGGCTGCCGAAGCTGCCGGGCCGCGAACCGTTCGGCGGCGAAATTCTCAGCCACGATTTCGTCGAGGCCGCGCTGTTGCGCCGGGCCGGCTGGGAAGTGTGGCTCGCCTACGATCTGGAAGGCAGCTACGAGGAAATCCCGCCGACCCTGATCGACTACGCCAAGCGCGACCGCCGCTGGTGCCAGGGCAATCTCCAGCATCTGCGGCTGGCGCTGTCGCACGGTTTCAACGCGCTGAGCCGGCTGCATTTCGCGATGGGCGTGATGTCCTACGCCGCCTCGCCGCTGTGGCTGCTGTTCCTGATCGCAACCGGGGCCGACGCATGGCTCCGAACCCAGCAGAAGCAGGTGTATTTCTTTGGCGAGAACTGGACCCCGGTGTGGCCGGTATCGTTCGCGGTGGAAATGACCACCGTGTTGCTGGTGACGCTGACCATGCTGTTTCTGCCCAAGCTGCTGGCGCTGTTGCTGCTGCTCAAAGACGGCCGGTCGCGCCGCGCCTACGGTGGAATGGTCGGCGCGACCCTGAGCGTGGTGCTGGAAACGGTGTTCTCCGTGCTGACCGCGCCGGTCTTGATGCTGTTTCAGACCAAGTTCGTGCTGGCGATCCTGATGCGCCGCGCGGTCGGCTGGCCGCCCCAGCAGCGCGGCGACCACATGACCAGTTTCAGGGAAGCGGCGCTGACCCACGGCGTCCACACCCTGATCGGACTGGCCGCCGGCGCCTTGAGCTACTGGTACGTGCCGGCGTTTTTCTGGTGGTTCACGCCGGTGCTGGCCGGTCTGGTGCTCTCGATTCCGGTATCGATGTTGTCCAGCAGCATGGCCCTGGGTCGCGGCTCGCGGGAACTGGGGCTGTTTCTGACCCCGGAGGAGACCGACCCGCCGGCGGTGCTGCGCTATCTGGAGGAGAATCTGGAGGAGGACGATCCGGCGCTGCCGGTGCTGCGGGACAAGCCGCACAGCCGTTTCGTCCAGGTCTTGACCGATCCTTACGTCAACGCCTTGCACCTTTCGCTGCTGCCGCAACGCGAGCCGCCGGGCAAGCGGCGCCGGCACTATCTGGAGGGGCTGGTCCATCAACTGGAAGAAGAAGGGCCGGACAGCCTGGGCGCGGCGCAGAAGCGGGATTTGATCGCCGATCCGGACACGCTGCGACGCCTGCACGCGCTGTTCTGGAGTCGGCCGCCGGCCAACGCCGGGGCGTTGCCCTAGAAGGCCGCAAGACGCGCTTCCGGCGAGGCTCCCCGCGACGAACGCGCTTCGTCGCGGGTCCGCCGATACCGGGGCGCCGGGCCGGAGTTCGGCGCTCCGAAACGGGGCGCCAATCGCCCGCCCTACCGCAACGCGCTCAGCAATTTCATGAAATTGCGCTTGGCCTTGTATTTGCCGCGCAGCTCGGCCAGATAGTCGCTCCACCGTTGCGCGCCGCCCTCCCGGCTCCGCAACAGAGGCTCGATTTTCCGGATCAACACCATGGCTTGTTCGTAAGCCGGGGTGTTGGTCTGTTCGACGAGGCTCGCGGCTTGCCGCCGGTAAATCGCCAGCGAGTCTTCGGGATGATCCTCGGCCCGCAGATCGGCCAGCCGGAGCCGCAGCTCGTCGCGGCAGCCGCCGGTTTCGGCCTCCCGCCACGCCGCTTCGATGTCCTGTTCCGACAGCAGCACTTCCACCAATCGCGACCGGTCCGGCGCGGCCATTCGCGCGTAGCCGGTCTTGTTCCGTTCGGTGAATTCGCGGGCGATATCCTGCCGCAGATGCTTCAGCGCCCGGTCGCGCCAATTGGGCCAGTCGCCGTCGGCTTGCCGCACGGTGGCCTTCAGGCCGGTATAGCCTCCCAGGTCTGACCGTTCCGCGAATTGCGCCCAGGCCAGCGTCATCGCCTCCGCCCCGCGCCCGCGTTGCAGATATTCCCCGATCAGAAATTCCCGCAGCCGCCCGTCGGTCCGCTGGGGAAACGCCGCCAAACCGCGTTCCGCCCATTCCAGAGCCTTATCGGCTCGCCCCGCCTCCCGATAAACCTCGGCGATTTGCAGAAAGCGCCACGCGCTGGACAGATCGCGGGCTTTGACTGCGACCAACGCTTCCGCATCGCCGCTCCGCCGGGCCAGCGTTTCCATGATTTGGGTGATGCGATAGCGGTTTCCATGCCAAGTTTGGCTCTTGTCGTCTCCTGGACCTCGCGCAGGCACCTTGGCCCATTCCGCCTCGGCCAACTGGCGGTAGCGCGCCAAGCCGGGTTCGCCCAGCACCTCGGCGTAGAGTTCGGCGGCCGATGAAAACGTTTCCCAATGGCCGTTCAGCTCGTACTCGAACAAGCGCTCGGCCAACTTCACCGGATCGGGAAGCGCGGCCCGGCAGGCATCCAGGTGCAGTTCGACGATGTGGGCCAGCAAGCCGCCCAATTCGCCGTTGGAGTCGTCGCATTCTTCCATGGCGCTTTCCACCCGCGATACCGCATATTCGGCCAGTTCGACCACGGCCGCCGCTCGGCCGTCGGTGATCCAGCTATCCAGCGCGTTGACCACATCCCGGATGCCGGCGACAAAATAGGGCATCTCGCCGTAGTCCACATAGCCGCGCACGGCGGTCGCGCGCTTGAGCGCCTCCTTCCAGGTCTTGATGGCGGCGTGGATGTCGCCCCGCCCGCGCGCCGCCAGCAACAGCTTTTCCCGCATCCGGTCGTCGCGCCGGCAGGCGTTGACGATCAGATCGATCAATCGATCCGGCTCCAGGCTCGCCAGATAATCGCGAATGTCCTCGATGGCGCTGCGGCGCTTGGGGGGCGCTTCTCCGGGTCGGGCCGGTTGCGGTTCGGTTTCCCCCAGCCACGCCAGCGCGGCGGCGACGCAGTGCTTGCAAAACTCGCCGTCCTGGCCGACCGGGCAATCGCAGTTGTACCGGATCTTGCCGCCCTCCTCCCACAGTTGGACGGTGTAGTCGCGGGTGCCTCGCACGCGGGCGTCCACGCCTTCATCGTTTTCGTCCAGCCATTGGACGCGATTCTGGTCGTGGTAGGTCTTGCCGCGAGCGAAATACGCCGTGCCGGCGATACCTTTCAAAGCGAGAGCAAGCAGTTCGCGCCGCATGGAACACTCCGGGGAAACCGGCGTCGGCTCGCGCGAGCCGCGCCGGTCGGGCTATGAGACGGGTTGAGCATGATCGGCAATCATAGCAATTCGCCGTGCTGGCATGGTCGGGACCGGATCGCTACAATCTGTCCCGATCTGGAGAGGTGGCAGAGCGGTCGATTGCGGCGGTCTAGAAAACCGTTGACCCGCGAGGGTCCGTGGGTTCGAATCCCACCCTCTCCGCCAAGCTCCAATCCTCGTTTGCCGTGCTTTCCCCAGGCAAGCCAATGGCAAACCCCACTCCGCAAGAGGCGTTCGAGCGGTCCGAGCGCCCGCTTCGCTCGCGTCGTCGTCAAAACCAATCCACCGCCAATCCAAGGCATGATCCGAGCCGTACTTTTTCAAACTTCGGCAGGTTGAAATCTATCCATGAAATCCGCGCTCGCCATCCGTCATGTTGCCTTCGAAGATCTCGACGCCTTCGGCCCGGTGCTGGCCGAGCGCGGCTACGCCATCCGCTATCTGGAGGCCGGTTACGACGATCTGGCCGCGCTGGACCCCTTGGCCGACGATCTGCTGGTGGTGCTGGGCGGACCGATCGGTGTCTATGAAGACGCTGCCTATCCCTTCATTCGCGACGAGCTGCGGTTTTTGCGGGCGCGCTTGGACGCTGACCGGCCGACGCTCGGCGTCTGTCTCGGTTGCCAGATGATCGCCCAGGCGCTGGGCGGGCGGGTCTATCCGGGCGGACGGAAAGAGATCGGCTGGAAGCCGCTGTCGCTGACCGAGGCCGGCCGAAATAGCCCGCTGGCCGCGTTCGCCGACCACACCCCGGTGCTGCACTGGCACGGCGGCACCTTCGATCTGCCCGAAGGCGCGACGCTGCTGGCGTCCAGCGACCTGTATCCCCACCAAGCATTTTCGTGGGGAACCCGCGCGCTGGCCTTGCAGTTCCACATCGAAACCACCGCTCGCGGCCTGGAGCGCTGGTTCATCGGCCACGCGGGCGAAATCGCCGGAACGGCCGGCTTGAGCGTGCCGACGCTGCGCGCCGCCACCGCCCGCCATGCCGCCGCAGCCGAGGCGCGGGGACGGCAGTGCTTCATCGCTTGGTTGGAACAGCTCGGGCTGACTTGAGGTGCCACCGAAACCGCCGTCCACCGCGACGCTCGAACTCGCCGACGGGCGCCGCCTGCCGTATCGGATCACGGTTTCGCCGCGCGGCCGCTGCGTCCGGCTCCGGCTCAACGCCCGGAACGGCTTGATCGTCGTCGTTCCTCGTGGCTTCGACCGCGCCGGTCTCGACGCCATCGTGCGCGGCAAACGGGACTGGGTGGCCCATCATCTCAAGCGATTCGAAGAAGCCCGGCCTTTGCCGGTCGATCCCGCCAGCCTCGCGCCGCCCCGCTCCATCGACTTGCCCGCGCTGGGCGAATCCTGGCAAATCGCGTATCGGCAAACGCCGGGCAAGACCGTCAGCGTCCGAACCGATCCGCCCGGCCGGCTGCTGGTCGCCGGCGCCATCGCCGACGAGGCCGCCTGTCGCGCCGCCCTGCTGCGCTGGCTGGCGCGGCGCGGACGGGCAACGCTGGCGCCCTGGCTGGCGCGGCTGGCCGAGGAAACCGGAATGCGATTTGCCGAAACGCGCATCAAGGGGCAGCGGACCCGCTGGGGCAGTTGCACCGCCAAGGGCGTCATCAGCCTCAACCACAAGCTGCTGTTCCTGCCGCCGGAGTGGGTGCGCTACGTGCTGATCCACGAGCTTTGCCACACGCGGGAACTGAACCACTCCGAGCGATTCTGGCGGCTGGTGCATCGCTGGGAGCCGGACGCCGCCGAGATTCGCGGCCGCTTGCGCGAGGCGTGGCAGTGGCTGCCGGCGTGGCTCGACGCCGAAAGCCGCTTGCATCCGACCTTGGCTGACCAATAAATTATATAAATTCAAATTTGCATAAATTCATATTTGAATTTATTTATTCATGATTTATAATTCGCCTGCCTGTTGGGTCACTGCGGGAGCGAAAGCATGGTCATGCGATTGGGCAGCAAAGCGGAAGGAGCGGATTTCTTCGACCGGGATACGGAACGAGACGACCTCTGGCGTTATCTGGAAGGCAACCACATTGTGCTGAGCGGGCCGCGCCGCTTGGGAAAAACCTCGCTGCTGCAACGCCTTGCGGATGAAGCCGAGGGAAAGGAACTGATGGCTCGGCTGGTGGATGTGGAGGGCATCAACAGCGCCAAGGCATTCGTCGATGCTCTGGAGCAAGCTTTTCCCGACGAAAGTATCACCGGCTATCTCAAAGTGGCGAGAGAGAAAGCCTCCGATTGGCTGGCGCGTTTTCGCAAGATAGACGTGAAGCTGCCGGGTGGCATCGGTGGCGGACTGGAAATGCAAGCCATGCCCGATCTACCTTGGACGGTCGCCGCCCGAGGATTGCAGCAACGCTTATCGGAAGCACCGCTGCTGATTTTGATCGACGAATTCTCGGTATTTCTGGAAAAGCTGATCGGGCGCGATCCCGCCGAGGCGGAAAATTTGCTGGGCTGGCTGCGTGCTTGGCGGCTCTCTTCCGGGGTGGCGTGCCGCTTCGTCTTCACCGGCTCCATCGGCCTGAACTACCTGCTCGAACAGCACAAGTTCAGCACTCGCTTCAACGACTGTCACGATTTTCGCCTCGGCCCGTTCAAGCCAAAAGCCGCGCTCGCCATGCTGGCCGAAGTTTCGCGCCGGGAAGGCTGGCAAGCCGAGGATGCCACCCTCGATCATCTGTGCCAGCGCACGGGCTGGCTGTCGCCCTTTTACCTCAACCTGTCGCTGGCTTCAAGCATGGAAGCGGGACGCGACCGCGCAGAAGAGTTGGGTTCGGCGGCAAGGGTGTTGATCCCAAACGATGTGGATGACGGCTACGACCGTTTGCTGTCCACTCGGTCGCGCTTCGTTCACTGGTATCAGCGTCTGGAACGAGACTTGATCGAATCCGATTTCTCCTTCGCCTCAGCGATCCTGGGATCGCTGGCGAAATCGGACGGAGGCTTGACGCGCAAGCAACTCCTCGATCGCTTGCAGCGCCGCGAACCCGATCCCGACCAACGCGCCGCCACGTTGAGCCGCTTGCTGCTCAAGCTGGAGGAAGACGGCTATGTGGACGGGACGGGCGAGCGCATCCAGTTTCTTTCTTTCCTGTTGCGCGATTACTGGAGGCGCAACCATGCCTGACCCGGATCGCGGCCCGCTGCAAGGCATCGTCAAATACAACCCGCACCTGTGGGACGATGACGAACTGCGCTCGATTTTCGTCGTCCGCGACCGCGAGCTGGCCGCGCTGCTCGACCGCTTGCGGCAAACCCCGGCGGGCGCGGTGCCCCAGCATGCGCTGGTCGTCGGCCAGCGGGGCATGGGCAAAACCACCTTGCTGCGCCGGCTGGCCTTGGGGGTGAGGGCCGACGCCGAACTTTCGCGCCAATGGATCGCCCTCTCGTTTCCCGAGGAGCAATTCACCGTCTCAACCTTGGCCGAGCTGTGGAGCAACGTTCTCGATGCCCTGACCGATGCGCTGGAAACCGAAGGTGCGCCGACGGCGGAACTCGACCGTCTGGACGGCGAAATCCGCCGCATCGGCGCGTTGCCGTCCCTGGAACGGGAAGACGCCGCCATCGGTCTGCTCGGCGACTGGATCGACCAGCACCAGCGGCGCATTCTGCTACTCATCGACAGCACCGACCTGCTGTTCGATGGCTTGGGCGGATCGGAGGACGGCAAGCGCGGCCAGAAAGCCGGCGACACCGCGCTGTGGCGGCTGCGCAAGACCCTCACCCATCACGGCGGTTTTTTCTGGCTGGGCGCGAGCTACCGCGCCCTGGAAGCCGGCCACTTGTACGGCGACGCCTTTCACGATTTTTTCGAGCTGGTCGAGCTGCGCCCCCTGAGCGCGGACGACATGCGCCAAGCCATGCTGGCCCTTGCCCGCACCTTTGGAGCCTGCCAAGAAAAGCCCGGCGAAGCTGCCGCTCGGGCGATGGGCCGCATCTTGGACGCCAGACCGGAGCGTTTGAGGGCGCTGCGCGATCTCACCGGCGGCAACCCGCGCACCACGGTCATGCTTTACGAGCTGTTCGCCGATGATCGGCAAGACAATCTGCACGCCGACCTCAAGCGGCTGCTGGATATGCTGACACCGCTGTACAAGGCGCGGATGGAAAATCTGGCCGACCAGCCCCGCAAGCTGCTGGCTCACGTCATGGAGCATTGGGCGCCGATGGCCGCCGCCGATCTGGCGGAAGCGGCCGGGATTCCCGCCACCACCGTCAGCGGACAGCTCGCCCGTCTGGAAGCGGAAGGCTTGATCGAGAAAGCCAAGCTGACGGGTCGCCGCCGCGCCGGCTATCAGGTCGCCGAGCGTTTTTTCAATATCTGGTATTTGATGCGCTACACGCCGCGCCGCCTCCGCCAGAGCCTCACTTGGCTGGTCGAGTTTATGCGAATGTGGTATAGCATCGATGAACTACGCTCTCTGGCTGGTGAGCGAGCCTGTGCTCACGCCGAAGGTCGGCTTTGTCACGGCGACCATCTCAAGCACTCACGGGCTCTTGCCGCTGTATTGTTGGATGAGTGGCCGGAAAAGTATCGCCTAGAATGGAGCGTTTTTTCGGTTGCTCAGAACGAAGCCCACCGTTTGCGTCG
>RRZU013247639.1_pt1 | contig 12094 bp, 9 predicted proteins | sample 2165561 | NCBI WGS metagenome assembly RRZU01 (sample SAMN10456909, study PRJNA506462) | wastewater metagenome | isolation source: wastewater sludge | place: USA: Moscow, Idaho | reverse complement strand
CACCTCCGGCGGTGGAAAGCCAGCCGTGCCGCCTGGTGGCTGCTGCTGTCCGCAGCCGGCAGCGGCAAGCACACAGAGCAGGCGCAGCAGTCGAGAAGAAATGGCCAAGCGGGACAACGGCGCAGACATGGGAACTCCTTGGACACGCGTCGCCGTACGGAGCGACCTGAGGGGCGAATTTTACGTACATTCAGGAATGTTTGCATTTTCCATGGGTTCATCGCGCTCTGGCTGACCGATCCTGCGGCTGGCGCCCTCGGTACGGTGGCAGCGGTGATGGTCGACCCGCGGATCGCGGGGCGGCCTGCCGCTTGGCTGCTCGTCGCAAGCACTCGTTGCGGCACGCTGGTGATTGCCGCACAATGCAGCAGCGATGGCTGCCGCATCATCGCCAATTCCCTCGGCTGCGGCATTGGAAGGAGATCGGATATGGCTGGCAAGAAAGCGCTCTTCGTGGGCATCAACAAGTTTGCAAACTATCCACAATTCACCCTCAATGGCTGCGTCAATGACGCCAGGGATATGGCTGCTCTCTACAAGGATCTGCTCGGTTTCAAGACGACAGAAATGAGCGTTCTCGCCGACGCGCAGGCGACCAAGGCCAACATCATGGCCAGGTTGAACGCCATGGTTGCCGACGCCAAAGCCGGCAAGCTTAGCTATCTGGTGTTCAGTCTCTCCTCGCACGGCACCCAGATGAACGACACCAGTGGCGATGAGCCCGATGGCAAGGACGAGGCCTTCGTTCCCCACGACATTGCCGAAAAGGCTGGTGGCTGGGACCCTGCCCACATCATCAGCGACGACGAACTGCATGATCTTTTCCAGCAGTTGCCCGCCGGAGTGCTGCTCGAGGTTTACCTTGACACCTGTCACAGTGGCACGGGGCTGCGCGACGCCGCATTTGGTCTGAACGCTCCGCGACCTCGTTACATCGCGCCGCCCGACCATGAGTTCGGCGAGGAAACCGCAAAGATGCGTGGATTCACGCTCGATCGTCCGGCCGACGTCGCCAGGAAGGGAACGGAAACGGCCAGCAAGGCGGCCGTTGCCGGCGCCAATCATATCTTGTGGACGGGCTGCAAGGCCAACCAGACCAGTGCCGACGCCTATTTCAACGGGCGCTACAACGGCGCATTCACTTACTATTTCGTCAAGGTGATGCGCGATACGCAGAACAAGCTTTCGCGCAAGGAGGTGGTGGCCAAGACGCGGGCACTGATGAAGACCGGTTTTGCGCAAAACCCGCAGCTGGAAGGCAACGCCACCAACCGCACACAGGCGATCATCTACTGATCCGCACTGCGCGGGCAACTGATCGAGGGGTTCGCAGGAGCCCCTTTCTTTCACCCTGACGATCACCAGCATGCAGCAAGCCGCGGTGCGTGGCAGGGTGTCCAACGCGGCGGGGGCAGGCTATGCGCGCCTTCTTCCTGCCTGCCCATTGACTGGAGGTGCCATGCGGCCGATCCTCAACCTGCTCCTTGCACTGCTCGCACTGCTGGGGCCAGCAGGCGTGTTTTCTGCCGAGAGTGATCCGCACACCGCGGATCGCCAGGCGCTGATCAAGGTCTTCCGGGAGATCGAGGCGAGCATCAACGCGCAGGATGTCGAGCGGATGCTGGCGCAGATGGCTCCCGAGGCGACGGTTACCTGGCTGAACGGAGAGGTTTCGCGCGGACACGCCGAGATCAGGGCTTACTACCAACGGATGGTCAAGGGTGAAAAGCGCATCCTTGACCGCTATCTGACGACCGCCAAACTGGGCGCCTCGGCACACTTTTTCGGCCACGGCGAAGTCGCCGTCGCCGACGGCACGATGGTGGATGAGTTCTTTCCGGTGGCCAGGGGGCCGTTCACCCTCAACTCGAACTGGACTTCGACCTCGGCGAAGATCGACGGGCAGTGGAAAGTCGTTTCCATGCACCTGTCGTCGAACGTGTTTACCAATTCACTGATCGCCGAAGCAAAGGCCGCCATCTGGTGGGCGGCAAGTGGCGCAGCGCTGGCTGGCCTGGTGCTGGGATGGTTGGTCGGCAGGATGCGGCGACGCGCCTGACGCGGCGCCACTGGCCGGTGCGCGTCAGTCGGCCCAAGCAAAACGCAGCAGATAGAAGAAAGCCGGCGCCGACAGGAACAGCGAATCGAGCCGATCAAGCATTCCGCCATGACCGGGAATCAGCTTGCTCCAGTCCTTGATCCCCCGGCTGCGCTTGAGGGCCGACATGGCCAGACCACCGAGGAAACCGAGCAGGGTGATCAGCAGCGAGATCAGCGCCGCTTCGGCAACCGAGAACGGCGTGATCGATGCCAGTCCGGCACCGAGTGCGCTGGCCGTGGCGATGCCGCCGATGGTGCCTTCGACTGTTTTCTCGGGCGACAGCTGCGGAGCGATTGCGTGGCGCCCCGCAAGTTTCCCCCAGAGGTATTGCAGCACATCGCTGGCCTGCACGACCAGCACCAGGAAGACCAGCAGGAAAGTATTGCTTCCCGGCTGACCGCTGATCGGCAGCGTCAGCAGCGCCGGAATATACGAGATCGAGAACACGCAGATCAGAAGTCCGGCTTGCAGGGTGCGGATGTGCATCGCGGAGGCGCCGCCGTTTCCCGCCAGCAGACTCAGCAACGGCAAGCCGACGACCACCAGCAACGGGATGAAGCTGCTGTAGAGCGCGTAGCTGCCATTCCAGACCAGCAGGTATTGCAGCGGCACGACGAACACGAAGCTTCCCAGCAGAAGCGTTCGCGGGATCGTGTGGGAGGTCTCACCGGCCACGAATTCCCGCAGCGCGGCCAGCGAGGCCAACGCAAACAGCACGGTCAGCCCCCCAGCGCCGGCGAGCAAGGCCAGACCGAAGACGCTGGCGATTACCCACCAGGCATCGATGCGACTGTTCAGGTTGTCGATCGCGGCATGTGGTCGGCGTCTGGCCAGGGTGACCTTGAGCACCCGTCCGCTTACCGAGGCGACCATCAGAACCGTGGCGATGCCGGCAATCAGGGGCCAGGCGTCATCGTGCAGCAGCGGCAGATGGTGACTGATCATTGGCGCGATCCGGCAGACTTCGACAGCCGGACCTGCAGAGCACCTTCTGCAGCAGGATGGCTCACGAATTCGGCAGCAGGTAGCGCTGCCACCAGCAGTGCAGCAGGTCGATCTGAGCTTGGCCGAGTACCACCGCCGGGCGCGCCTTGAGCACCAGGGCGACCGCCTCTTCGGGCGACGTCGCGATGCCCGCGCGCAGCAGCCAGGCGGCGGCCACCAGCGCGCTGCGTGCGAGTCCGAGCGCACAGCACACCAGCACCGGTCCACCGGATGGCGCTTCAGCAATCGCCGCCGACGCACGTTCGATCTGCTGCGGGTCAGGCAGCACGAGGTCGAGCATCGGCACCACGGCATGCTGCAGACCGGGTGTCGGACAAGGCAGTTCGGCGCACACATCGACGATTGCTGTTACCCCGAGACGTTTCACTTGGGCCGGCGTCGGCAGTCGTCCGAGGAGGACGCCGGGTGCTACCGGGGCGACCGTCGCGAGCTGGCGAGTCCACCAGCGCGAGTTCAGCCAGGCGCCGAGCAGATACGGTCCAAGCAGCCAGCGCACGGCCAGCGGAAATGAACCATCAGCGCGTTTCTCGAAGGCTTCGGCGTCGAGCAGGAGGTAGATCGCGGCAACCAGCGCCAGCGAACCGGCTGGCCAGAGCAGCCACAGCCAGCCACCGCCAGCGTAGGCAGCGCTGCCGCCGACGGCCAGTGCGGCCGTCGCGTAAGCCGTGGCCAGGCGCCACGGCGCTCGCTCGCGGCTCAACGCGGCCCGGCGCAGCGGCGAAACGCTGTCGGTCGGGAATACCCACACCACTAGGCAGCCGAGCCAAAGCCCGGTCGGGATGTCGAAGAAGTGGTGTTGCCAGGTGGTGAGAACGGACACTCCGATCAGCAAGGCCATGGCCACGACCAGTCCCTGGCAGGCGCGCGGCACGGCGCGCAGATACGGTTCGAGGAGCACCACGAGCAGCGCAATATGCAGGGATGGCGCCTGATTGTAGGGCTGGTCGAAAGTCATCAGGACAGCGAACATCCAGCCGAACGCGCCGCTCACATCGCCACGCTCGAAGGTGCAGCGCAAGGGAAAGAGCAGGAAGCAGCTGACGGCAAGCAACTGGGTCAGCAGCAGACGCGAGGCGTGCGTGTCAAGCTGACGTCGCGTCGTGCACAGCAGCAGCGATACGCCATAAAACAGGTCCATCGTCCAGTAGGGCAGGATCGTCCAGGGCAGCAGCGGAATGTGGCGCTCCCAGGAAAAAACGATCGAGCCGACATCGGAGCGCTGGCTGCTGGCCCAGGTTGCCAAGCCATAGCTGAGGAAAAAAAATGGTCCGAGGACGAGCAGCCAGGCGAGCGCCCTTCGCCACGGACGGCCCTCGGCGGCGGGATTGGCGCTGTTCAAGCTCAATTGCGGCGGGCGAGAGAGACGGTGAACATTCCCCAGTCGTCGATCCACTGCTCGATTTTGGAGAAACCCGCGCTGCGCACCAGTTCGTCCAGTTCGGCCTGCGTACGGCGGCGCATGATCCACGGCTGGTGGCCACGATGGCTGGTCAGCGTGCGAGCAATCAGTTCGATCTGCGGATGCCAGGGCTGGCCGGTATAGATCAGGTAGCCGCCGCTGTCGACCGCGCGCGCCAGCCCGCGCAGCGAGCGCCCGACCAGCTCGTTGTTCGGGAAGAGCTCGTAGAGACCCGAAACGATCGCCGGATTCGGTCGCGGAGCCAGTGCCGCGACCGCGGCTTCGTCGAAAGCGTCTGCCGCTTCGCAACGGGCGACCGCGGCGAGCTCGCGTGCAGCGATCAGGGCTTGCCCGCGACGGACGTTCAGCTCGCTGAAGTCACGCAGGACGATCGACTGCGGACGTTCCGGCAGTTGTGCGACGGCGTCCAGCACGTAGCGTCCAGGGCCGGCGGCGAGATCGGCGATGCGCAGCGTCTGGCCGTTGCCCCGGAGTTTCTCGGCAGCGACGGCAATGCCACGCAACAGGTGGGTTCTGCGCACCCGCACACCGCGCCAACCGATCGAATCGAGGTAGCCGCGATCGATCAGCTTGCCGACCAGCAGCCGACCGCAGGCCTGGTTCAGATAAACATAGTCAAGGCTGCTGCCCGAATCGAAGCCTGTCGTCAGGCCGATGCGGATGCCATCCGACAGGCGCCCGAGGGTGCGCATCGCCAGCCGGGTCAGGGCGAAGTTCAGGCCGCTCGGGGAAAAGGGTGGTAGCGGCCGGCCAAGACGGATTTCCTCGTCGCGGGTGTAACCGTCGCGATGCGCCTGCAGCAGCGAATCGACCGGCGGCGGGTCGCGGAACATGCCTTCGATGAAGGCACGGATCTTGTCGATGGCGAGCTTGCGATCACGCTCACCGAGCGTATCGTGAAGGAATCCGGGAAGCAGGTGACGTTCCTTGATGGGCGAACCAAGACCCTCGAAGAAGCGGTCCTGCGGCGCGCGATGCACCACCCAGTCCTTCTCCGAAATCAGCAATTGCACTGGCAGACGGATCGCCGCTGCGTCGGACACCACTCTGTCGGCGGCGTCGTAGAGGCCCAGCAAAACACGCGCCGAGATGGCACGGGTGACCAGCGGATCCTCGTCATACGAACGGACCCGCTGCGGATCCTGCGTCAGGAACCTGGCCTGCACATACGAAGTGATGAAAAAATTGCCGAACAAGCGATGCATCAAGGCCAGCCCTGGCCGCGCCAGGGCCAGGGGAACATAAAGCTTCACCTTGAAGGCCGGCGCGGTCAACACCAGACAGCGCACCTGCGGCGCGTAATCGTGTGCCCAGGTCGCGGCCAGGACAGCGCCAACGCTTTGGCCGATGACGGCGATGTGGCTGCTAGCGATCGCGTAGCGGTCGCTGATGTGCCGGACGAAGTGGTCGACGTCCTTCACCAGGGCGGCAAAGCCTGGACTGTCGCCGCGCGCGCCCGGCGACAGCCCGTGGCCGCGCGCGTCCCAGGCGAACATGGCGAAGTCATCCAGCCCAAGTTCATCGACGACATGCTGCAGCCGTCCTGAATGTTCATGACCGCGGTGCAACAGGACCACCGCCCGAGCAGGGCTTTCGGGGCCTGCCGGTGGCCAGTAGCGGTAGAACAGCGTGCTGCCGTCGTGGGTCGTGAATTGTTTTTCCTGCGCAACGCGCATTGCCGTAGTCTCCGGTAGCTTTTCTTAATGGCCTGTGTTGGCGTTGGCTTCCGCAACGCCGCGCCTGACCCGGTTGGCAATGGTGAGCAGCAGCAACAGGGCAATCAGCGCCATCACCGCGGACAGCCACGCGCCCGGAGCGACGCCAGCGCCGAGCAGAAGGCCGAGCAAGCCGAAAACGAGCGCCCGATCACTCTTTCCCATCGGCCCGTCGTTACGGCGATTTCCGGCCGTGACGACTCCGAGCACCCCGGCGATTTCGGCAAGGTTCGCGAGAAAGATGAGCAGCAGGGTCAGCGCGGCGCCAGCTTCGGGAATGAAAGCAAAAGGCAGATAGAGCGCCGCATCCGAAACGACATCCGACAGTTCGTTGAGGTAGGTGCCGAGCGTCGAGATCTGGTCGAACTCACGGGCGAGCATGCCGTCGATCGCATTCAGCGCCATGCGCAGCAGGAAGCACAGCGGCAGCAGCAAGAGCCATCGCAGTTGCCCGGCATCGGCGGCGAGCGTTAGACCGCTGCCGACGATGAGCGAGGCGGCACAGGTGCCCAGGGTCACCTGATTGGCGCTTGCGCCGAGCCCGTTCAAGGTCCGTACTGCAGGCCTCAGCAAGGCCTGGAAGCGGGGTTTCAAAGCGTACAGACTGGTCAACGGAAGGCGTGGAAAGTGAAATTATCAGGATGATAGCCGATTCGGCGTCTGCTCGACTCCGCTCGGGTCTGCGCCGATCGGGAATCAGATCAGTGAAAAGGCCATGCCGCCCGTAGGCGGCATGGCGAAGACACCTCCGGACTCCGCGGATTTCAGGCGCGGGCCCGGTAACTCATGCAGCGCTGCTCAGAACTCGAAGTCCTCTTCGTAGAACTCCATCGCGCCACGCGGAGCGCCACCGCGATCCTGTTCGCCCTTGCGCAGTTCGACACGACGGATCTTGCCTGAGATTGTCTTCGGCAGCTCGCCGAACTCGAGCCGCCTGACACGCTTGTAGGGCGACAGACGGCTGCGCAGGAAGACGAAGATTTCGCGGGCCAGTTCGCGGCTTGGTTCATAGCCCGTGCGCAAGGTCAGGAAGGCTTTCGGCACCGCCAGACGCAAGGCGTCGGGACTCGGCACCACGGCCGCCTCTGCCACCGCGTCGTGCTCGATCAGGACGCTTTCGAGCTCGAACGGGCTGATGCGATAGTCGGAGGCCTTGAACACGTCATCGGCGCGACCGACATAGGTGATATAACCGTCGGCATCGACCGCGGCGGTGTCGCCGGTGTGGTAGAAGCCGCCACGCATTACTTCAGCGGTCTTCTCCGGATCGTCGTCGTAGGAGATCATCAGCCCGAGCGGGCGTGGCGACAGGGTCAGGCAGATTTCGCCTTCTTCCGCGACATGACCGTCCATGTCAACCAGGCGTACCTGGTAGCCCGGCATTGGCCGTCCCATCGACCCGAGCTTGACCGGCTGGCCGGGCGAGTTGCCGACCTGCGCGGTGGTCTCGGTCTGACCGAAACCGTCGCGCAGCGTGATTCCCCAGGCCTCCTTGACCTGGTCGATCACCTCAGGATTCAGCGGTTCGCCGGCGCCGATCAGCTCGCGTACCTTGACCGGATACTTGCTCAGGTCTTCCTGAATCAGCATCCGCCAGACGGTGGGCGGCGCACAGAGGGTGGTCACCGAGCACCTGACCAGGGTTTCGAGGATCGCCGAAGCGGTGAAGCGCGCATAATTGAAAATGAACACCGTGGCACCGGCATTCCACGGCGCAAAGAAGCAGCTCCAGGCATGTTTTGCCCAGCCAGCCGAGCTGATGTTCCAGTGCACGTCGCCGGGCTGCAGTCCCAGCCAGTACATCGTCGATAGATGCCCGACCGGATAGCTCTGCTGGCTGTGCAGCACCAGCTTGGGCTTGGAGGTCGTCCCCGAAGTGAAATAGAGTAGCTGTGGATCGGTCGCCCTGGTCGGACCGTCCGGCTCGAATTCGCTCGACCCCTGATAGGCCTGTTCGAGTGGCTGCCAGCCAGCCACCGCGCCGCCAACCGTGATGCGCGTGTAGTCGCCGGGCAACTCCTTGAATTTTTCGGCGTGCGTGTGGCCGATGATTACGTGGCGGATCTGGCCGCGATCGAGGCGGTCGCGCAAGTCGTCAGGGGCGAGCAGGGTGGTTGCCGGTGACAGGACAGCGCCGAGCTTGATCGACGCCAGCATGGTATCCCACAGCGGCACCTCGTTACCGAGCATCATCAGGAGGTGATCGCCACGCCGGACGCCTTGCCCGCGCAGCCAGTTGGCCACCTGGTTCGAGCGCTGCGACATCGCGGCAAACGACATCTTCTGTTCCGAGCCGTCTTCGTTAACCACCCACAGCGCCGGGCGGTCGTTGCCCGCCGCCATCACATCAAAGTAATCGAGTGCCCAGTTGAATTCGTCGAGCTGCGGCCAGGCGAAATCGCGATAGGCGGTTTCGTAGTCGGTACGATGAGCGAGAAGGAAATCGCGTGCCTGCACGAACGCCGAGTAAGACATGACTGCTCCTTTCTTGTGGATGAAATCGCTGGACAGCCGCCCCATGCAGAGGCCGCCGCGTAAGGCGGCCGGTGCATTCAGGCAGCGTCTCTCCTGCTCCTTGACGGCCGGCAGCTGCGACCTCTGCGGCCTACCGCCGATCATCCCGTGCTTAGCCGGGAATCCGCATATTGTAAGGGACTTGCTGCGGGCTTAGGGTAGATCGCGAGAGGGGAGATCGGGAGAGCTGCTCCATAGGAACAGCCAGGCGACGCTGATTAGGCGACGCCGATTACTTCAGGCTGAGGATCCACTTGACGAGCCTGTTCGCCTCTTCAGGCGTGACCGACGGATTCGCCGGCATCGGTATCGGGCCCCAGACACCCTTGCCGCCCTTGATGATCTTCTCGGCCAACATGGCTTCGTCTTTCGCCGTGTATTTCTTCGCAACGTCCCTGTACGACGGACCGACGACTTTCTTGTCTATGGCGTGACACGCCAGGCAGTTCTTGGATTTCGCCAGCGCTTCTTCATCAGCAGCCTGGACCGTTCCAGCAGACAGAAGGCTGCTGGTGGCCAGCAGCAACAGGGGGATCACTTTCATGCTTTTTGCTCCGGTGAGAGGATGGGTTTGCCACACGCGGGCCGTTGAACAGGCTGTGGACTGGCCAGGTTCCGGCTGCCGGCCGACCGGGTGGATGCGGCTACCCGGTCGGCCATCGTTCAATAGACGTCGTTCTGCGTGTTATAGACGTTGAACTTGCCAGTCGGCGTGACGATGCGCGGGTCCTTGATGACGGCCTTGAGTTTGCGCGTCTTGTCGTCGACCACCACGATCGCCGATTCCTCGCTGCCGCTGCTCCAGACCGAGAACCACACTTCGTCGCCAGCGCGGTTGTACTCGGGCTGAACGACGCGCTTGCTACCCGGCTTGACGCCGGCCCACTCGGCGATTGGCAGAAGTTCGAAGCCTTTGTCGAGGTTGTTGATGTCGAACACGGCCACCGACTGGGAAATTGCCGGGTCCGGGTTGAGCGGCGCATCGACCCACAGGTTTCTGGACTTTGGATGCGTCTTCAGGAACAGCGAACCACCGCCGGCCCCCTTGAGCGTTTGCACCACTTTCCAGGCGGTATTGCCGTGCTTCACGGGATCGGTACCGATCAGCGAGATGGTGTCGTCGCCGAGATGGCTGGTCGCCCACACCGGTCCAAACTTGGGATGGACGAAGTTGGCGCCACGACCCGGGTGTGGCGTCTTGCCGACGGAGACCACCGAGGCGAGCTTGTTTTCCTTGGTATCGATCACGGCAATCTTGTCCGAGGCATTGGCAGCGTCCATGAAGTAGCGGCCGGTGGACTCGAAGCCACCATCGTGCAGGAAGCGCGGCGTATTGATCATCGTCACCTTGAGGTTGTCGATGTCACTGTAGTTCACCATGTGCACGACGCCCGTTTCCTTGGCGTTCACCAGGAACTCCGGGTGAAAATGTGACGCAACGATTGCCGCGACGCGTGGTTCGGGGTGGTATTCGTTGGTGTCGGAGGTCATCCCGCGCGTGCCGATCACCTTCAGCGGCTTGAGCGTGTCGCCATCCATCAGCGTGTACTGTGGTGGCCAGTAGCTGCCGGCGATCGCGTAGCGGTCCTCAAAGCCCTTGAATTTCGAGGTCTCGATCGAACGTGCTTCTAGTCCGACCCTGATTTCCGCTACCGCTGTCGGCTTCTCCATCCACAGATCGATGAGTACGATCTTGCCGTCGCGACCAATGACGTAGAGATAGCGGCCGGACTTCGACAGGCGCGAGATATGGACGGCGTAACCGGTATCGATCACCTCGACGATCTTCTTGCTGGCACCGTCGATCAGCGCAATTTTTCCGGCATCACGCAGCGTCACCGAGAACAGGTTGGGCAGGTCGAGCTTGTTCATCTGCGACTTTGGGCGCTGCGACGGCGGGACGATCACCTTCCACGTCGCATTCATTTCCTTCAGTCCGAACTCGGGGGGCAGCGGCGGCTCATGCTGGATGTAGCGCGTCATGATGTCCATTTCCTGTTCGGTCAGCGTGCCCGACGTTCCCCAGTTCGGCATGCCCTGCGGCGAGCCGTAATTGATGAAGGTCTTCAGGTATTCCGAACCGCGTTCGAGCGTGATGTCGGTGGTCAGCGCCTTACCGGTCGCCCCCTTGCGCAGCACGCCATGGCATCCGGCGCAACGTTCGAAGTAAATTTTCTTGCCGACTTCGAAATCAGCCTTGCTCATTGGCGGCGACTTCGGGTTCAGCGTCTGCACCATCTCGACACCGCCGACCGGCGACGCGCCACCGATCTGCATCTTCCCTTCTTCAAGCACTTTCGTTTTGTCGGTCTTTGCTTCCTCCGCGCTGAGGTTAGCGATTGCCAGGGACATCACCGACAAGGCTACGGCCCATTTCCTTACTTCCAGCTGTTTCATCTTCCTCTCTCCATTCTTTTGGGAAACTCCTCGACCCGGCAGTGCTAGCGGCCTCCAGGCATGCGTATCGTCGGAGCACAGCGGCGTCGCCTTGCGTGCTGCCAATGATATTCCTGCGATTTAAGCACGGACGAAAACAGCCGGTAATTGTTCCAGGTCACTTTTTTGGTAAACGTCGGCGGCGGCAAACGATTGCCGCGCTGCGCGTCGCAACGCCGGCACGCGGTCTGTTCGACGCTGGCCAGCGATGCCTGCGGCAGTCACCGCTCGGGCTGGTAGAATGCCGGCCATGAGAGTCCATGGCACGCTGACGCGAACGATCTGGCCCGTAGCCGGACCGCACGCCGTCGACATCATCGACCAGACGGCGCTGCCGCACGCCTATCGCGTTCTGCGGCTGCACAATCTCGCGGACACAGCGCAGGCGATCCGCAGCATGCAGGTGCGCGGCGCGCCGCTGATCGGTGTCACCGCCGCTTATGGAGTGGCGCTGGCGCTTGCTGCCCGCGCCGACGATAGCTCGCTGCAGGCGGCGCTGGGTACCCTCGCTGCAACCCGCCCGACCGCAGTCAACCTGCACTGGGCCCTGACGCGCATGCAAGCCTGCCTGGTCGACCTGCCGCCATCGGGTCGCGCCGAGGCGGCGTGGGCGGAGGCCGGTCGGATTGCCGAAGAGGACGTCGAGCAATGCCGCCGCATCGGAGATAACGGCCTGCCATTGCTGCTCGCTAATGCCCGGCGGTCGAGCCGGCTCGAAGTCATGACCCACTGCAACGCCGGCTGGCTGGCGACCGTCGACCACGGTACCGCGCTGGCACCGGTGTATGCGGCGTTCGATCAGGGAATCGACATCTACGTCTGGGTTTCCGAGACGCGTCCGCGCAATCAGGGCCTGTTGACCGCCTGGGAACTTCGCCAGCACGGTGTGCCGCACACGCTGAT
>RRZU011152980.1_pt1 | contig 12094 bp, 13 predicted proteins | sample 2165561 | NCBI WGS metagenome assembly RRZU01 (sample SAMN10456909, study PRJNA506462) | wastewater metagenome | isolation source: wastewater sludge | place: USA: Moscow, Idaho | reverse complement strand
GGCTTCTTCATCCGCCGCTTCACGCAGATGCGCTGGGCCATCCTCACGCCCGACGCCAGCGTGCGCTGGGACGGGCAGCAACTACTCACCGGCCCCGGCGCGCAGCGCAGCGACGCCCCGCCGCCCGATGCAGGCGAGGCCCTGTGGCTCACCTACTACCGCCACATCTTCAACCCCGCGCGGCTCAAGCTCACCATGATGAAAAAGGAAATGCCCACGCGCTACTGGCACAACCTGCCCGAGGCTGCGCTGATTACCGAGCTGGCGCAGACGGCGCACGAACGCAGCGCGAAGATGGTGGAAGCCGAGCCCACCACGCCGCGCAAGGCGATTGCGCCGCTAAGGCGTGAAAGGCCGGGGCTGCTGGTTGAGCCGGGTGTATTGAACTGGCATACCCGTTCGGGCTGAGCCTGCCCGAGCCTTGCGCGGCGCTTCGACAGGCTCAGCGTGAACGGGTCATGCGGGTGGGTGTGCTGGCTGGGTCACCGCCGTCTGCCGCATCGCACTGAACTGCGGCGCAGGCTGCGCCTGCGTCCACCGCCAGGGCAGCGCCTGCGCGCGCCACACCCCACCCAGCACCAACAATCGCAGCACGCGCTGGGCGCCGGGCCAGGGCGCACGGTCGGCCTCGCTCCACAGCAGCTCGGCGCGGGCGGCCACGTGCAGCAGGCCGCCGTCTTCGTAGTCCACCCACAGCAGCCCGGCCAGCGGGTGCTGCGCGAGGTTGCCCAGGGTGTTGAAGAACAGGTTGCCGGGGTAGTCGGGCAGCCACAGCTCCAGGCCTGCTGCGGTGTGCTTTGCCAACACAAAACCGGGCTCGCCACCCCGGTGGGAGATGTCCACACCCTCGCCCCGCTGAGCACCGGGCCGGGCGGCCGAGGCGCTGGCGATGAAGAGCGTGTCGCTGCGCGCAATGAGGGCCAGCGCGGCGGCATCCAGTGACGGGCCCAGCGGCTGGGCGGGCTGCGGTGGCGTGACGGCGGCGCGCAGGCCCGGTGCGCGCGCCTGGATGTACTTGGGGCAGTTGCCAAAGCTCTGCGCCACGGTGATCGACAGGCCCTGCTGCGCGCCCCCGCGCACCACATGGCCGTTCATGCGGTTGCGGCGGCGTGTGTGCGGCTCCAGCCCCAGCACGCCCACGGGTGCGCCGGTGCCGTGCGCGGCCAACGCCGCCATCACTGGGTCAACGGGGTCAGCGGGGTCGGCCGGATCGATGGCCGCTGCAATGTCCATGCGCTGCGCGTGGGGCGTGTGCACAAAGCCCGGCGGGCCCGCCAGCATGGTGGCCCAGGGCTGGCCCTGCGCGTCGAGTGCGCCCAGCAGCAGCGTGGGCAGCTTTTCGAACAACTCGCGGTGCTGGTCGGGCATGTGGTCGCGCATCACCACCTCGCCCACGGCGGCCATGCGCTCGTGCACGCCAGCGCGGGCTTGCAGCGCCTGTTCACCGGCGTGCCAGGCGCTGGGGGTGGGGCCTTCGCTGCCGCCTGTGGGCAGGGTGGTCATGCGGCCTCCGCAGGCTGGGGCGTCACACCGCTGAGGTGGTCCAGCAACGGCACATAGCCGGGCAGCGCCTGCAGGCGTGCCACCCAGGCGGCGACGCGGGGGTAGGCAGTGGGCAGCGGCAGGCCAGCCAGATGGGCCTGCGAGGTGTAGCTGACCATGGCCACATCGGCCAGGCTGGGCGTGGCGCCGCCCAGCAGCCAGTCGCGCCCCGGCAGCGCGGCCTCCATGAAGTCCAGCAACCGTCGGCCTTGGGCCTGGGCCGCCTCGTTGATAGGCTTGCCGGTCAGCGTAGCAAAACGCGGCCCACCGATGCCCGCCGCCAGAAAGCCCGCCGCCAGGCTGAGCCAGCGCTGCAGCTGCGCCTGGCCTGCAGCGTCTTGCGGCATCCACGCACTGCCGGGCGCGTAGCGCTGCACCAGGTAGACCAGGATGGCGTTGCTGTCGCTCAACACCACGTCGCTATCCACCAGCACGGGCACCTGGCCCAGGGGGTTGAGTGCACGGTGCGCGGGCAACAGGTGCTCGCCCTGCAGCAGGTTCACCTCCACCAGCCGATGCGGCAGGCCGAGCAGGGACAGCAGCAGCTCCACCCGGTGGCAGTGGCCAGAGATGGCCGTGCGGTGCAGCGTGAGCGGGGCGGCAGGAAGGTGGGTAGCGGCCATGGGGTCAGTCCTTGTCAAAACAGATTGCGTGAAGGACTCGACCTTATCTATTGCACTTGACGGCGTGAATAGCGATAGTGCGGCTTTCAGAATTTCGAGAGACGCAACAATGGACCACCTCGACACCCTGCGCTGCTTTGTGACCGTGGCCGATGCGGGCGGCTTTGCCGTGGCGGGGCGGCGCCTGGGCTGCTCTGCGGCGGCCGTCACGCGCGCCATTGCGGCGCTGGAGGCGCGGCTCGGGGTGCTGCTGTTTCAGCGCAGCACGCGCATGGTGCGGTTGACCGAGGCGGGCGAGCGTTTTCTGGCCGACTGCCGCCCCATCCTGAGCGACCTGCACGAGGCCGAGCAGACCGCCAGCGGCGCGCAGGTGCAACCGCAGGGGCTGCTGTCCATCACCGCGCCACAGATGTTTGGCATCCAGCATGTGGCGCCCATCGTGTTGGGCTTTCTGCAGGCCCAGCCGCGCGTGCAGGCGCGCACGCTGTTTGTGAACCGGCTGGTGCACCTGCTGGAAGAAGACATGGACGTGGCCGTGCGCATTGCCCACCTGCCCGACTCGGGCCTCACCGCCCTGCCCGTGGGTGCGCTGCGGCGGCTGGTGGTGGCGTCGCCCGACTACCTGGCACGCCACGGCGAGCCGCAGCACCCGCAGGACCTGGCGCAGCACCGGGCGATTGCGTTCTCGTTCGACGCACGCGCTGCTGCGCCCTGGAAGTTTGCCGAAGGGCTGGTGGGCCAGCCGCAGATCGCGTGGATCAGCAACGCCAACGAGGTGGACATTGCCGCCACCGAGGCGGGCCTGGGCCTCACACGCTGCCTGGCTTACCAAGCCGCTGCCAGCCTGCGTGCGGGGCGGCTGCGCATCGTGCTGGCCGGGTTTGAGCCCCCGCCGGTGCCCGTGCACATCGTCTACCCCGCCGGGCGGCGCGCGCCCGCCAAGGTGCGGGCGTTTGTGGACTTTGCGCGCGAGCGGCTGGCGGCCGAGCCAGTGCTGCAGGGCAAAGGGTTGGCCCGAAAGGGGCGCTGAGTTTTATATCATTTTGGCCACCAGCGCTTACCAATCAAGCGCTAGCAGCTATCAATAGATGAGCAATCTATCGGGCCTCTTGGCCCCTGAAAAATGCCAGAAGTTCGTTGCAACGGCGCTGCCGGTCATCGGTGGGCAAGGACGCCAATATCTGCGCATTCATGCGCGCAAAGGACTGAATGCTGGGGCGGGTCTCATTGGTCATGCCCCGCTCCGTAGCCGTCGCAGCGCCCTCGGCCAGTGCTGCAGCATGGGCAGCCCGCCAAACCTGGAACGCGCGTCCAAAATCTGAGCCCATGCCGACCGATGGGCTTGCGCAGATATCGAGCTTGGCTTCGGCCTCCACACTTTGGATGTAGAGGTTCAGTGCTGGATCGGCAGCAGCAGCCATTGGCTAGCCTTTGATCGGACTGGTAAACCAGATCGCCGCCACCGCAATCACCAACACCACGCCGCCCAGCACGGCAGACGCCATGCGGCCGGGCGCGGGGTTGAATTCGAAGTGGAGCATCGCAGACAGCGTGTCGGCCACCACATCGGCCGCACGCTCGCGCAAGAGGAAGCCCAGCACACCAAAAATGGCGCCCCCGTACTACACCCAGTGGCGCAGCAGCGGGTCCATGCCCGGGCCTCGGTAACGCACGGAATGCGCCACGCCATACAGCCACCAGCCTGCCACGCCGATGAGGGCGCCAAAAAACAGGCCGATCAGCGCATAGCCCAAACGGTCCAGCAGCCCTTGCACGGCGGGGCCTGCCTGGCTCAGTGCTGGTGCCCGTGGGCGCCGTGCACGTGGCGGTGGGCGATTTCTTCGGCGCTGGCAGCGCGCACGGCCGTCACCTTGCAGCTGAACTTGAGCGCTTCGCCCGCCAGGGGGTGGTTGCCATCCAGGTGCACTTCAGGGCCCTTGATCTTGACCACATTGAACACGGCGGGCTGGCCGTCCGCGCCCACGCCTTGCAGCTGGCCGCCCACCTTCACGCCGGGTGGGAACTCGCTCTTGGGGATGGTGCGCACCAGGCTTTCATCGCGGGCGCCAAAGGCGTCTTCCACGGCCAGATCGATGTTGGCGGTAAAACCCACGGCCTGGCCTTCCAGGGCGGCTTCGACCTTGGGGAAGATGTTTTCATAGCCACCGTGCAGGTAGGCGAGGCTGCCGGAGTCGAGCGGCTTGCCTTGGAGCGTGGTCACCTTGTAGGTGATGGTGACTGCGGAGTCTTTGGTGATGGAAGTCATGGTTCAACAGAGAAAAGTTAGGGGGCCGCAGGCGCGGGGTCGGATTTCAGTTCTTGGACTTGCGCAGCGGCCTTTTCGGCCAAGGCTTGAAAGCGCGGCATCATGATTTTCATGCGATCTTGCATGAGCGCCATGCTCTGCTCCGTCACTTGGGGCATCTTTTTCACCATCGATTGGCCTGCCGCCGAGCGGTAGAACGCAATTTGCGCATCCACTTCCTTTTGCGTAAACACCGATTGGTAAATCTTCACAATCTGCGGGCGCTGGACTTCCCAGCTCATCTCGTCGCGCACAAGCACGCCCATCTCGCGCGACATGCTGTCGAGCACCTCCATCTGCCGCGCATTGAGCTTCTGGTTCTGGAACATGCCCATCATCGACTGGTGCATGGATTGGGCCATGCGGGCACTCATGTCTTCCATCAACTGCTCGCTCTGGGTCACCCCCAGCAAGACCGCAATGGATTTGTCGCTGGGCTGCGCCGCCCAGGCCGCCCCCACCACCACCGAGGACAGCGCTACGGCCAACCCCATCTGCCGAACACAACCAAAAAGACGCATGCAAACCCCCTGAATGTAAAAAGCGCCGCCATGTTACCCGCAGCGCCTTCCACCCAGGGCAGCCACCAAGCCCGTGGGAAATCCATGCCCGCGCAGGGCTCAGCCAAGCACCGGGTCATCCTCGCGGTCAGACCCCGGGTAGCGCGCAAACCGGCGCGCCTGGGGGCCGTGCACCGGGTCGCTCTCGGGCCAGGGCCAGCCGCCAAACTGGGTGCGGCGGTAGTCCTGCATGGCCTGCATGATTTCTTGCTGCGTGATCATCACAAACGGGCCGTATTGCGCCACGGGCTCGCCAATGGGGTGGCGTTGCAGCAGCAGGCATTCCACCGCCGTGGTGCCGGTGTTGACCAGCTCCCAGGCTTGCCCGGCCACGATCTCCAGTGCGGCGTGGCCCGCCAGGGCCTGCGCGCCCACGGTGAGGCCGTTGCCCACAAAGTAGTACAGCATCCGGCGCGTGCCCTGGCCGGTGGCGGCGGGCAGCGTCCAGCGGGCGCCGGGCTCCAGGTGCAGCGTCCAGATGGCGACGTCCGCATCCGGCTGCGAGGCCCAGGATTCGGGCGGTGGGCTCAACGGGGCAGCGGCGCCAGGCAATGCACCAGCCACCACGGTGACGGTGGTCAGGCGGCCTTCAGCGTCGCGGTGTTGCAGGCGCGGGATGCGCTCGTTCCAGAGCATGGTGAAGTGCGGCGCCACCATCTTGTTCTTCGCGGGCAGGTTCAGCCAGATCTGGAAGAGTTCGAGCGGGTTGGGCTCGGTGGCGTTGAGCAGCGGGAACATCTCGGAGTGCTGGATGCCCTTGCCCGCCGTGACCCACTGCACATCGCCCCCGCCAAAGCGCGCAGCCGCGCCCAGCGAGTCGGCATGGTCGATGAGCCCCTTGCGCACCAGCGTCACGGTTTCAAAGCCCCGGTGCGGGTGGCCGGGAAAGCCGGGCACGGCGCTGCCGTGGTACATGCTCCAGCCGTCCTTGCGGCTGAAGTCGCTGCCCATCTGGCGCCCTTCCAGCGACACCGCAGGCGCAAAGGCACCGTCGCCTGCGGGGTAGGCGTCGTCATGGTGGGCGCAGAAAAGGAAAGGGTCCATCGTGGGCCACAGCGGGCCCAGGGGCTGGGTTTGCAGCACGGGGCTGCTAGCGGCAGGGGAGGTGGGGGAGGTGGCGGTGGGGGCGGACGACATGCTGGCTCCTTATGAAATGCGCCGCACCTATCGGGCGGCACGCAGGGTGAATATGGGGCCCGCAGGCCAAAGCATAAGTACGGCTGCTGGAACAGTGCGCCCGGCGAACAGGACAGTGCCTCCGTGCCCCTGCGTGCGCCCGTGCTCAGCGCACGCCCTGCTGCGTGGCCAGCTCGCGCAGCGGCGCGTCGTTGAAGATCCACAGCCCCCAGTGGCCTTGCACGGTGGCCAGATCGGCTTCGCTTCCGGGCTTGATCCAGGCCAGCCGGCTTTGCGCGCCGGGCAATTCAATGGGCGGGATGTGGGCCGCATCCGTGCCGATGGGTTTGGCCCAACCGCCCCCCAAAGCAAAGCGGTGGGTGTGCCACGCGTCGGCGCGGCCCAGCAAGGCGGTGTGGACCAGCAAGGGCTCGATGACAAAGGCCAGCGCAGCCATCCACAGCACCGCAGCAAAGGCCAGTGCGGGTTTGGACAAAGGCACGGCAGGCAGCTGCGTGGGAGCCGGAACCGGGTGCGCGGCCCGATAGCGCTGCCACGCCTGCCACGCCGCCGCCCACAGGGCCAATGTGCCCACGGCCCAGGTGGCGCGATCGACCCACCCCGGCGAGACATGCAGGTGCACATTGGGGGCAGCCACCATCAAAATCAGCCCCACGACAAACACCAAGCCTGCGGCCCCGAACAAGGTCAGCACCTCGGGCTGGCGATTCAGGTCGGTGCTGAGGGAGTTTGGAATGCCCGGCCACGGCAAGGCCACATCCGGCAGGGGGGCGTGGCTCTTCAAAGCGCTGACCAGACGCAGGTTGGCAAACGCCCGCGTCAGTTGGATGTGGTTGTCTGGCCCCGACCAAGGTTGCGACGAAGCCCACGGGGTGCCTACCGACTTGAGGCGCGGGCGTGGCGGATCGCCAGGTCGAAACCAGAAGGTCGGCCGCAGCACGCGTTGCCGGCCTTTGCCGAGTTGCAGCACGATCTCTGCCCACGCCATCGGGCTGATATTTCCATTCAAGACATCTGTACGGCGCGTCGTGATGCCGCGCACCTCGCTCCAATCCATCTGCCAGTTCTGCCCAAACAGGTGGTGCAAGCCCAGTGGCATCCGGTGCTCTTGCCGCAGGCCTTGCGGGGTGATGTAAAGCCTGAGGTGGCGATTCCACAGCCAGCGCATTCCCCAGAAGGACGCCCAAAAAAGCAGGTACAGACAAGGTAGCCAAGCCGTGTCTTTTTCCCGAATTTTTTGCAAAAGAGCTGCCCCCATGGCCCGCCACCCCTCCCAGCCCATGTGGGTCAAGTTGGGAAGCATACTGAGCAGCGTCCACGCCAAAAATGCCACACACACCACGGTCAACCCACCCAACAGCAGCCATTGCACGCGCAGGCTGACAACGGGCACTTCGTGCGAAATGGCGTGGCGGTACACCAGCACCTCTTCACTCGGGCGGCTGGGGTGTGCAAGGGGTTCTGCGGGCGCGGGCTGTGTCGCGGCGACTTCTGGTGGCATGGCTGGGGCGAAGGGGGGGACGCAAGGACTGAAGGAGAAACGCTGGCGGATTATCTGGCCCGGTCTTCTGGCCGCAGCACCGCATTGCGTTACAAGGTATTTCAGCCGCCCGGGCCTGCAAGCCAGCCTCGCCAATCCATGCGCAGAGACACTGAGCGTGGTCGGCGCACGTTCCAAATTCAAGCCATTTCGGCCTGTAGCGCAATCTCAGAAAGCGTCAAAAGCTATCTATTCAATAGCAAATCCATAGCAAATTACCCCGGCGAGCGCCCCGGCGTGGCGGGCACCATCTCCACCGTCACGCCGCGCTCGGTCACCACCAGGGGCCCCGGCTGCAGGCCCAGGCCGTCCAACAGCGCCAGCTCTTGCGGCTTGAGCTGGTGCAGCACCACTTCCATCAACGACTGCTGGGCCAGCGCCGGGCCGTAGACGTTGAGCAGGTCGACCACCGCAGGCTGCAAGGTGGGGAACTGCAGCCGCGCCAGCCGCAGCTGGTGGGCGCGCACGGTGCGGTCGCTGGGCTCGTAGCGCAGCCCAAACTCCACCACCAGCTGCCCGCTGTGGGCGCGGCGCAGGGCCTGGCCTGCGGCGTCCACGGCCATGGCGGCGCTCAGGCGGTTGGCGGCTGGCAGCGGGGCCAGCTGGGGCGTATGAACGGTTAAATCGAGCATGCCCTGCACCGGGTAGCGCAGGGGAAAGCGCTCGGCCACGCGCTCTTGCAACCGCTCCAGCGGCACCGTCCAGCGCGGCTGGGTGTCACTCTGCGCAAAGCCTCGCACACTTCCACAGGCCAAGTACAAACAAAGGGCCTTGGCGCACGTCCGCCGATTCGGGTCCGCCAAGAATCTCAATGAGGGGCTGTTTTGCATAGGGTCGGAATCTACAGGCTACTTTGCAAAGTAACCACTCAGTACTCCGTGCACACAAATGTTATTTGTGATAAATTTGAAACACCAGACTGTAGGCACAGCAGTCAAACATCCACGAGCATCCGAACACTTCAAACGCCTTCCGAGAGAGCCAACGCCATGAACTTCCATCAACTTTCCATTTCCCGAAAATTGACTTTGGCCTTCTCGCTGCTGGTGGCGATTCTGATGGGTGCTTCTGTCCTGTCGGTGGTCAGCCTCAGCCAGTCTCAACGCGATTTCGACAGTTTCGTCAGCGATGAGTTCAGCCGAGGAGGCTTGGCACGCGATGTGCGGGCGGCTGCCAGCGCCCGTGCCATCGCAGCGCGCAACTTGATTTTGCTCAATGGCCCCGAAGATGTGAAAGCTGAAACAGCAGCCGTAAAGGCTGCGCATGAAAGGGTGCAGGAGCGTCTGGCCATGCTGCAAAAGGCCGTCACAAACACCAAAGAGGTCTCCAGTGACGAGCGCACGCTGCTGGACAAGTTGACCAAGCTGGAGGCGCAATATGGCCCGGTGGCACTGGACATCGTGGACAAGGCACTGGCCGGCAAAAAAGACGAAGCGACCCTGAAAATGAATGAGCAGTGCCAACCGCTGCTCAAGCAACTGATCAGTACCACCACCGAATACTCCCGATTGATTGCTGCCTCGGGCGCTAAGGGGATCAAGCAATCGGCCGAAAATTTCCGCTCCAAACGGCTGATGCTCATCGCAAGCTCTTTGGCCGCCATCGTTGCCGCCATCGCACTCGCCACACTGATCAACCGCAGCCTGATGCGATCGCTGGGCGCAGACCCGCTGGAGCTGAGCGCTGCAGCCAAGCGGGTGTCCTCAGGCAACCTCGGCCCCGTGCCAGGCAGCGCCAACGCACCGGCCAACAGCGTGCTGGCGTCACTGGGCGAGATGCAAACAGCCCTGGCCAGCATCGTGAGCAGCGTACGCACATCGGCCACCTCCATTGAAGCAGGCTCGCAAGAGATTGCCACGGGCAACACCGACCTGTCGCACCGCACCGAGCAGCAGGCCAGCAACCTGCAACAAAGCGCCTCGTCCATGGAAGAGATGACGGCCACCGTCAAGCAAAACTCCGACACGGCGCAGCAAGCCAGCCAACTGGCTTCGTCGGCGCGGCAGGCTGCGGAACATGGCGGCAGCGTGGTGGGCTAGGTGGTGACCACCATGAATGAGATCACGGCCAGCTCGCGCAAGATCGCCGACATCATCAGCGTGATCGATGGCATCGCCTTCCAGACCAACATCCTGGCGCTGAATGCCGCCGTGGAAGCCGCCCGCGCCGGCGAGCAAGGCCGTGGCTTTGCCGTGGTGGCGGGCGAGGTGCGCACGCTGGCACAGCGCAGCGCACAGGCCGCCAAAGAGATCAAGAGCCTGATCGAGGCCAGTGTGGAGAAGGTGGAGACCGGGTCAGCGCTGGTGAACACCGCAGGCAGTGCAATGACCGAAATCGTGGGCGAGGTCAGCCGCGTGGCCGACCTGATTGGCGAGATCAGCGCCGCCACGCGCGAGCAGACCAGCGGCATCAACCACATCGGCAGCGCCGTGGCGCAGCTGGACCAAAGCACGCAGCAAAACGCAGCCCTGGTTGAAGAGATGGCAGCGGCGGCCAGCACCCTCAATCAGCAGGCCCACGCGCTGGTGACATCGGTGGCGGTCTTCAGCCTGGCAGGCGATGGCATGCAAGCCGCAACCCCGGCGCCACGCGCACCGCTGCACACCCCGCCGCGCCCTCAAGTGCAATCGCCCAAACCCGCACCGGCCTTGCGCCAGCCCCGCGCACCCGCTGCTGCGCCCAAGGCCTTGGCCAAGCCCACCACCCCGGCCACCCCACGCAACGCGGCGGCTACCCCCAACGACGGCGATTGGGAGTCTTTCTAAGCCCTGGCATGGCCGAGCGCGGTGAAGGCGCTCCGTGAACCCAGCCCCCAAACACAACGCCCCGGACCGTCTTGCACGGTGCCGGGGCGTTGTGTTTGAGGGGCTAAGCGGGGCTTCGCTCAGCGCCCCACCACCGACCAGCCGGCCTTCTGGTTGTTCTTGTCGTTCTCGTATTCCCACGCGGTGCCGCAGCGGTCGCACACGTAGCGGGTGATGGTGACGGAGCCGTCCGGGCGGTCTTCCTTGCGGTTGCCGCGCTGCACCAGTTCGGCGTGCCCGGGGGCTTTGCGCCAGTTGCGCTGGATGCCCTGGCAGGGCTCGCACAGCACCATAGGTTGGAGTTCACGTTGGCGGGCCAGGTCTTTGGTCATGGGATGTATCTTGAAGAAATCGGGGCCTAACGCTTATTGGGAAAGCGCAAGAAGCTATCAAATTTGAAGCATTTTTGAAGCAATTCGCACCACAAAAGCACTGGCGCACAAGCGCGCGGCGGGGGCGTGATTGTGCCTGAAGGCTGCCTCAACCCCCAATGCCCCATCCGCACTGCCGCACCCGCAAAGACAACGCCCCGCACTGCGGGCAGCCGTGCGGGGCGTGGTGCAGGCCTGCTGGCCACAAGGCCAGGGGCCAAGGGCCAGAAGGCGATGGGCCGGTGAGGCTTACTTGTCCAGCTCGGCGGCCAGCATGTCCCAGCTGGGGTAGGAGCTTTCGTCCAACGTGATCACGCCCTTGCCTGCTGCAAACTTGAAGGCTGTGGTGCCGGTGCGGGCGTACTCCAGGGTCTTGAGCTTGCACACCGCTGCCTTGGAAGGCGCGTCGTTGCAGTACCGGGGGGCGTTGTCGATGATGGTGCCTGCCGAGTAGCGCACCTGGCGCAGGTGGTCCACGGTCTGGAAGCTGTCTTGCTTGACGCTGACCTTCACATCGCAGCCGCACGACTGTTTGAGGGTGGTGGTGGCGGTTTTCAGCGCGGGCTCGACTTCAGCGGCGTAAAAGTCCCGTTCGGCCTTGCCCGCATGGGCCGCAGTGGCGCAAACCAGGGACAGGGCGGCAATCCAGAGCACATTCTTCTTCACGGTTTTTCCTCTTGTTGGATGGATAACGCTTGAGCGCCGAATCGAAAAGCCGGGGTTGAGAGCCCGCCTTCCGTCCGCCCACCCCTCCCGGGTGGGGCCCCCGCACCGTTGCGGGGGCAGCCAAGCTGCTGCGCATTGTGCGCAGGCTTGCCCGCCCCATCCGTCACCAGTTGCAACCGCACCACCGCGCCGTGTGCATTTCGTCACTGGTTGGCCAAATACCGCGCGGGCGGGGCCTGTGGCAAAGACACTAGGCCACCGCACCCGCCAGCGCCGCCTGTAGCCGCTGGTGGGCCTCGCCGCCGCGCTCGGGCGGCAACTGGTGCTTGGCCTGCAGGTAGTGGTGGGTGAACACGTCCAGGTAAGCCTGCAGCACCTGCGCGGCTTGCGGCTCGCCGCCCAAGTCCAGGCACAGGCCCGCCACCTCGGCGGTGCAGAAGTGGTCGTCCCGGCGCGAGCGGCGCAGCTGGTAGCGCGAGATCTGCTCGGGCTGCAGGCTCAGCACCGGGAAGCGGTCGAGGTACGGGCTTTTGCGGAACATCTTGC
>RRZU011195706.1_pt1 | contig 12095 bp, 11 predicted proteins | sample 2165561 | NCBI WGS metagenome assembly RRZU01 (sample SAMN10456909, study PRJNA506462) | wastewater metagenome | isolation source: wastewater sludge | place: USA: Moscow, Idaho | reverse complement strand
TTACAGTCGTATTCAGTTTACGCCCGATTTGCTCCCTGCTGATGTTGTAGGAACAATGATTTATAGTCAGAAAAAAGAAGAATTCTTGGTAAAAAAAGGTCCTATTTTTGCTAACTTCGTTTTAGCAGATGAAATTAACAGGGCTCCGGCAAAAGTACAGAGTGCTCTTTTGGAAGCGATGCAAGAACGTCAAGTAACACTTGCTGATCACACTTATAAATTGCCGGAACCATTTCTTGTACTAGCTACTCAAAACCCTATTGAGCAAGAAGGTACATATCCTCTTCCTGAAGCTCAAGTTGACCGTTTCATGCTTAAGATAGTTGTTTCTTATCCAAAAAGAGAAGAGGAATGTTTAATCATTCGTCAGAATATTGGAGAAAAAATGCCCGAAATGAAGCCGGTATTGAAGGCTCAAGACATTATTGATGCACGTAATGTTGTTCGAGAAATTTATATGGATGAAAAAATTGAGAAATATATTGTTGATATTGTCTTTGCTACTCGTTTTCCACAAGAATATGGACTCGAACACTTAAAGGATATGATTTCGTTTGGTGCATCTCCTCGTGCGTCTATTAATTTAGCTTTAGCTGCTCGTTCTTATGCATTTATCAAACATAGGGGGTATGTTATTCCTGAAGATATTCGTGCTATCTGTTATGATGTTTTACGTCATCGTATTGGCTTGAGTTATGAAGCAGAAGCAAACAATCTTACTTCGGAAGAGATTATTAGTGAAATATTGAATAACGTAGAAGTACCTTGATTTTTATGGTATTTTGAATTTATTTGTGTACTAATTATTTTATTGAATGGAAACTAGTGAAGTTTTAAAACGAGTTCGACAAGTTGAAATAAAAACCAGAGGTCTCTCTCAAAATATATTTGCGGGACAGTACCACACGGCTTTTAAGGGTAGAGGCATGGCTTTTTCGGAAGTCAGGGAATACCAATTTGGAGATGACATCCGTAGTATTGATTGGAATGTAACCGCCCGTTTTAATCATCCTTATGTTAAGATATTTGAAGAGGAACGAGAACTTACCGTGATGCTTTTAATTGATGTTTCGGGAAGTAGAGAGTTTGGAACAGTTGATAAAACGAAAAAAAATATCATTACAGAAGTGGCTGCTACATTGGCTTTTTCGGCAATACAAAACAACGATAAGATTGGAGTTGTCTTTTTCTCCGATCAAATAGAGAAGTTTATACCACCGCAAAAAGGGAAAAAACATATTTTGTACATAATTAGAGAGTTGATAGATTTCACTCCGAAGAGTAGAAAAACCAATATCTCTATGGTATTACAATATTTTACCAATGCTATAAAAAAGCGTTGTACTGCTTTTCTGATTTCAGACTTTGTAGATGATGATTTTGAAAAGGCTTTGACTATTTCCAATAAAAAGCATGATTTGGTGGCTCTTCAGGTGTACGATAGGAGAGAAACTGAAATGCCTAATGTGGGTTTAATGAAAGTGAAAGATGCTGAAACGGGTAACTTTATGTATGTCGATACGTCTGATGTAAAGCTTCGAAATTTGTATGCCAATGAGTGGCAAGAACACCAAAATATGGTATACAAAACATTCAGTAAGTGTGGTGTCGATGCTGTTTCGATAAATACGGAAGAAGATTATGTGAAGGCTCTTATGAATTTATTCCGAATTAGAAGTTAATTGGAAAATGAATAAAAAAGTTATAATATTTCTCATTTGTTTTTTAGAAACATTATCTGCCGGAGTTTTTGCTAATGATTTTTCGGTTTCTGCTCGTTTGGATTCATCTCAAATTCAAATAGGAGAGCAGACTAAGTTGCATTTTGAGGTTTTGCAGCCTGCAAAAGGTAAAGTCATAATGCCTATTTTTCGTGATACAGTTGTTTCAGGAGTGGAAGTTGTAAAAGCATTGAAGCCCGATACAATAAACTTAGAAAATGGTCGAATTAAAATTAGTCAGGATTATTTAATCACTGCCTTTGATAGTGGTTATTATACTATTCCATCCATCCGTTTTGCTTTAGGTCAACAGATTGCAGCAACCAACCCAATCGCACTTAGGGTAAATACTGTTAAGGTAGATGTGAAAAAAGATGATATTAAGGATATAAAATCGGTAATGGATGCTCCATTTAGTTGGAAAGAACTTTTTAAGTGGATTGGACTAGTTTTAGGAGCTTTGCTCATAGTTGCTTTAATAGTTTATTTATTAATGAAATATGTTTTCAAAAAAGATATTACTATTCTTCCTGCAAAAGAAGAAGTAAAGTTGCCTCCTCATGTTGTCGCTATTGGAAAGTTGGAAAAAATAAAAACCGAAAAGCTATGGCAGACAGGTCATATAAAAGAGTTTTATATTCAACTTACCGACGTTATAAGGGAATATATGCAAAATCGATTTGGTATTTCGGCATTAGAAATGACCTCTGATGAAATATTAAGGGCGATTAATTCTGTACCGGAAGCTAAACTTGTAAGAGATAATTTATATCAGGTATTAAAACTATCTGATTTAGTTAAATTTGCAAAATTCGTTCCCTTACAAAATGAAAACGATTTAAGTCTTGTCAATGCGTATATCTTGGTAGATAAAACAAAACAGGAAGAAGTAGTACCTGAACAACCAGAAAAAGAAAAAGAAGTATGATTTTTGCACATCCATATTATTTATTTTTGCTGTTTTTATTGGTTCCGATTATTGCATGGTATATTTGGAAACAACACACGATAACTCCGGAAATACAATTTCCATTTACACGTGTTTTTTTGAAGGCTTCAAAATCGACTAAAATTTATTTTCGTCATTTTTCCTTTGTCTTGAGATGTTTGGCCATTTCTTTGATAATTATTGCATTAGCACGTCCTCAAAAAACCGATAATTGGAGCAGTCAAACTACTGAAGGAATAGATATTGTTATGACATTGGATATTTCTAGTAGTATGTTAGCAGAGGATTTACGTCCAAATCGTTTAGGTGCTGCGAAAGACGTTGCGGTTGAATTTATTTCCGGAAGACCAAATGATAACATTGGTTTGGTCGTTTTTTCAGGAGAAAGTTTTACGCAATGTCCGATTACGATTAATCACAAAGAATTAATTAATCTATTTTCCGGTATACAGAGTGGAATGATAGAGGATGGAACTGCTATTGGAACAGGCTTAGCTACTGCAGTAAATAGAATAAAAGCGAGTCAGGCTAGATCAAAGGTTATCATTTTATTGACAGATGGCTCAAACAATAGAGGAGATATAGATCCAATTACTGCAGCGGAAATTGCAAAGAGTTTTGGTATCCGTGTTTATGCTATTGGAGTAGGAACATACGGTAAAGCTCCATATCCATTTCAAACACCTTACGGCGTCCGTTATCAAGATGTAGATGTTGATATTGATGAGCCTTCTTTAAAACAAATTGCCTCCATGACAGGTGGCGAATATTTTAGGGCGACAGATACCAAAACATTGCGATCCATTTATCATGAAATTGATAAAATGGAAAAGACGAAGATAAATGTCAAGGAATTTAGTGAGAAAGAAGAACTATACCACATTTTTGCCTTGATGGCTTTGTTTTGCATTGTTGGGGAGATTTTGTTACGTAATACAGTATTCAGGTCAATTCCATAATTTTAAATTATTTAAAATAAAATGTTTAGATTCGCTCATCCAGAATATTTATATCTGCTTACTTTAGTCCCGGTTTTTATCATGTTCTTTATTTATAGTCTTATTATCAAAAATAAAAGATTAAAGAGATTCGGAAATAAAGTTATATTGAAGCAGCTTATGCCCGATGTTTCCCATTGGCGTCCTCGTATCAAGTTTTACATATTGCTCTCTGCCATGGCTTTGACTATTTTTATTGTAGCCGGCCCTCAGTTCGGTACTAAATTAGAAAAGGAAAAACGTCAAGGAATTGAGCTAATGGTTGCTATGGATGTTTCAAATTCAATGATGGCAGAAGATATTGTTCCTAATCGTTTGGCAAAATCGAAGCAGATTTTGAGTAAACTGATAGATGAACTGGAAAATGATAAAGTTGGATTGATTGTTTTTGCAGGTGATTCTTATATACAAATGCCAATTACCACGGACGTTATATCTGCCAAGATGTTTCTTTCCTCTATAAATACAGGGATTGTACCTGTGCAAGGAACTAGTATTGGTTCTGCCATTAAGTTAGCAATGAATTCTTTTAGTCCGGTAGAAGGAGTTAAGCGGGCCATTATTGTTATTACGGATGGAGAAAATCATGAAGAGGATGCTGTTCAGGTAGCACAGGAAGCCAAGGAAGCCGGATTTATCGTTCATGTATTGGGGGTGGGTTCTCCTGAAGGAGCACCAATTCCGGTACAAGGTTCAAATAGTTTTAAAAGGGATGCTGCAGGAAATGTGGTAATTTCGAAATTAAATGAAGCTATGTGTCAGGAGATTTCCAATGCAGGCGGAGGTATATATGTTAGGGCTGATAATACCAATGCTGCTCTTCGGATTTTGACAAAAGAACTGGATAAAATGACAAAATCAAAAATAGATAGCAAGGTCTATAAAAATTATAATGAGCAATTTCAACCTATTGCGTGGTTAGTGTTGTTTTTATTATTATTGGATTTTTGTATGTTAGAAAGGAAAAATCCGTTATTAAGAAAAATAAAATTGTTTTAATTGATGAAAGTTATGAGATATAAACTTATTTTATTTCTTCTACTCTTTTACTCTTATTCGTTTTCGCAAGAGGCGAACCCGTATATAAGGGGAGGAAATAAATTGTATAATAAGGGAAAATATACTGATGCAGAAGTAAAGTATAGGGAAGGACTGTCAAAAGATAAAAAATCTGTGGAGAGTACTTATAATTTGGCGAACACCCTATATAAGCAAAAAAAATATGCTAAAGCCGCTCAAGAATATGAAAAGGCAGCATCACTTGTTAAATCAGATGATTCAAAAAAAGTATCGACCATTTATCACAATTTGGGAAACTCACATTTTAGGACAGAAGAATATGCAAAAAGCATAGATGCCTATAAGAAGGCTTTAAAGAATAATCCTAAGGACAATGATACGCGTTATAACTTAGCGTTGGCCCAAAAAAAGATTATTCAACAACAAAACAACAAAAATAAAAATCAAAAGCAAGACAATAACAAGGACGACAAAGACAACAAAAAACAGGAAAAACAATCCCCAAATAATCAAAATAATCAACAGCCTCCAAAGCAAAAAAAAGATGAATTATCAAAAGAAAATGCACAGCAAATATTAGATGCGTTTCTTCAAGATGAAAAAAATGTTCAGGATAAAGTAAAGAAACAGCAGCATAATTCTGCGAAAAAGAAACTGGAAAAAGATTGGTAAAAGATGAAAAGAATATTGGTTAGTATATATTTTTTATTGGTGGTATGTTTAGGAGTTTTTGCTGAGGACGTACAATTTGTGGCATCTGCTCCTCCCACAGTTGTTGCTGGACAACAATTTAGGGTTGCATACACTGTAAATCAAGAAGGAAAAGATTTTCGAGCTCCTGATATGAGTCAATTTGATGTCTTAATGGGACCTTCCACTTCACGCAGTAGTAGTTATCAGTATATGAACGGAAAGGCATCTTCTTCAATGACAATTAGTTACATATACATTCTTGTCGCAAGAAAAGAAGGTACATATACCCTAAGTCCCGGATCTATTAATGTTAAGGGTGATAAGCATACATCAAATTCGTTGACTATTAAGGTATTTCCCATGGATAGTCAAGGAGGTAACCAGAGTTCATCGTCATCTTCTTCAACGAGGATGTCTCGTCCGTCAGCCGCAGTACCAGATAATAGCTCTTCGATTTCTAATGATCAAATATTTGTTAAACAAACATTCTCTAAAACAAAAGTATACGAACAAGAAGCTATTTTAGTAACATACAAGTTGTATACTCGTTATGATTTACGTGATTTATCCTCTGCCCAATTTCCTGATTTTAAAGGATTTTTTTCTCAAGAAATAGATTTAAATAAGGACAGACAATTTACCGTTGAAAACTATAATGGAACTAATTATAATACAATAATTCTTAAGCAATATTTACTGTATCCTCAACGTTCCGGATACTTAGAAGTTGGGAGGGGAAAATTCGAAGCGATTGTCCGGGTTAAAACAGGTGTTCGTACACAAAGTATTTTTGATAATTTCTTTGATACTTATCAAGAAGTGAAGAAAACTCTCACAACTCCTTCTGCAAGAATAGAAGTAAAAGCTTTACCTCAGGGTAAACCAAAAAGTTTTAATGGTGCTGTGGGTAATTTTACCTTGCAATCGAATATTTCCAATCAAAACATAAAGGTTAATGATGCTCTAACGTTGAAAGTTACCATTTCAGGTAATGGAAATATGAAATTACTGAAAAATCCTGAGGTTAAATTTCCTGTTGATTTTGAAACGTACGATCCGAAGGTTGATAATAAATTTAAGATTGGTACAAGTGGAACAATTGGTAGTAAAGTGATTGAATATTTGGCTATACCTCGTTTTGGCGGTAATTTTGAAATACCTCCGGTAGAATTTTCTTACTTTGATTTATCAACAAATACGTATAAGGTGCTTACTACTCCAGCTTATAAATTTAAAGTAAGTGGTAATGGGGTTGCTGCTAATAGTGTTGCCACAACTTATAATAATCAGGAAAACGTAAAAATGGTTGGGAAAGATATTCGTTTTATCAATAATGATAATTTTGAACTGAACATAAAAGATGATTTTATATTTGGATCAATTACATTTTGGTTAGGTTTTATTTTACCTTCATTGTTGTTTATCGTTGTGGTATTGGCTTTGCACAAACAAGCTAAAGAAAATGCCAATATTGCTTTAACCAGGACTAAACGGGCTAATAGGTTAGCAAAAAAGAGACTTTCTTTGGCTGATAAGTATTTAAAGAAAGGTGATGAAGTTGCCTTTTATGAAGAAACTATGAAAGCTCTTTGGGGATATTTGGGTGATAAGTTGAATATACCTAATGCAGTATTACTAAAAGAAAATGTTCAAACGGAATTATTACAGCATGGAGCGACAGAAGATTTAATCTCAGAATTTTTGGATTTGCTCACAGCTTGTGAATATGCTCGCTTTTCTCCGGCGAATAATGAAGAGTTAACTATGGATAAAATTTTTATGCGAGCAATTAATGTTATTAGCGTATTGGAAAACAATTTAAAATAAATAAAATTTATGAAAAAAGTTGTTCTTGTTTTTATTGTCCTATTGAGTTATTCGTTATCGTCTTTAGCTCAGAAGCAAGATTTAAAACAAGCAAATAGTCTATATCTCTCTGCTCATTATGTGGAGTCTATAGCCGCGTACGAAAAGCTACTTCAAGGTGGCGTAGAGTCTGCTGCGTTGTATTATAATTTAGGCAATGCATATTATAGAACAGGAAAAATAGCTGCTTCCATTCTTAATTATGAAAGAGCCCTTAAACTAGACCCTAATAACAAAGATGCTAAGTATAATTTAGAGTTGGTTAATTCAAAAAAAGTTGATCGGATAAATTCTGTTGATAAGTTGTTTTTTGTTCAATGGATTGATTCTCTGAGAGATATGTCAAATTCAAATTCGTGGGCAATAAAAAGCATTGTTTTTTTCATTTTTTTTATACTTTTGTCAACAGTGTTTTTGTTTGCAAAATATGTTTGGCTTAGAAAAACAGCATTTTTTTCTGCAATTTTTTTAGTTTGTGTTGCTGTTGTATGTTTTGTTTTTTCATACCAGCAAAAAGAAAGAATTGTCAATGTAAAAGAAGCTATTGTTTTTTCTCAAACCGTATCTTTGAAAAGTTCCCCCGATGATAGTGGTACAGACTTATTCTTTTTGCATGAAGGCACAAAAGTAATCATCAAAAGCGAATTGGGAAAGTGGTTTGAGGTTCAAACAGAAGATGGAACTAATGTTGGCTGGCTACAGACTAATACTATTGTAAAAATTTAAAATAAAAGAATGGATTATATACAGATTGGAAATAATGTTCTCGAAAACGTAGTTCAATGGGATAAGAATTTAACGCTACAACTGAATAACGTTCATGCCCCATTTTTGGATGCATTCATGTGGTTATCAACTACAACAATTGTTTGGGTTCCTTTTTTTCTTTCAGTGTTTTATATTATTGTTAAAAACAAAAAAAGAGAGTCTTTTTTAATTGTAATGTCATTGGTTTTGGCAATTGTTTTTTCAGACCAAATTGCATCTTCTTTTTTTAAACCTCTTTTTGAGCGTTTTAGACCGACTCATGATCCTTCAATTAGTTATCTTGTCGAAACTGTTAATGATTACAAAGGAGGAAACTATGGCTTTGTCTCATCGCATGCCGCTAATTCTTTTGCGTTTGCCGTGTTTACCATGTTATTGTTTCGGTCATCAACGTATTCTACGTTGGTCTCTTTGTGGGCTATATTTGTTAGTTATACTCGAATTTATTTGGGAGTACACTTCTTTTTGGATGTGTTTTTTGGTGCAATCTTAGGCGGACTTTTGGGATATGCATTGTATATGTTTTACCTTTTTTTAAAGAAGAAGATGCCTCAGTACGTTTATAATAGACAGAAAAAAAATAGTAAGTATTTTATAGCTTTTCCTCGACACGATGTCATGTCTATTGTATTCTTTTTATTCTTAACATTCTTTTTTATTTTTACGGCTTCCTATAATTTTCGAATGGTTTTTTAAAAAAAACGTTTTTTCTTGAATATATATAGAAAATAACTTACATTTATGGCAAGTTTCTCTAAAATATACTCTAGTTATTAACTTAATATGGTGAAATTATGGAAAAGATGATGACGTTCAATGAGTTGCGTAAGATCAAAGATAACTTACCTCATGGAAGTATTTCTAAAATTGCACAAAAATTAAATGTTTCGGAGGAAACAGTACGGAATTATTTTGGTGGTCATAACTTTAAGCAAGGCAGTTCTTGTGGTCTTCACATTGAACCGGGGCCTGATGGAGGTACTGTAGTGTTGGATGATACAACTATATTGGATATGGCTCTCAAAGAATTGGCTTAACATAGAAAAGCGGAAATGTAAAAGTTTCCGCTTTTTTTGTGCTATAAAACATGAATTCTGTGTGAGTTAAAACTTACTGGAGGTTATCTCCAAACGCATACTTGATTTTGTGTTTTTACCACTTCGTAGCCTAACTCCTTTTGGGCTAAATAACGGTTTAATAGTTGTATTGCTATTTGAGTCAGTAGAAACTTTGACCGGAACAAGTACAAAGTCATTTAATTCACCTATTGTTGTTTCATCTTTTTGTAAAACTGATTGTAGATAATTGGCCATTGATGCAAAGCTGTATTTATTCTCATCACTATCGTAGGTTCCTAGAAAAGAATAAATCCCGATGGATGTTGCTGGATACAAACTTTGTGCAAAGAATTTGTTTAAATCTTTTTCGCGTAGCAATAACAAATAACTAGGAGCTTCATATTCTCCTTTATAATCATCAAAGATAGCTTCTTCCACGATTAATTGAGCGTTGTTTATATTTAGCAGTTGTTCTTTGCTCATTTTGGACAATATTCTGTCGAATGGTATCGTGATTTTAGGGAAAAGACCTGCAGGAGAACTGACGTATTCTACGCTATCATTTAAGCTTATTTCTGTGCGGAGATTATTGGGGTGAGAAATGCAATTTACTCCTGTTACTTCTTTGTTAGAAGGATAAATCACAGTTTTTCGTATTGTTGAATCATTATCATAAGTTACAGTATCAGTATAATGGTAGGCTAATTCTATGTTTGCCGAATCTATCAACAACACTGTACCATTTCCATATTGGTTGGTAGCATATATGCCCTTGAAAAAGTTAACAAAGCTGCTCTGACTAGTATAAATATCTTGTCTGCTGAAGAACTCATCTCGCAGTTCATTTGATAATAATACTTTTACTCGAGGAACATAATCGCTATCATATCTGATTGAATCAGGAATTGTTTGGTCTGCTGCTGTATATACTTTGCTTCCAAGTATAGTTTGTTTATCACAAAACTTCGAAACATCAATATTCGAATAATAATTTTTTTCGAAGTCAAAAAGTTCATTTAATTTATAAATGGTTACTTCTTGTGTAGAAAGAGAATCTCCCATAAAATTCTTGTAATACAACACTACAAAAAGAGAATCTGCTGCAATATCTTTAGCCGTGGAGTCATTGGGAGTAGGAAAGGCGTAATTTTTTACATATTTAAATTGAGACATAAAGTCTCCTTTTACTGTTCCAAATACTGGATCTGTATATGTTCCTAAAATGAATTTGGTACTCCTAGCATACGTGGAATCTACAAATAAAGTAGAAGTATGGACAAGAAAAGAGTCTATGGTAACTGCTACTTTGTCCTTAGACGGTTGAACTAGCATTTCTAAATCATTTGCAGGATCTTCACAAGAGGAAAGAATACAACAAACAACCACAATAAGAGGCAAAATCTTTAATTTCATGTGTTCAGTAAATTAAGATAACATGGTGACACCTCGAAGAATAATAATTTTGAAATCAAAAAGTTCAAAGATTACCATGTTTAGTTTCATTTGGAAAGGTCTCATAAACCCAAAATTTCATCGTAAAATTTATCGTACGAATTTACATAATTTTCTGGAGTTTGGTAGGGAAGGAACATCTTTTTCGATTTTTTAGCATATTCTATCAATTCAGTATTTGTTTTTTCACTTCCTTGTATAATACCATCTGAAAAATCGATTGCTAATTTTGAAAGAGAATTGAAACTTCCATCGTTGGCAATTGAAGTTAAATCATTTTTTTTAATGCCTTCTATAAGAACTTTCTCAGAAAAATCACTATCGAAAGGTACCTTGTAATCATTATCATACAAAGAATAAATTACTTTTGAGTTGGCAAAGAAAGGATCTTCGTTGTATGCTTTTTTGATATAAAGAGGCATTAATGCTGTCATCCAACCATGGCAGTGTATGATGTCAGGAGTCCAGCGTAGTTTTTTAACTGTTTCAATGACCCCCCTGGTAAAAAAAATTGACCTATCATCATTATCCGGATATTCTTCTCCGTTTTCGTCGCATAAAGTAGTTTTTCTCTGGAAATAATCTTCATTATCAATAAAATACACCTGCATGCGAGCTGCTTGAATGGAGGCAACCTTAATGATAAGTTGATGATCTGTATCGTCTATAATAAGGTTCATGCCAGATAATCGAATAACCTCATGTAGTTGGTTCCTACGTTCGTTTATACAACCGAAGCGAGGCATAAAAGTCCTTATTTCTTTGCCTTGTTCTTGTATAGCTTGAGGCAATTTTCTGCATAAATCAGCTATTTCAGATTCTGGGAGGTAGGGACAAATTTCCTGTGTCACGTATAAAACCTTGACTATTTCCATTCAAAAAAATATTAGAGAAAAATAAAAAAACAATTCTATATGCAAAGATATAGAAAAAAAACTGTTAATAAACAAAAAAAACGGAGGAATTATGCTTTTGGATGGTAAAAAAGAATTGTAATGTTTTAAAGGGTTATTAAAAATGAAAAGTAGTTGCTGGATATTTTAATTAAACTTTGTCAATCTTTTTTTTATTTTTCCGAATATTTTTCTTTAAAATGGTATTTTGGGAACTTGGTACTCCTTTTTCTTTTTCTTTTCGATTTTTATTTGTTTTTTTGCAACGCTAAAACACGAAGAGATGAAAATAGTTAAAAAAATAGACGAATTACAGAATGAAATTGCCAAATATGACAATGCTAGAGTAGGTTTTGTTCCTACGATGGGAGCTTTACATCAAGGACATCTTTCGCTAGTAGAAAAATGCGTACAAGAAAATGATATTTGTGTTGTGAGTGTGTTTGTTAACCCAACACAATTTAATGATAAAAATGATTTGGAAAAATATCCTCGTAATTTGGAGAAAGATGCAGAATTGCTTCAAACTGTAAATTGTACCATTATTTTTGCACCTTCTGTTGAAGAAATGTATTCGACTCCCGATGAGCGAAAATTTGGTTTTGGCACTTTGGAAACGGTTATGGAGGGTAAATTTCGTCCTGGACATTTTAATGGAGTAGCTCAAATTGTGAGTA
>RRZU011895948.1_pt1 | contig 12097 bp, 11 predicted proteins | sample 2165561 | NCBI WGS metagenome assembly RRZU01 (sample SAMN10456909, study PRJNA506462) | wastewater metagenome | isolation source: wastewater sludge | place: USA: Moscow, Idaho | reverse complement strand
TCTCAGGCCTCCACCAGTGCGGGTTGCAGCATGTCGTTGGCCACTTCGTTGGTATTCTTCATGTCTTTCCAGCCTTGTGCAATTGGCGCTATCAGGCGCGCCACCTCCTGCAGCATGGCGTCGTCGTTACGCGCGTTGGCCAGGATCAGGCGGCGCAGGCTGTAGTCGTACAGGGCGCCCAGGTTGTCGGCCAGCGCGCCGCCAGCCTGGCGATCCAGCGCCGTCATCAACCCTTCTTCCAGAATGCGCACTGCCTTGGAGATGCTGCCGCACTTGGTTGACACGTCACCGCGCGCCAGCGCGCCGCGCGCCGTGGCGATGGCGCCGAGCACGCCTTCATACAACAGGCTGACCAACTGGTGCTGGTCAATGGTGTGCATGCTGGTCTCGACGTTGATGCGCTGGTAGGCGGCGGCTGCGCGGGGGTTCATGACGGTGAACATGGGGGTGATCCTCTGGGCTGGACTTGCTATTGAATTTATCGGCGGTACGCCGCCAAACTAAAGCCTTTTACGAGGACTTGTTCCAGGTCGTCACCTGCTGAGCAATGTAGGTATTGAGGGCGTTCAGCGATGCCATCTTGGTGTCGAGCGCCGTGTATCGCTGCGTCAGGCTCTTCTCCAGCCTGTCGGCCCGGTCGTTGATGCGCTCGATCTCCTTGGCGTTGAGCTTGAGCGCGCTGTCGTAGGTCTTGGTCTTGGTGGCAAAGAAGCCGTCGCTGGCCAGCAGCTTGTCCGTCACGCCCTTGAGTTTTTCAGCAAAGCCATCGTTGCTGCCACCATCGTCGGGCCCACGAAAGAAAGCCTTGACCGCATCCGGATCCTCCATGGCCTTGTCGAACTTGGTGGCGTTCAGCTCCAGCGAGCCATCGGGGTTCATGTTGCCGGCGCCCAGCCCGCCGGCCGAGATCACGCCCACGGACGACAGATTTTTCAACGCGCCCGAATCGTTGACCGACTGCAGCGCCATGCGCAGCGTGTTCTGCAAGGTCACCGCCGTGGAGTCGCCCTGCAGCAGCCCGGCCGTCTGGGTCTCCTTGTCGTACTTCATCGACTCGTTCAGGGCGCTGTTGACGGCGTTGTAGGCCTTTACAAAGGCCTCGACGTTCTGCTTGACGGACGAGTTGTCCTTCTGCACGGTGATCGTCACCGCCTCGGTCGTTACCTTGGCGGCCGTGAAGGTCACGCCCGCCACCGTGTCGGCAAAGGCATTGGTCTGCGAGCTCACGGCGATGCCGTTGACCGTGGCGTTGGCGTTCCTGGCGTATTCGGTGCTGGTGCCCGCCACCAGGCGCGACAGACCGGCGGCGTCGTCATGCACGCCATCGGTATCGGTGGCGCTCAGCCGGTAGCCGGCCGCCTCGCCCGTGGCGGTGCTGCGCAGCATCAGGCGCTCGCCCGTGCCGTCGTTGAGCACGGTGGCCGTCACGCCGGCCTTGGCGCCGTTGATCTTGCCGGCCACATCGGCCAGGGTGTCGGTGGCGCTGACCTCGATCTCCACGGCTGCGGCGCTGCCCGCGGCAAAGGTCTTGGGGTCGCCTGTCCAGCTGCCGAGCTCAACCTTGAGCGTGCCCGCGCCCACGGGCTCCTTGGCCGGTTGCAGCGGCGCCGAAATAGAGGACTGCGCCGCGGCCAGGTTCTGCACCTGCACGCTGAACGAGGTGGCCGCCGCGCCGCCCACGGCGCTAACCGAGACGGCCTCGGCATTCGACGAGCTGGCCTTGACGCCATTCCAGCCGGTCACGCTGGTCAGCTTCCCCGCCGCATCGCCCAGCGCCGACACCAGCGACTTGAAATTGCCAAACGCCGACACCTTGGACGTGGTGAGCGCCGCCTGCTGCTGCAGACCGCCGGTCTTGGTGATCGGCAGCTTGACTGCATCCACCGAGGCCTTGATCAGGGCATTGACATCGACGTTACCGCCCAGACCGACGCCGAGTGAAGAACAACTTGCCATGGGCTACCTCCGAATGCGCACTGCCATAACAGCCGGAATTGTCATGCCTGCGGCGCCGGGCAGAACCACGAATTAAGCGGCAGAACACCGCCAATCTCCCGCACTGCTCCTGGCGTCGGTGCTATGTTTACCGAGAAGGCACAACGCGGCGGCGAGACAACTCGCCGCCGCGCCTTGGGACCGAGCCGGGCGATGCGCCACGGCCCCGGACGCTGCATCAACGCAGCAGCGACAGCACGCCCTGGGGCAGCTGATTGGCCTGGGCCACCATGGCCGTGCCGGCCTGCTGCAGGATCTGCGTGCGCGACAGGTTGGCAGTCTCGGAGGCGAAGTCGGCATCCTGAATGCGGCTGCGCGAGGCCGACATGTTCTCGCTCGTGGTCTGCAGGTTGTTCACCGCCGTCTCGAAGCGCGACTGCAGGGCACCGAAGCTGGCGCGTTGGCTGTTCACCGAGGCCAAGGCGGAATCGATGATCTTCAGCGCCTTGGTGGAGCCATCCACCGTAGACACGTCAATCCCGCTAACGGCATTCAAAGCCGATGAGCCATTTGCCGCGACAAGAACAGAGGCAGAGGCACCAAAAGAGAAGCCCTTGTCCGAGCTGAACTCAACAGTTCCACGAGAAACCGTCCGCACAGCAGCACCACCAGCTGCTGCATTCGCAGCCGTGAAGGCCAAGGTAGAGCTCGTTGTATCCTGCGCCGCCAAGTTGATCTCCTGAGCAGCCGCTGCCGACTTGTTGGTGATATCGATGTCAGCACCCGACTCGCTCACCAACAGCAGCCCATTTCCAGCAGCATTCATCTTTGCGGTAATCCCCGTCTGCGACGACACATCGTTAAACGCTTTCACCGCCTCAGCCAAACCAGCAGATGTATTCGCAGACACACTGAAAGTAACGTTCGCATCAGTGCTGTTGTCGCCCTTCACTGCCAGCGAAAACGATCCAGGCACACCCGCACCCGTAAACGTCAGCTGGGAAACATTCCGTGCCGAGGCAGTCACCCCGGTAGCGTCGGACACCGCGTTGAACGCCGCCGCTGCTGTTGCTGCATTGTCTGTTGCCCCCAGGGTGACCGTTTTCGTTTGCAATCCATTCACTGCCACCGCCCCTGCCAACGAAGTCGGTGTTGCGGCGGCCACAACGTTGGTGGACGACTTTAATTGAGTGCCATAGGTATTGGTGCGGAAGTTGCCCGTAGTCGCCGTAATGGTCTGATTGGCATTCGCCCCCACCTGAAAGGTGGCCGAGCCGAACGAGCCATCGAGCAGCTTCTGCCCGTTGAATTCAGTGGTCTGCGAGATACGATCCATTTCCGACAGCAACTGGCCCACTTCGGCCTGTATGGCCTTGCGATCGCCGGCGCTGTTGGTGGCGTTGGCCGACTGCACCGACAGTTCACGCACACGCTGCAGGATGTCGCCAGTGCTCTTGAGCGCGCCTTCTGCCGTCTGCGCCAACGAGATGCCGTCGTTGGCGTTGCGCACCGCCTGGTTCAGGCCGCGGATCTGGCTGGTGAAGCGCTCCGAAATCGCCAGGCCGGCGGCGTCGTCCTTGGCGCTGTTGATGCGCAGGCCCGACGACAGGCGCTGGATGGAGGTGTTGAGCGAATTCTGGCTGATGCCCAGGTTGCGCTGGGCGGTGAGCGAGGCGACGTTGGTATTGATGGTGGAAGCCATGGCAAATCTCCTGAAAAGTACCGATTGGATATGGCGTTGCCGCCAACTGGGCCCAGAACCTTCTGGCCACAGCGTTCACAGTGCCACCCAGGCTGCCTGTTGAACGGCGGGTCGTCACTTCTTGTTTCAAACGGCCCGTTGAATGTGTTTTCGGGTTGTGGCCGAAAAACTTTAGGGGCGCCCGGACGAATCGGCGGATTGGGCGGCTTTTGCGCCGTTTATCCAGCCAACGCGGCGGCGGCAGCTGCCCACAATCACCCCATCGTTCCCGCAAAGTCGGCCGCTGGAGCAAGGCCTGAGCCGGCAACCACACTTTTACCCAGCCACGCAGGAGTTCCGCCATGGCATCCACGATCAACACCAACGTCGCCTCGCTCACCGCCCAGCGCAACCTGGGCGTGAGCCAGGGGTCGCTCAATACCTCCATCCAGCGCCTGTCGTCGGGCCTGCGCATCAACAGCGCCAAGGACGACGCGGCGGGCCTGGCGATCTCCGAGCGCTTCACGGCCCAGATCCGCGGCCTGAACCAGGCGGCGCGCAACGCCAACGACGGCATCTCGCTGTCGCAGGTGGCAGAAAGCGCCCTGGCCGGCGCCGGCAACATCCTGCAGCGCGTCCGCGAACTGTCGGTGCAGTCGGCCAACGCCACCAACTCGGCCAGCGACCGCAAGGCCATCCAGGCCGAGGTCGGGCAGCTGCTGTCGGAGCTGGATCGCATGGCCGTGACCACCGAGTTCAACGGCCAAAAGCTGCTGGATGGCTCGTTCGGCTCAGCCACCTTCCAGGTGGGGGCGAATGCCAACCAGACCATCACTGCCACCACCGGCAACTTTCGCACTGCTACCTATGGCACGCAGCTCAAGCAGTCGGCGCCTATCGTCGTCACAGCAGCAGCGGCACCCACCGCCCTGACCGGTACCTTCGACGTGGCGGGGCTGCAGACCAAGACCGTGACCCTGACGGCCACGGACACCATGGCGACGGCCGCGGCCAAGATCAATGCATTGACGGAGGCCACGGGGGTGAGCGCCACGGCGCGCAACCAGGTCGAGCTGAGCAACTTTGCCGCCGGCGGCTCCTACTCCCTGGCCGTCAAGGGCGACAACAGCACGGCCGCCAACGTGACCTTCAGCGTCAGCGCTGCGGGCGCCACTGCGGCGGGCCTGGCGGAGAGCATCAAGGCCTTCAACGACGCGTCGTCGCAGACCGGCATCACGGCCAAGCTCAATGCCAATGGCAATGGCGTGGTGCTGATCAACGAGTCGGGCGCCGACATCCAGGTTCAGAACAATTCCGCTGCGGGCAACACTATCTCCCTGGGCGCCTACGATGCCGCAGCCTCCGCCACTTCGGGCACCTCGACCTTTGTGCCCGGCGTGGCGGCGGCACCAGCAGGTGGTTTTGCTACTGCGCGCGGCTATCTGGAGATGAATTCGGACAAGGGCTTCTCCATCGGCAACCTTGGAGGCACACCGCCGGTGACCGCCACAGCTTCGACGCTCAACTCAGTGAACACCATCGACGTCTCCACCGTGGACGGCTCCACCAAGGCCCTGAAGATCATCGACTCCGCCCTGGCCGCCGTGAACGGCCAGCGTGCCAGCTTTGGCGCACTGCAGGCACGCTTTGAGACGGCCATCGCCAACCTGAACACGTCGTCGGAGAACATGTCCGCCTCGCGCAGCCGCATCCAGGATGCGGACTTTGCCCAGGAAACCGCCAACCTGTCACGCACCCAGATCCTGCAGCAGGCCGGCACGGCCATGGTGGCCCAGGCGAACCAGATTCCGCAGGGCGTGCTGTCCCTGCTCAAGGGTTGAGCGGCCTGGCGGCCGTATCGGCAGCAGGCACCCTTTGAGGCATCGGCCATGCGCTTCCCCATGCCTTGACCAGATTCACAATCAGATACAGTACATCCCTCATACAGGGTATGCCTGCCACCCTTGACCCAAGGCTGCCATAGCAACCCGGATCCACCATGTTCGTCATCCTCGGCTACCTCATCACCTTCGGCTGCATCTTCGGTGTTTTCATCGCCCATGGCGGGAACATCAAAGTGGTGCTGGAGGCGCTGCCCTTTGAAATGATCACCATCGGCGGCGCGGCGGCGGGGGCGTTCATCATCAACAACCAGCCCAAGGTGCTCAAGGCCACCATGGGCGCGCTGCCGCAGCTGTTCAAGGGTGGCAAGTACACCAAGGCGCGCTACATGGAGCTGCTGGCCATGCTCTATGAAATCCTGCAGAAGGCGCGCAAAGAGGGGTTGATGGCCATCGAGGCGGACGTGGAGTCGCCCAAGGATTCGGAGATCTTCAAGAAATTTCCCACCGTGGGCTCGGATCACCATGTGATTGAGTTCACCACCGACTACCTGCGCATGATGGTCTCGGGCAACCTGAACGCACACGAGATCGAGTCGCTGATGGACAGCGAGATCGACACCCACCACCAGGAGGCGCACGCCCCCGTGGCCGCGCTGACCCGCCTGGCCGGCGCGCTGCCGGCCTTCGGTATCGTGGCCGCCGTGCTGGGTGTGGTGAACACCATGGGCTCGGTGGGCCAGCCGCCGGCCGTGCTGGGGGGCATGATCGGCTCGGCCCTGGTGGGCACCTTTCTGGGCATCTTGCTGGCCTATGGCGTGGTGGAGCCGCTGGCCGGCCTGCTGGAGCAAAAGAGCGAGGACGCGGCAAAGGAGTTCGCCTGCATCAAGTCCACGCTGCTGGCCAGCATGCAGGGCTACAACCCGGCCACGGCGATAGAGTTTGGCCGCAAGGTGCTGTTCTCGGGCGACCGGCCCAGCTTCTCGGAGCTGGAGAACCACGTCAAGGGCAAGAAGTAAGCGGGGTCTGGCGCCATGGCCGAGAAGAAGCTCCAGCCCATCATCATCAAGCGCATCAAGAAGGGCGGCCATGCCGCCCATGGCGGCGCCTGGAAGATTGCGTACGCCGACTTCGTGACGGCCATGATGGCCTTCTTTTTGCTGATGTGGCTGCTGGGCTCCACGGCCAAGGGGGAGCTGCAGGGCATTGCCTCGTACTTCGCCTCGCCGCTCAAGGTGGCAATGCAGGGTGGCGATGGCTCGGGCAACAGCTCCAGCATCATTCCTGGCGGCGGCAACGATTTGTCCAAGGTGCATGGCCAGGTGCGCCGCTCGGAGTCGGACACCAACACCAACCCGCGCAGCATAGACACGGTGCGCGCCGAGCGCGCGCGCGTGGATGCGCAGCGCATCAAGGCGCTGCAGTCCAAGATCGACGCCATGATTACGGGCAACCCCAAGCTCAACGAATACCGCTCGCAGATACGCATCGACGTGACGCCCGACGGGCTGCAGATCCAGATCGTGGACGACCAGAGCCGGCCCATGTTCGACAGCGGCAGCGCGCTGGTCAAACCTTATATGCGCGACATACTGCGCGAGATCGGTACGGCCTTAGGGAGCGTGGAGAACCGCATCAGCCTGGCCGGCCATACCGACGCCGCGCCCTATGGCAATGGCGACCGGGGCTACAGCAACTGGGAGCTGTCGGCCGACCGGGCGAATGCCTCGCGCCGCGAGCTGGTGGCCGCCGGCATGCCCGACACCAAGCTGGGCCGCGTGGTCGGCCTGGCGGCCAGCGACCTGCTGGAGCCGGACAACCCGCGCGCGGCGATGAACCGGCGCATCACCATCACCGTACTCACGCACGAGGCCGAGGAGCGGCTGCTGGGCAAGAAAACCACGGTATTGGCGGCGCCTGAAAGCCGTGCCGAAAAGCCTGACAATGTGGGCGAACCCCCCAAAAACCAGTAACTACTTGTTTGTAACTGATTTTTTTAACGACAATCACCTCTCCACTTGCACCGAAAGGGTCCTTTGTGTCCTCTGCCCTTCGCTTTCTGATCGTTGATGACTTTTCCACCATGCGCCGCATCGTGCGCAACCTGCTCAAGGAGAGCGGCTATACCGAAGCCGACGAGGCCGAGGACGGCGTGGCCGCGCTGAACAAGCTGCGCAACAGCCATTTCGACTTCGTGGTCTCGGACATCAACATGCCGAACATGAACGGCTTTCAGCTGCTGGCCGAGATCAAGAAGGACGACAAGCTCAAGCACCTGCCGGTGCTGATGGTCACGGCCGAGGCGCGCAAGGAGGACATCGTCGCCGCTGCCCAGGGTGGCGCGGCCGGCTACATTGTGAAACCTTTCACCAAGGCCACGCTGGAAGAAAAAGTGGGCCTGATCCTCAAGAAAATGGGGTTGTGACCATGGAGGTGGCGGATCAAGGCCTGGCAACAGGCGCAGGCGCAAGCACTGGCACGGACGATGTGCATCAGAAGATCGGCTCGCTCACGCGCCAGCTGCACACCGCACTCAACGAGCTGGGCTTTGCCGACCCGCTGCGCGGCAGCATGGGCGAGCTGCCCGATGCGCAAAGCCGCCTGTCCTACATCGCCCGCCTGACCGGCGAGGCGGCCGAGAAGGTGCTGGGCCGCGTAGAACAGGCCAAGGCCCAGCACGACTACATCGCCAGCGAAACACGGCGCATGGTGACATCGCTGGTGGCCGACCCGGTGGCCGCCGTGGCCCGGGGCGAGATCTACAACTTTCTGACCGACGTGGAGCGCGTGACCCAGGAGGCCGACGGCCACCTGACCGAAATCATGATGGCCCAGGACTTTCATGACCTGACCGGCCAGGTGATTGCGCGCGTGGTCAACCTGGCCAGCACCATCGAGCAGCAGCTGGTGCAGCTGCTGCTGCAGACAGCACCCGCGGGCAGCGCCCCGGCGCCGACTACCCCCGTACGCAGCGAAGCCCTGCAGGGGCCGGTGGTGGACGCCGAGTCCAGAACCGACGTGGTGACGGATCAGTCGCAGGTGGACGACTTGCTGGCCAGCCTGGGGTTTTGATCGCTGGCTTGGCTGGTTCGCCAGGAGTCGCAGGCGGCCATATTTTGGCCATCTGCCGGTGTAGGCGCAGTGTGGAGGCGCTTGCGGCTAGTTTCTCCCTCTACCATCGCGGGCTATCGTATGCACACATCTTTCGATAGCGCGCAACGCATATTTGGCGCCGGTTTTAACTCCCTCGCCCCCTTGGGTGAGAGGGAGAAACCGCCCCAAGGCCACGCACATGTTGTGTGGCACGCTATACAAAAGGTGTGTGGATACCCATGTCCAGACGGGGAATGCGTCCGAGTCAGCTCGCGACTCAAGTTGGCCTATATGCCGGGGCTGGAATAGACTGTGCCCCATGAACGCCGCTTATTCCCCTCTGGTTTCGGAATTCGAGAGCGCCGAGCAGGAGGCCAGCTACACGGCCTGGCTGCAGGCCAAGGTCGCCGCCAGCCTGGCCGACCCGCGGCCCGCGATCCCGCATGATGAAGTAGAGCGCCGCATGGCTGAGCGCCTGCAACGCCTGCGCGAGCGCGCCAAGCGCGAAGCGTCCTGATGCTGCCCATTTTCTGGCTGGAGACGGCAGACGCCGATCTGGCAGCCATCACCGACTACATCGGGGCACGCAACATCAACGCCGCAGAAAGCATGTGGCACAGGCTGCGCTCCTGCGTATTACCGCTATCGGAACACCCCTACCTGTTCCCCTCCAGCGATCGCGCCCCGGGACTGCGCGAAATCGTCGCCCACCCCAACTACATCGTCATGTACCGCGTCGCGGCCGGGCGCATAGAAATCGTCAACGTCGTGCATGCGCGACAGCAATTCCCGCGCAGCCCTCACGAATAGCGCCGCCCCGGCCCCTTTATTCGGGCTTTAGCTTCTGCCCCTGCTCCCGACAATGGCGTGACCCAGCAGTCACGCCACCATGAGCTCCAGCCAAGACAAACAACTCCCCGCAACCGAGCGCAAGCTGCAGAAGGCGCGCAGCGACGGCCAGGCCGCGCGCTCGCGGGATTTGTCGCACCTGGCCATCCTGGGCGTGGGCGCGCTGGGGCTGCTGGCGCTGGCGCCCTGGTTCGTGGAATACCTGCAGCGCGCGCTGCGCCAGCAGCTGGTGTTTGACGCCGCCACGGTGCAGGCCACCGGCACCATGCTGCAGCGGCTGCAGACCATTGCCGGCGTGGGCGTGCTGGCCAGCCTGGCGTTTGCGCTGCTGACCAGCGGCGCCGTGCTGCTGGCCGCCGTGGGCGCGGGCGGGTGGATCTACAGCCTCAAGCCGATCACGCCGCAGTTCAACCGGTTGAATCCTCTGTCGGGCTTTGCCAACCTGTTTTCCAAGCAGCAGCTGACCAACGTCTCGAAGATGGTGCTGATGACGACCATCCTGAGCTTTGTCGCCTGGCGCTACATGAGCGACAGCGTGGAGAAGATGGCGCAGCTGGTGCTGCAGCCCTCGCCGCTGTCGCTGGGCCATGCGGGACAGTGGGTCGTCTCGGGCGTGGCCTTGCTGCTGCTGGTGGTGTTTGTGTTTGCCGTGGTCGATGTGCCGCTGCAGGCCTTCTTCTTCAAGCAACGCCTGAAGATGAGCCATGAGGAGGTCAAGCAGGAGCACAAGGAGTCCGACGGCAACCCGCAGCTCAAGGGCAAGCAGCGCCAGCGGGCGCGCGAGATTGCCGACCGCGCCAGCATCACGGCGGTGCCCAAGGCCGACTTCGTGGTCATGAACCCCACGCACTACGCCGTGGCGCTGAAGTACGACGAGGCCAGCATGGGCGCACCCCAGGTGATCGCCAAGGGCACTGACTTGCTGGCCTTCAGAATTCGTGAGCTGGCCCAGCAGCACAGCGTGCCGGTGCTGCAGTCGCCCATGCTGGCGCGTGCCCTCTATGCCCACGCCGAGCTGGAGCAGCCCATCCCCGCCCAGCTGTACACGGCCGTGGCCCAGGTGCTGGCCTATGTCTACCGCCTGAAGGCGGCGTTGCGCGGCGAAGGCCGCATGCCGGACGCGCAGCCCGACCCCTATGTGCCGCCCGAGCTCGACCCGCACCACCAGCCCCGGCACGCCGGCGCGGCCCTGAACGCGGTGGATAAGACATGACCACGCCCTCCCCGCTCCACTCCATGCGGCAATGGGCCGGCACCCATGGCTCGGCCCTGCAGGGCCTGGCGGCGCCCATCCTGGTGGTAGCCATATTGGCACTGATGGTGCTGCCCATTCCGGCCTGGCTGTTGGACACCTTTTTCACGCTGAACATCGCCGTGGCGCTGATGGTGATGATGGTCGCGGCCTACATGCTGCGGCCGCTGGACTTTGCCGCCTTCCCGTCGGTGCTGCTGCTCACCACGCTGATGCGCCTGTCGCTGAACGTCGCCTCCACGCGCGTGGTGCTGCTGGAGGGCCATACCGGCCCGGGCGCGGCCGGCGCGGTGATCGAGGCGTTTGGGCATTTCCTGATCGGCGGCAACTTTGCCGTCGGCCTGATCGTGTTTGCCATCCTGGTGGTCATCAACTTCGTCGTCGTCACCAAGGGCGCGGAGCGCATCGCCGAGGTGTCGGCGCGCTTCACGCTGGACGCCATGCCCGGCAAGCAGATGGCGGTGGACGCCGATCTGAACGCCGGCCTGATCGACGAGAAGGAGGCCAAGCGCCGGCGCGCCGAGGTGCAGGAGGAGGCCAACTTCTTCGGCTCCATGGACGGCGCGAGCAAGTTCGTGCGCGGCGACGCGGTGGCCGGCATCCTGATCCTGATCATCAACATCGTCGGCGGCTTTGCCATCGGCATGCTCTCGCACGGCCTGTCGGCCGGCGACGCGGCCAACAGCTACATCCTGCTGGCCGTGGGCGATGCGCTGGTGGCGCAGATTCCGGGCCTGCTCATCTCGGTGGCCGCGGCCATGGTGGTCTCGCGCGTGGGCAAGGAAAAGGACATGGGCCAGCAGATCGTGCAGCAGCTGTTCATGTCGCCGCGCGTGCTGGGCGTGACGGCCGGCGTGCTGATCCTGCTGGGCGTGATACCGGGCATGCCGCATGCTGTGTTCCTGGTGATCGGCAGCGGCCTGGCCTGGGGTGCCTGGCTGCTGCTGCAGCGCCAGAAGCAGGCCGCCGTCGAGCCCGAGGCACCACCCGTCCCGATGGGCGACGGCGAGGCCAGCTGGGACGACCTGCAACCCGTGGATCTGCTGGGCCTGGAGCTGGGCTACCGCCTGATCGCGCTGGTGGACAAGAACCGCCAGGGCGACCTGCTCACGCGCATCAAGGGCGTGCGGCGCAAGTTTGCCCAAGAGGTGGGTTTTCTGCCGCCGCCGGTGCATGTGCGCGACAACCTCGAACTGAAACCCAGCGGCTACCGCGTGCTGCTGCGCGGCGTGGTGGTGGGCGAGGGCGAGGCCTTCCCCGGCATGTTCCTGGCCATCAACCCCGGCGGCATCACCACGCCGCTGATCGGCACACCCACCACAGACCCCGCTTTCGGGTTGCCGGCACACTGGATCGACGAACGCCAGAAGGAAGCGGCACAAATGGCCGGTTTTACCGTGGTTGATTCGGAAACCGTGATGGCGACACATTTGTCACACTTGATGC
>RRZU013576955.1_pt1 | contig 12099 bp, 18 predicted proteins | sample 2165561 | NCBI WGS metagenome assembly RRZU01 (sample SAMN10456909, study PRJNA506462) | wastewater metagenome | isolation source: wastewater sludge | place: USA: Moscow, Idaho | reverse complement strand
GATAAAGACATAATTTCTCCTATTTAAAATTTTGTGGCATAGTACCAAGATAAAGAAAAAAAAGTCTTGATTGATATCAATCAAGAAAGTTATCGTGATAAAAAAATAAATTTAAAATATAATGAAGTGTTTATTGAAAGCTAAGAAAATAAAAAAGAGAGAAAATTTTTATTGAAAGAATAAAAAAATGGTGCGGATAAAGAGATTTGAACTCCCATGCCTCTCGGCACCAGATCCTAAGTCTAAAACATTATGTTTTTCATATCTTGTCATATTTTAGTATACCCCTACTTTTAGGGATTTTGATAAAGTATGACAAGATTATTTTTATCAAGTTTTTTCTATAATGACCGCTACCAATACCGCAACCTAACTTTGAGAGGTCAAATGGCATTATTAAAAAAACTCGTAAAAATAAGTACCTACACGGGGCTCTATTTTCAAGATGAAAACGATATTTTTACAAATCAAATAGAGATTAGTATAGCAGATATTCAAAAAAAAATAAAACAACCTTACACACTATTCTCAAGATTTTATGAGGGTAAGAAATCGGTTTATATCCCTTACCCTGTAACTAACAACACTAAAACTTTAAAGCGAATTTGTGATGAACTTTCTGCTCAAAGGAAAATACAACAAATAGAAAAAACTTTTAAAGCTAAAGATATTTCCAGAACACTAAATCAAGTTTTCGACGAATGGATAGAGTATCGCAAAAGTGCTATCTCAAAAAAACACTATCAAGTTACAAAATACTGTTATGATGCAGAAATAAGAATGGTTATCGGCGATTTAAAAGTCAATAGCATAACTACTAAAAAGATTCAGCACATTATTAATGCCATTTTGGATGATGGAAAAGCACCTAGAACGGCTAAAACCATAAAAGACATACTCTCACCCCTCTTTGAGTTTGGAATTAAAAATAACTACTGTGAATGCAACCCAGCGAAAGATGCAGAAATACCAAAATTTGACAACCAGAGATATTTTACGATTGAAAATGAAAATGCAAAAAAACTATATGACATCATTGTAAATTATCCTATACCTGTTATTAGGGGGATATTTGTATTTTTATTGCATGGCCGTAGAAAAAATGAGGTTTTAAAATTACGGTGGGAAAATATTAATTTTGCTCAAAAAATTTATTTTCTACAGGACTCTCAAAATAAATCAAGAAAAAATCTTGTTTTTCCTCTTTCAGATCTACAAATAAGAGTCTTAGAAGAACTAGAAGTTCAAAAAAGTGGATATATTTTTTTAAAAGAGGATGGTGAACCATATCAAGATACAAGGTATCATTGGGATAGGATAAAAAGTGAGCTTGGTATTGAGATAAGACTGCACGATTTGAGACATCTTATTGGATTTATTGCCGTTAACGAAGGTGTTTCATTGGCTGCAATTAGTAGAACTCTAGGACATTCAAATATGCAGATTACAGAACGATATGCGAATGTAAAAATTACGGCGGTTGAAGAAACATTAGGAACAGTTTTCAACGCAGTCAAACAAGGAAATAATCCAATTGATGATAAGCTGGAAAAATTAAAAAGCTTGTTTCCTGATAAGACGGATGAAGAGTTATTATTCATTTTAAATATATTAAAATGAATAACTTCACATAAAGCAGCAAGTAGCTATAGGCAGGATTCAATAGCTTTAAGTCAAATGGCAATTTGTTGAATGGAAAAATAGCCATTTAAATTTTAAACGATGAAAGTAGCCTGTGTTTAACAGATATACTTTATAAAAAGATCATGATATTGCAAGCTTCACGTGCTTGCAATATCATGAGTTTAGTTGAAATCTTCCTCTTTATAGTCTCTTATATCAAGTACCATTTTTATCGGTTCACCCTCTGCTGGTTGACCCTCTGTTAATTTTTCAAATCCAAGAGTTTCATAAAAATTTACTGCTGTTGGGGCAGCATCAAGATATACATACGCACATTTAGTTATTTCATGTACTTTTATTGCGTCAATGATGGCATTGAGCATCAATTTTTTTCCAAGGCCTTTACCCTGATATTTAAGATCCACCGCGATCATCCAGATTTTTAAACATGAAATTTCTCGCGGCAATTTCTCTTTTTCTAACAATGTTTCCTTGGTCTGTAAGGAGCTAAGAGATGTAACCATAAAAGCGACAACATCGCCGGTTGTTGTGTCTATAAAAACTTCACTTTTTCGTGAACCATTTTTGACATTCTTTAAAAAGTTGTCTTGCAGATATTTATTGAGTGTCTTGATTCCACAATCAAATTTTTTGAGATTTTTGAGATCTTTTGATTCTGTATTTTTATCACAATTGAGGTAGGTTTCCCCCATTAGCTTTCCTTTCGGCCATCAAAGCCTTTAAAGCCGGCGTAGGTTCTTTTGGCGGTTGATTCATTATTTTGTAAAGCTTTTCGGTTTCAGCTTCACTCAAATAAATCTTATTTGAACGATCAATTACATCATATGCTTTTTCAACTGAACAAGAGATGATAAATGACGTCAAATCAATGCCTTGCATCGACGCGGCTAATTGTAATAGTTCTTTAATCTTTGAACTAACCTTTGTCTCGATCCTTGCATCTTTTTTTTCAAAAGATGCAGCATTTTGTAAACTTAAACTTAACATAGTAATCCCCACACTTTTTATTTAAAATGAATGAGCTTAACTCAAAAACTTTAATAAAACAGTAGTCGTATATTGTCCGTATAATGTACGGATAATAGAAGTATATCATATTTATTGGTTTAGTGCAATAGTATATGAAGATTCCATACCATATAAAATGACCAACAAAATTAGTGTGAAGCAAATGGCAATTTTAGATATAAAAATTTATCTAAATACCTATATCAAAGGATTAATTATCAATATTCGCCAATTTTAATATTGCATTCGATTACACTCCAATAAAGAGTATAATATTGCTTGAATCAATAATTATATATAAAGGTTTGGGATGCAATCATTTAAAGAATTTTCTGCGTACTTGGAGAAAACTAAAGAACTCATTAATCTGTTTGAACATAAAACATACAAGAATATTCCTAACACAAAAAACTCGTACAGGGAAGATCCTTGCAACACCAATACCATGACAATCAAGCACGCGCATGTATATGCAAAGCCAAAAGGGGAAGGTACCGAAATTTATTCAGTGAATATTGATGGGTCAGGACATGATGGGTCAAGTGGAATAAAAATTCCAAATTCACATGCTGACTTTTTCAGAAAGCAGGGGTATAACATTCCTGATAGCAACATTCTTGAAAGCATGATTTTATCTGAGTCTTTTTCTGAAGAATACGAGCTTTTAATTTTTGAAGATGGCAATGCATAACAATTATATGACTGAAGTCATCAAAAATGAATTAAAAAGCGAGTTTGAAAATCAGCTTTTTGATGCATGTTTGCAAAATTTTGCAGATACTGAAAATCCACTACGACTTAATAATTTTGCATATGCCATGCGTGAATTAACAAGGCATATTCTTAAGCGGCTTGCACCAGATGAGTGTGTTTTACAATGTTCTTGGTATAGAAATGAGACACAAGATGAAAATGGGATTACAAGAAAACAAAGATCATATTACGCTGTACAGGGTGGATTAACAGACTCTTATATAAACGATACTCTTGAACTTGATGTGAAAGCAATTCACGACAACCTCAATAGCGCTATAAGGCTCTTAAGTAAATACACACATATTGAACAAAAGAATTTTAATTTAATGAATGAAGAAGCAGACACACTCGTTGCTGATACTCTTGAAGCAGTTTTCAATTTTTTGGTCCTTATTGATAACTGTCGAGAAATGATTATTTCAAACCTATGGGAACAAGTACAATCCTCAACAATGGAAGAAATTTTACGAGAAACTATTCTAGAAATTGATGAATTATGTTCACATTATTTTATTGATGAAGTTTACACTGATGACATTAGGATTCATGAAATAAACAATAAAAATGTCATTTTCCATGCAAGCGGTACCATTGGTAGTGAAATGCAATGGGGGTCAAATTCTGATTTACGTCATGACATTGGTCACGTAGCTAGAGAAACATTTCCATTTACTTGTTCATTGTTGAGTCCAATTGAAGACCTCAATATAGTCGAAGTCATGGAAAATTCATTGGTTGTTGATACTGAAGAGTATTTATATGGTCGGTATGAACGAGATGAATAGGGATTAAGCGCGGAGTTAAATTTGTCAGTTTTGCATAAAAAATAAAAAAATCTACTCCAAATTACATTTAATCGTGGCATTGTGTGTTGCTGCAAATACTTGCTGGAATAAAAAGTCGATATTTACTTTTCTTCTAAGTTTTTGTTGTTGGTAAATTTGATTTTATTTTTATTCAAAATATATTTGAATTGTTCGTGTTCAAGAGTATTAATAAATATAAATATTATCTCTGATAGTTTATTATAATTATTACACTCTTTTAACTTTTGAATAGTATTTAAAAAATTTTCTACTAAATGAGGGAAATAACATCTTATTATTCCTAATAATTCCATAAATTCTTTACTTTTTTCAAACTCATTAAAGAATGATTCTCCAAACCCATAGGAACCAGCTGAGGGGGTTTCACTTGAGTCTGCACATTGAAATCCAGAAGTTAAAACTATATGTAAATTCTGTGTTAATTTATTGAGTTCATTAAAAGCTAGTGTATGGCATCTTGTTAATAAGTCTAAAAAAAATTTATCATCACTTATTTTTTTATTTTCATATATTGATTTCATTACAGACAGGGATGCAGTAAATGCTGAGATAATAATTCCTACTACACTTAATAAATTAGAATTTTTTATTTCAGTTCCTAAAAAAATAGAACATAAAATAAAACCTACAAAAATTATTCCAGCTAATAAAAAAGTAAATAATAATGTTGTTACAATTTCTATTTTTTTGTATAGAAAATATTTGTAATAAAGTTGTTTAAGTGACATAATGTTTATCCTTATTTGAAAAATATTTAAAAAAGTTATCACAATAGTTCTTAATCTACTATGAGCTATAACTAAAATAATGATAGATATTTTAGCCATCTTATTAAGCGAAGTGTAAAAATGGGCAAGTGTTTTTTAAACTAATCCCTTGATAAAGTGTGTGAAGCAATCAAATAATTAAAGAATTTATTCCGAATAAAACTGATGAAGAGTTGATTGGTGCGATTAATTTATTGCAATAATTTTAGAGTGAACTATAGCTATATATTTAGGTTAGGAATAAGAGTTGCTTTTTAAAAGCAATGAAGGAATTGGTATGACTGAAGCAGATAAAATAAAGATAGCTCTATATAAAGATTTATTAGAAAAATTAAATGAAAAACAATTTGTTATTCCTGAAGTTTTCATTGGTAAAGTAATAGCAGATATTCTCGTGGTCAATGGTGATATTCATATTTATGAGATCAAATCTAAAAGTGACTCTTTAAGTAGGCTAGAAAATCAAATAATACGTTATAAAGAGTGTGCTAATAAAGTAACTGTTGTTGTTGATGAAAAGTTTGTACGTAAACTGGAAGGTTTACCTTTTATGGAAAATGTAGGAATAATGTATGTGGATAAAAAATATAAATTACATGAGCTTAAGGTTGCAAATTATTCCACAATTTATAAAAGTGGCTATTTTGCATATTGGGCACCTATTGAATTACGTGAAACATTACGAGGTTTTCCGGGATGGTATAAGCTCAGCACATATGAAGCTAATCTGAAATTAGAAGAGATATTAACAGAAGATGAAATACGAAGACTTACACTCTTCAGGCTTAGAGAAAAGTACATTTATGAATTCATTAAGAGAAAAGAGCTTATCAAGTCTAAGAATTACGAAGAAGCTTTAAAAAAAAGATTTGATGATAGTCTAAACTCTCTTACGATTACTCCCCTTAAATATATCCCCTATCATGTATTTAGAGATTTCTAAAGGTAGGTTTTACATATCGCAGAGATATTGTGCCGTAAGCACCATGTTTTTATTATTCCAGCGGAAGTATTATCTGGATACTGGTCTTTAAGTGCTTCATCAACATCAATGGTAGTTTCATCAAGATATTGTATTCCCATTTCATGATCAACAAATCCATCATGTATGTCTTTGAGTAACCTTGTCATTGAAAATTTTGATCCAATTAAAGTTCTACCACCAGTTCCTATTAATTTATCCCTAGAATCCCATCCTCGTCGAATTAGTATAGTTTCAGTTGGCTCAAGTGATAGTAAAACAACTCTAGCTGTTGGAGTTCCCCCTTTAGGATGTTTAATAAGAGTGCGCCTATCATAGCCACAATAGTCGCCATATTTTACATCAGTATAACCTAAGGCATATAATGATTTTAAAATCATTAAGGAAGTATTGTCTCTGATAACATTGGTATTAATATCACCTGAGTGTATAGAAATCGATAGTTCTTGTGCTGTAAAAGGTGTACCAAGATAGATGATTTTTTGAAAAGACTCAGTTTGAACCTGTTTAATTTTAGGTTCAATAAAACTTAAATCTTTGTTTGTATTCATATCTAAGATAATATGGAAATCGGCCATTGCTCTAATGCTAGAAAGTTGGTTTTGAAAGTTTGAAAACTCCACTACTCTTATAGCTAAAGTTTGATATTCATCTTTTAGTGCATCATTAAATAGTTGTAGTGCAGTAAGATCGCTAGCATCGCCCCATGTAAAACAAGGGATAACTTTAGTTTTATCATTTATTCTTGTAAAAAGTTTTATAACTTCTAAAAATTCCATAGCTAAATATTCATAGTCAGGGATTTTTGCAGAAGCTTCCCCTTGAATAGATTTCTGCTCTTTTCGTAATTTCTTTATTTCGTCTCGTTCTTTGTTATTGATAATTTTCTCAATACCATTAAGATCGAGATAGTGTAGATAGTTGATAAGTTCATCTGCTGCATATTCATCAAACCTATCTAATTGAGTAATGTCGATTAGAGGAATAATTTTATCGCTATCTGCTAAGTCAAAAAGAATAGAACTTGTTGTTTTTGTATAAGAGAGCGTTGGCATATAAAAATCTAAAGATAAAGGTGTTTCTTTTTGTTCAACGTTGACCAAGTTAAATTCAATTCTATCCATATCATAGTAATAGTCTTCGGTTTCAATGTTAATCTCTACACCATTTTGGGTTATGATAGCTACAAGATAAAAACTGACTCCTTCATTGTTTTCAAAAGGGAAGGATTCTTCGATAACATCACTTGAATCAAAGGATAAAGAAGAAAATTCTTTTTCTAAAATCTCATCGCCATCTTCATATACAATAAGTACGAAATTTTCAGGTATTTGCTCATCGGTAAAGTCCCAGTTACGATAATTCATAGTTCAATTCTCATACTTTGCAATCTATATTTGATAGCTTGTTTTGACACATTAAAAGTAGTCGCTAGTCTTTCAAGTTTATTTTCTTTATTTTCTGCGGGATCAAGATTTTTTACTTCTTGCTTGATAAATTCAGTGGGCATTAAAAGTTCAGCGGCAAATCTATTTGCTTCCATTTCTTGGATATCCCAATTGCTATCTCTATTAAACTCGATATCTTTATCTTCCCGATCATAGTCTTCAAAGCTAGGTGCAATATGTAACATGAAGTGTCCTAATTCATGCGCTAAAGTAAAACGTTCACGCTCTTTATTTTGGTTCATCATTGGGTTTATCCAAATCTCAGGTGAGCCATTTTTCATAGATATGATTCCAGTAATTTTTGATTTTCTGAAATTAGGTTTTTTGTTAACAGGTATTTCAAGAATATCAATAATTTTATCAATATTGATAGGTGCTTCTAGTTGATAATCAGAATTTTTTAGTATATCGATTAAAGATGAGGCTGAAACTTGCATTCCTCTCAATTTCTCATAATTTTTCATTTTCTGAATCCTTCATTTTCCAATCAAATTTAATATTAGTAAACATTTCGTCAACTAAAGAAGGTTTTTTAGGTACCTTAGGGTTTCTTAAGTCTTGTATATCTATCGTTAAACTTTTTAATATTTTGCTTTGTTCATCCATTCTTTTGGCAAAAAAATCAACTCTGGTGTCGAGCTCTTTCTGTATTAAAGGTTTAATATTTTTACTTTCAAGTAGTTGTTGAATAAATTTGTCTCTAAATCCTTCCTGATTAGTGTCTAACGCTTGAATGACTTTATCTAAATTTTCATTTAGTATCTCACCTTCTCTCTTGGCAACTGATTTTTGAAAATAAAATCCTGCCAAAGTTAAGCCAACGGTTCCTATGACGACAATAAAAGTTATATAAACTATATATGTATTAGCAATTGCTATTGTATCTGCTGGCTGAGCGTATGTATTTATGTCTTTGATGAATGGCATTTTATATAATAACTCTATAAAAAAAACCAAAGTAGTCAAAGAGAGCAATATTAACAATGCCTTTTCAAATAGCAGAAGCATCCATTTAGCTATTTGAAATACCACATTACTTATTCTTTTCATTTGTAGCCTAAATATATGTTTTTCTATGCTTATATTGTACACAAATTTAAGCGATATTGCTGAAATATTTATTAATTATAATAAATTATAAAGGGGCGATTAAGCCCCTTCAATAGAATAATTATTCGAAGTTTGATATAGCTAAAAATACTTTCTAAGCCACTCTTTTAACCATTTGGTTTCTGAAAATCTACCAATAAACCATGAAGCAGAAGCGATAAATACCAAATACCAGCATAATACCACTCCTTTCCATGATTCATCGATAAAAACAACGAGTAGCGAAAATATCAATAAGAAAATGCTGTAACCATAGCGTCTCATGATGTATTTATGATTTTGACTTGTACAAAAGCTTCCCCAGTGCTAAAAAACCTAAAAATGCCAATAGGATAGTCAATACTGTTTCAAAACTCATTGGATATCTCCTTGCTTTTGTTGGCAAATACGTTTAAATTCTTCCATCGCCGCACTTAAAATTAATTGACTTTGTAAATCATCAGGTCGATACTTAGTATCATACGTAAACTCTGGATGAAGTTTTTGATAAATACTTCGTGCGATTTCTTTGGCTAAAAGACGATTTAGTGCACTTTGATAACGAAGATTCAATGGACGCAATATAACACTATAAAAGAAACCTGCAATACCAAGCATCAGTAAAAAAATCAAGTAAGTATCTTCTATCATAGTTTTTCCTCATTGTGTTTAGTTTCATGCTTATCGTAGCACTCTTGCAAGCGTTTATACTCCACATAAGACAGAAGTACACTTTGTGGAATCTCTTTTTCATCGGTGATAACAACACGATGAAGTTTATATGAGGCTACATTATCTAAAATGGTCCACAAATGCCTTTCAAACTTCACGCAGGTTGTAGTGAGATCAATAACATTATCCAGCAATGCCTTTTCTTGAGAACGTTGGTTATGACGGCTTTTTTTCTCGTTTCTTTCATCTTTAAATGTCAAGTACAAAAGAGCTAGAACAATGATTAGCATAATAACACTGCCACTTGAAGGTAATTCAAACATTAGTGTTTCTCCTTTTTTTGACTAATGAGATACGCACCAAAGGCTACTATTGTGGCGATGATCATGCCTAGTGTTATTTCCATCTTAGGCGTCCTCCTTCTTATCATTGGATATTTTTTTAAAACGCTTTTGTGAAGCTCTGTACAGACGCTCTTTATACGTCAACAATTCTTTTTTTCTGCGATTTTTTTTGACATCATTTCCAAGTTTGTATAAAAACACTGTTGCCATCAATCCTAGAATACTAAGTATTAGCGCGCTGGTTGGGCCATCGATGTTCATTGCTCTTCCTTTGCTTCTGTCTGTATTGGTAATACCGATTCAAGAAGTTTTTCATAATGCTCAATGGATATCATTACTGCCACCAGCGTATCCTCTTTCATAATACCGATCTTTTCAAGCTCATTGGACGTTAATGCATCCAGATAGGTATCAATGTTTTTCGCAACACTATCAACACATTTTATTTCAGTCAAAGAGAAAGGAACAGGAGGTTGCATAGTCTCTTCACCTACGTGTGAACCATTATAGCTTTCAAGCGCTTTTTTGGCTTGCTTACGCTCGATATACCAGATAGCTAGTTTTAAATTAAGCGCTGTAATGAGCATTAAAATACCAGTTAGAACCATCATTTCAATTAGTGTCATAGAGAACTCCTTTGAGAATAGAATTTTTCATTAAATCTAATGAAAAGCAAAGAAGTTTTTTGAGGAGAATTGTTTTTTGAAAGATAAAAGAATTGTACTATTTTGGTTGAAAAAATCAAGGGGTTTTTATTACAAAGAAAAAAACGAACCCCATTTAATACATCTCAAATATAGAGTAAATTCTGGTTATTTTCTATTTAAAAAAGGATTTTTTTAAAGCAATATGTGCAGTTTCAAGCACTTGCAACGTTAAAAGCGAACCCCATTTAATACAGATTCGAACCCCAAATAATACATTGCGTTGACCGTTTGTAAAAATATGAATCACAAATTTGATATAAAAGAGATAGCAAATCTCTATCAACAAAAAGCAATACATCAATTAGAGCTCAATTGGATAGCAACTTGAGCTACATTGATGCAAGTATTAAAAATGACATCAATTTTATAGCAAATTGATGTCATGAAGATTTTTAAAACTCTACGCATAGAGCTTTAAAAAACCTCAATCTCTTGAGGTAAACTCTCTTGAACTTGGTCAAGCGTTTTATTTATAGATGTTTTCACCTACTGATATCACAAAGTGCGTCACTTCTTTGAGTCCATAGCGCCTTGTTAAATACGGGATAACCTCTTCAGGATTATTAGCAAAAACATCTTTTACAAGGAGTCCTTTGTTTGTCACCAATATGGCATTAAACAGCGTTTTTTCTTTTTTCTTTTTCATATTTTTCCTTTGAAGTATTTACAGTTGATTGAACAGAGAGCTTCAAAATGCGCTATGATTCCTTAAAAAAATTCAAAGGCATGATGATGCTATCATTTGTTCAAACACATATAAAACTATTCGTTTTAATTTCGATGCTTTTTACAGCACTCTTTGCTTTTTTGCTTAATCAGATGCTTTGGGCTAGTCTTTCTTTAGGTGCACTGGTGTTCTTAGCTATGCCAGATGCTATAAAAGAGCAATTTAGACGCAGTGTTGGAAAATTCTTTTAAGACAGAAGAGCTAGCGTTCCGCCAAGGAATAAAATAGCAGAACTAACAAGAATCAATGAGACGGCAAAAATTGCTTGAATGGATAACAGGTGTGTTGTCGTATCTTTGCGCTTGAGCCAATCCACATAGATTAACGCAAGAATGATCACAAAAAGGGTGTATGGGAAGAAGCCGCCTTTAAGAAGAATCGCTAGAGGGGCTAAAAGACCCCAAAAGAGTGTTTTTAGCTTCCCAAACATGATTTCCTCCTTGTGTGTCTAAGCTCCTTTTTTGCCACCTTCGATAGATAATCAAAATCCTTCTGTGCTTTATCTTCTTTTACATGTACGTATTCTAAGGGCTCTTCATTCCTCTCAAGGTAATGAACCATAAAACTACACTGGGTGTGAGTAGGAAATAAGATTTCTGTTAGAATTACTTTAATCCTCTCCCCAAAACATGCTTCTTTGAGTATTTTTTCTGCTGAAATTGACATCAGTTTCCTCCTAAATGGTCTAAAGAGGACAGAGCTATCCCACAGGGGAATAGATATCCCCTTGTGGGTAAAGCTCATCATGAGCAACTTGGCAAGTCTTTTTACGTGCTTTATGCCGCTAACGTGATCAATTCATCTTGCGTCTTTGCATGATTCCAAAAACTACTAATCACTTTATTGGTTTCATCTCCAAAGTAAGAATACGGATTTGGTCTGAACAACAATTTTGGCTCAACACCCTCATAAAACGCTTCAATTGTGGATACCACAAATTGAATTGCTTCTTCGGCTCGCTCCATTGTTACTTCATCCAACTCCCATTCAAATACTTGGATTTTAACTGTTTTATTTTTGACGATATTTTCCAATCGCACCTTTTTTACCTCTTTGCCTGTAACAATCATATACATGATTGAATACAAGGCCACCTGAAAACTATGAGCTTTTTTGCACTCATCCAAG
>RRZU010609765.1_pt1 | contig 12099 bp, 15 predicted proteins | sample 2165561 | NCBI WGS metagenome assembly RRZU01 (sample SAMN10456909, study PRJNA506462) | wastewater metagenome | isolation source: wastewater sludge | place: USA: Moscow, Idaho | reverse complement strand
TGTTTCTGATTGACCGGCGCAAGGCGCTTGACCCGGTGCTATCCGGCGATTGGTCTTTGGCTATTGCCCGTTGCAACCGGGAGTGGGCATCGCTCCCTGGCAGTCCCTATGGACAGCCGACGAAATCAATGGCCGCGTGTCTCGCTTTTCTCAACAAGCAAATGGAAGGAGGCGGCGCAGTGGCGACCGATACCTTTCAAAGTTCAACCACAGGGGAAACCATCATGGCTCCATTCATTGCTGCGGCTATTCCGGCGCTAATGTCCGCTGCACCTTCGCTGATTCGCCTGTTCGGGAATAGCGAACAAGCGGAACGAAACGCCAAGGCTGCCGAAGCCGTCGCAGAGATTGCCAAGCAAGTTACCGGAGAGCCGACGATTGAGGGCGCTTCGATCAAGCTTCAGGCAGATCAGGAATCAGCCGACAAGTTCAATGATGCGATTCAATCGAACTGGTTTGAACTGGCAGAAGCGGGCGGCGGTGGTATCGCAGGCGCAAGGAAGGCGAACGAGGCCTATCTGCGTCCGGATGCGATGGCCTTCTGGAAAACACCGGCTTTCTGGATTAGCGTCATCCTCATGTCAATGGTTTTCATGCTGCTTACGGATGTGTTTTACGTCCATCCGGAGCGGTATGACGGGAATCTGCAAACGCAGGTAGTCACGGCCTTGCTGCTCATCATCGGCATGGTTTCTTCGTATTGGTTAGGCACTTCGGCAAGTTCGCAGCGCAAAACCGAACTCATGAACAAATAAGGAGCCATCATGGCACTGCAATATTCCAGCAATATCTACCTTGGCCGGCTTGATCTGGTCGAATCCACTACCGGAACGGCACCACTGCTGAAAATCTATTCTGGTTCTCCTACGGCAAATTGCGCCGCTGCTGCGCCGACTGGCTTGCTGGCGACGCTTACATTGCCGTCCGATTGGATGAATGCCGCCTCCGGCACGACCAAGACGCTGCTTGGCTCATGGACCGGAACTGCTTCCGGTGGCTCTGCAACGGCGCCGGCATCGTTCCGCATCTATAACGCTGGCGATACGGTTTGCCACGTTCAAGGCTCGGCAGGGGTTGGTTCCGGCGATCTTCAGGTCAATGGCTCGATCACCTCCGGTCAGACGGTTACTGTCACCTCATTCACCTTGACGGCGGCTAACACGTAATGCTGACCACCGAACAGCGTCGCGTGATCTTCGAAAAGATTATGCGCACCGCCGACAACCCGGGCGGACTGACCAAGGCGCAACCGCTGGCGGTCGTCGATGCGCTTGATGTGTGGTGGGAAACCGCCAGCGCGGAGGGCAATGCGGCCATTCCGCAGCCGCAGCGCGGCATTCTGACCACCAAGCAAAAAGCCCGACTGTTCCTGATGCTGCTTGAAGCCCGTTACGAGGTGAACTGATGGCTACAACTCGCGCCGTGCTGACTCCGTTCAGCGCCGAATTCCCGTCCAGCAACTTCCCCGGGCTGACCACAATCAACGCCCGCCCCGTACTGGCGTATGACGCGTCGACTCAGGAAACCGCGTACTGGACGCTGGTCGCGCCGCAGGGGCTGACCGGCGCGCTATCGTGCGTCGTCACGTACATGATGGCCTCGGCAACCAGCGGAAATATCGAATTCGAGATCGCGGTCGAGGCGATCACCGATGCCGACGCGACCGACCTTGACGCCACCACCAGTTTCGATACCGTCAACGCCAGCGGAGCGACGGCAGTTCCTGGAACGGCGGGTTACATCGACCAGGTGTCCGTCACGCTGACCAACGCGGATTCTGTGGCTGCCGGCGACCTGATCAGGATCAGTATCTCCCGCGATGCCGACGACGCCACCAACGACACGGCGACCGGCGACCTCTATCTGCTCATGGCGGAAATTCGTGAAGCATGAACTATGAGCCTCTATGTTGCAGAATCCGGCTTCGATTACGGACTGAAAACATCCGGCCTGATTGATCACAATTCGACTTATACATGGATGGCGTGGATTGATCTTGTGTCAGACACAAACTCCTATGGGCACATCTGGTCTGCGCTTGGAGATTCCAGCGATGCATGGCAAAACGCCGACTGGATAGGAACTGACTCAGACGGAACGACTTTACGCTGGGGGGGCGCCCTCAGTGGAACGGACGAGGCGTTCACAGGATCCTCCCTCTCCATTGGGTCGCCGGTACATGTCGCTCTTGTTCGCGCGTCTTCAACGTCGCTTTCAGCGTACCTTAACGGATCGTCTGCCGGGAGCACCGTAACGATCAATATCACAGGAAGGGCAAATACAGCCAGAGAGCAGCTCGGAATGCTAAACACTCTCAATTGTCCTGTGCGGCTGACTGCAATGAAGTGCTGGCAGGCTGCGCTGACGGCTGAAGAGATCGCCGCAGAAATGCGCTCGATCCGCCCGGTACGATTTGCCGACCTGCATTCGTGGCACCCGGCCATCGCGTCCGTGTTGGCTGATGCGCTGAAAGACTTTTCAGGCAACGGTCGCCACTGGGTTGCCACTGGATCGCCATCGGTGCAGACGCAGACGCCACCTGTTTCATGGGGATCGCCGGTTGTCAGGATCGGCTGGCCGGTGGTCACCGCGCAATACGCTCGCCCGACTTCTGATGTATCGGCGGGAACATGGACCGCCTCAAGCGGCTCCGACCTGTTCGCCATGCTCGACGAAACGACGGCGAATGACACTGATTACATTGTCACGACGGGAACGAGTACCTGCGAAGTCGCGCTGGGAACCATGAGCGATCCGGCCATCAGCAGCGGGCACATTGTGCGCTACCGCCTCTCTGCCACATCGGGCGGAATCACCGTCCGGCTGCGCCAGGGGACAACGACGATTGCCACATGGACGCATGCCAGCGCACCAACATCATTGACCACCTATGAGCAGACTCTGACCGGCGGCGAAGCGGATTCGATCACGGATTATTCCGCGCTCAGATTGCAGTTCGAGGCAACCTAAATGGCGATCCAGTACGTCGGCGGGCAGGTAGGCGGTCGGGCTGGATCGACCAGCACCAGCAACGTCACCTTTGCGCTGACGGGCGGCACGGATTCGACGCCGCAGGCCGGCGATCTGGTCGTCATCGGTGTAACCACTGCCAGTCAGGCGAGAACGCCATCCTGTGCGGTCAGTGGCTATACCGCGCAGACGCAGGTCAACGCGAACGGAACGACCTACGACACATCGCTGAACGTCTCGTACAAGTTCATGGGCGGTACGCCGGATACGACCTTTACGCTGCCATCTACCGGCAACATCGCCGACGCGCAGCGTTACACGGTGCAAGTCTGGCGCGGGGTCGATCCGACTACGCCGCTCGACGTGGCGATGGTCACGGCTTCCGGTACTGCGACGGGCAGGCCGAATCCGGGCAGCATCACCCCGACCACCTCTGGCGCGTTCGTCGGCATCATCGGGGCTGGCGCAGCAGCAACCGGTGCGGCCTACACCGCCCCGGCGAACTACACGACCGGGTTCCTGACAGGCAGCACAGCAGATACCAACGACGCCATGATCGGCTCGGGGTATCGCAGTTGGACCAGCGGCGCAGAAGACCCTGCCGCTTATACCGGCGGAACGACAAACGCGGTTGATTCGTGGGCGGCATTCACCTATGCGCTGCGCCCGGCACCCGTTGTTGTGGATGGCACGCTATCGGTTACAGAGTCGTCTGATACGTTATCGAGCGCGGCCAATGTTCTGCTATCGGCAACCTTTGCGGTAACGGAATCGGGCGATACCGTTTCCGCTTCTGGGACGATTTCAGGCGGAAACGAATGGAAAGTAACCTGGGCTGAACTAGAAGTACCTGAAGCAACTGGCGGCGGTTCGGTCAGTGCCACGCTATCTGTCACAGAGTCGAACGATACCGCATCAGCCTCGGCAACCGTTGCGCTATCGGCAACACTGGCAAAGACTGAAGCGGCGGACACGCTATCGAGCGCCGTCACGGTTCCGGTATCTGCCACGGCCAGCCTGACGGAATCCGCCGATACGATCAGCAGTGCGGCCAGCGTCGTTGTTTCCGGCACGGTAGCTAATACGGATTCTCCGGATACCATTGCGGCATCTGGCACGATCGCCATCGGCGCAACGCTAGCAAAGACTGATGCGGCGGATACCGTTTCCAGTGCGGCAACAGTTGCCATTGCTGCGACACTGGCGGTCACAGAAACCGCTGATTCTGTTTCGGCTTCTGCGTCAGTTCCTTTGTCGGCAACCTGTGCGGTAACTGAGTCTGGCGATTCGCTGGCATCAGCTGCGACGGTATCAATATCTGCAAGCCTGAGCATTACAGAGTCGGATGATACGCTGGCGGCATCCGGCACCATCATCGATGGTGTCAATGCCACCCTGAGCGTTACCGAAAGCGCGGATACACTCTCCGCTTCGGCATCGGTTCCTTTATCTGCGAGCCTGAGTTACACGGAAGCGGCAGATAGCGTTTCCGGTTCTGCTGCGGTCACGATCAACGCCACGGCGACACTGACGGAAACAGGCGATTCTGTCTCTGGCGTGTCGGTTATTTCGATCACTGCTACGGCCTCGATTGCAGAATCTGCTGATTCGCTATCGGCCTCTGGAACGATAGTGTCCGGCGTCAATGCGACACTGAATGTATCGGAAGCATCGGACACGCTGGCGGCTGTCGCCAATGCTGCAATTGCCGCAACGCTCTACGCAAGCGAGTCTAGCGACGAACTAGCGGCGCAGTCTGCCATTGCGCTATCGGCGGCGCTTGATGCGGTAGAAGCGGGCGATACTGTCGTTTCGTCAGTTGGAATCTCGATTACCTGTTCGGCTTCGCTGTCAGAAGATGGCGATACACTCACGGCAACCGCTTCGATCATCAGTGACTCGAATACGATCACTGCGGCATCAATGATTCGGCTGGCTGAGATATGGGCGCGCATGGAACTAGATGCGGCCAATCCGCTAGTGACCAGTGCAACGCAATTGACTGTAGGAACTATAGCCCAGGATATATCGACTGGAGGCGCAGTTCGTACCGGAGCAACAATGGTTCCGACAATTGACCCTGACACGATGATTGCTGAAGTATGGCAACGCCTCGGGCTTGATCCTGACAACGCATTGATGCAGACGAATGCGAGCATCGATGTGGGGAATATCCACCTGACTGTTTCTGGCACAGACACATTGACGGTGCAGCGTGTCTAATCCGCGCTCGGTTGTCTCGTTCGGGATCGGCTTTGGCGCGCTGGCGGTCGCGTCGATTGGCCTGTTGCCGATTGCCGTAGATCAGGATTCATCCGGCGGACGGCTCAAGGTCCATCAAGAGCGCATCGCCAAGGTTCAGCAATATCAGAAGCTACTAGAAGCACAGAAGAAGAAAGCCGAAGAGAGGCCGGCAGAAGTCCCGGCGCTGCTGAAACCGCCTGAACAGCTTGTCATTAACGAAACCGCACTCCGTTATACACAAGATGCTTTGTCTATCACTGGCGAGACACAAGCCGATGCGTTAAGAAAACGCGAAAAATTAGACATATCGCCGGAACTTGTTAAAAAACTGGCGGAAATTAGACAAGTCGCCATTGAGCAAGTAGAAATACCGGAGATTGCACCGGAGCACCTTGCGCTCATCCGCAACAATGACGACGCGCTGGCAATGATCTTGATCTATTGGGGATTCGAGGACGAGGCGTAATGGCAACAGTCAATGAGCAACTAGCAGACGAGGCTATATCGCACTCAATCGACCTGACGCGGTACAGCAACAGCGTCATTCGCCGCATCATCGCGCTGCTCAATAAGACAGACCGTGACTTAGCGAATCAGATCGCCGCAGCACTTGAGCGACTGCCAGCCGAGTCATTCACCGTTGAACGCTTGGACGCGCTATTGCAGAGCGTCAGGCAGACAAATGCAGCCGCCTATCAGCAAGTCAGCCAGCTAATCGAGACTGAGCTAAAAGACCTTGTGCAGTATGAATCGGCGTATCAATACCAGTTGTTTCAAAGCACATTGCCGGTGCAAGTCCAGGTTGCGGCGGTCAATGTCGGTCAGGTGTATGCGGCGGCGCTCGCAAGGCCGTTCAGCATCTCAAAAGATGGCGCTGTGCCGTTGAATGAGTATCTGAAAGGCATTGAGGCTAATCGTGCAGCAAAGATCAGAAACGCCATAAGGATGGGATTCATTGAAGGCGAACCGACAGACAAGATAGTCAGGCGGATCATGGGAACGAAATCCCTAAACTACGCCGATGGATTGATGGAAGAATCAAGGCGACACGTAGAAGGAATGGTTAGAACTGCGGTTAGCCATACCGCCGATGTAACTAGGCAAAACTTCTATGCGGAAAATAATGATCTGCTCAAAGGCTGGCAGTTCGTCGCCACACTCGATTCTAGGACGAGCATAACGTGTGCATCGCTATCGGGAAAAATATTTCCGATTGGTTCAGGTCCGCGCCCGCCTAGACACATCAACTGCCGTAGTGCCTCAGTGCCAATCGTCAAATCATGGAAAGAGCTTGGAATTGATCTTCCTGAATCAAAAGCCAGCACACGCGCAAGCATGGACGGCCAAATTTCCGAGGATATTACTTTTACCAAATGGCTACGCAGTAAGCCGGCATCGGTTCAAGATGACATACTTGGGGCCACACGCGGGAAACTGTTCAGGGCAAACAAGATTGAGATTGATAAATTCACAGACAGCAAAGGCCGCGTGATTAGCCTAGACCAGTTGCGCAAGAAGAATGCGGAAATGTTCGCAAAGGCAGGAATGTAAGCGGTAAAATTAACGAGCCGCAAAGGTATGGGGATACCAGTGCGGCTCTAACCAATCAGACTATGAAGGAGTCTAAAATGGCTGAAGCGCATCTTATCCCATGTTCAATATGTGGGAAACACTTTAAGGGCAGAAAAGGAAAGAGCAACAAATATTGCTCTATCGCTTGCTATCGTATTGCGCAGCGTAGCGGACAATATGCACGCGGACCAATGCCAACAACCGCAAGGCACAGTTGCAAACAATGCGGCGCTGTCGTAATCGGAAGCAAGAGCAAGAAAAGGAACGGCGAAAGATCAGATCACGCCTTTTGTAATCGAACTTGTTACGACAAATACAGGCGCGAAGTTGTAGATAGCAGGATCGAAACGTGCGATCACTGTGGAAGTTACTTCAATATTGCTGCCGGCGCCAAAAGGCGCAAATTTTGCTCTGAGTCGTGCTGGAAGTCGCACAGGAAAGCGACTCCGAAAAATTGCCTTAATTGCAATTGTCTTTTCACGCCAGTCAAAGCGGTTGCATCAGGAAAATTCATTAGTTACAACTCTGGCAAGACGTGCTCTGCATATTGCAATAACCAATGGATTCGCAACAATCCTGAACGCAAGCGCAAAATTGGCGATGCGTTCAGAGGAGCAAATCATCCTAATTGGCAGGGCGGGAAGTCATTGCTGAACAATGTCAGCAACCGAGGCCCGAACTGGAAAAAACAAAGAGAAGCAGCTTTAAGGCGTGACAAGTACCAATGTGTTGATTGTTGTATAACAAATGACGAGTGTGTTGCGAAGTATGGGCGCGGACTTGATGTAGATCATGTGACGCCGTTTCATAACTTCAACAGTTACAAGAAAGCCAATGCGCTTTCTAATTTGGAGTGTCGCTGCACATCATGCCATCGGATAGAAGAGGCGAAACGCAGCATGGTTCAGATGGTTTTGCCGCTGCAAGACAGCTACAAGCGCCAGCATCATGGTCGAAGATCAGCGAAACAGAACCTCGCCGAACTCCGAGCGAAGAACGCCGCTGCGTTTGCGAAGGCTGGCCTATAATTCTTGAATGGCTGACATCAAGCTAATCTACTCCAACGCCAAGCCCGATAAGCCGCGCAAGATTCGCCAGCTTCCGAAAGTCTCGCCATACTGCCCGCTGTGCCAATCGAACGCATGGATCACGATCAATCTAGGTCCGGCGAATATGGAAGGCATGAAGGCGACGCGGGTTAGGTGCTGCGTTGTCTGCTTGTCGAAAGGAAAAGTTACGACGTGGTAGCTATAAATTCCGCTTATTGACATATCAAAATGATTAGCGGATAATTTTCTCGGGGATACATTCGCCCAAAGTTTTCAAAGCTCGCTCCGGCGGGCTTTTTTCATTTCTGCACAAGTTTCACAAAGCTCGCCATCTTCGGATCGCGGGCTTTTTTATTTCCTGATTTCCGGATGGATAGGGCGCTAGGTCTGGATAGACCGTTAAGGCCGGATGGCCGGGAGTATTACCCAATGAAGCTGAAACTCGATAGCAACGGTAACGTGGTTGTCTCTGATGGCAAGCCGGTTTATGTCGCCGACGACGGCAAGGAAATTGCCTTTGACGTGGCAGGAACTCAAGCAACGATTAGCCGGTTGAATGGCGAAGCGAAAAGCCATCGTGAAAGGGCAGAGGCTGCTGAAAAGTCGCTGAAAGCCTTTGAAGGCATAGCCGATCCGGTCGCCGCAATCAAGGCACTTGATACCGTTTCGAATCTCGACGCGAAGAAGTTGATTGATGCTGGCGAAGTGGAGAAGGTCAAAGGTGAAATCACCAAGGCTTTCGAGGCCAAGCTGACGGAAGCAACGACCAAGGCGCAGACGCTGGAACAGGCTCTCTACGGTGAAAAGGTTGGCGGGTCTTTTGCCCGTTCCAAGCTGATCGCCGAAAAGCTCGCCATTCCTGCCGACATGGTTCAAGCGCGTTTCGGTCAGAACTTCAAAATCGAAGATGGCCGCATGGTTGCTTACGATGCACACGGCAACAAGGTGTATAGCCGTGCAAATCCTGGCGAACTGGCCGACTTTGACGAGGCGCTGGATTCGCTCATTGAGCAATATCCCTACAAGGATCACATCCTTAAATCGTCCGGTGCATCCGGCTCTGGCGCTCAGGGTAATAACCAAGGCGGCGGAAACAGCAAGACTCTGACGAAAGCCCAATTCTCTGCAATGTCTCCGGCAGAACGCGCCAAGGCATTCGCTGGCGGGGCTATTCTGAAGGACTGAAACAACTCAAAACCAACGAAGCCGCCTACGGGCGGTTTTTTTACGCCCAAAGGAATTGAATCATGGCAAATACGCTTACCTCTCTCGCTCCCGTGCTGTTCTCGGCTGCGCAACAAGTCTCGAATGAGCCGTTTGGCGTCATCTCGGGTATCACGACCAACTTCAACGACAAGGGCGTTGCCAAGGGCGATTCAATCATCGTCCCGATTGCGCCGGTTCGTGCCGCTTCCGACTTTTCTCCTGGCGCCACCAGTTCTTCCGGTGACGACGCAATCGCGTCCAACGTGACCGTTCAGATTACCCAGTCGAAGAAGGTTAGCTGGCACCTGACCGGCGAACAAATCCGCTCGCTGGATAACGGCGCGGAATCCGCTGAATGGATGCGCCAGCTTATCGCCCAAGGTATGCGCACGCTGCGCAACCTTGCAGAAGCCGATTGCGCCGCAGCAATCAAGGTCGGCGCATCGCGTGCCTACGGTACGGCAGGAACCACGCCGTTCGCTTCTGACCTTTCGGCAATGACCAACATCTATAAGATTCTGAAGGACAACGGGGCGCCCATGTCTGACCTTCAGCTTGTGGTTGATACTGCCGCTGGCCTGAATCTGCGCAACCTTGGCATCATCCAGCAAGCCTATCAGGCCGGTTCTGATGAAGAACGTCGATCCGGAAACCTGCTGAAACAATTCGGCTTCTCGATTGGCGAATCGGCTGGCATCGTTTCCCACACTAAGGGAACTGGCGCTTCCTACGTTACATCCGGCTCTACCGCTGTCGGTGTGCGCGATGTTGCGCTGGTGACTGGCACCGGCACCGTGCTTGCTGGCGATGTGGTTACGTTCGCTGCTGACTCGGCTAACAAGTACGTCGTCAATACCGGCGTTGCCGCACCTGGCACGATCAGCCTTGGCCGTCCGGGTGCTCGCGTCACTATCGCCACGGCAAATGCTCTGACTGTCGGAAATGCCTACACGCCGAACCTAGCCTTTGAGCGTTCCGCGGTTGTCGGTGTCATGCGTCCTCCGCTCATGCCGGAAAACCCGACTATGCAGATGCTGCCGATCTCTGACGACAAGGGCATGACCTACTTGCTGGTTGATATTGCCCAGTACGGACAGCGTTCGCTTGAACTGCATCTGGCCTATGGCTTCAAGGTTGTTCAGTCCGAGCACGTTGCTCTGGTTCTCGGCTAACAGTAACTACCGGGGGCTTCGGCTCCCGGTTTTCCATTGAGGAAATCATGGCACGTCCGAAGAAATCCGCACCAGAGCCGGTGCAAGACCAATCCGCACCCGAGCCGGTGCAATCGGATCTTGTGCTGATGGCGAAAGATGGCGTAACGCTGGAAGTGCATCAAACGTGCGTCAAGGCTCATAAGGACGCCGGTTGGAAGGTTGTTGAGTAATGTCACTGAATGTCGAAACCGGCAGCGCATCTGCATCTTCCGAGAGCTACGCCAGCGTTGCCGATGCCACTGCATACGCCACGGCTCGCGGTTTGACTGCATGGACTGGCGCGGATGCCGTAAAAGAGTCGGCACTGCGCAATGCTACTCAATATCTCGACGCCACCTACCGTTTCAAAGGCAACCGTGTTGCCGAGCATCAGGCGCTTATGTGGCCTCGTTCAGGTGTCATGTTTGACGGCTACACGCTGGCATACGATGCCATCCCGGCGATGCTGAAAACCGCATGTATCGAGCTTGCAATCAAGGCCATTGCCGGTTCGCTGATCGTTGATCCTGATTCGCAATATGTGACTGATGTTCAGGTCGGTCCGATCAAGAAATCAATGTCTGCTCCGATGAATGGCGGGCAGAAAACCTACTCGCTTATTGATTCGCTGCTGCGTGACTTGATCGCAGGCGGATCTGGTTCGGTTCAGTTGGTGCGGGCATAAATGAGCTTCTACGGCGATCTTGCGCTTGATGTTGACGAAGTGTTGGCAGATTTGGGTCTGCCGATCACTATTCGCACGAACACGCCTGGAGATTACGACCCTGACACCGGAACGACACCGATAACAACAGTTGATACTGTTGGCGTTGGCCGCGACTTAGACTATGGAACACATGCAATAGACGGAACACTGATCGCGCAAGGAGATAGGCGGTTATTGCTATCTCCGGTCGGCATGTCCGAGCCTGGAATTGATGATCTGGCAATTGTCGGCGGTGTGACGTGGAGAATTACGCGGGTCGAGGCCATCCCGCCTACTGGTGTTGCTGCGCTTTACGACTGCAATCTGCGCAAATGAGTTTCGCGCTTGATCTCTCCAAGGCTTGCGAGAAGGCCAAAGGACAGACGGAACTCGCTGCGCGGAAGGTCATGCTCGATTTGTTCAGTCGCGTGATTATGAAGTCTCCGGTTGATACCGGACGTTTCCGCGCGAACTGGAATGTTGGCTATGGATCGCCTGACAAAACCACTACTAATGCGACTGATAATTCGCTTGGCAGAGTAACCAATGAAATCAGCACGGCAAAGATAGGTGGAAGTATCTATCTGAGTAACTCGCTGCCTTATAGCATCCGGTTGGAAAATGGCTGGTCAGGCCAAGCGCCTGCCGGCATGGTTCGCCTATCGCTCGTTGAAATCACTAACCAATACGGTGCCTAATGAGTCAAAAGACAATCCGCGCCGCATTGGAAGGCCGACTGAAAACATGGGCTGATGCTCAAGTTCCGGCGATACCTATCGCATGGCAGAACGTCAGTTACACGCCCGTAGCCAATACGAAATACATCCGCGCCTATCTGCTTCCGGCTGATACTTACGATGGCGCAGTGACCGGAGATTACAAGCTGTATGCCGGGATATTCCAGCTATCCATCTATTCCCCTGAAGGCACCGGAACCGGCGCAGCGGAAACAATTGCTGAGGCTGTCATTGCGCTGTTTGCGCAGAATACGGCCATCGTGAAATCTGGCCTGACAATCTTCATTGACCGAACCCCTTCAATGGGGCCATCCATGAATGACGAAGGGTGGCATGTGCTACCCGTCAGCATTCGATACCGGGTCGATAAGACGACCTAAGAACACTACCCGCTCCGGCGGGTTTTTTAATGCCCGTGAGGG
>RRZU012427780.1_pt1 | contig 12100 bp, 11 predicted proteins | sample 2165561 | NCBI WGS metagenome assembly RRZU01 (sample SAMN10456909, study PRJNA506462) | wastewater metagenome | isolation source: wastewater sludge | place: USA: Moscow, Idaho | reverse complement strand
CAAGGGCCCCGAAAAGGGCCCTTTTTTTTTTTTTTTAAAGGGTGTCAAGCTGTCAGAAACTTCCGGTTGGTACTTTATTTGACAAGAAAAAGAAAAATCGTCTTATTATGCAAAAAGGCCAGATCAGGGTACAAACCGAGAATATTTTTCCCATCATCAAGAAGTTCCTGTACAGCGAACATGACATTTTTTTACGCGAACTCGTTAGTAATGCGGTGGATGCCACCCAGAAATTGAAGACACTCTCCTCTATCGGGGAAGCAAAGGGCGAGCTGGGTGAATTAAGGATCGACATCGCCATCGACCAGGAAAATAAAACCCTTAGCATCACAGATCGCGGTGTGGGTATGACAGCTGAGGAAATAGATAAGTACATTAACCAGGTGGCTTTCAGCGGGGCGGAGGAATTCCTTGAGAAGTACAAAGGCCAGAATGAGAATAATATTATCGGTCATTTTGGCCTTGGATTCTACAGCTCTTTCATGGTCAGTGACCGTGTCGACATTTTTTCTAAAAGTTTCCGGGAAGGCAGTGCGGCCGTACACTGGGAATGCGACGGCAGCCCCGAATTCTCCCTGGAAGAAACGGATAAACAAGACCGGGGTACCAGTATCGTATTGCACCTGAATGAGGACAGCCGGGAGTTCCTCGATGCGCACCGGGTACGTACCGTACTGGATAAATTCTGCCGGTTCCTCCCCGTTCCGGTATTTTTTGAAAATGAACAGATCAACCAGACGAACCCGGCCTGGACGAAAAAGCCGACAGAATTAACCACGGAAGATTACCAGCAATTTTACCGCGAGCTCTATCCAATGAGCGAAGCGCCTTTATTCTGGATCCACCTGAACGTAGATTATCCTTTCAACCTGACAGGTATTCTGTATTTCCCAAAGATCAAGCAGAGCTACGAGATACAGAAAGACAAGATCCAGCTTTATTCCAACCAGGTATTTGTAACCGATGAGGTCAAGGATATCGTTCCGGAATTCCTGATGCTCCTGCACGGTGTTATTGACAGTCCGGATATCCCGTTAAACGTTAGCCGCAGTTACCTGCAGGGTGATCCGAATGTCAGGAAGATCAATAGCCACATTACCAAAAAAGTGGCCGACAAACTGGATGAAATTTTCAGGAATGAACGGCAGTCTTTCGAAGAAAAATGGGAGAGCCTTGGCCTCTTTGTGAAGTATGGAATGATGACAGACGATAAGTTCCTCGAGAAAGCACAGCATTTCTTTTTGATGCAGGATACTTCAGGTAAGTTTCACACGCTGGCCGAGTTCAAGGCGGCTGTGGAATCCACGCAAAAAAATAAGGAAGGGAAGTATGTGGTATTGTATACCACCAACCCGGTACAGCAGGATGCCTATATTCAGCAGGCGCAGGCCAAGGGCTACTGCGTTGTACGCATGGAAACGCTGGTGGATGCTGCATTCATCAATAATATGGAAATGAAATGGAGCGATATGCAATTTACCAGGGTAGACGCCGACATAGCCGATAACCTGGTCGATAAGGCGGAGACGCTGGCATCGGTGTTGAGCCAGGAGGAGACGGATAAGGTGAAGCAATTATTCGATAAACCCAAAGAAGGACTGAATATACAGGTTGATGTGAAAGGGATGGGCGCCGGCGCACCACCGGTAACGGCTACACGCCCCGAACTGATGCGCCGGATGAAAGACATGGCGGCTGTTGGAGGAGGTATGGCATCCTGGTACGCCAACATGCCTGATGAAGTCCACCTAACCGTGAATGGCAATCACCCGATCGTCCGTTCCGTACTGGCAGAATCAGACGCTGATAAACAGGAAAAACTGGTCAGCAACCTGGCCGATCTTGCCCTGCTTTCCCAGGGATTGCTCACAGGAAATCAACTGACGAATTTCATTAACAGGAGCGTGGAGATGATGGGAGGGAAGAGTTGAGGCCTGTTGTAAAATAGTTTCCCGGAGGCTTGTAAAGTCGAAGATCATTTTTCCTTCGTTGAGAGATCTGCACATTCGTCATCAGCACTGACCTTACACTCAGTCAGGGTTTATTCATCGGATAAACCCTGGCTGATCACTGAAATCCTAAAGCTTGCTTTCTCTCAGGTCGATCACTTTCAGCTGCAGTCTTTTTTCGCCGTTCCAGTCATTTTCTTCGATGCTGAAAACGATGTCGAATGGTTTGCCGGACTGGAGTATGTGAAATTTCTCTGCCATATTGAACCCAATGCCAAAAGCTTTATGTCCGTTCTGTTCAAGGGCAAAACGGATGTGGGCATCTTTCAGGATTTTTGAATGACCGGAGTCTTTAACGTTCTTCGCTATAAAAACGGGGCGCATGTTTTCGGGCCCGAAGGGTTCCATCTGGGCAATGATATTGTATAATCCCTGGCTGATTTCGCTCAGTTCTATGTCTGTATCTATGATGATTTCCGGAATCAGTAACCGTGGATCGATGCTGCTGTCAACCACCTCTTCAAATTTCCGGCTAAAAGCGTCGAGGTTTTCCGGTAAAAGGGAAAGGCCTGCTGCCGCGAAATGGCCGCCATAACCCAGCAGGTATTCCCGGCAGGCATAGATGGCTTCATACAGGTTAAAGCCGGGTACGCTGCGTGCGCTTCCCGCCAGCACGTCTCCGCTTTTGGTGAGTACGATGGTGGGCCGGTAATAATGTTCGATCAATCTTGACGCCACAATGCCAACCACGCCTTTGTGCCAGTGATCCCTGAACATCACGGAAGTTTTCCTTTTTTGTAAAGCGGGGTCAGACTGTATGATGGATAACGCTTCTTCTGTGATGCTGCTGTCGGTTTCCTTACGGTCTGCATTATCTGTATGCAGGGTTTCACCAATGGCGAGTGCCTTGACCGGATCTTTTTCAATGAACAGTTCCACGGCTTTCCTGGCATCGTCCATCCGCCCCGCGGCATTGATCCTGGGAGCGATCACAAAAACCACATTAGTGATGGTCAGCCGGGTGATGATGTTACCCAGTTTGATCAGCGCTGCAATGCCGGGGTTGGGCCTTTCGTTGATTTTCAGTAACCCGTAATAGGCCAGTATCCTGTTCTCTCCGGTCATGGGCACAATGTCGGCCGCTATGGCGGTGGCCACCAGGTCGAGGTATTCGTATACGCGTTCCTGTGGTATAAAAAGTTTTTCGGCCAGTGCGCACATCAGTTTGAATCCAACGCCACAGCCGCACAATTCTTTATACGGATAGGGGCAATCTGCCTGTTTGGGATTAAGGATCGCGGATGCAACAGGGATATCCTGCCCGGGTAAGTGATGGTCGCAAACGATGAAATCGATATGTAACGTTGACGCGTATGCGATCAATTCGGCCGATTTGATGCCGCAATCCAGCGCGATGATGAGGGTGAATCCGTTTGCTTTGGCATAATCAATGCCGGCTCTGCTGATCCCGTAACCTTCGCGGTAACGATGGGGGATGTAGAATTCAAGGCAGGCAGGATCATATATTTCCCGTAAAAAACTGAACATGCCGGCCACTGCCGTTGTGCCATCGACATCATAGTCGCCAAAGACCAGGATGCGTTCGCGGCTTTCGATGCCCCGGATAATGCGTGATACGGCCTTATCCATATCCTTCATCAGCCAGGGACTGTGCAGTTGATCCGGCTGTGGCCTGAAATAATCCCTGGCCAACGCATAGCTGCTGATACCCCTCTGTGTCAGGATACGGCAAAGTTTTTCGTTGATGTTCAGTTCACTGCGGAGTTTATCCACCAGGGCCTGGTCGTAGGGTAATATGTTCCAGCGTTTGGAAAGCATCAGTACTTGCGGTCGGTTGTATAACGGACTAACTCTTCCAGGGCATTCCTGACGGGCGATTCCGCAAAGCCGTGCAGGATGCCGAGGGCTTCATCCCGGTATTGAATCATCTTTTCCCTGGCGTATTCGATACCGCCGTTTTCCTCAACTGTCCGGATGACAAAGTTCACCCGTTCCTTATTGGTATTCTCGTTTTTGACGATGTTAATTAACGTCCGCCGCGTGCTTTTATCCACTTTGTTGAGCGTGTAAATAAGGGGAAGAGTCAATTTTTTTTCCTGTATATCGTTGCCGGTGGGTTTGCCGATATTATCGCTGCCGTAATCAAAAAGGTCATCCTTGATTTGAAAGGCAATACCGACTTTCTCGCCGAATTCTTTCATGGTGCCGGTGATCCCTTCATCTTTACTGGTGCTGTATGCCCCAACGGCGCAGGCCGAGGAGAGGAGTGAGGCCGTCTTATTCCGGATGATCTCAAAATAAATATCTTCCTCCAGGTTCAGTTTACGGGATTTTTCCAATTGCAGCAATTCCCCTTCGCTCATTTGCCTGACGGCATCGGAAAGGATATGCAGGTGCCTGAAATCGTCATTCGATGTGGAGAGTAACAGCCCTTTTGATAAAAGATAATCGCCTACGAGTACGGCAATTTTATTTTTCCAGACAGCATTGATCGAAAAAAAACCTCTTCTTTCCATGGATTCATCCACCACATCATCATGAACCAGGGTGGCCGTATGGAGCAGTTCAACCAGGGCGGCGGCACGGTATGTGCTTTCATTGATCTCGCCGTGCAGTCGGGCGCTGAGAAGTACGAACATGGGACGTAACTGCTTGCCTTTCCGTTTGATTATGAACTTCATGATCCGGTCCAGCATGGGCGTTTTGCTGCGTACGGCATCAGAAAACTTGCCTTCAAAGGTGTCCAGTTCGCGGCCTATGACTTTCTGTACAAATTCCATTCTAACATCTGGCAATTTACGTCAGATGATGGCCCCGGCAAAGTATTTTATCCGCCGCCGTTTGGGCTGGCCCGGAAGAAACAATTTAGGAGGGATGCAGCGAAATCGGGCCTATGAATCTCTTAAAACGCTGGAAACCAATGAAACCTAAATTCCGTTACCCATAAATATATATTAAAAAGTTTTGGTTATTAATGGGTAATGGATAAATTTGCAAATTGTTAGCTTGTATAATTAGAAAACTATCAATCATTTACTTATGTTAAGCAAAAAGTACCAACTGCTGTTACCCGCGCTGATGCTCCTTTCAACTGGAGTGTTTGCCCAAAAATCCGGAAGCGGTTACAGTGTCTATGACACCTCCGTAATTACCAACAAGAGAATGCCCCAGCAAAATGAATTCTGGAACAACTCCTATAATTTCCCGGCCAAGCCGCGGAATATGTGGGAAGTTGGTGTTTCCGGCGGTGCGTTCAATGTATCGGGCGACGTACCTGCGCTGTTCCCGACATTCGGCTTTGCAGCCCACGTCAGGAAAGCATTTGGTTATGTTTTCTCATTAAGGCTTCAATACCTCAACGGAACAGCTAAAGGTCTTAGCTGGCTGTCTTCTTACAACTTTGCCAAGAATGACCCGTGGGCCAAGAACTACAGCGCACCTGACCGCAGGCCGCAGGTTCCTACCACCACCATTCCAGGTAAACCGGAAGAACCCGTTTATTACAATTACAAAAACAAGACACAGGATCTGAGCCTGCAAGGTATCGTGACCCTGAACAATATTCGTTTCCACAAACAAAAAACAGGATTCGTGATCTATGGTGGTGCCGGTATCGGTGCTACTGCCTACGAAACCTTCGTTAACGCCCTGAACGATAACGGCGAATCTTACAGCTCACTGTTCACACGCTTAGCGGCCGATGAACTGCTGTACAAGAACCGCAAAGACGTTCGTAAGGCCCTGAAAGACGGTATGGATGACTCTTACGAATCTCCTGCCCAAACAAATGGCGAACGCCGCCCGAAACTGGGAAGCAATACGCTGGATTTCTCTACCACTGTATTGGCCGGTGTCGCTTTCAAATTGGGTAAGCGCATCAATATCGCCCTGGAAAACCGTCACACTTTCGTGAAGGACGACCTGCTCGATGGACAACAATGGCAGGAACATCCCGTTGGCGACGCTTCTCTGACGTCTAACTGGGATTCTTACAACTACCTGTCACTCGGTCTGAATTTCAACCTGGGTGCCAAAGCTGTTGAACCCCTCTGGTGGATCAACCCGCTGGACTATGCTTACAGCGAGCTGAACAACCCCAAGCACATGAAACTGCCGAAGCCAGTGTATGAAGATTCAGATGGCGACGGCGTACTCGACCAACTCGACCGCGAACCCAATACTCCGGCCGGTTGCCCGGTTGATACACACGGTGTAAGCAGGGATACGGACGGTGACGGTGTTCCGGATTGCAAAGACAAGCAGCTGATCACTCCAACCGAATGCCAGCCTGTTGATGCTGATGGTGTGGGTAAATGTCCTGAACCTGAGTGCTGCAAAAATCCACCAGCTCCTCCAACACCTCCATGCCCGAACGATTACCCAAGTCTGTCTTTCAAAGGCAACAGCATCGCGCTGAGCAATGATGTGAAAACCATGCTGGGTAACGTTGCCGCTAAAATGAAAGCCAACCCAACTTGCAACATCAATATCAATGGCTATCCCGAAGCTTCTAAAGCAGCACAGGCTGTTTGCCAGAAGAGGGTGGAAGCGGTGAAGAAATACCTGGTGGAAACCCTGGGTATCAGCGCCGACAGGATCACAACCAACTGCGAAGTGGGTGGTGGCGACAAAAATACCATCGATATCAAGTCTAACTAATCATAACTTACTTTTTGCTTCAGATAAAGCCCCGGTTTCGGGGCTTTATCTTTTTATCAAATGGTTAACAGCCCGATTTAGGTAAATTATCCGTTATTAGGCATTTTTGGCCAAAATTGATTAACTTTGCCAACCTTTATGCGATCCATTACATTCCTGCTTTCACTGTTCTCCATCATGCTGATCCACACCTCGTGCAATAATTTCAGCAAGATCCAGAAAAGCAAGGACTACGAGTATAAACTGTCAAAAGCGGACGAATTCTATTCCAAGAAAAAATACCGGTTCGCCCAACAGTTGTATGAAGAGCTCTTTCCCGTTTTCAAGGGAACGCAAAAGTTCGAAGATCTGTATTATAAATATGCCTATTGTTTTTATAACATGGGCAATTACCAGGATGCGGAAAATCTCTTTAAAGGTTACCTGGAAGTATTTCCTTCCAGCAACCATGCCGAAGAGGTTGATTATATGAGGGCCTATTGCTTTTATAAAATGTCGCCCCGTATTGAGTTGGAACAAGTGAACACGGTCAAGGTCATGGGTATGATGCAGGCATTCATCAATACCCACCCCAATTCACCCAAGGTGAAGGAGGCAACGGATATCATCGACCAATCCAGGAAAAAACTGGAATTAAAGGATTACCGCAGCGCCAGGTTATTCTATGACCTCGGACAATTCAGGGCTGCAGCCGTATCTTTTGAGAACCTGATGAATTCGTATCCGGAATCAGCTACCGGTGAAGAATACAAACTCATGGTGGTAAAATCATATTACCGGTTTGCTAAAATGAGCGTGGTGGAAAAACAACTGGAGCGTTATGAAAAAGTGGTGGAACAGTATCATGATTTTTTAGACAGGTACCCTGACAGTAAATTTCTGAAGGATGCCGAAGAATACAGTAAATTAAGTCAAAACCAAATCAAAGCTTTACAAAATGAGCAAAATTCGTCGTCAGTTAAGCGCTAATACCAGCAGTTCAGTTGAGCCTAAGAAACTGGCCGACCTGAAAGAAAAGACCGGTAACATTTACGAGTCTATCGCCGTTGTGGCCAAGCGCGCTAACCAGATCAACATTACGATCAAGGAAGAGCTGCATAATAAACTCGAAGAATTTGCCAGTCATACCGACAGCCTGGAAGAGATCCATGAAAATAAAGAGCAGATCGAAATTTCACGTGCCTATGAGCGTATGCCTAACCCGGCATTACTCGCCACCACCGAATTCCTGGAAGACAAGGTCTATTTCCGCAGGAACGATGAGAACCTTTTCGTATAAACGAAAAGCTTCGATTATTTTGCATTTTCCTTTAGAGATTTAATCATATTTTTAATCCCGCTTAAGGCGGGATTTTTTCATGTTAACAGGCAAGAAAATACTATTGGGCATTACGGGCAGCATCGCTGCCTATAAATCTGCCAGCCTGGTCCGCCTCCTGGTCAAAGCCGGCGCGGAGGTAAAAGTGATCATGACCCCGGCTGGATCACAATTCATCACGCCGCTGACCATTTCCACGCTGTCCAGGCACGAAGTTTTATCGGATATCGCTACCGATGATTCATGGGCCAACCATGTGATGCTGGGCCGCTGGGCCGACCTGATGCTCATTGCACCACTGAGTTGTAATACCTTGTCTAAAATGGCCCAGGGCGCCTGTGATAATCTGCTGATGGCCGTTTACCTGTCGGCCACTTGCCCGGTCATGGTTGCCCCGGCGATGGATGAGGATATGTGGAAGCACCCTGCCATTCAAAATAATATACGATCACTGCAGCAATTTGGCAACCATATCATTCCGGTTGCGCATGGCGAGTTGGCAAGCGGCCTGACCGGTAATGGGCGAATGGCCGAGCCGGAAGATATCCTGCAACAGGTTACGGATTTTTTTTTAACCAGCCGCCAATGGGAAGGTAAACGTGTATTGATCACGGCTGGCCCAACGTATGAGCCCATTGATCCCGTCCGATTCATAGGTAACCATTCTTCCGGTAAGATGGGGATTGCCCTGGCAGAAGAATGCAGGAACAGGGGAGCCCGGGTAACGCTGGTATGCGGCCCCGTTTCCGAACCAATGCCCGCCGGTGTGGATATCATGCGGGTGCAAACGGCTTCCGACATGTATGAAGCCTGTATCAACCTCTTTCCTTCATCCGACCTGGCCATTATGAGTGCCGCGGTTGCAGACTATTCGCCCAGGGAAAAAGCTACCGAGAAGATCAAGAAAAAAGAAGAGGAGTTGAACCTGACCCTGGATAAAACGAAAGATATACTGAAATCGCTCGGAACAATGAAAAGGGAAGGACAGTTCCTGGTTGGATTTGCACTGGAGACCAATAACGAACGGGAGCATGCATGGCAAAAACTCCAGTCAAAGAATGCCGACCTGGTGGTACTTAATTCCCTTCGGGATGAAGGTGCCGGCTTCGGCCAGTCTACCAATAAAATAGTTATTTTTGACCGCGAGGGACAAGCGTTTCCCTTCGGACTGAAATCCAAAAAAGAAGTCGCCCGTGATATCATTAACACGATCCAGCAAAAGCTACATGCATAAAATAATCCTGACCATCTTAAGTGCCCTGACCATCTTCAACACCAGGGCGCAGGAACTCAATGCACGGGTGACCGTTTCCGCCAACCAGGTATCCAATACCGTTAACAGGAGTACTTTCACCACACTGCAAACAGCCCTGAACAACTTCCTGAATAATCGTAAATGGACAAAGGACAGTTATGCCCCGAATGAAAAAATCGACTGTACGTTTTTTCTCAACCTGGAATCAGCCGGAGAGCCGAATGTATATAGCGGTTCGCTCACCATACAGGCTGCCAGGCCGATCCTGAATTCAACCTATCTGTCGCCGATCATCAATTTCAAAGACGATAACTTCACTTTTAAATACGTGGAATTTCAGCTGATGGAATTCAATGAAAACCGCATTACGGGCAATGATCCGCTGGTGTCGAACCTGACGGCCGTTTTTGGTTATTATGCCTATGTGATCCTCGGTTTTGATTATGCGTCCTTTTCACTTCATGGCGGCGATCCGTATTTTCAAAAAGCCCAGAATATCATCAACAATGCACCCGAAGGAAGGGGCATCTCCGGTTGGAAGGCATTTGACGGTATGCGTAACCGTTATTGGCTTGTTGAAAATATGCTGAATACCAGGTATTCCGTCATGCATGATATCTATTACAACTATTACCGCCTGTGCATGGATAAGATGTATGACAAGGAAAACGATGCCAGGGCCGAAATGCTTAACGTATTGAATCTTCTCGATAACTTCAATACGGAGAACCCGAATACCATGATCAATCAGTTCTTTTTCCAGGGTAAATCCACGGAACTGGTGAAAATATTCTCCAAGGCGCCGCCTCCTGATAAGGCCAGGGCCAAAGAACTCCTGGTGAAAATGGATATTACCAATTCCGCTAAGTACAATGATGAACTGAAATGAGAATACTCACCTGCCTGTTATTGTTCATGCTGTTCTTTGTTTCCTGCAGGCAAAAGCAACCGGCGGCCATCATACCCAAAGCTAAAATGGAACTCATACTTTGGGATTTTCTCCGGGCCGAGGTTTACACGTTCCAGTATCTGAAGAAAGACAGCCTGACAAATGATACGCTGGCCAACATCGCATTACAAAATAAAATTTTCCGCAACTATAAAACCAGCAGGGAAGAATTCAAGCGCAGTTATGAATATTACTTAAACAGGCCTGAAGAAATGAATGCAATACTCGACAGCATTGTTTCCAGGCAAAGCAGAAATTCCCAGCAGAGTAAAATAAAAGAACTAAAGCAATATGAATAAAAAGCTGTTTCGCAACGCAGACCATGCCATTGAAGACATAAAAGACGGGCAAACACTGATGCTCGGGGGATTTGGGCTTTGCGGCATACCGGAGAACTGTATAGCCGCATTGGTCAAAAAGGGTGTGAAGGATCTTACCTGTATTTCCAATAATGCCGGTGTTGATGACTTTGGCATCGGGCTTATGCTGAAACAAAAACAGGTGAAAAAAATGATCTCTTCCTACGTGGGCGAGAATGCCGAATTTGAAAGGCAGTTACTCAGCGGAGAACTGGAAGTGGAACTGATCCCGCAGGGAACACTGGCAACGCGTTGCCTGGCCTCAGGGTATGGCATGCCTGCCGTTTTTACACCGGCCGGTGTAGGTACGGAAGTTGCCGAAGGAAAGGAGGTCAGGAATTTCAACGGAAAAGATTACCTGATGGAATACGCATTTGATGCTGATTATGCCATTGTTAAAGCCTGGAAAGGAGATACTATGGGTAACCTGGTTTATCGTGAAACGGCCAGGAATTTCAATCCCATGATGGCCATGGCAGGTAAGATCACCATAGCTGAAGTGGAAGAACTGGTTCCGGCAGGAGAGCTCGACCCTGATATGATCCACACCCCGGGCATTTATGTTCACCGCATATTCCAGGGAGTTAATTATGAAAAGCGGATCGAGCAGAGAACGGTGAGAAAAATGTAGAATAAAAAATAAGGAATAAGGAATAAGGAATAAGGAATAAGGAATAAGGAATAAGGAATAAGGAATTGGATGTAGAGTTTAATGACCAATAAACACATTGGCAAATTTTCAAATTTCCAAATCAAAAACATGGCTTTAGATAAATTTCAGATCGCACAACGCATTGCCCGTGAATTGCAGGATGGTTTTTATGTCAACCTGGGCATCGGTATTCCAACTTTGGTGGCCAACTATATCCCGGAAGGCATGGATGTTGTTCTTCAAAGTGAAAACGGCTTATTGGGCATGGGGCCTTTCCCTTTGGAAGGACAGGAAGATCCGGATCTGATCAACGCCGGAAAACAAACCATCACAACGGTACCGGGCTCGTCTTTTTTTGATAGTGCCATGAGCTTTGGTATGATCAGGTCTGGCAAGGTTGACCTGACCGTTCTCGGCGCCATGGAGGTGAGTGAAAACGGCGATATTGCCAACTGGAAGATACCCGGCAAAATGGTCAAAGGCATGGGCGGTGCGATGGACCTGGTGGCAAGCGCCAAAAATATCATTGTGGCCATGATGCATACCAATCCCAAAGGGGAGAGTAAGCTCCTGCCTTCCTGCTCACTACCGTTAACGGGTGTTCGCTGTGTTAAAAAGGTTGTGAGCGACCTCTGCGTGATGGATGTGCGGAATGGCGCCTTTCACTTGCTGGAGCGGGCACCGGGCGTATCGGTTGAAGAGATCAAAGCTAAAACGGCCGGCAAACTCATCATTGAAGGCGATGTGCCGGAAATGCGGTTTTAATTTGTAAGTCCGACTGGCGCAATGAAGCTATGCGGTAGCTCAATGAATGAGTGGATATTGAGCGGTAAGGACAATACCTGATTCAAATAAAAAAGCCCTGGTTTTCACCGGGGCCTTTTTGTTGTTTAATGGCTCGCCTAAACTTTTGGGGCCGCGGCGAGGATCTCATCCGT
>RRZU010658675.1_pt1 | contig 12102 bp, 9 predicted proteins | sample 2165561 | NCBI WGS metagenome assembly RRZU01 (sample SAMN10456909, study PRJNA506462) | wastewater metagenome | isolation source: wastewater sludge | place: USA: Moscow, Idaho | reverse complement strand
TGGTCATATTCGCAAGGGTGAGCAAACGCGTGTTGCAATTTTAGATGCAGCTTTGGATGTAGCCTCTCGCGATGGTTTAGAGGGTGTGACGATTGGTATACTCGCAGACCGTTTGGATATGAGTAAAAGCGGTGTGTTTTCGCATTTCGGTTCGCGCGATGAGTTGCTGATCGAGGTGCTGAAGGAATACGAAACGCGCTTTCTCGCGGATATTCTCAAGCCGGCATTGGCTTTGCCTCGAGGGTTGGAGCGCTTGCGTGCTATTTTGCACAATTGGTTCAATAAATTGGGGCAGGAAACAGAGCACGGTTGTTTGTACATTTCCGGCGCTGTGGAATACGATGACCGGCCGGGTGTGGTTCGGGACGAATTGGTGGGTTTGATGACGGCTTGGGAAGAGCAACTGCGTCGAGCGATTCGTTACTGTATCGATTCGGGCGAGTTTCGTGAGGACACGCCGATTGATTTGATGATTTTTGAGTTGTACGGTTTGACCTTGGGTTTTCACCAAAGCGTCCGTTTGATGAAGCGCACAAACGGTATGGATATGGTCAAGCAGGTGTTAGAGCGCATTTTGAAGCAGTATCTACGCACAACATGATGGTACGCCTCCCATGGTGTGCGGATTTGAGTTCAGTCCCTTCTTTTATCAGGAGATATCATGGGAAGCTATGTACCACCACTACGTGACATTCAGTTTGTCATGCACGAGTTGCTCAACACAGAAGCAACATTACAACAATTGCCTGCACATGCCGAATTGGACGTTGACACCATCAACGCGATTGTCGAGGAAGCCGGTAAATTCTCGTCACAAGTGATTTTCCCGTTGAACCACACGGGCGACCAAGAGGGTTGCACGTTGAACGGCTCGGTTGTGACCACGCCAAAAGGCTACAAAGAAGCGTATAAGCAATACATCGACGCGGGCTGGCCTGCGCTCTCATGCGATCCTGAATACGGCGGTCAAGGATTGCCGATCTCCGTGAACAATGCGCTGTACGAAACATTGAACTCCGCCAACTTGGCGTGGACCATGTACCCGGGCTTGAGCCACGGCGCGTACGAATGTTTGCACGCACACGGCTCGGACGAATTGAAAGCCGCGTACTTGCCAAAACTCGTGTCCGGCGAATGGACCGGCACGATGTGTTTGACCGAACCGCACTGCGGTACTGACCTCGGCATTTTGCGCACCAAAGCGGTTCCGAACGCCGACGGCTCCTACGCCATCACCGGCACCAAAATTTTCATCTCCAGCGGTGAACACGACATGGCGGACAACATCATCCACCTCGTGTTGGCTCGCTTGCCGGAAGCGCCAAAAGGCACCAAAGGCATTTCCCTGTTCATCGTACCGAAATTCCTGCCAAACGCAGACGGCTCACTCGGCGCGCGCAATCCAGTGTCTTGCGGCGCATTGGAACACAAAATGGGCATTCACTCGAACGCCACTGCAGTGATTAACCTCGACGGCGCAACCGGCTGGTTGGTGGGCGAACCGAACAAAGGTTTGCAAGCCATGTTCGTGATGATGAACGCAGCACGTCTGGGTGTGGGTATGCAAGGCCTCGGCTTGACTGAAATTTCCTACCAAAATGCCCGCACTTACGCCAAAGAGCGTTTGCAAATGCGTGCGTTGACCGGTGCGAAAAACCCTGAAAAAGAAGCCGATCCGATCATCGTGCATCCGGACGTGCGTCGCATGTTGTTGACCCAGCGTGCGTATGCCGAAGGCGCGCGTGCGTTCACCTACTGGATCGCCTTGGAAATCGACAAAGAATTGTCGCATCCGGATGAAGCGGTGCGTCAGGCGGCTGCGGATAACGTGGCGCTGTTGACCCCGATCATCAAAGCCTTTTTGACCGACAACGCGTTTGAGTGTACCAACCACGGCGTGCAAGTATTCGGCGGTCACGGCTTCATCGCCGAAAACGGCATGGAACAATACGTGCGTGACGCGCGCATCACCCAGCTGTACGAAGGCACGAACGGCGTACAAGCGCTGGACTTGCTCGGTCGTAAAGTATTGGGCGACATGGGCGCGAAATTGCGCGCCTTCGGTGCCATCGTGCAAAAATTCGTCGAAGACAACGGCGTTGATCCGAAAATGCAAGAATTCATCAACCCATTGGCCGACATTGGCGACAAAGTACAAAAACTGACCATGGAAATCGGTATGAAAGCCATGCAGAACCAAGACGAAGTCGGCGCGGCTTCTGTGCCGTACCAACGCGTGGTTGGCCACATGGTGTTCTCGTATTTCTGGGCGCGCATGGCGCAAATCGCCTTGGCAAAACAAGAGCAAGACGATTTCTACAAAGCAAAATTGGCCACAGCGCGTTTCTACTTTGCCAAGCTCCTGCCGGAAACCGCCGGTTACATCCGCCAAGCGCGTGCGGGCGTGGCATCGTTGTACGAAATGCAAGACGACTGGTTCTAATCAAACCATCAGATCGTTTGAGCAAACCATCATGTGCGACGGTTGATGAATAAATTATTTATTCGTCAACCGAACGTACGTTAGAATAGTTAATGTGCATCGTGTGACGACTAACTCATGTTCACATTCATGCTGAAACGGTCATTGATTGACTGGTTAATTGTTTTTAGGTTTAGCGGTTTAATAGGGCGCAGCCCAAAACATCCACACAAGGAGACTGAAATGAAAGTATTGAACAAAATCGCATTGGGTTTGGTAGGCTTGGCCGTATCAGGCATCGCCATGGCCGATCCGACCGGCGTATGGCGCACCATCGACGACCAAACCGGTCAAGCCAAATCATTGGTGAAAATCACCAACGAGGGTGGTAAATATGTGGGTCGCATTCAGCAAGTATTCAGCGGCAACGTCTGCAATGCGTGCGAAGGCGATTACAAAGGTAAAAACTTGGCCGGCGTGACCGTGTTGTGGGGTGTCAGCTCCGAAGGCGGTAACAAATACGGCGGCGGTACCATTATGGATCCAAAAAATGACAAGCGTTACAAAGTGTCATTGACCGACAATGGCAACTCCATGACCGTGCGCGGCTATATCGGCATCAGCGCATTGGGTCGCAACCAAACTTGGCAACGTGTCCAATAATTTGACACATTTCTAAGTCATTATGAGGGTGGTAACGGTACAGCATGCCGTTACCTCTTTTCACACCACGGTCGTGTTTTTTTAAACAAAAATCGCACGCCCGTTCGATAAAAAGGGTAGAACGTGAGTAACTTAATCATCCGTAAAGTCGCCGTTCTCGGCGCGGGCGTGATGGGTGCGCAAATTGCCGCGCACTTGGTCAATGCCAAAGTTCCAGTGATCTTGTTTGACTTGCCGGCCAAAGAAGGCGCTAAAAACGGCATCGTTGAAAAGGCATTGGCGAATCTGAAAAAACTCAGCCCGGCACCGTTTGGCAACGCAGCGGACGCAGCATACGTCGAAGCGGCCAACTACGAAACCGATTTGAACAAAATCAGCGAATGTGATTTGGTGATCGAAGCGATCGCCGAGCGCATGGACTGGAAACACGATTTATATGCGAAAGTGGCACCGCACCTCGCGCCACACGCCATTTTCGCTTCCAACACCTCCGGCCTGTCGATCAACGAATTGGCTCAAGGTTTTGACGACGAACTGAAAAAACGCTTCTGCGGCGTGCATTTCTTCAATCCACCGCGCTACATGCACTTGGTCGAATTGATTCCGACCACGCATACCGAAGCGGCGACAATGGACAATCTCGAATCCTTCGCCACCACCACCTTGGGCAAAGGCGTGGTTCGCGCGAAAGACACCCCGAACTTCATCGCCAACCGCGTGGGCGTATTCTCGATTTTGGCCGTGATGGCCGAGGCGCAAAAATACGGTTTGGGCTTTGACCTCGTGGACGATTTGACCGGCTCGAAACTGGGTCGTGCGAAATCAGCAACCTTCCGTACCGCCGACGTGGTCGGTTTGGACACCATGGCGCACGTCATCAAAACCATGGAAGACAACCTCAAAGACGATCCGTTCGCGGCCAACTACCCTGTGCCGCCGGTATTGAAAGCTTTGGTTGAAAAAGGTGCTTTGGGTCAAAAATCCGGCGCAGGCTTCTACCGCAAAGAAGGTAAAGAAATCAAAGTTTTGGACGCAGCCAAAGGCGAATACGTCGCCGGTGGCACGAAAGCGGACGAATTGGTCGCGCGCATTCTGAAAAAACCAGCGGCAGAGCGCTTCAAACTGTTGCGCGAGACCGATCATCCGCAAGCGCAATTCCTGTGGTCGATCTTCCGCGACGTATTCCACTACATCGCCGTGCATTTGGAAAGCATTGCTGACAACGCACGCGACGTCGATTTCGCCGTTCGTTGGGGCTTTGGCTGGAACGAAGGTCCGTTCGAAACGTGGCAAGCCGCCGGTTGGAAAGAAATCGCTGGCTGGATCGCCGAAGACATCGCTGCGGGCAAAACCTTGTCCAGCGCACCATTGCCTGCCTGGGTGAACGAGATTGACGCCGTACACACACCGGCCGGTTCGTACTCACCTGCGAAAAAAGCCTTCGTGCCGCGCAGCAACTTGGCGGTTTACCAACGTCAAGCGTTCCCAGCGTTCTTGTTGGGTGAAAATGCTGCAGATCCGAAAACCGCAGGCAATACCGTATTTGAAAACGACGCCATCCGCTTGTGGGATCAGGGCGACGACGTACTGATCGCCTCGTTCAAAACCAAAATGAACACCATCGGTCCAGAGGTTTTGGACGGCTTGGTACAAGCGATTGAATTGGCTGAGCAAAAATACGCGGGCTTGGTGATCTGGCAAACCGGTTCATTGACCGGTGGTCCGTTCTCTGCGGGCGCGGATTTGCAAGCGGCCATGCCATTGTTCATGAAAGGCGGCGCGAAAGCGGTTGAGCCGTTCGTGAAGAAATTCCAAGACACCGCGATGCGCGTGAAATACGCACAAGTGCCTGTGGTCGCCGCAGTGGCGGGCTTGGCTCTGGGCGGCGGTTGCGAGACCTTGATGCACTGCGCACACCGCGTGGCGCACCTCGAATCGTACATCGGTTTGGTCGAATTGGGCGTGGGCTTGGTGCCTGCGGGCGGCGGCTTGAAAGAAGCGGCTCTGCGCGCATCGAATGCAGCGGCGACCTATGGCTACAGCAACCTGACCGAATTCGTCAAACCGTGGTTCCAAAACGTGGCGATGGCCAACGTGGCGAAATCCGCACGCGACGCGCAAAGCATCGGTTATCTGTTGCCAACCGACACCATCGTGTTCAACATCCACGAATTGCTGTTTGTGGCGAAATCGCAAGCGCGCGCATTGGCGAACGCAGGCTATCGCCCACCATTGGCGGCAGCTAACATCACGGCGGCAGGTCCTTCGGTGAAAGCGACCTTGCAATCGATGATCGTGAACATGCGCGATGGCGGCTACATTTCGGCGTACGACGGCGAATTGGCCACCCGCGTGGCGAGCATTCTGTCGGCAGGCGGTGTGGAAGCGGGCACTTTGGTGGACGAAGCATGGTTGCTCAAACTCGAGCGCGACAATTTCATCGAAGCGCTGGGCAAACCGAAAACCCAAGAACGCATCATGGGTATGCTCTCAACCGGTAAGCCTGTTCGTAACTAATGTGCAAGGAATGCACAAGGAATGAACCCGTCGTGTGGGCAAAAGCGATTTTGCCCACGCCAATCGCTGAATAATCAAGCGGTGTGTACAAAACACCGTTTAGGAGTAAAAAATGACTCAATTGCAAGAAGCATACATTGTCGCCGCGACGCGCACCCCAGTGGGTAAAGCACCGCGTGGCGTATTTAAAAACACCCGTCCGGACGATTTGTTGGTACACGCGATTCAAGGCGCTTTGGCTCAAGTGCCAACCCTTGATCCGAAACTGATCGAAGACGCCATCGTCGGCTGTGCGATTCCGCAAGGGCCGCAAGGTTTGAACATGGCGCGTATGAGCGTGCTGTTTGCCGGTTTGCCACAATCAGTCGGCGGCGTGACCGTGAACCGCTACTGCGCATCCGGTATCACGGCCGTGGCCATGGCTGCGGATCGCATTCGCACCGGTCAAGCCGACGTGATGATCGCTGCGGGCGCGGAATCCATGAGCATGGTTCCGATGAACGCGATTTTGACCGACATGAATCCGGCGATTTTTGAAAAAGACGAAAACCTCGGTATCGCCTACGGTATGGGTTTGACGGCTGAGAAAGTTGCGGAACAATGGAACGTCTCTCGCGAAGACCAAGACGCATTCTCGGTGGAATCACACCGCCGTGCATTGGCCGCGCAAGCCGCAGGCTATTTTGACGCAGAAATCACGCCGGTCACCGTGCGCGACACCTACGTCGATTTGGCGACGCAAGAGTTGAAAACCAACGAATTCGTGGTAAGCAAAGACGAAGGTCCGCGCGAAGGCACGACGATGGAAGGTTTGGCGAAACTCAAACCCGTATTCGCGGCCAAAGGCAGCGTGACTGCGGGCAGCAGCTCACAGATGTCGGACGGCGCGGCGGCGTTGATCTTGGTCTCTGAGCGTTTCTTGAAAGAGCACAACCTGACGCCAATCGGTCGTTTCGTATCGTTCGCCGTGCGGGGTGTTGATCCGAAAATCATGGGTATCGGTCCGAAGGAAGCCATTCCAGCGGCATTGAAAGTCGCTGGTTTGACGCTGAACGACATGGACTGGATCGAGTTGAACGAAGCATTCGCAGCGCAAGCATTGGCCGTGATGCGTGATCTGAACTTGGATCCGGCGAAAGTCAATCCGTGGGGCGGCGCGATTGCTCTGGGTCACCCGTTGGGTGCGACCGGCGCGATTCGCTCGGCCACCGTGTTGAACGGCTTGAAACAATCCGGCGGTAAATACGGTATGGTGACCATGTGTATCGGTACGGGCATGGGCGCGGCCGGTATTTTGGAACGTCTGTAATTGTAATGAAGCACAAAGTAAAACCTTACTTTGTGCTGGTTTAGACAGCCTCCTCATTGATGCGGCTGGGCGTGAATAACGCTGTCGCATCATCTTGATGCCCCTCTTGTCACATAGAGGGGTTTTTTATCGTGAATGCTCGCGAGATGTCGGTGTTCATGCCGAAAGGATTGTCATGTTATTTGCACATTGGATGTTGTTGGTCGCGACGCTGCTGCCCTTGGTGGCGACCAGCTTGGCCAAACTCAAGGGCGGACGCTATAACAACCACGCGCCGCGCGAGTTTTTAGCGCAACTGCCGGAACGCTCGATGGCCAAACGCATGGCGTGGGCGCAGGAAAACAGTTGGGAAGCGTTGATGATGTTCGCACCGGCGGTCTTATTGGCCACCGTGCGCGGCGTACCGGCGGGTAGTTTGAATCTGCTCGCAGGCGTATTCATCCTTGCGCGCATTGCTTATCTGTGGTGCTATGCCAAAGACTGGGCGACGGCGCGTTCGTTGGTGTGGCTTGTCGGCGTATTGGCGGTGGTCGGCCTCTATCTTGCTTCGGCATGGGTGTGAGTGGGAATGCGCCATGAGTGAAGCCATTGAAATCCTACGGTCGGTAAAAAATTATGCGCTGGCGTTGACCACCTACGCGCCTCAGGCTACGCCACGCGGCGTGGTGCTGATCGCACCGGCGATGGGTGTGCCGCAGCGCTACTATGGTTCATTTGCCGCGTGGCTGGCGCAACAAGGCTTTGTTGCGGTGACGTTTGACTACTCAGGCATGGGTGAGTCGCTCAAGGCCAGTCAGGTACCGCTCAAGCAGATTGATGTGACTATTTACGATTGGGGCGCTGAGGCCGCATTGATCGTGGATACGCTCAAACAACGTTATCCCGAGCTACCGCTGTATTGGGTTGGGCACAGTTTGGGCGGTCAACTCATCAGCATGGTTAACCACGCCGCCTTGCGCAAAGCCATCACTGTCGGTACGGGCAGCGGCTATTGGAAGGAAAATTCGCCCGAATTGCGGCGACGCGTCCCGTTGTTTTGGTATGTGTTTGTGCCGTTGCTCACGCCATTGTTCGGATACTTTCCGGGCAAACGGTTGAACATGGTTGGCGATTTGCCCAAAGGCGTGATCATGCAATGGCGGCGCTGGTGTCTGCATCCCGACTACATTGCCAGTGCGGGTGAGGCCATACGCGCCCAGTATGCCGCCGTGCGCACGCCGATAACCTCGTTCTCCTTCACCGATGACGACTACATGTCCGCGCGCAACACCGAGCATATTCACAGCCTGTACACCCATGCGCCGAAAAAAATGCAGCGCATCGCGCCTGCCGAGATTGGCGTGCGCGAGATTCGGCATTTCGGCTTTTTCAAAGCGCGTTTTCAAGACACGCTTTGGCAAAAACTCTTGAATGAATTAAACTAAACGCCGTGACGCATTCAAATCCACGCCACGCACATGAAAGGATCAGCATGAGCATCATCAGCCACATTGACGGACACGTTGCCGCGCTACAAATCAACCGCCCCGAAACCAAAAACGCCCTGACGCTGGAAATGTATCGCCACATGGCCGATGCGCTCAACGCCCACGCAGCCGATGACGCGGTACGCGTCGTGGTGATTCATGGTCAGCCGGAGATGTTCTGCGCGGGCAACGATCTGCACGATTTTCTCAACAGCCCGCCGGATTTAGCCAACAGTCCCGTGGTGGATTTTTTATACGCCCTGCGTGATTTCCCCAAACCGCTGATCATGGCCGTCAATGGCGTCGCGGTCGGTATCGGCGTGACCATGTTGCTCCACGCCGATTTTGTCGTGGTCGGTGACAGTGCGCGCTTGCAACTGCCGTTTATCAACCTCGCGCTGTGTCCCGAAGGCAGCTCCAGCTTGACCTTGGTGCAAAACGCCGGTTACCTCAAAGCCGCCGAAAAACTCATGTTCGGCGAATTTTTCACCGCCGAAGAAGCCGTGCAAATCGGCGTGGCGACACACATCATGCCAGCCAAAGAAGTTGACTCCTACGCCTTCCACCGCGCCAAACAACTCGCAGAGAAAAGCCCGCAAGTCCTGCGCGAAACCAAGCGCTTGCTCAAAGCACATAATGCCGACCTGCTGCGTCAGGTGATGGACGAGGAAATCGTCGCCTTTTCACGGCTGATGGGCGGCGCGCACGCGCGCGAAGCGATGACAGCGTTTTTTGAAAAGCGCAAACCCATTTTTGAATAAAATGGGTTTGCGCTTTCGGTGAAGGCTCACGTGTTGCGAAGCACACGTTAAGCGCAGCGGCCAAAGCCAAAATAGTCCGGCGTTTGAAATCAACGGTTTGCAAGCCAACCCGCCTTGTGGTACATTGTCACCCACTGAGAACAGTTCAGTAGTTCACCACGCGCCGATTTGGATTCTGCTTGCGGGCGCGGTTGGGGGAGTAAAATCTTCCAACCAAAACGGCTAAACGAAACACAACCCAAGTGGCGTTTGGCAGTTTTCACTGAATTGACCAAACCGACTTGGGGTTTTTTATGAGCAAAACGATGAGTGATGCACACACCAGCCAGATCAATACGAACGACGGTGTTTTGAAGCCAACACCGCAAACCATGCACTTTGGCGAGCCATTGCGCTTGCAAAGCGGCGCGTCTCTGCGCGATTACACGTTGATGTACGAAACCTACGGCACGCTGAACGCGGCACGCGATAACGCGGTGCTGATTTGCCACGCGCTCAATGCCTCGCACCACGTCGCGGGTGTGTATGACAATGGCGACGCGGGGTGGTGGGACAATATGGTGGGGCCGGGCAAGCCGGTGGATACCAATCGGTTTTTCGTGGTCGGGGTGAATAACCTCGGTTCGTGCTTTGGCTCCACCGGCCCGATGCACACCAATCCCGATACCGGTAAACCGTATGGCGCGGATTTTCCCGTGGTGACGGTCGAGGACTGGGTTGATGCGCAAAAACGGCTGATGCACGGGCTGGGCATTGCACAGTGGGCGGCGGTGATGGGCGGCTCGCTCGGCGGCATGCAGGCGATGGCGTGGAGCGTGCGCTATCCCGAGTGTTTGCGCCACTGCGTGGTGATCGCGTCAAGCACACGCTTGTCGGCGCAGAATATTGCGTTTAACGATGTGGCGCGGCAGGCGATTTTGACCGACCCGGATTTTCACGGCGGGCATTTTTACGAACACGGCGTCGTCCCGCGTAACGGCTTGCGCGTCGCGCGCATGATCGGCCACATCACCTATTTGTCCGACGACGATATGGCGGAGAAATTCGGCCGTGAATTGCGCCCGCTGGAGCACGCCGCTGATCAGGTGCGTGATTCGTATCGCTTTGACTACGGCGTGGATTTTGAAATCGAATCGTATTTGCATTATCAGGGCGATAAATTTGCCAATTATTTCGATGCCAATACGTATTTATTGATTACCAAGGCTTTGGATTACTTCGATTTGGCGAAAACCAACGGTGCGAAAAATGCCGAGGGCGACTTGAGCTCGGTCTTGCGCACGGCGCAGGCGGATTTTCTCGTGGTTTCGTTTACTACCGACTGGCGCTTTTCGCCCGAGCACAGCCACGATCTGGTGCAGGCGCTGGTGAAAAACCGTCGGCAGGTGACGTATGCCGAAATCGATGCGCCGCACGGACATGATGCATTTTTGATGACCGACGAGCGCTATCACAACGTGGTGCGCGCGTATTTTAAGAATGTGCATACCCTTGCGCACGTCAATGGGGAGGGCGCTTAAGATGGGACAGACCATGCAGCAAACAGTGACGCAAACCACGATACCGGCGGTGGAGCCGTTCAATCCGGCGACGGTGCTCGCGGGCGCGCAACGCCCGGATTTTGAAGTCATCAGCCGCTGGGTTCCCGCAGGCGTGCATGTACTCGATTTGGGCTGCGGCGACGGCACGCTGCTGAGTAAATTGATACGCGAGCGCGGCGTGACCGGCTACGGCATTGAGAAAAACGACACCAATATTGCGACCTGCGTGGCCAAAGGACTGCACGTGTTGCAGCAGGATTTGGAGGCGGGCTTGTCGTGGTTTGGCGACGACAGTTTCGACGTGGTGATTTTGTCGCTGACCTTGCAAGCCGTGCACGAAACCGAAAACATCATGCGCGAAATCGTGCGCGTGGGTAAAAAAGCCATCGTTTCCGTGCCGAATTTTGGCTACTGGGAACACCGCCTGTCGGTCTTTCGCGGGCAGATGCCGGTCTCGAAAACCCTGCCGTATGAGTGGTACAACACGCCGAACGTGCGCGTACTCACGCTCAAAGACTTTGAAAAGCTTGCGCATGACCTCGATTGTCGCGTGACGCGCCGCATGGTGCTGCACGATCAGCAAGAAGTGCGCTTTTTGCCCAACCTGCGCGGTAGTTTGGCGATTTTTGAGATGGAATGAGGGCACAATGCGCGCGGCTCGCTGGCTGATCGGACTAAGCGTTTGGGCTTGCGCGAGTTGGGCGCAGGCGCAAGCGTCCTTTTGCAGTACACAAACACCGCAAACCAAGGCTGAATACGCCGCGCAATTGGCCTGCCAAGAGCATCAACTCTGGCGCGAACCGTTCATCAATGCGCAAGGGCAATTGCTCAAATTCGGCCCGATGGAAGCCGAGCGCGATGCGCTGAGCGACGGCACACCTGCGTGGCGGCGTGTGCTGCACTACTGGCAAAACAGCGTCGGGCTGACGGATTTGTTTCGCGGGCAACAGCCGCCCGATTACCCCGAGGTTACACTCAACGAAGCCATCACCCGCGCGCAGATTGTCGATACGCCGTGGTCGGGCGCATTCATCAGCTACCTGATGCACACGGCAGGATTCAGCGAATCCGAATTTCACTTGGCCGACGGGCATATTCGCTACATCAAAGCAGCCTATGCCGCGCAACCCAATGGCGCATTTCATCTGCGCAATCCCTTAAACACACCGTTGCAGGTTGGTGACTTGCTCTGCTATGTGCGCGAAGGGCGCCGCGTATTCGGCCCGGCGGGGTTTGAACAATGGCTGGCCGAGCACGCCACGGATGCGCAATCGCTCAAAATGCATTGCGATGTGCTGGTCGGTGTGCGCAAAAACCGCGCCTATGCCGTTGGCGGCAATGTGGTGCAAGCCGTCACCATGCGCGAAATCAAACTCAATGCGCACGGCGCACTATCCGCGACGCACAGTTTACCGGCGCGTGC
>RRZU013246772.1_pt1 | contig 12104 bp, 8 predicted proteins | sample 2165561 | NCBI WGS metagenome assembly RRZU01 (sample SAMN10456909, study PRJNA506462) | wastewater metagenome | isolation source: wastewater sludge | place: USA: Moscow, Idaho | reverse complement strand
TTTAGTGTCGGCGGGTGCGGTTGTGTACTGGTTCCGATTTCATGGTGTGATTTCCGGTTCGGTCCGCGGGCTCGGGTGGTTGTGCTGCTGATGTCCTGGCGGTTGGCCTCCGGGGTGTTGACGGATCCTTGGTATTCTGCGATTTGAAGGTAGGTCGCTGCCGTTGGCGCGGATGGCGGCGGGTGTGTGCACGGACTGGATCGGATTCCGGCTCTCATTCTCCGGTTCGGTCCGTGGTCCGGATGGCTTCGGTGGTTGATTTGGCGGTGGTTGGTGATGATGGCGTGGTCCGATCGTTGGGATTCCGCGGTTTTGTGGTGTGGCTGTGGCAGGTGGGTGTGTGACATCCAATGCTGTTGTGGACTGGATCGGTTTTCGGGCTTCGTTCTCTCATGCAGTCCATGATCCGAATCTTTCAGATCACGGTCCGGGGGTGATTGATTGTGATGGTGTGAGTGGATTGTTGGGATTCCGCGGTTTTACGGTGTCGCCTTGGTTGGTGGTCAGGTGGCAGCGGGAACGGTTGTGGACTGGTTCCGATTTCATGGTGTGATTTCCGGTTCGGTCCGTGGATTCGGGTGGTTGTGTGGCCGGCGCCCTGGCGGCTGGTCTTCGGGGTGTTGGTGAAATCCTTGGTATTCTGCGGTTTCGTGGTGTAGACGTGGTTGTCGGGTGGATGACGGCCGGTGTTGGCGTGGGCTGGGTTGGTTTTCGGGTTTCATTCTCTGATTCGGTGCCGGGTGCCCATCCTGCCGCCACCAAAATCACATCATCTTCACCACCATCCTCCCATCCCCGCCCCTCAACCCGTCTAGATCAATCGACGAGACCGCCCAGAAAGGTGATGGCACAATACAAGTCAGATTGGCGGAACACAGCGGGTTCCGCTTGATTGCGGCGTTGATGCGTGGCCGAGTTCGCGGAAAAGGGGGCCACGGCGATGGACTCACGGATTCAGAAGGGATTCAGAAAAGATCGCGGCGGCGGATTCAGAAGGGGGCCACGTGGTCGGATTCAGAAGGGGGCCACGTGGTTGGATTCAGCGGCGATATGGGTATTACCGCGGGTTTGTGGAGATGAGCCCAGGTTCGCACTGACGGATTCAGCAAGCCCATGGGCCCGGATTGATAAGGAACCGTGAGGATTCCCGGTTCCAGACGGACATCGTCATTGTGCGAGTGTTTAATGGTGGGTTGTGAAAAAACTCATCGAACAGCTCATGAAATTCGGCGTCGTCGGTGTTATCGCCTTCATCATCGATGTCGGTGTGATGAATCTGCTGATGCGGTTCCTGCATATGCCGAATGTCGCGGCAAGCACGATTTCGTTCATTGTCTCGCTGATTTTCAACTATCTGGCGAGCATGAAGTACGTGTTCAAGCATCGCGACGATATGGCCCGGTGGATGGAAATGCTGATTTTCCTGCTGTCTTCGGTTATCGGGCTGCTGATCAATGATGCGATTATCGCGGTGAGTACCCTTGGCATGGCGGCCGACGCGATTGTCACCCAGCATGCCGTCTATGTGCTGCGGACGAATGCCGGCAAGCTGGTGGCGACCGCCGTGGTCGCGGTGTGGAATTTCGTCATTCGTAAATGGCTGTTGGACGATACCCACACGAATGCGGCGAATCGTCTGCGGAAAGCTGACAACAGGCTGACCCAAGAGGAGCTGGATGCCAAGTGGGAGCGCAGTTTCTCTCACCGTCTGGGATTGTGGTCGCTCAAGCATACGCCGGCGGGCTGGCCAAAGTAAGCGCCGCGAACGGGGTGGTGAGCGTCAGGCGGTAAAGCGCCGGGCAGTAAAGCGTCAGGCAGTGCGCGCTGGATGGAGATTCCGCGTTCACTGCCTGATGCTTTTTCACACCTCCACTTCAGTCAATGTCGGTGTTTCGGTGCTGGATTTGATTTGCCGGATGCCGGTCAGCGCGATCAGCAGCGAGCCAATCGCCAAAGCGGTGACGACCGTGAACCCGCCGTGTGATCCCGCCCGGTCAATGAAAACGCCGGCGATTGCCGATCCCATGGACGAGCCGATGGAATTCATCGCGCCCATCCATGCCATGCCTTCCGTGAATCGCGAGGGCGGCACGAGATGCAGCATGAGCTGGTTGCCGTTGATCCACGTCGGCGCTTGGCATACGCCAATCACTAGGTAAATCACCATAATGACCCACAGATGCTTGGCGAACAGGAACGAGCCGATACCGAGATTGACCACGGCAAGGCATACATAGAATCGTTTCCACAGCGGGATCATCCAGTTTTTCGCGCCGTACACGAGTGCTCCGGCGAGTGAGCTAAGCGAGAAGCATGCGAAGACGAATCCCGTGTACTGCTTCATATGCTGTTCCGTCGCGAAGGCGATGATGGAAATGCCGGCCGCCGATTGGAACGCGCCGAGGCCGAACCAGGTGGCGCACACGGCGATCAGTCCCGGCCCCCAGATTGACCCGCGTGAGTGCTTTGACTTACCTGTGTTTCCTTCCAGCGTCGCTTCTTGCAGCGCTGCGGCCTGTTGCGCTTCGCGTTCACGATACTGGGCGCGGGTGAGCCCCGCATTGCGGGCGAGTTGCGTCTGTGAAGGCGGTTCCGTGGTCCGTTCGGTCAGGAACATCAATGCGCCGACAATGACGCACATGCCGGTGAACGAGAATGCGAGCAGGCCGGAAATCACCGCCAGCGTGGAAGCGAGCGGATTGCCGACCACCCACATGCATTCGTCGAGCACACCGGAAAGCGACAGCGCACGGTCGGTGCGTTCACGGTCACCGCGCAGCAAGCGTGCCCATCGTCCTCGGCTCATTGCACCCCACGGCGGGATGGCGGCCATGAACGGCACGATGGCGTACAGCACCCATTCGGGCGCGTGGTGTGTGATCGCGGTGACGAGTGATGTCGAGGCGATGATCCATACGATGATGGTGGGGATTGACACCTGTCGCTGACCGTAGATGTCCACGAGCTTGCCCAGCAGCGGGCTGACCAGCGCGGTCGCGATCGCCTGAATCGCGGTGAGCGCGCCGGCGAGGGCGTAATTGCCGTAATAATGCTGTACGGAGATTGTGATGGTCATGCCGACCATGGGGAACGGCATGCACGCAATCACCGAGCCGATGGCGAATCGCGCGGTGTGCGGCATGCGCAGCAGTTCGGCGTATCCTCCGAACAAGCGTTGGGTGAGGTTCTTGACTCCCGCGGCGAATGTGGTCATATCGTGCGGCCTTCTGTTGTCGTGTCTTCTATGTGATTGTCGAAGCGTTGTCTTCCGTGCTGTCCGTTGTGTGGCGGGGCGTTGAGGCGGGGCATTGGGTGTCTGCCGGCCGGGCGTCTTGTGCCTGCGTGCCTGGCCTGTCTGGCAAGTTGTTGGCGGCCGTGGACGACGGTTTGTCGATGTCTGTTCGCCTGTTGTTCACTGAAGCGCTACATCTGTTGCGACGTAAAGTGTTTTGGCGCTCCGCTCGCCACTGTTCGGACAGCCATAGCAACTTTAGCCCGGTGCCGTGCATGACACGCGGTACATTGGAAAAGCAAGCGCCGGATTTCGGCGTCTCGTTATCGTATCACACCGCATACGCAGGAGGACCACATGCCGTCAACCACCATCCATTTCATCCGTCACGGCAAGGTCGAGAATCCCGATCACCTGTTGTATGAGCGGCTTCCCGGCTTCCATCTGTCTGATCTCGGCCGCCGCATGGCCCGGGCGGCCGCCGATTACGCGGCCGCGGATCCGCAACTGTCCAGCGTCGTGGCCGTATATTCATCGCCGCTTGACCGGACTCGCGAAACCGCGGGCATTATTATCGGCGCGCTCAACAAGGTCCGCGTCGAACGCGGGGAACAACCGCTCGAACTGCAAACCGACAGCCGCATCATCGAAGCGGGCAACGAATTCCGCGGCAAGCGCATCGGATACGGCGAGGGGGCGCTGTGGCGCAACGGGAACTGGCATCTTGTACGCAATCTGTGGAAGCCCAGCTGGGGTGAAAGCTATCAGCATATCGCCGCGCGGGTAGGGGATTTCGCCCAGGAGAAAGTCCGCGAATACGCCGGCAAGCAGATCATCGCAGTCAGTCACGAATCGCCGATCTGGTCGTATCGCCATCTTCTGGAAACCGGGCATCCCGAGCATAATATGTTCCTGCGTCATACCGCGCTCGCCTCGGTTACATCCATCACCTATGACAGCGAAACGGGGAAGATGCTGTCCATCAGCTATGCCGATCCTGCGAAGGACGTGCACTGAGCACGAAGATACGGCACGAAGGTACGGCACGAAGGCAAGAGGCGACAGAACGGTCGCCGCGCACCTTCGACGATGACGACAACGTGCTGACACGCCGCGAAAGCCTGCAGAAGCGCGGTAGTGTTGAATAAGTGCGAACATACGCGTTGGAATGTGGGCAAAGGAGCATGAGCATGACCATGATGGACGGACAAGTGCAAGATGAAATGCGGCGGCTCGCCAGTCTGCCGGATATCCGCGATGCGGCGGGGCGTGGCGCCGCGTTGACGTCCCTATGGCCGTTGACCGATGCGATGATGATGGGCAACGACGCGAAATATGCGGAAAATCTACAGGTACGGGAAAGTCTGGTGATTGCGCACGCGCTGACGGGACTCGACGTGACCCGTGCCGATGCGGAATACGTCTATGAGGGCGCGGACACGATTCCTGGCCGTCCGCAGGATATCGTCGACGCGCTGTTGGCGGCGAATGACGCCTGTGATGCGGCTGCTGCATACCGTGGAAAGGCGGATTCTACGGTGTTCGCGGGTGTCGCGCAGGCGTTGGGGGCGTCTTGGAATGCCGAGATTGCGGGCGATATCGCGGATATCGTCCGGCGGGCTTCACAGTTTGCCGCTGATAATGTTGTAGCTCGCGATGGGGTGAATGATGCTGGAACTGCAAGTGGCGCCGCCGAAAGCGGCACCGCATCCGAAGCGCTGCGTGTCGCCGGTGACTTGGCGGTATATACGCTTGCAACAGCGGCCATACTCCGTCAATCGGATGCCGCGCAGGCGGGGACGGCAGGGGCGTGCGCCGTGCTGCTCGCGTTGAACGAGTGGTGTGACAGTATATCCTTGCCGCGGCTGTTCTATTCGCCGCAGCTGCTGTCGCAGCTGCTCGACGTTCGCGAGGCAAACGGTGATGGTGTCTGCGAGGCGTTCGTCTCGGTTATCGCTCAGGCCGCCGCCGAGGAATGGGACAAGCATCGCGGCGACGTGTTGTGGAATCCGAAAGAGGCGAAGCGTCAGGCAAAAGAGGCTGACGAACGCCGGAATAAGGCCGAATTGTCAGCGAAATTCTCCAAATAACGTGGTCGACTTCGCCGACGCGTGAAGCGAACGCGCGGGCCGTGTTGGTGTCGTTTGATACCGTTTGGTGCCGTTTGACATTGCGCGCGTACTCGCTTCACGCGGCGGACAGGGCATGTCACGCCTGGCTGTTGTGGCTGTTTTCGCTGTCTTGGTTGTGTTTGCTGTCTTGACCGGGAACGTCCCACGGGGTTGTCGGCGTTGTAGGGGATTGGACGGTGGTGCCGGCACCGAAATCCGCGAAATTCGTTGGAATCGCTGGCGCGCCGGGGTTGTCCGGGGCTGTCGGTGCTATTGTCGGCTGACCGGTGAACGGGAACTGCGGCTGTGCGGGGAAGTGGACCTCATCAGTGGGGAAAGACACTGATTGGAGAGCCTGAGCCGGGTCGGTCGGCATGACCGGGGTTTGCGGGTCAGGCATGAAGCTGAAATCGGCGTCGGGTGTGTACGTTCCGGTCGGCATCTGGATGCCGTGCACGGTCTGCGGCTTGACCGCGGGAATATCGGGCACGCCGAGGGAGGATGGCGTGAACGTGACTCCCGACATCGCGGCGAGGACGGCGCTGGTGGTGTTCGCTTCGTCCGTCGTAGTCTGTGCGGTTTCCGGCTGATCTGATGCTGACTGATTGGCTGCCGGCTGGTCGGAGGCGGAAACCGGTTGGATATCTGCCGATTGCGCCGGTGCGGGGTCTGACGCGGCTGACTGGACGGAACCGGATGCCACGGGCGTTTCGGATCGCTGCGCCTGCCAGATGTCGGGTTGCGTCGTGGTCGGTTGTGAGACAACTGATGGTGTGGCTGCCGGCTGTGGCCGTGCCGGCTGGTCGGTGTTCGTCGGTGCGAACGTTTGGCCGCCGATTGGGGAAAAGCCCATGGGGGCGGCCGTCGCCGGAGTCTGCGCGATGTCGATCTGCTGCCATGCGGGCGCTGTCTGTGCTGGAGTTTGCGGTATCTGCAGCATCTGAGCGTTCCATGGCGTTGCCGAAGCGTTTTGGGCCGCCGGTTGTTGCATCGTCTGCTGCGACTGCAACGGCTGTTGCGGCTGCTGGGGGAAATACGCCGGTGCCGTCGGAGTGTTGAATGTGCCGTCCGATTCGGTGCTCGGCGTTGGCATTGGTGTGACGGTCCGTTCGGCTTGTGCCGTTTGCATGGCCTGTAGCTGTTGCGCTGGCGCCCCGAAATCAGCCATCTGTATCTGCGGCATGTTGCCGAACTGTGGGGTATCGCCAAATTGCGGGGTATCGCCGGACTGCGGTGTGCTGCCGGATGGCTGTGCGCCGAACTGCTGGCCGCCCGCGATCGCTCCCGCGCCGGCGACGACATTCGCTGTGCCTTGCATATTCGGTGCGGCCGCGGGCATCGTATCCCCGCCACTTGCCTGAGCGGTCGGAGCTGCTGGAGTCGTAGAAGCTGTCGGAGCGGGCAGCGGGGCCATCGGCTGGTAGGTCATTCCGGCCTGCATGCCGAGATTTTGCGGTGTCGCCTGGCCACTGCCGGGAACCCAGACCACGCTGTTCTTGTCGAAACGCGCTCCTTCCGGCTTGGAGGAGCCGGCGAGGAGCCATAGCCACACCACCATGTCCAGGATGTAACCAAGTATCATAATCGCGAATCCGCCTGTCACCGCGGATTCCGGGGCATTGAGTTGTCGGGCGCCAACGCCCATCACGGCCAACCCGATCACGAGGCATATGATCGACGGGACCGATGGCGCGAAGATCCACCAGCCGGAGCGGTTCGTATCGTGCAAACGCCTGAACGTCAACGTGATGATAGGGAAAACCAGTGCGAGCATCAGCAAATCAAGCACCAGCGCCAGCGCATTCTGGTGATGCTTAGTTGCGGTATCCACCGGGTAGTAGAACACGGCGCACAAGATGGATATGTACAGGTACGCCCACCAGAATTCGCTCCGCGATGCGCGGCCGGAAAACACGAAATACTTGCGGTACATGCGTGCAATCGCCTTCGGGAACGAGCAGCCGTAGCAGGGCAGCTCAAGTTCCGAGCCTTGGTAGACAGATCCATGCATCTGATTAAACGCGGCCGGCGACCATGCCGGGCCTCCCATCATTGGGTTGCCGCCATTGGGATTATTGCTTGGATTGCTCATAGGTGTTCCTTCTCTCAAGCCATAGCACAAGTATAAAGGAGAAAACCTGAATTCGATGTAACTTCATGACAAATTCGTGACTTTTTCATAAAAAGTCCGTTCACGCGTTCGTTCGCTGTACGTCCCTCACGCGCGGCACAATAGAGCGTATGACCGAAGCTGATAACAAAGAAAGCAAGGATACCAAGCCTGAGCTGCCGAAGGACGTGCGCGTGCGCTTCTGCCCGTCGCCGACCGGCACGCCGCATGTGGGCATGGTCCGTACCGCCCTGTTCAACTGGGCGGAGGCACGCCATACGCATGGAACCTTCGTGTTCCGCATCGAGGACACCGACGCGCAGCGCGATAGCGAGGAAAGCTACAATCAGATTCTCGATGCGCTCAAGTGGCTGCATATCGACTGGGACGAGGGCATCGAAGTCGGTGGCCCGGACGGCCCGTACCGCCAGTCCGAGCGTACCCAGATTTACAAGGACGTTGCCGCCAAGCTGCTTGAGGCGGGGTACGCCTACGAGTCCTATTCGACTCCTGAGGAGATCGAGGCCCGCAATGTCGCCGCCGGACGCCCGAAGGCCTTCGGCTATGACGGTTATGACCGAAACCTGACCGAAGAGCAGAAAGCCGCCTTCCGCGCCGAGGGCCGCAAGCCGGCGCTGCGCATTCGCATGCCCGACGAGGACATCGCTTTCGACGATCTGATCCGTGGGCGTATCGAGTTCAAGGCAGGGTCCGTGCCGGATTACGTGATCGTCCGCCCGAACGGCGACCCGCTGTACACGCTCACCAACCCGGTGGACGATGCGATGATGCGCATCAACGTTGTGCTGCGTGGCGAGGACCTGCTGAGCGCCACCCCGCGCCAGATTGTGCTGTACCGCTATCTCATCAAGCTCGGCATCGCGAAGGAAGTCCCGCTGTTCGGCCACATGCCGTACGTCATGGGCGAAGGCAAGAAGAAGCTGTCGAAGCGCGACCCGGAATCAAACCTGTTCCTGCACCGCGAGAACGGCTTCATTCCTGAGGGTCTGCTCAACTACCTCGCCCTGCTCGGCTGGTCAATCGCGCCCGACCGTGACGTGTTCTCGATGGACGAGATGATCGAGAAGTTCGATGTGCGAGACGTCAAGGCGAACCCCGCCCACTTCGACCTGGATAAGGCGATTTCGATTAACGCGGAGCATATCCGCATGCTCGAGCCGCAGGACTTCCTCAACCGTTCCGTGCCGTATCTGCACCGCGACGGTGTGGTGTCCGCCGACAGCTGGGATGCCCTGACCGATCGTGAGCGCGCGATTCTCACCGCCGCCGCGCCGCTGGTGCAGCCGCGTGTGCGCCTGCTTGGCGAGGTGTCCGGCATGGTCGGCAGCCTGCTGAGCGAGGAGCCCTACATTGAGCCCGCCGCGGATGCGCGCAAGACGCTCAAGGATTCCGCCGGCGACGTGCTTGACCAGGCGATCGCAACGCTCGAGGCCGTGGGCGAGGCCGATTGGAAGGCTGAACCGCTGCATGAGACCCTGAACAAGGCGCTGATTGAGGAGGCCGGTTACAAGCCGCGTCTGGCGTTCGGACCGGTGCGTGTCGCCGTGTCTGGCCGTCGTGTGTCCCCGCCGTTGTTCGAGTCGATGGAGATTATCGGCAAGCCGGTGACGGTGGCGCGTCTCAAGGGGCTGCGCGAGCATCTGTGATGTCTGTGCGCGGGGCCCGGCGCGGGCGGTAGATGCCGAGACCGGCGCTGAGCCCTTGTGGCAGTAGTGATAAGGCGGTCTGGAGCGTGATGTTCCAGACCGCTTTCACATTTCGACACGCCGATGAGGTTGGGTGATTTGCGCGGTGCAAGTATCCGCTGTATATTATTCAACTGTTGCGTCGAGAGACGTAAACAGATAACTAAACGCCCCCGTCGTCTAGCGGTCTAGGACTACGCCCTCTCACGGCGCCAACACCGGTTCAAATCCGGTCGGGGGTACGACCGACGAAGCAGTGCCAAGAACTGCGGCGCCTGCCAATTGGGGTATGGTGTAATTGGCAACACAGGTGATTCTGGTTCACCCATTCTTGGTTCGAGTCCAGGTACCCCAGCCAACGGAAAGCCACTGCAAACGCAGTGGCTTTTTCCGTATCCACCCAGATCAATCGTCAACATGCGTGTCCGCAGCAAGCAAACCGCGAGCACAATCGTCACAACCTTCTACCGACGCTTACGATGCAGTCAGCGTTGGTAGAAGCAGATGCATGCAACACGGTGTCGTCAACACGTATGCGACTGGCCTCCCCCTTCCCAAACTGTCTACGCTGAGCCCTCCGTCAGCGTAGACAGTTTGTACCAGACCACAAACTGGTGACGCTGACGAGGGTGTTTGCGCAGGTAGTTTGACAGGCAGGGTTTATTTCTTGTGTAGGGCGCGACGCAGGCGGCCGAGCAATCCGGGTTTGCGCAGCAGGTCCATCGATTCGCCGATCTGGTCTGTTTCGCTTGAAATGGCGAACGTGTACGTCTTATGCGAGTTGGGCTTGCCGACCAGGTCGCCGAATTCCAGTAATTGCGTGCGCGGATGATATGGGTGTCGGATATCGAATTCGAACAGCCTTGCCGCGACGCGTGCGGGCGCCGGACCATACGACCCGAATCCGCAAGTCGGGGAAGCGACCATCAGCATGCCATCGACTTCACCAGCGAAACCATTGCGGTGATCATGTCCTGCACAAATCGCGAAATATCGGTCGCCGTTCGTAAGAATCGCGTATTCCCCGCTGTCGGCATCAGGACAGCTCACGCCTTCGCCCAGATAACTGCCAGGCAAGGTCTTGTCTTCGTCCAGAACATAGCTATGTCCAGAGAACACGCGATACCCTTCCACGGCGTGCGCCGCGTTCGGCGGCACCGATTTGAGCAGCCGGTAATACTGCGGGATGGGGAAATGCTGGAACACCATCATGCGAGTGTGCAGGACATCGGGCATGAGGCCAAGGAATTTCAACGCCGCGTCCGATGGCGAACCATACCCGCCGGAACGGGCATAGTCCCCGGAATCCACCACGGCCAGCCCCAGCACGGTGCGCTTGCGATCCACATCCATCCCCGGCAGCGCGAGTGTCCCAGCCTCACACGGGTAGATGCGCTGGTCGGGGAGTCCGGAACTTGAGCGGGTACGAGGCAAATCAGGGCGCGATGCGGTTGATTCGGCGTTGAGACACCCGGGAAACTCGCGGTAGATCGCGTCCATCTCCTCGCGACTCAGCCCGCACTGGCTGTCATGGTTACCGTACGTGACCACCCACGGGATGCCACGGTCGATCAGCGGTTGGAGAAACTGCCCGATGCTCTGTCGTACCATGTCGCGCGTATGGTCGAGCTGCTCGTGGCTCGCCTCGTTCTGCCGTATGCGCTCGAGCGGTGTGCGCCACGTGCGCTTTCGGAATGTAGCGGCGTACGCGCCATCATAGCCGGCGATCTGATTGCCGGTAAATATGACGATATCCGGTCGAGCCGCGTCTATCGCCGCGGTAATGAGCCGTATCGTATCGCTGGATACCTTCGGGCCGTCCTGGATGTCGGAAAGCTGTAACACCCGGAATTTGCCGGATTCATGGAATTGCAGGCGTCCCAGATGCGCGGACACCGATGTCGGCCGGCGTGTGGCGTTGCGTGTTCCATGATTGGGACGGCTGTCGGGACGTTGCTTGTCGCTCATGTCATCCACACTAGTGCACGTCGGCCCGGATTGCATGCCGAGTGGCCTGTTCGGCGAGGTCCGGTTTTGCCGTGGCGGGTCACGGAACCCTGTGCCAGCTGGACGCATTTGGTCAGAATGCCCCTACCGTTGCCCCAGGGGCGATTGCCGTCAGGCTGGACGAACCCGGGCATGAAGCTGAATGATCTGCCATGCAATTGGTAGCGCATACCCAGTGTGCTGCATCGTTGCCCCAAGCATCGGCTGGTTATATAAGAGCTACCGGCAAACGGAACCCCCCCTCGGAGCGAAGCGAACCGGTGAGGTTTCGTCCGAAGCCCCATAATTATAACTGAACCCTTCTTCTTCTCTTCTCTCTCCTTGGCCCCGGCGGAAACGTCGGGGCTTCTCTTTTGCCGCATGACAGGGCGGCAGACGCGCAATGATGGACAAGAACCCGCTGACGAGATATCTGAGCATGTCTCGGCTGCCATATCGCTTCGTTGCCTCCAGCTTTTCCAAACTGGTTACGCCAACGGCCTTGTGGGCGTAACCAGTTTGCGGAGAATCGCGGTATCGTTCGACCACCTCGCCGGCTATCCGGCGGCGACAGTCTGTCAAAGAAAAACCTTCTACCGACGCTGACGAGCGTCTCAGCGTCGGTAGAAGGTTATCGGTGATGCCGAGATATCGGCGGACGGTTGCGATTGTTGGAGACCGTCTGACCAGACGGCAGTCTCTCACGCTCGCTCTCAGTCCTCTCCCTCAGCGCTCGCCGCTGGCACGCAGCAGGGCTTCGGTGAGGTATTTGCCGGCGGCCATCACGAGCGGGGCGTACCGGCGGCCTGGGGTCGTACCCATGCGGCCAGTCGGCCCGGAGATGGAAATCGCGGCGATGACCTGGCCGGAGGGGTTGCGGATCGGCGCGGAGATGGAGCATACGCCGTCTTCGCGTTCATTGACGGATTCAGCCCATCCGCGCTTGCGCACGGCGGCAA
>RRZU013341473.1_pt1 | contig 12105 bp, 9 predicted proteins | sample 2165561 | NCBI WGS metagenome assembly RRZU01 (sample SAMN10456909, study PRJNA506462) | wastewater metagenome | isolation source: wastewater sludge | place: USA: Moscow, Idaho | reverse complement strand
GTTACCCTCTTTTACCGCTCGGAATTCAATTTTCGAGATGTTTGAGCGCGAGATACATGAGAATTACGGCGTTTGTTACATCGATCATCCGTGGTTAAAACCCTATCGATTTGCACATAATCGTGTTAATGAAGATGATACGATTGCAAATTATCCCTTTTATCAAATAGATAGTGAAGAGCTACATGAGGTTGGCGTTGGCCCTATTCATGCAGGTATTATTGAGCCTGGTCATTTCCGATTTATCTGTAATGGAGAGCAGATAATTAATCTTGAAATTCAGTTAGGATACCAACATCGGGGTGTTGAAAAGCTGTTTTTGAATAAAAAGAGGTTACTTGAGCTTACAACCATTGCTGAGAATATTGCGGGAGACACGGTAGTTGGTCATACCACGGCATTTGCGAATGTTTGGGAGAGTTTATGCGGTTTTGAGACTCCCGCTTCGTTGCATTTTGCGAGAGTTTTAGCCTTAGAGTTGGAGCGAATAGCCATACATACGGGCGATTTAGCCGCTATTTGTGGCGATATGGCCTATCAACTTGGTAATTCGGTATATGGAAGATTGCGAACGCCAATAATCAATTTTTTGCAAGAGTGGTGTGGAAATCGATTGGCAAAAGGACTTATAAGAGCTGGTAAAACTAATTACCCATTTACGGAGGAACTTGCAGCGCGTTTGCGAGAGGTGCTTAAGGCCTATGAGCGAGATTTTGATGAGATGACAGCGAAGTTCTTTACACTCCCCAGCGCCCTCTCTCGAATGGAGAAGACAGGCGTTTTAAACTACTCAAAGATTCTCGAAATAGGTGCGGTTGGAATGGCTGCACGGTCGAGTGGTTTGGTAAGAGATATTCGATTATCGCATCCATATAATCACTATTCGTCGTTTGTGCACATTCCCATTATTAAAAATCATGGTGATGTTTATTCGCGGGCTCAATTAAGGCGCGAGGAGATCTATCAATCCATTGCCTATATTCGCGGCATGCTTTCAAATATCCCACAAAACGATTTATTGCCCTCACCAGATTTATCTCCTAAGCCAAATAGTTGTGCAATAGCTTTGGTAGAGGGTTGGCGTGGGGAAATATGCCATTGTGCAATAACAGACTCAAAGGGTGAACTGTTGATTTACAAGGTAAAAGATCCATCGCATCATAACTGGATGGCTTTAGCGCAAGCGGTTAGAAATAATGAGATATCAGATTTTCCACTTTGTAATAAGAGTTTCAATTTGTCCTATTGCGGGCACGATTTATAATTGTTGATGTTATGTTTGATCATTTGAAAATATTATGGCATCAGGGAAAGCAGTTTATTCCCAACGTCCAGACAGCTCAAGTTCCTGGCCCGTTTAAGGGACGTCCAGTTATCACGACTGTTGAGGTCGATGAACGTGAGTTGGTTGAACTCTGCCCAATGCTGGCCATAAATACAAATCCATTATCAATTGATTTAGGCAAATGTTCGTTTTGTGGCGAATGTGCCGCTCAATATCCTCAGAAGATATCTTTTACCAAAGATTATCATCTATCAACCAATAGACGAGAGGATTTAATTGTTGTTGCAGGTGTTAATGAGCCTATTACATTAGATTCCTCACTCGTTCGCAAGGAGATAAAGAGAGTGTTTGGTCGCTCTTTAAAGCTTCGTCAAGTGTCGGCAGGAGGAGATGGAAGTTGCGAGCTCGAGCTCAATGCAACCAATAATGTGCAGTTTGATATCTCCCGTTTTGGAATCGATTTTGTGGCATCACCTCGTCATGCCGATGGGTTGTTGGTAACCGGTCCAATTACCGAAAATATGGCTCTTGCGCTCGAAAAGGCTTATGATGCCACACCCGAGCCAAAGATCCTTATTCTATGCGGCGTGGATGCTATAAGCGGTGGACTTTATGCCGAAAGCAATGCCATTAATAGGAGCTTTTTAGAAAAGGTAACGGTTGATTTGTATATCCCAGGAAATCCGCCCCATCCACTTACCATTATTAACGGGTTGTTAGATTTGATAAAGAGTAAGGTCTGAAATAAGAGCTATTGTTACGAGAAGCGGGGTAGTTGAATGTTGAGATATTTTGAAAGAAATCGTAATCCAACAATTAACGTAACACAAGCAATAATGGAGATATCGGAGTTAACTCCTAACCTTATCATGACCACAAAAATAAAACCTCCTATGAGGCAGGCCGTTGCATATATCTCCGTGTTGTGCAGTAAATCGGGGATGTTATTGCATAAGATATCGGCTAAAAGACCTCCAAATGTAGCGGTAATGACGCCTAAAATAATAGCATAAATCTCACTAATACCAGCATCTAGGCCAATTTGGATTCCTGCAATTGTAAACATAGCCAATCCAATGGCATCGGTTACAAATATGGTTCGGTTAAATTTATCAATATTTGTTTTTAATAACGCTATAATGATGAGTGCTCCTAAAACTAACGTTAGTGCCAAATGGTCGTTAAGCCAATTAACGGGTTTGATGCCCAAAAGAAGATCGCGAATGGTTCCTCCACCATAAGCTGTTACAAATGCTAATACCGATGCGCCAAAAAGATCCATCTTGTGGGTTCGTGCTTTTAAACCTCCCGTTAGGGCAAAGACAAACGTTCCACAATAGGAGATGAAGCTTAACCAATTCATTCCCACGGTTATTTTATATTTTTAAGAAGGTTGCAAAGGTAGATAAAAAACATTGAATTCCATCTGGCATGTGGTAATGCCTAATTCATGGGTGATTTTTTACTTTTTAGGCAATTCGCACTGGTTTTTTGAAGCTTCCATATCTTTTAAATGGAGTTCCATCGACTTGGTCGAAATTTGTATCTCCCAAATTGAGAGAGATAAGGATGTAATGAGAGCTAACATGGCTAATGTAAAGGCAATTATGCCAAATATTTGCAAATTGATGAATATAAAAAACATGGCTACAGTCGAAAAAAGCAGACTTAAAGCCCCCATTAATTGCATGAGTCTGATAAGTTTTAATCGGCGGCTTAAGTTCTTTATTTGTTGATAGATAACATCTTCTGGATTTCGTCTAAATCCGTCGTACAGCTGACGAACAAGTGAGCTGTAGCCCATAAAACGGTTGGTGTAGGCTAATAATATTAGCGATACTGCCGAAAATAGGAGCGCTGGTGTTGTAAGTGTTAACTCTTGCATCTTTTCTGGTTTTCTTTAAGTAATGCTCATTCGTATTCGATACTCCTTTGGATAGTAGTTGTTGAATCGATTCTGCATTACTTTAACAAATCCAAGCGCTCTTTGTTCGTAAGTTACAATATTCCATCCATTCTCGCCCTGAAGTTGAAAACTACTCTCGCCTTTTAAATAGAGTAGGGCTTGTGTTTTATCTAATTCGATGGTTGGATAGTGTGTGCCTAGCTGCGTGGAGAGTGCCAACGCGTGATTGGGCAACACACCTTTAGGTGACTCTTCACCAATGCAAATACCCAAATGTATTAGATAAAGATTCTTTTGAAGGGTTTCTATTAGAGAGGTGTAGCTCTCTGGAAAGGCAAAAATCTGCTCGTTAATACGTTTTAAAGTGTAGGATGTGATATCTTTAATAATGTCTTTTGGAAGGGATATGTTCTCTTTTGATTTTGCTTTTTTAAAGGTGCGGCTGCTAGACTTTGCTTTCTTTTCCCCTTTTTTACGAAAAGCAGTTAAAAAGAACCCTTCGCCCTCTACTTTATGCGGATAAAAACCATAGCCTTGGCCATTTTGCATAGCTACTTCTGTTACTCCCCAAGTTGAGTCAATGTCTAAATTGATAACTTCAATATCGCATTGAGTAGCAAGCCACTCAATGTTTTTCTCGTTCTCTTCGGGGTTAAAGGTGCAGGTAGAGTAGATGATGATGCCATCTTCATTTAATGCTTCAAGTGCATCCATCAATATCCGTTTTTGACGAGAAGCACAAAGCGCCAAATTATCGCTATTCCATTCGTTAACAGCTTCATTATCTTTCCTAAAGAGTCCTTCTCCCGAGCAGGGTGCATCTATAACAATGCAATCAAACGTGCCGCCCAGTTTGGCATAGTGCGCTGGATCGTTATTTGTAACAGCAACGTTTGGATAACCCCATTTAAGGAGGTTTTCTCTGAGGATTTGCGCTCGGTGCTTGATCACTTCATTGGCAACTAAAAAGCCTTCACCATCGAGCCAAGAGGCTATTAGTGTTGATTTTCCACCTGGAGCTGCACATAAATCGAGTATGGTGAGATCTCTTTCTTCTCCATAAATTTGAGTAAGAGCCTCATTTAAAAACATTGATGAGGCATCTTGAGGATAGTAACATCCTGCATGAAAAAGTGGTTCGAGCGTGTAGTTAGGGCGTTGTGCTAAAAAGAAACCACTTTCACACCAAGGAACTTGATAAGCTGTCTCTAAAGAGTTGTTCCACTTTTTGGGATTGATGCGAATGGCCGATTTTGGCTCGTTAGAGAGTGCCTCAATAAATTGTTTTGCCTCCTGCGTGCCAAACTGGGTGTTTAATCGTTCGATAAAAAGGTGGGGTAGCTCCATTTTTAGGGTTACAGCTCTATTAAAGTTCTAGTTGATAATATAATTTGTAGTAGTTCATGCCTCTGCGCTCATCAAAACCTTGCTCCAAATAGTCGCGCTTACCATGAATGTAAACGTGGAAATTCTTATCGAGTTTAAGGATCGATTTAAAGTGCTTCTTTTCTCCCTTTACGGCATTGTGTGAAATATCGAAATTTGAGGCTAAGGGCATCTCATGAGCTTCTTGAAATGACTCTTTGTACTCTCTAAATGCCTCCTGCTCTTCGGGGCGACGAAAGATTTCGCGTTCAAACTCCTGCTCTGAGAATTTTATCTTGTCGTCGAAAAAGTTGATGGAGCGGTTTAATAGATCAATTTGATCTGGTCGGGGCACTTCGTTTTGGTTGTTATATACATCGGCTACAAACCCTTTGCACAATTTCAAATAGTTTTGCGTGAAGTAGAAGTTATCTTCGCGAGGCTTAACATTTAAGAAATCTTTCATCCAAAAATTTGCCTCGTTACCTTTGTTTACGTTGTCTATAGAACACACTTTATAGCCCAAATCCTCTTCGGTATTAAAGATAAGGCAACCTTTGTCGATACGCTTAATATTAATGCCCTCTTGGGTGCCCAATTCAAAGCTTTGATTGTTGAGAACCACTTTTAGGAAGGTCTCTTTATTTTCTGATTTAAAGATGCCTAGTGCCGAAACAAGTTCTCCATCAACTACCACATTGTCAAAAAGTGCCATGTAGAATTCTCCCCCTCTAATTTTAGGATGGTTCGAGTTTTCGTATAAAAAGTCGGCAATTTGTATGGAGTTGTTGTAAAATGATGAGTAATCTTTAAAAATTTCACGCGCAATGCTAAATATGTAGTTTTGCTCAATGTCAACTTCGTGGTCGAAATTGTAGTATAAATCGGCTTTAAACGATCGGAAAAAGAATGGTTTAAGAATCTCCTCAACCAACTGATCGTCATTAAACGAGAGAACAGATTTTGAAAACTTATTTGGTTCAGCTTCGGCTCTGGTGCCAATGTGGTGGACAACCATGCTTTCGATGGTTGCTTGGTTATACTCTATCATTATTTGCTATTTTAACTTAAATATAAGTGCATCGTAAGGTTTAATCTCCACGCCAAATCCTGTTGTTAGAAGCATCTGTTTCGGAAAGAGGATGTGATGGCTTCGATTAAGAAGATTATCGCCTTTAAAAAACTCTTTTTTGCCCAATCCTGCAGTGTCTAAGGCGTGTTGAGGAATGATTATTCGTGCATCGTAGCTATAGTTTCCAAAGTGAACAATGATCAGAAGAACCTCGTTTTCTGTATGGCGTAAAAACACAAATGTTTTGTTGAAATCAAAACGTGTATTGTGCAGATTGGCATACATTAAATCGTAAAACTTACCGCTACTTAAGGCTTCGTTGGTAGTAAATAGGTTTAAGACTCTTTTATAGAATCCTTTTAAATCGATCTCCTCTTTTGTCAGAAGCGAATCATCAAAGGTGTCATTGCTGTTTAAGCGAGCTATTTTGTCCATTTTCCAATAGTCGAAAATGGTCGTTCGTCCATCTCTGCCACTAAAACCCTCTTCGTCCATTCCTCTTTCGCCAAGTTCCTGACCAAAATAGAGCATATATGGATTGCGTGTAAGGGCTGAGCTTAAAAGCATGGCTGGTTTGCCAACTTCACTATTCCCAGCAAAAAAGTCCGAAGCTAAACGTTGCTCATCATGATTTTCGTTGAAATAGAGCATCTTTTGTAAGATATCTTCGGTTTGTTGCCAGCAACCTGTTATATCTTTTGCGGGTTGATACCCAACAATGACATTGCGTAAGACATTGTAAAAGCCCTCTTTATCGTAAAGAAAATCAAATTTTCCTTCGTTAATGTAGAGTCTGTAAAGTGATGGATTATAGACCTCTGCAATGAATATTATTGAGGGAAACTCTGTTTTAATTTCATTGATAACCCAACCCCAAAACTGAACAGGCACCATTTCGGCCATATCACATCTAAAGCCATCAACCCCTTTTTGAGCCCAATAACGAAGAATATGGTGCATCTTGCGCCAGGTGTCTGGTATTGGATTGAAATAGCTTGTGTTGCCGTTTTGATAATCAACGCCATAGTTGAGCTTTACTGTTTCAAACCAATCGTTTATAGATGGAGTAGGGGTAAAGGCATCGTTGCCAGTAACACGCGCCGGATTCTCTTGCCATCGTCTCTCACTGGTTGGCTGTAATGGAGCTGTAAACGGTTGATTAGGAAAGTAGTAGAAGTTATTGTTTATGGCAAATTTCACCTCTTTATTATCACTAGCACCAAAATCTTCAACGCCTGCAGGCTTTGCATCCGAAACATAGTTTCGAGCCAAATGGTTGGGTACAAAATCTATGATAACTCGTAAACCCTCAGCTTTAGTACGTTTGATAAGAGCTTCAAATTCGCCCATTCGGTTTTTAACATCTACGGCTAAATCGGGGTCAACATCGTAATAATCTTTTATGGCGTATGGAGAGCCGGCTTTCCCTTTTACTATTTCTGGATAATCTTCGGTTATGCCCTCTTTTAGATATGAGGTTTGTTGGGCGTGTTCGATAACGCCAGTAAACCAGACATCGGTACAACCGAGAGATTTAATATACTTTAAGGCATTATTTGTGAAATTATTAAACTTTCCACAGCCATTCTCTTCAATAGAACCACCTTGTACATTAGCTCCTTGAGTGTTACCAAATAACCTCGGTATTACCTGATATATAACCCTTTTTTCTTCCATAAAACTCCTATCTATCGAATTTGCTGTTGAGATCTATTGTTGCTTAACGTGTGGAATTGTTAAACAATATCAAATCTGCTACGAACATAACCATTTTTAGTTTAATTGTTTTCAAAATTAACCTATTTTTAGCTCAAAATTAATGAGATGCGAATAATTTATCTGTTACTAACTCTTTTTGTTGGTTTTGGTATAGCTAAAGGTCAGTTTTATTCAACTGGAACAGAACCTTGGAGTACTAAATGGTGTCAGATTGAAACGGCTCATTTTCAGGTTGTTTTTCCTAAAAAATATGAATCCAAAGGAAAAGATTTAGCTCAATATTTAGAAGCTGTTTATCAAGTTGGCGGATACTCGCTTGCGCACAATCCACGAAAAATTAGTGTAATCGTTCATGCCAACTCTTCTGTTTCAAACGGTATGGTTGCATGGGCTCCAAAACGAATGGAGATTTATTCGGTTAATAGTCAGGATACGTATGCTCAAGATTGGTTGCAACAACTCGCCATTCACGAATTCAGGCATGTTGTTCAAATCGACAAAACCAATATTGGATTAACTAAAGTGCTCTCATTTTTGTTTGGTGAATCGGCCGTTGGGGCTGTTATTGGGCTCTATTTACCCCCTTGGTTCTTGGAGGGCGACGCAGTATTGGCCGAAACGGTTTTATCTCAATCGGGTCGTGGACGTACACCTGCTTTTCAACAGAGTTTAAGAGCTCAATTCCTTGAAAAAGAGGTTTATTCTTACGAAAAAGCGACTTTAGGCTCCTATAAAGATTATGTTCCAAATCATTATGAAATTGGATATCAGTTAGTCGCTTCTGCTCGTGAACGTTATGGAGCTACAATTTGGGAAAGGGCAGTTACGAATTCGGGTAAAGCATATCATCTGAACCCATTTTTGAGAGGGATACGTGAAGTAACAGGATTGAATAAACGACTTCTTTATAGATCTATTACAGATTCGTTAAGACTCTCTTGGGGTGCAGAGGTCTCCTCTATACTGCCTGATATTCAGTCTGTAAATAAATCAGATTCATCACTTTACCAAAATTTTCTCTATCCACAAGCATGGCATAGTAAAGTTATAGCTCAATTAGAGTCGCCAAGCTTTACCCCACGTTTTGTCTTGATAGATACACTCGGAAACAAACGCTCTTTTCTGGAAATTGGCGTTCGTACCGATGATGCGTTTGATCTAAAAAATGATAAGATGGTATGGAGCGAGTTTAGACCTGATTTGCGCTATACACATCGAAACTATGCGGTATTGCGCACTTTTAATTTAATGAATGGGGATGTGAAAACAATAACTTCTAAAACTAGATATTTTGCGCCAAAACTACATCCAATCGATTCGACCCTTCTATGTGTTGGTTTTGAAGCGGATGGATCTCAATTTATTGCTATACTAGATCAAAATAGTGGCTCATTACTTAAAAAGATTCCTGTTGCGAGTAACGATGAAATTATCTCGCCAATTTGGAGTTTGCGTGGAGATACTATTTACTCCATTATATTAGACAGCAGAGGTAAACGTATTGATAGCTACATCTTACAATCAGAGCAGTGGAATACTTTATTGACACCCACATTTACAAATATCTCCAATTTGTGTGATAATGATTCACTTTTGCTATTTACCTCAAATAACTCCATGCAAGAGAATATTTTTGCGCTAGATAAGCGGAGTAAATCAATTTATCAAGTAACACACTCGCTTTTTGGATGTCGTTATACATCAATTAATTCGCAAGGTCAATTGTTGTGTTCTCTCTATGGTGCAAACGGATATAGAGTAGGGAAGAGAGCTGTTGATGTAACTGATTTAAAAGCTACTGAGTTAGGGTTTCAACCTTCTTTAGTTCAGAGTGTTAGTAAGCAGGAACTTGGTGTTACTGCTTTTGAAACTAGAGATAGTCTGTTGGTGGTGAAGCCTTATTCGCGTGCAAATCTTTTAAATTTTCACTCTTGGGGACCTTATCTGTATGACGATGGAAATACCTACATGGGGCTCTCACTCTCCTCACAAAATTTATTGAGCAATACACTTGTTACGGTTGGTTACAATGCTGATCCGGCTTATAGTTCTGAAAGATATTATGCTTCATTGAAGTATTCTGGTTGGTTTCCTGAACTCGAACTAAAAGTAAAATATGGGGATCGCTCTCTTGTGGGAAGTTCGGTTAATTATGTTGAACAAATGGATTACGATGTTATATATACTAAGGTTGATGAGAATCAGAGTGTATTCTCGTTAGAACCAATCATTTCAGTTCCGTTTAATCTGTCTAATGGTCGCTTTTATAACTACATCACCCCTATGGTTGGTGGTGTAATGCAACAATTTGGACAATATTCAGAGCATAATCAGTTTTATATTGATAATGGTAATGATCGTTTCTCGTTGATTGGGGATCAGTGGGTTGAAAATCCTGTAACGGAGTATATCTCTGTAAAATATGGGCTTGTTCTCTCTTCGCAAAAGCGTCGTAGTGAACGCGATGTCTGGAGTAGAGGAGGGGTTAGAGCAGATATTTACTATCAGGAGTCGCCTTTTGGTGATTTTAGCAGAGGAACGATGTTTTCAGCAAAATTAGATCTTTTAATACCAGGCCTATTTATGCACGATGCTTTTAAAGTGAGTGCAATTTTTGAAGATAAAAAGCCCTACTACAGTGGTAATTCGAATAGATATGCCTACTCAAATATCTTCACACCCGCTCGTGGGTACGAGAATATTCAATCAGATAAGATAATGAGTTATAAATTTGATTACCAAGTGCCTATCCTAAATCCAGATGCTGTTTTGAGTGGTGCATTCTATTTAAAGCGATTACGTTTAAATCTTTTTGCCGATTACTCTTGTTACAGTCGTTTGGAGAGCAGTGGAGAAGCTTGTTTTAATGCAACATCAATAGGTTCCGATTTTTGGATCGATTACCATCTTTTTCAGTGGAGTGTACCACTGCAATTTGGTTACCGACTCGGATATAAACCGAAAGAGGATGTACAGTTTTATGAATTTCTTTGGAGCGTAACATTTTAAAAAGCACAATATGAGTGAAGATTTACAATTTAAGGAGCTTGAAAGCGCCGATTTTAAAGTTGTTAAGGAGATTTATGATTACTATATTCTAAACACAACGGCTACTTGGCATACCGAGCCTGTATCTGAGATAGAGTTACAAAATGCGATCTATGTTGGGCATCCTCGCTATCGAAGCTATTTAGTATATGCCCAAGGAGACGTGATTGGTTACTGCTATTTTTCGGAGTATAAAAAGCGTCAGGCCTATTATCGTTCGTCCGAAGTAACACTCTATCTTAAACCTGAGGCTACTGGCAAGGGGTCTGGCTCAATTATTTTGAAGAAGATGGAAGAGGAGGCTTCTAAAGTTGGAATTCATACCCTACTTGGAGTTATTTCGGGCGACAATGAGGGTAGTATATCACTATTTGAAAAGAATGGCTACACCAAATGTGCTCATTTGAGGAACATGGGTGAGAAATTTGGCAAATTACTCGATATCGTTTGTTATCAAAAGGAGTTTTAATTGAACTTTTGAAAGTATAAGATGTTCTTTTAATGAATTTAATACAGTTATTATATGGCTTTTAATAGAGAGTATGTTTGCAGACATTTGCAATACACAAAAGATGAAATCATTGATGTGATAAGAGATCAAAAAATAAATAGTTTCGAAGAGTTGCAAGATGCTACTGATATTGGAACAGTATGTTCGACTTGCAGAGACGATGTAGAGACAATTTTATTTGAGGAATTAAGAGCACGTGTTGCAGCCGAGCAGAAATAGAGATTTTAATATAAAGACTCCCCAAATACATTCACGAATTTGGGGAGTCTTTGTTTTAAATATTAACCATTAATCATTAACAACTAACCATTAACAACTATCTCCTATCTTTTAATCATTAACTTCCTTGTTTCAATCTTATCACTTCCCCAGAATTTAAGGATGTAAACACCTTCCGAGGTCGATCTTAAATCTACAATGGAATCTCCTTTTTTAACAATGACTCCCTCCTCTACAATTGTGCCATCAATTGCATAAACACTCCAATTAAATGGAACTGGTATGTCCAAATTTACAACGGTGATATATCCATCACTAATTGTAGGTTTAACAACTAAATTATTGAATTGTGAGGCTGAAATTGATGTGCTTATTGATAACGTTTTTGACAAAGTTTGATCGCTTGAAATTGTAATACTTTCGGTAAGTGTATTATATCCAACTTTTGATATCGTAAGTGTTTGAGCGCCATCCATAACTCCCTTGAGTATGGCTACTCCGCTTGCATTAGTGGTGGCTTCAACTAAACCAATTTTCACCAATGCCCCTTCAAGTGCCACTCCCAACTCTTTTACTTCTACGGTTATTTCGCGGCAAGTAGCAACAGTTAATGAACTGCTATTAGACCTCACGTTTGGCGAGATATAATTTGTTTGTATGGAATAACTATACTCTTTGCACAGATTCGCTTCGTTGGTGTATTGATAGTTTTCAAACCCATTAAGGGTTTTAATTACGGCTCCATCCTTCACTATTTGATACTCAATATTGCCTGAAGTTAGGGGCGTTGAGGTGTGATTTTGTGATTGTGCCGTAAGCGGAGCATACGAATTGTTGATGTTCTTTAACTTAATATCATCAATTAACAAGGCATATTTGTCGTTTGACACACAGTTTATTGCCAAATAGACCTTTTTGCCAGCATAAGCTGAGAGATCATAGCTGTAATTTGTCCATGTTGAAGGTACCTCGAGGGTAGT
>RRZU012988031.1_pt1 | contig 12106 bp, 16 predicted proteins | sample 2165561 | NCBI WGS metagenome assembly RRZU01 (sample SAMN10456909, study PRJNA506462) | wastewater metagenome | isolation source: wastewater sludge | place: USA: Moscow, Idaho | reverse complement strand
TATTGACCATGTGGCGACGATCCGGCAGGCGCGCTGCACCTACGAGCCCGACCCGGTCTGGGCCGCCGTGGAAGCGCATCTCGGCGGCGCTGACGGTATCACCATCCACCTGCGCGAGGACCGCCGCCACATCCAGGATGCCGACGTCGAAAAACTGCGCGATCTGGCGCAGATCAAGCTCAATCTCGAAATGGCAGCGACCGACGAGATGGTCGGCATCGCCTGCCGGATCAAGCCGCAGATGGCCATGCTGGTGCCCGAAGGCCGTCATGAAGTGACCACCGAGGGCGGGCTCGATATCCTCGCCCAGGAAGCCAGGCTGCGCGACGCCGTGGCCCGGCTCAGCGGCGCCGGCATCATCAGCAGCGTCTTCATCGATGCCGAACCGGCGCAGGTGGCCGCCGCTGCACGCATCGGCGCGCGCGTCTGCGAGATGCACACCGGTCCCTATGCGCACGCTTTCTACAACCAGGGGCGCGATGCCGAGAGCGACGCTGTGCTCGCCGAGCTGGCCAAAATCCGTATTGCCGGCGACGCCGCCCGCCGGCTCGGCATGCGTTTCAATGCCGGGCACGCGCTCAACTACTTCAACGTGCAGCCGGTCGCGCAACTGCCGGGAATCCGCGAGCTGCATATCGGGCACGCGATCATCAGCCGCGCCGTCTTTGTCGGCCTGCGCGAGGCGGTGCGGGAAATGAAGCGCCTGTTGCGCGAGGCCCAGGCCCGCTCGCTGGTGCGCGCCGGATGATTGCCGGCGTCGGCACCGACATCGTGGCCGTGGCGCGTCTCGGCAAACTTTACGAGCGGCACGGCCAGCGCGTCCTGGCGAAGCTGCTGTCGTCCAGGGAATCTGCCGAGTTTGCTGGCGTCCGCGAGCCGGCACGTTTTCTTGCCAAGCGCTTTGCCGCCAAGGAAGCCTTTGCCAAAGCCCTCGGTAGCGGCCTGGTGGCACCCGCGACGATGCCGAACATCGGCGTCGCTCACGATGCCCAGGGCCGGCCGTTGTTCGAATACGCGGCAGCACTCGCCGCGCATCTCGCCCAGCGCCGGCTCGTCGCCCACCTCTCGATCAGCGACGAGAACGACTTCGCCATCGCCTTCGTAGTCATGGAACAGCAATGAACAGCAAACTCCCTCTCGGACCGCTGATGATCGACGTCGCGGGGCTAGTCCTGAGCGACCTTGAACGCGAGCGTCTCTGCCACCCGTTGGTCGGCGGCCTGATCCTGTTCGCGCGCAACTACGCGTCGCCGCAGCAACTCGAGCAACTGACGGCAGAAGTACATGCGCTGCGCTCGCCCGCCCTGCCGATCGCCATCGATCACGAGGGCGGGCGGGTGCAACGCTGCCGCGAGGGTTTCACGCGGCTACCGGCGATGCGTCGGCTCGGCGAGCTGTGGGACCGCGACCGGCAGGCGGCCCTGCTCAGTGCACGGCGCCTGGCCTATGTGCTGGCGGCCGAACTACGCGCACGGGGGGTTGATCTGTCGTTCACGCCGGTCCTCGATCTCGACTGGGGACGCAGCAGCGTCATCGGCGACCGCTCGTTGCACCGCAATCCGGCCGCCGTTGTCGAGCTGGCCGGCGCGCTGATCGAAGGCCTGCGCAGCGCCGGCATGGCTGCCTGCGGCAAGCATTTCCCCGGCCATGGCTGGGTCGAGGCCGACTCGCATGTCGATCTGCCAGTCGATGAGCGCAGCTTCGAAGAACTGGCGCCCGACCTCGAACCGTATCGCCGGCTCCACCTCGACGCGGTGATGCCGGCGCACGTGATTTTTCGGCAGGTGGACCCACGGCCGGCCGGTTTCTCGCCGTTCTGGATACGCCTGCTGCGCGACCAGCTTGCTTTCGCCGGCGTCATCTTCAGCGACGACCTGTCAATGGCCGGCGCCAGCGTCGTCGGCGGCGTCAGCGAGCGCTGCAGCGCCGCCTGGGACGCCGGATGCGACCTGCTGCTGGTGTGCAACTCACCGGATGCTGTCGGCGAACTGCTGGCCAACTGGCAGCCGCGGCTCGATCCCTTGCGCGCGCAGCGGGTCGAGCGCCTTTCGCCGGCCACCCCGGCGCCCGACTGGGCCGGCCTGCAGCAGGATGCCACCTACCTGGCCGGGGTGGCTGCCGCGAGCGACCTAGGTAGCGACCTGATGTAAGCTGACGCAAGGGAGCAGCGGTCAGCTATCATGCCGTGCTCGGCGCCAGGGGAGCCAGAGAAAAGCAACTCGGCTGGTAAGTCGAGGTCATTTCACCGACCCGGCGAAAGCGCATGGCGGCACGATCATAGCCTGGCCGCACTTTTCTGAACAAGCGGCGCAAGCGCGTGGCGGCGTAGTGCGGCATCCTGGTGTCCACGAGTTCAAAGCCGCACATCACGGCAACCTTTTCAAGATACCCGGTACTGAGCGCATAGATGTTGGTCGGGTCGTCGTGGAACTCCCTGGGTGCCAGAAGGAAGAGCGTCGGCTCCCGACTCGCATAAAACGCGCCCTCAAAGACCACTTCCTGGCGCGCCGCGTGGAAGCAATTGATCATCGCGGTAAGGGGGTCATTGACGTGGTAAAGGACTCCGTAGCACAGCACGATGTCGAAACGCTCGTCGGGAAGGGTGAAGATCGAACCCCTGCGCCATTCGGCCCGACTCTGGAAATGCTCATGCAGGAAGTGGTAACCATCGAGGCCACCCCAGCGAAAGTCGGGGTCGTCCAGGCTCACCACCCGCTGCGCGCCGCGCTGCTCGGCCGTGAAGCTGAAATAGCCGTCCCAGCAACCGATGTCGAGTACCGATTTGCCCGCGAAATCCAGTCGATCAAACAGATAACGGCTTTCATGATTGGCAACGTCAACCAGTCCTGGGGTAACCCGCCCGTCCCGCAGCGTGACGCGGTGAAACCATTGAATGTCGTCAATCTTCAACCCTGGTCCCCTTTCCCCTCCTTTTCCTCTAATTGAATTAGCTATTTGAACCATCTGACTTTGGCTCGGCCAATTTTCCAGTGACGTACTTATGCAGCACACTCGCAATGAGTGTTTGGTACGGCATGCCTTCTTCGAGTGCTTTGACCTGAATATCCTTCAGATCACCTGAGGAAAGTCTGATGTTGACTCGTTTGTCTTTGGTGGCCGTCGCTCGGGCGGCAGATTTGAAGTGGGCCAGCTCGGTCTTGGTGGCAACTGACTTCAGCTCGCCCTTTTCATAGGCAGCAAGTATTTCGAGTTCGTAGGGATCAGAGTTCGACATCTTTTCCATCCGTATTCAGGTAGTCGCGAGTCGCCTTGCGACTAGGGATGACCGTCTTAAGGAAGTAGTGATCCACCTCCTCGACGAAGGGCACCAGGTACACGTAGCCGTCGCTAGCTACGACAAGGATCTGTTGGTTCGGGTACCTGGCTTGGTTGGGGTGACTCAGCACATCAAGCAGGCTGCCGCTCTCGATGGCAACCGTCATCTGCTCGAACGAGACGCCGCGCTCGGAATTGAGCAGATCGTTCTTCTCAGAACTCCAGCGAAACGGCTTCATGGCGTGATGCTATGCTCGTGTGTGCCTTCTGCCACCAGCTCCACATGCCTTACGTTTGCGACGTATAAGGTCCAAATTCAGCGCTGAGCGAAGTGAGTTGGGCATCGTGCTGGACAATTTACATCGAGTGGAAGCCAATCATGTTTCCCTCTGTATCGCGAGCCAAAGCAATAAAGCCGTGCTCACCAATAGACATTTTTTCTTTCACGACGGCCCCACCATTTTTTGCAACACGAGAGGCTTCTGCAGCACAGTCTTTACAGCCAAAGTAAACCACTGTGCCACCACCGCTGGAAGGAAATCCTTCCATTTTGACAAGCATCCCGCATGCACCATAGGAAGTCTGAGCAGTCGCTTTATCAGATGGGAATGCCCACATTTCCATGTTCATTTCCGCGGTCGGAGCAGGCATCCTTTCCAGGGTTATGTTGAATACAGCCTCATAGAAGCTCTTGGCTCGCTGCATGTCTTGCACATAAATTTCAAACCAGACGACAGGATTGCTTTGCATGATAGTCTTCCTTTAATAGATGCGTCAGAACGGCCTTGAGATACAGTCGCTGGGCATCGAAATGAATTCCAGCGATCAGCCGGTACTTGTTGTGACCGATGTTGAACACGAAACGCTCTCCTACCTTATCCACCCCTCTGACCGTGTCGCGCAACGCAGAGTATAGACCAGTGCAAGGAGAACACAGCCAAAGTCAATCGTTGCGATGGCGAACCACGCGGCCCCGGAAAAGTCCATAATGCGCAGATCATGGACTCCTCGCCAAACCCCCTGGTCCCCAACCGCGCGCACACCCTCGAAGTGCTGCGGCTGATGGGCGACTACCGACCGATCCTGATGCTTCCGGGCGAAAGCGATGGCTATGGCGCGCGTTGGCTGCTCGATGGCGAACAGGTGCTGCCGGGGATCGCCAAGTATCTGATGCAGACGGGCTTCCTTGCCGATACCGGGGTCACCGAGTTCGGTGCGCGCAAGCTGACCCTGACCGAGTCAGGGATCCGCTTTCGCGAGAACGGCGTGCTCTGGTGGAAAAGTCTCGGCTTCCTGGAGCGCCTGAAAGTCACCATTCTCGGCTGATCGCAGCCGGGTTGCCGCAGCTGCCTTTTCCGGCTTACAAACTAGCGCACGCGCGAGCGGTATTCGTTGCTGCGGGTGTCGATTTCGATCTTGTCGCCCATTTCGATGAAGGCCGGCACCGGCAGTTCGAAACCGGTGGCCATGCGCGCCGGCTTCATCACCTTGCCCGAGGTGTCGCCCTTGACGGCCGGTTCGGTGTAGACCACCTCGCGAACGACGCTGGTCGGCAACTCGATCGAGATCGCCTTGCCGTTATAGAAGACCGCTTCGCAGGGCATGCCGTCCTCGAGATAGTTGAGCGCGTCGGTCATGCACTCGGCTTCAATTTCATACGGGTTGTACTCGTCGTCCATGAAGACGTAGAGGGGGTCGGCAAAGTACGAGTAGCTGACTTCCTTGCGCTCCAGCTGAACGGTGTCGAACTTGTCGTCGGCACGATAGACCGCCTCTCCCGGCGAGTCGGTCAGGAGATTCTTCATCTTCATCTTGACGACCGAAGCGTTACGCCCCGACTTGACGTACTCGGATTTGAGAACGACCATCGGGTTGCTCCCCAGCATGAAGACGTTGCCCGGGCGAAGTTCTTGTGCGGTTTTCATCGTACGTTCCACAAAACAGGTAAAGATAAGGTCTTGATTATAACCTCGAACGGGCGAAGCGTAGGAGCCGGCTGAGCAGATCATCCTGTTCCGCGAGTTGCGCAGCCCAGCGCCGCGCGTGTTGACGCAGCGTTGGCAGACTGGCAGCCAGTGGCTGCCAGCACGCCGTTTCGCCGCCGCCGACGTTCCAGGCGGTCGACAATGAATGCAGTGCGACGCGGCAGTCCAACGACAGCGTCGCACCGTAGAGCGCCAGAAAAGCCGCCAGTTTTACCAGATGCGCGCCGTCCTCCTGCGGGTAAAGCTGCCAGACCAGCGGCCGCGCTGCCCACTGGGCGCGTACAAACGAATCCTCGCCACGAACGAAATTGAGGTCGCAAAGCCATAGCAACTGGTCATAACGGGTGTGCTCGACGAAGGGCAGAACGCGGATCTCGAGCGCGCCGCGCTGCCAGACGTCACCGACCGCGAGTGACCGTCCGGCGTACCTGGCGATTGCCGGCAGCGCTTGTGAGGTCGGTACCAGGCAGCAGATGGGCCGCTCGGAGACTTCCCAGGCACGCAGCAGGTCGCTGATGGCGGGGTTCTCATAAGCGAACAGGGAGAACAGCAGACTGTCGGCGGACGGTGCCGTGCAGCCCAGTTCCCGCCACCACTCGTGCTGCTGATCGGCTTTGGCGATAAACTGCTCGCGGCGAGCCGACAGGTCGCGCTCCCGCAGCAGGCCGCCGCTATCCGCGGTGAAGCCGGGAAAGAAGAAATGTTTGACGAGCGGCAGGCGCGGGTGCGGGGAAGGCAGCGTATGGCAGCCGGGCACCCAGGCTTCGGCGCTCAGATAGTCGAGGTTGATCCACACCGGCGGCGGCGACCGTCTGGCCATGGCTTCGACGAAAGATTCCGGGATGTGGCAGGCAAAGGTCTCGAGCACGATTTGCGCGGGCGCCACTTCCGGGAATGGCGTCTCCCAGCGGCGGACCTCTATCCCCGGCAAGCACTGGATTGCGCGGGTCGGGTCGAGCAGCGGGCAGAGTAGCGCGAAACGATCGAGATCATTGACCCACAGGCGAACGCGTAAGCCGTATTCGCTCGCCAACTGTCGGGATAGTCGCCAGCAGACGCCAATGTCGCCGAAGTTGTCGATGACCTGGCAGAAGACATCCCAGTCGGGGCGCGCGTTGATGGCTGGCAAGGGAGGCAAGGGAGGCACGGGGGGCGCGGGCGGGCATGATAAGATCGAAACCGCCATCCTACGTCAGCCGTCGGCTGCCGCGAACGCTCATGACCGCCATTCCTGAACCTTTCAACGCCAAATCCCTGCTGGCCAGCGTGACCGAGTTGCCCGGTGTCTATCGGATGCTCGATGGCGCCGATCAGGTGCTCTACGTTGGTAAGGCCAAGAATCTCAGGAAACGGCTTGCCTCGTATTTCCGGGACCAGCATCCGAGTCCGCGCATCGCGCTGATGGTGGCGCAGATCGCCCGTGTCGAGACCACCGTGACGCGCTCCGAGGGTGAGGCGCTGCTGCTCGAAAACAACCTCATCAAGAGCCTGTCGCCGCGTTACAACATTCTGTTTCGCGATGACAAGTCCTACCCCTACATGGTCCTGACCCACGACCGCTACCCGCGGCTGGGTTTCTTCCGCGGGGCTACCGACCGGCGCGCCGATTACTTCGGTCCTTTCCCGTCGTCGCCGGCCGTACGCGAGAGCATTCATCTGCTGCAGAAGATGTTCCGCCTGCGCACCTGCGAGAATTCGGTGTTCAACAACCGTTCGCGACCGTGCCTGTTGTACCAGATCAAGCGCTGTTCCGGACCCTGCGTCGGACTGATCGAGCCGGCGCGCTATGCCGAGGATGTGCAGCTGGCGACGATGTTTCTGCAGGGCCGGCAGCAGGACGCGATCGGCAGCCTGTCGGCGGCCATGGATCAGGCGGCAGCCAGGCTCGCCTTCGAGCAGGCGGCGGTGTACCGTGACCAGATCCAGTCCTTGCGGCAGGTGCAGGAAAAGCAGTACGTCGAGAGCGGCAAGGATGGCGACGTGGACATCATCGCGGCCGTGGACGATGGCGGCCTGCTCTGCGTGAACCTGGCGATGGTTCGCGGCGGCCGGCATCTTGGCGACCGGCCGCAGTTTCCCGCCAAATCGGCCAATTCGGCTAATTCGACGCCGCTGGAAGCGCTGACGGCCTTTCTCTATCAACACTATCTGGTGCACCCGATCCCGCCACGGATTCTCGTCAACCTGGCACTGGCGGATGGCGAGGTGGCCGATTGGCTCAAGGAAATGGCCACACAGCCGATACGCGTTGGCGAGGCCAGGCTGACCATGCAGCGCATCTGGGTCGAGATGGCCGAACAGAACGCTCGTCTGGCGATCACCGCGCGCCGTAGCCTGCTGTCGCGGCAGGGTGCGCGGCTCGAAGCGCTGTGCCGGACGCTGGGTCTCGAACTCGAGGAGGGCCAGGAAGCGCGCATCGAGTGTTTCGACATCAGTCACACGCAAGGGGATTTGACCGTGGCGGCCTGTGTGGTTTTTCAGGGGAAGGGGATGTGCAAGTCGGAGTATCGTCGCTTCAATATTGCCGACATCCAGCCGGGTGACGACTACGCGGCGATTCGCCAGGCCCTGCAACGCCGCTATGAGAAGCTGCTGACCGGCGAGGGCGTGACGCCGACACTGGTCCTGATCGATGGCGGGATTGGTCAGGTCAGCGCCGCGGCATCGGTGTTCGAGGAACTTGGCCTCAGTCACCTGCCACTGCTCGGGATGGCCAAGGGAGAAGCACGCAAGCCGGGATTGGAAACGTTGGTGTTCGCGGATGGCCGCGAGCCGTTACAATTGTCGCCTGAGGATCCCGCACTGCATCTGCTGCAGGAAGTCCGTGATGAGGCGCATCGTTTCGCAGTTACCGGGCATCGCGCCCGGCGCGGCAAGGCCGGGCGGACTTCCAGCCTGGAGGAGATCGGCGGCATCGGACCCAAGCGGCGCAAGGCGCTGATTTCCCGTTTTGGCGGCTTGCAGGGGATTTCGGATGCCGGCATTGACCAACTGACCGCAGTTCCTGGAATCAGTCGGGAACTCGCCGAAAAAATTTACGCGGCCCTGCACTGATGCCACTGAACATACCTATCCTGTTGACCTGGCTGCGGATCATCCTGATCCCGCTGCTGATTGGTGTCTACTACGTCCCGGAAGCATGGGTCCAGGGTATCGGTCGCAACCTCGCGGCGACGCTGATTTTCGTCGTTGCCGCCGTCACCGACTGGCTGGACGGCTATCTGGCACGGCGCTGGCACCAGACTTCGGCCTTTGGTGCCTTTCTTGACCCGGTCGCCGACAAGCTGATGGTCGCCGCAGCGTTGATCGTCCTGGTGCAGCTTGGCCGTCTCGACGCCGTTCTGGCGATGATCATCATCGGCCGCGAGATCACCATTTCCGCCTTGCGCGAGTGGATGGCGCGGATTGGCGCACACAAGAGCGTCGCCGTTTCGATGATCGGCAAGGTCAAGACGACTGCGCAGATGATCGCCATTCCCATGCTGCTCTATTTCACGCCGCTGCATGGGGTCGACATCCATCAGGTGGGTACCTGGCTGATCTACGTCGCTGGCGTGCTGACCCTCTGGTGGATGAGCTATTACATGCGGATGGCCTGGCCCTACCTGATTGAGGAGGACCGCCATCGCTGATCGGCAGGTTGCGGATGCAGGAAGGCGTTGACAGTAATGAGCAGGCCTTTATAATGCGCACTCGCTCCACGCGGGAGTAGCTCAGTTGGTAGAGCGATACCTTGCCAAGGTATAGGTCGAGAGTTCGAGACTCTTCTCCCGCTCCACTCTTTCTGCCGAGCCCTACAGGTTCTGCCGGATCAATAGCAAAGCCTATCGTCAGGTAGGCGCGGCGCGATAGCAAAGCGGTTATGCACCGGATTGCAAATCCGTGTAGGTGGGTTCGACTCCCGCTCGCGCCTCCAAATAAATCAAGAAGTTAGCACGACAAAGAGGTTATGTTGTTCAGATAGCCGCTTCTGTGTAGCCACCATGTAGCCGAATCCGAACAATCCGAATCCACGCCGCCAAAGAAAAACCCGGCACGCGGCCGGGTCGGTGGGGTCATGCGTCGGTTACGCTGTAACGCTCGCTGTCGGCAAGTGCCAGCGCGAACCCGGCCACCACGACAGCATGCAGGCGGTCGGCAGGTGGTCACTCATGGCTGAAACCCTCCTGCTTTCAGTTCGTCGCGCCACAGTTCGGCCAGGTCTGCATACCGCTCAGCGATGTGCAGGCCGGCGGCGATCAGGCTGCCTTGGGCCAAGAGGTTGTCGCTTCCGTCGATCTCGACCAAGAGGACTTCAAGGCCGGCAAAGGCTTTGCTGCACGCCAGGAAGTAACCGATCGCATCTTCAACGTGCATCGGTCGTGGCACTCTGTCCGGGACGAAGGATTCCTGACCGCTCTTGTGCGCGCGCAGGCCGTCAATGACCGCTCTGGCGATGGCTTCCGCGAAACCGCATTCCCCATCCGGTGTTGCCGAACGTGGTGGACTCGCCGCGCCGGAAGTCGCCACCGCCAGACAGGGCGTACTGGATGGCGTGATAGGCTTCCAGTTCGCTGTGCGTGGCCAGTTCGGCGACTTCCTCCATGTAGCGCTGTCCGACGGCGAACTTCTCGCCCCACGGCTCGTTCTGGTCATGCGAAACCTGCCAGTTGATGAGCCGGCCGGCGACGTCGCGCTTCGTGAAGCTCAAATCGTCGCGGCTCAGGATTGGGTTGTTGTTGTTCTCAGTCATGGCACACCTCGCCTTCTGCCTGAACCGCTTTCCTTGTGGCTGCCATGTTGGAACTGACGATGGAGTCGACAAGGGCTTTCGCCATTTCAAGAAGATGGACGATTGCCCATCGAGCGTCATCGTCCATCGCTTCCGGGGTGTTGCCCAGGCTAGAAGCCGTTGCCAGGAACATCGAAGCGCCTTCAAGCGCGCATTCGGTCGTGATGCCGTCGCTGACGTTGAAGTACAGCGCCGGGCTGCCGGCAGCCGCGAAGTATGGAAGGTTCATGCCGCTTTTCTCAGTCATGGAAGCACCCTCATCAAGCCAAACAGTTGCCGGATCTCGCTGGCCATCTCGCTGCACGCCCACAGATAGTTGTCTTGGGCATATTCGTCGAGCAGGGTCCCGAAGGTCGCGCCGCCGATACCCCACGTCATCATCAACATGGCGTCAAGGTGCGCCAGCTTTTTCTCGATCAGTTCGTGAGCGTCGGCAGCCTTGGCGCCAAGGGCAATTCCGTAGACGGATGAGTCGATAGACGGGCGCTTGGTTGGTGTGCTCTCATCATGGCACGCCTCTTCCACCGTCGAGAGGAACACGGCCAGGGCTTCAGGCAGCTTGCTCGAATCGCCGTGCAAGGCGTCTTGAAGGTCGTACATTCGGTCGATGAGACTGCGGGTTGATGAGCGCTCGCCTGCTGGCAAGCTGGCATTGATGATGAGGCGAGCGTCATTGACGGCCTCGGCCAGCACGAGGCCAACAGCGGCCAGTGCGTTGATGCCGTCAGGGGTGAAGCGGTCGAGACTTTGCAGGGTGCGGGATTGGCGCGCGTCGGCGCCGGGGATGTTGGGCATGGTGGGACTCCATCTCGTGCGGTTGTGGAACCGCCTTCCCCGAGACCAATCGAGGAGGGCAGCCGTGCGGGTTGGTCTACCGGGAGATGGTACCGGCGCAGCCGGAGCTGCCCCACACGGCCGCCCAGAACTGGAAGCCATGCCACGGACGTAAAAAAACCGCTGTGCCGGCGGTTTGTCCGCCACCTCTCCGAGAGACCAATCTCGCATCGCTGATGCGCAGCGACAAGCGAAGGATGCTCCGGTTGCGAGCGAATTGTCAAGTGGGGTATCGTCTTTACGGCATCTGGTGCGCTCGGCGTTGTAGCCGCCGTCAGCATGTCGGTAATGCTGCGCGCCTGACCGTAAATATTCTGCGAGGAGGCAACCATGAAGCAAATGTCGAAATTGAAAATGGTTTGGAGCGTCATGCTGTTTCCGCTCCTAAGTCCACAAGCCTTCGGCGAGTGGGTTCGAGTTGGCGAGAACGCCAGATCAGTTTCCTACGTGGACACTTCAATTCGCCGTTCAGGTGATACAGCAACCTATTGGGTAATGTTTGACTACAAGACTGTCCAGGAATCTCCAAGCAGCGGCAGACGATATCTGTCTGAAAAGGCGCAGCATGAAACCGAATGCCGGTCTGAGCGTGATCGGGCAGTATTCTTTACATGGCATGCTGAACAGATGGGTAACGGTGTCGTCGTCTACACAGGGAATAAGCCCACCAATTGGGAGCCAACGAGTTCGCCGGGCAGTTTCGGTAATACATTTTGGAAGCTTGTCTGTAGCAAACAATGATTCGTGTGTGGCCCAACCCGGCGGTCAACCGGATGCTGCGCGATAAAGCCGCGACGTGCGCTCGTACAGTTTCCTTTGCGGTTTCCTTGATGGCTTCGACGGGAGATTCAGCGACAGCGGCCTGCCCCTCTTTCGGAAGATCTGCCACTTGCGCCGCGAGGTTCAGGGACATGGCGCCAGACTTCACCACCTCGAATACTGCCGGCGGCGCGTCGCGCTCGACTCTGGCGGCAGTGGCCACTGATCGCGGGGAGACTTGCAGGAGTGTGGCGGCTTCTTCGCGGGTGATTGGCGAGACATGCAAATTTGCATCTCTTGCTAGATCCGCCCTTTGTCCGTGTTGAAGGTTCGCCAACCCCGCCGCCACCGCCGCCCGCTGGCTCTCGCTCAAGTGCCGGCGCTATAGTGGTCCCAGGAATTCAGACAGTGGTTTAAGCTAGGCGCTGCCATAAGGAGCGAGAAGCAATGAGCGAAGTGAAGACGCGGAACGTGCACACCC
>RRZU013247537.1_pt1 | contig 12107 bp, 10 predicted proteins | sample 2165561 | NCBI WGS metagenome assembly RRZU01 (sample SAMN10456909, study PRJNA506462) | wastewater metagenome | isolation source: wastewater sludge | place: USA: Moscow, Idaho | reverse complement strand
TGTCGATGAGGTGATGAGCGCTTCGGGACAGACCGAGAATGTAATCAAACAGTCGCTGCAATCGGCGGCCGATCTCGAACAAGCGTCCAGCGAGATGTTCTCGATGGTGCAGCGTTTCAAGATCGGCGAGCTTGGCGACAGCGCCCGGCAACCGATGCGGCATGGGCAAGCCGCGGTCAAGCCATTGATGGAGTGGTCCACCGCTCTGGCCGTTGGGCATACCGAGATTGATCGCCAGCATCAGGTGCTGATCGAAATCGCCAATCGTCTGAACAACGCCATGCACTCCGGGGCAGGCCGGTCCGCGTGTGGCTCGATTCTCGACGAACTCGTCAACTACACGGTCAATCATTTCGCTTTCGAAGAGAAGTTGATGGAGAAGCATCACTACGGAGACCGCGATGCGCATTTGCTCGCACATCGCAAACTGATTGACGAAGTCTCGAAGTTCAAGCGCCAGTACGAAAGCGGCGGATCAATCTCGATCGAGTTGATGGGCTTCATCCGCGATTGGCTGGTCAACCACTTCCTCAAGGTCGACCGCGCGCTGGCGCGCGACCTGAGCAGCCGAGGCCTGTCCTGAAGCATGGCGACCGGCTGGACCGCCGGAGGAGCCAGCCGCAGGCCGAACGAGATGTCTGAGCTTGTCCGTCAGCACCATCGCCGCCGCGTGCTGGCCCTGGCGGTGGTGGTCGCGGCTTACGTGCTGTCGTTCTTCCAGCGTTTCGCCCCGGCGGGCATCGCCTCGGACCTGGTCGCCGCATTCCAGACCACGGCTGCCTCGCTGGGTGTGCTGGCGGCAACCTACTTCTACGTTTACACGCTGATGCAGGTGCCGACCGGAATTCTTGTCGATACCTTTGGCCCGCGCCTGATTCTCCTGCTTGGCGGACTGGTGGGTGGGGTCGGAAGCCTGCTGTTCGGGATGGCGCCCAGTTTCGATCTGGCGTTGCTGGGACGCACGCTGATCGGGCTTGGCGTTTCAGTGACCTTCATTGCCATGCTCAAGATCATCGCCCTGGCGTTCGACGAGCGCCGCTTTGCCAGCCTGGTTGGCCTCAGCATGCTGATCGGCAATCTCGGCTCGGTGCTGGCCGGTGCGCCACTATCCTGGCTAGCGCAGATTACCGGCTGGCGAAGCGTCTTCGTCGGGCTGGCGATGGTGTCGTTGCTGCTCGGCCTGGCTTGCTGGTGGATGCTGCGCGAAGACCTTGCGCTGCCTGGCAGTTCCTTGCCGATGCAGAGGCGCGAGCAGCCGCGCTTCGACCGGACGGTGGTACTCTCGGGTCTGCTGTCGGTACTCGGGAATCGTGACACTTGGCCAGTGGCCGCTGTCAATTTCGGGATTTGCGGCAGTTTCTTTGCTTTTGCCGGTCTCTGGGCGACGCCATTTCTGACCGAGGTGTACGCCATGTCGCGGGCCATGGCCGCCAATCATGTCAGTCTCTATTTCGCCGGTTTCGCGCTTGGCTGCGTGTTCATCGGCACGCTTTCGGATCGCCTTGGCCGGCGCAAGCCGGTGTTGATCGTCAGTAGTCACCTCTATGCCGCGATCTGGGTGGTCTTACTGTCCGCCAGTTCGTTGCCGGTGAGCCTGAGCTATGCATTGTTCGCAGTGATGGGGCTGGTCACGGCCAGCTTCACGCTGACCTGGGCCTGCGCCAAGGAGGTCAATCCGCCGCTACTCTCGGGAGTGTCGACCAGTGTCACCAATATGGGCGGTTTCCTGGCCGCCGCGATTCTGCAGCCGCTGGTTGGCTGGGTGATGGATCAGACCTGGCAGGGCGGTCTGACCGCGGCCGGGGCGCGTCTTTATACGCCGGACGACTTCCATGCCGGCCTGCTCCTGCTGGCCGGCACCGCAAGCTTCGGGGCACTGGCTTCGTGGCGCATCCGTGAGACTCGTTGCCGCAACATCTGGCGTCCAGCCGGCTGATCGTCGATTCCTGCGCCCGCATCCCGGCCTGATTGTCGTTCGCGCTTGACTGCCGTGGTTCGCCATCGGATCGTTGAATATGGCAACATGATGGATGCTGTTGCCAGTCAGCCGACAACAGGTGAGCCGTTGCCGCGGGTCCCGGCGGCGATCAACAGACGGCCTGCCTGCCGGCGTGGCAGCCGGCAAATTTCGAACAGCAGGGAGTTGGCAATGAAGAAGATGGTTCTGGCGCTTTGTCTGGTGATGCAGGCCGCAGCGCTTGTCCATGCCGAGCCGCCGGCACCTACGTCTACGGGCATTGGGATCAAGGATTACCCATGGCAGGCGCTGGCGGGCGAGAAAAACGAAGCACTGGAGCGTAAGGGCGACAGGAAGCGCGGTAAGGTACTCTATGCGCTGTGCCGGAGTTGCCATCTGCCGTCGGCGGGGGGACGTTCCGACGGCAGTCTCCCTCAGCTCGCCGGCCAGCACAGCAGCGTACTGATCAAGCAGATGGCCGACATCCGCGAGGATGTGCGGGACAACCCGACGATGTACCCATTTGCCGCGGCACTGACCGATCCACAGGATCTCGCCGATCTCGCCATCTACCTCGAAGGGCTGTGCATCCCCCTGGAGCATGGCCAGTACCCTGCTCAAGACGCAGTTCAGCAAGTGACGAACGGCAGAGAGCTCTACGAAAAGCAGTGCCGGGCCTGCCACGGGCCCAGCGGCGAAGGCTCCAGGCACCAGCTCTATCCGGTGATCGCAGGACAGCACTATGAATACCTGCTGCGCCAGATGACCGAGATCCGCGACGGCCAGCGCCGCAACGCCAACCCCGAGATGCTCAGGATCATCGGCAAGTACAACGACGATCAACTGCTCGCGATTTCGGCTTACCAGGCGAGCCTGCTGCTGCCAGGAAAAATGTGCAAGACCAGGGCGCCAGCCGGGAAGCCGTAGGCGCGCCAGGCGAGAACGACTACCGTCAATCAGCGGCTAGCTCGATGTGCTGGAGGACACCTTGAACCCGTGTCTGGAATCCGGGGAGAAACCCCGCCGACGTCTCGCGCGCGCTGAGATCCGGGAGGAATGTATTTTGCAGTGAGCCTTGGAGGGGCATCCGGTGAATGGTCTACTCAAACTCTCGCGGCTGATCGATGGGCTTACCGAGCGGGTCGGCAAGCTTGTGATCTGGCTCGTTCTGCTGGTCACGCTGATCAGTGCCGGCAACGCGATCATGCGCTACACGATCAATTACAGTTCGAACGCCTTTATCGAGATCCAGTGGTACCTGTTTTCCGCGATCTTCCTCTTTGGCGCAGGCTACACGCTGCTGCGCAACGAGCATGTGCGCATCGATCTGATTGCCGGCCGGCTCTCGAAACGAGGGCAGGCAATGATCGACATCTTCGGCATCGTCTTCTTCCTGCTGCCGATGGCGATTGCCGTCATGTACCTGTCGTGGCCGATTTTCCTGCTTGCGTATCAGAACAACGAGCAGTCGAGCAACGCCGGCGGCCTGGCGATCTGGCCGGTGCGCCTGCTGGTGCCGGTCGGTTTTTTCCTGCTGGTGCTACAGGGAATTTCGGAACTCATCAAACGAATCGGATTCTTGCAGGGCCTCTGTCCCGACCCGACCGCCAGGTCGCCGCAAGCGACCCCTGAAGAAGATCTGGCGCTGGCCATCAAGGCTCGCAAGGGCGAACGGTGATGACCGAGTTCCTGATCGACAACATGGCGCCCATCATCTTTGCTTCGATGGTCATATTCCTGCTGGTCGGTTTCCCGGTGGCCTTCGCACTGGCGGCCAACGGCATCTTCTTCGCGCTGATCGGAATCGAACTCGGCCTGCTCGGCCCGCAGCTGTTCCAGGCGCTGCCGGACCGCATCTTCGGCATCATGAGCAACGACACGCTCCTGGCCATTCCCTTCTTCACCTTCATGGGTCTGATCCTGGAAAGATCCGGCATGGCTGAAGATCTCCTCGACACCATCGGCCAGCTTTTCGGGCCGCTACGCGGTGGCCTGGCCTTCGTCGTCATCCTGGTCGGCGCGCTGCTCGCCGCAACGACCGGCGTGGTGGCCGCCTCGGTAATCTCGATGGGACTGATCTCGCTGCCGATCATGCTGCGCTACGGTTACGACAGCAAACTCGCCACCGGCGTCATCGCCGCTTCCGGGACGCTGGCGCAGATCATTCCGCCGTCGCTGGTGCTGATCATCATGGCTGACCAGTTGGGCAAATCGGTGGGGGACATGTATGCCGGGGCTTTCATTCCTGGCTTGACCTTGACCGCTTTCTACCTTGGCTATGTCGTACTGGTCGCTATTTTCAAACCGCGCTGGGCCCCGGCCTTGCCGTTGGCAGCGCGCACCTTGCGCGGCGCCAGCTTGCTGCTGCGGGTGCTGACCACGCTGTTGCCGCCACTGCTGCTGATCTTCCTGGTACTGGGTACCATCTTTCTCGGCATCGCGACGCCGACCGAGGGTGGTGCGATGGGGGCGACCGGCGCCCTGATCATGGCCCTGGCGCGCCAGCGGCTGTCATGGAAACTGCTCAGACAGGCGATGGACAGCACCGCCAAGCTGACCACCTTCGTGGTCTTCATTCTCGTCGGCGCGCGGGTTTTCTCGTTGACCTTCTACGCGGTAGATGGCCACCGCTGGGTCGAGCATCTACTCACCGGGCTACCGGGTGGCGAGATCGGCTTCCTGATCGTGGTCAACATCCTCGTCTTTCTGCTCGCATTCTTCCTTGATTTCTTCGAACTTTCGTTCATCGTCGTGCCACTTCTCGGGCCGGTTGCGCAGGCGCTGGGCATCGACCTGATCTGGTTCGGGGTGTTGCTGGCGGTGAACATGCAGACTTCCTTCATGCACCCACCCTTCGGTTTTGCCCTCTTCTACCTCCGTTCGGTGGCACCCGCTTCGGTCAGGACCACGGATATCTACTGGGGAGCTATTCCCTTTGTCGGCATCCAGATCATCATGGTCGCGATCCTCATCGTCTTCCCGGAGTTGGTGACCTTCGGACTTACCAAGGAGGTGGAGTTCGATATCGACAAGGTGCAGATCGACCTGCCGACTTCCGATTACGGAGCGCCGCCGGGAGCCGATGGCGCGAAGGCGCCAGCGCCCGACGCGGGCGACGCCGCCACGCGGGCGATCCAGGATGCGATGAAAGAGGATCAGGCAAGATAGCCCGAACGAGTCCAGCTCGACGGGCTGCGCTCGCCACGCAAGCTCACCTGCAGCCGCTTTACCTCACTACGCCTCGTTACCGCTTGCTATACATGAAATTCGCAAAAGCGCCCTCGGCGATGCGGAACCAGAGGTTCTGATCGTCCTGAAACCTCTTGTAGTCGTCATAGACTTTCTTGAACCCGGCATTCTTCGCCGAAGTTTCCGCATAGAGCTCCATGGCCGCCTTGTAGGACGCGTCCAGGATTTCCTTCGGGAATGGCTTCAGTTGTGTTCCCGAACCAACCAACTGCTTGAGAGCGGTCGGGTTGCGAGCGTCGTACTTGGCCATGATGTCGACGTGCGCGTCGGCGCAGGCGATCTGGAGAATGGTCTGATACTCCTTGGGCAGTTCCGCCCACTTCTTGGTGTTGATATAAGCTGCCACCTGCGGGCCGCCCTCCCACCAGCCCGGGTAGTAATAGAACTTGGCCACCTTGTTGAAACCCAGCTTCTGGTCATCGTACGGACCGACGAACTCGACTGCGTCGATCGTGCCCTTTTCCAGTGCCGGATAGATGTCGCTGCCGGGAATCTGTTGTGGTACGGCACCCAGCTTGCTGAGCACGGCGCCGGCAAAGCCGCTGATACGAATTTTCAAACCCTGCAGATCAGCAACGGTCTTGATTTCCTTGCGATACCAGCCGCCCATTTGCGTACCGGTATTGCCTAACGGGATGATCATGATATTGGACTTGGCAAACAACTCGCCCAGCAGCTGGGAACCGTTACCGTAACGAAACCAGGCGTCCATCTGGCGGTTCGTCATGCCAAAGGGAACGGCGGTTTCAAAGGCGTAAGTGGGGTCCTTGCCGAAGTAGTAGTAGGAACAGGTATGCCCCATTTCAACAGTGCCGTCCTTCACGGCATCGAACACCGCCGAACCGGGAACAATTTCGCCTGGGGCAAAGACCTGGATATGGAACTTCCCGCCGGTGGCTTCGGCAACCCGCTTGGCCATGTATTCGGAACCACCGAAAAGGGTGTCAAGGCTCTTCGGGAAGCTCGACGCCATGCGCCACTTGATCGTCGGAGCGTTCTGAGCAAGTGTGGGCATGGCGACGCTGCCCGCAGCAAGACCAACGCCGGCAGTCTTCAGAAACGAACGTCTCTCCACTATCTGTCTCCTCTGGGTTCTTGGTCAATGAATTGCCTGCCGATTATAGCGAAAGCAGTCGTTAATGAGGCGCGGAGCGGTCTTCGCGAGGCCTGCGCGCGAGCCGAGAACGGGAATCCGCGCGACCGTCCGGCCACTCCCCGCCGATTCAGTCGCCGGCAACTTTCATCTGTTCGACGAGAATTGAACCCACCTGCTTCGAGCCACGGACCAGGACATCGTTGCCGATCGCCGCGATGTTCCTGAACATGTCGCGAAGGTTGCCGGCAATCGTGACGCCTTCCACCGGATATTTGACCTCGCCGCCTTCAATCCAGTAGCCGGCCGCTCCACGCGAATAGTCTCCGGTCACGTAGTTGATTCCGTGGCCAAGCAGTTCGGTCACCAGAAGTCCGCGGCCCATCTTACTGAGCAAGCCGTGCAGGTCGCGCTTCCCCGGGTGGACGATCAGGTTGTGACAGCCGCCGGCGTTGCCGCTGCTCTGCATCCCCAGCTTGCGCGCGCTGTAGGCACTCAGAAAATAGCCCTGCAGGCGGCCGTCGGTAATCACCTCGCGCGCCTGCGTCGCCACTCCGTCGCTGTCGAAATAGCTGCTCGCCAGGCCGCCGGGCAGATGCGGGCGCTCGCTGATCTGCATCCGCTTCGAAAAGACGCGCTTGCCAAGGCTGTCCACCAGGAAGGACGTCTTTCGATAGAGGCTGCCGCCGCTTACCGCATGCACAAAGCTGCCGATCAGCGAGGAGGCGAGCGGCGCCTCGAAGAGGACTGGCACCTGACAGGTCTTGACCTTGCGGGCGCCGAGTCGCGACACCGCGCGACGCGCGGCAAGCTCGCCAATGGACTCCGGTGAGCCAATCGCCAGGGGGTCGCGCCCAGTCACATACCAGTCGTCGCGCTGCATGTTTTCGTTCTCGCCGGCGATGACCGAACACGAGAGATAATGCCGCGAGGTCGGGTAGCCACCCATAAAACCCAGACTGTTGGCCGAAATGAACTGTCCCTCCTGGATCGATACCGTGGCACCTTCCGAGTTGCTGATCTGCGGATCAACGGCAAATGCTGCCTGCTCGCAACGCCGGGCCAGATCGACGGCCGCTTCGACCGAGAGCAGCCAGGGGTGGTAGAGATCGAGATCGGGCAGGTTCTGCGTACCGATCGCCAGCAGCTCACGATCCGGCAGACCGGCACAGGGATCGGCGGCCGTGAAGCGGGCGATGTTGAGCGCCGCGTCGATAGTCTCGCGCCAGGCAGCCGCAGAGAAGTCCGAGGTGCTCGCGTGGCCCTTTCGCTGCCCCAGATAGACCGACACCGAAATCCCCTTGTCGCGATTGTATTCGATGGTTTCGACTTCCCCGCGGCGAACCGTCACCGACTGTCCGAAGCCCTCCGAGATATCGACCTCGCAGGCGCTGGCGCCCTGCTTGCCGGCATGCAAGAGCACATCCTGGGCCAGTTGCTGCAGAGCGTCGAGGCGGTGGCTGAAGCGTGATTCGCTGGCCGCGGTGGGGATTGAACGGGACATGGGGGCGGTCACCAAAGGCAAAAGCCGTTATCATAGCAGTTCCCCGCAAGGCATCTGTCGCAGCATTGCACGGCCTTCCGGATTCACCTGCTATCGCGAAAGGCGCGTCGCAAGCCGATGAGCATCCCCGAAGAAGAGCAAGTACCGCCATCGAAAACCCAACGCAAGCGGGCCATGGAAGAACTGCAGGCGCTCGGCGAGGAACTGGTGGAACTGAGCAGCGATCGACTCAGGAAAATCGAGCTTCCGGAGGATCTACGCGCGGCGGTTCGTGAAGCGCAGCGGATGGTTCGCCATGACGATGCGCGGCGCCGACAATTGCAGTATATCGGCCGCGTGATGCGGGACGTCGACGCGGAGCCGATCCGCCGCGCTCTGGCAGTGTTGCGCGGCGAATCCGCCGAAGAAACCGGCAAATTGCACCGCCTCGAACGTCTGCGTGCCGACCTGCTGGCCGACGAAAAGGTTCTCTACGGCCTGACTCAGGAATTCCCCTCGATCGACCTGCAGCACCTGCGGTCACTGCGTCGTGCGGCCCTGCTCGAGCAGGCGCAAGGCAAGCCGCCGCGCAGCTTCCGCGCCATCTTTCACCTCCTCAGGGAACTCCAACCCGCTGACGACATCGCCGACGAGCACGATGAACGTTCACCGCCATGACGAACTGCTGATCGGCCTGGTGTCGATCAGCGACCGCGCCTCGCAAGGCGTCTATGCGGACCAGGGAATTCCCGCCCTGCAGGATTGGTTTGCGCGCGCCTTGCGCAGCCCCTGGAGAATGGAAACCCGCCTGATTGCCGACGATCAGGCGTCGATTGAAACGACGCTGATCGAACTGGTCGATGCGTTTGGCTGTCAGCTCGTGTTGACCACCGGCGGCACTGGCCCGGCGGCGCGCGACGTCACCCCCGAAGCCACCCTGGCCGTCGCCGACAAGGTAATGCCGGGCTTTGGCGAGGAAATGCGCCGCATCAGCCTGAACTTCGTACCGACCGCGATTCTCTCGCGTCAGGTCGGCGTGATCCGCGGCAAGGCACTGATCCTGAATCTGCCGGGACAGCCAAAGTCGATCCGGGAAACCCTCGAAGGGGTCAAGGCTGCCGACGGTACGGTGGTGGCGAACGGAAGCTTCGCGGCGATGCCCTACTGCATCGATCTGATCGGTGGTCCGTACGTCGAGACCGTTGATTCAGTGATCAAGGCTTTCCGGCCAAAATCCGCGTTACGACCCAGCCCTGCGGCCTGACGCGAATGCGTTGCCGGGCATCGCGGAGAGTATCCGCAAACGCGCGCGCAGAGTCAGATCGCACCGGCCTACGGACGGCGATTGCGCTGCAGGCCACCAGCCCTGACGCATGACCAGCGAAGGCCAGTCGTAGCAAGGCTTGGGGGCGACCGAAAAAAATAACTTTCGCAATGGGGGGCTAGACAGGCGTACGGGTTTCTGGCAGGATACGTGGAGGGCAGCAGGTCTGCGCTGGAGGCGGAGGAGCCGCGATGGAGGTCATGAGTACGAGAGGTTGGGTGCACTGCGGTCGCGAATTCAGCGCCGCGGAGATTGCTGACCTCTGTGCGACCGTGGCGTGGTTGCCGGGATTGCCGCGCCAGGAGTTGGCCGCGACGCTCTGCGAGCATCTGGGCTGGGTAACCCTGACGGGGACGGCGAAGATCGACGCCTGTCTGACGTTTCTCGAGCGTTTGCAGGCGGCCGGGTTGCTGGTTCTGCCGGCACTGAGGCCCTCGCCGCCACGCCGTTGCGCGCCCCCAGCGGCAGCGACCGAGCCGATCGCCGAGGAGTCCCCGGTGCATTGTGCGCTGTCGGCACTCGCACCGGTCTGTCTGGAAGTGGTTCGCGATGCGGCCCTGGTGGCGCAGTGGGACGTGCTGGTGGCGCGCTGGCACCCGCTGGGTTTCCAGGGGGCCTTCGGTTACCGCCTGCGCTACTTCATCACGGCGGGCGAGCAGCGGCTCGGCTGCGTCCTGCTCTCCGGCGCTGCCCGCGCGGTGGCGGTGCGTGACCACTGGATCGGCTGGACGGCCCAGGCCCGCCGCGAGAACTTGGCGCGGGTGGTGAACAACAGCCGCTTCCTGATCTTTCCGCACGTCCGGGTGCCGCATCTGGCCAGCCATGTGCTCGGACAACTCGCGCGCCGTACAGGCGCGGACTGGCGCGATCACTGGGGCTTCGAGCCCTTGTTGCTGGAGACCTTCGTCGATCCGCGTCACTATGCCGGCACCTGCTACCGTGCCGCCGGTTGGCAGTTGCTTGGGGCAACCAGCGGGCGCGGGCTGGCCCGCCCCGGCCAGTCCTATCACAGCACGCCCCGCCAGGTGTGGGTCAAACCGCTAAGCGCCGATGGTCGCGATCGGCTGTGCACTGTCCCTGGGAACTCGCGGCCATGAGCAAACCCTGCCTTCGCCCGATACGCGCCGCCATCAAGGAGCTGCGCTCAGAAAAGAAACGGCAGGAAAAAGCGCTGAACGCGAAACTGTGCGCGACGGGACAAGTTCCCCACTTCCCCGCTTCTTTGCCCAACGGATGCTCCGCCTTGGCGACCATCGCCGAAGAACAAGAGGCTCGCGAGGACGCCGTGAGCAAACAGGTGCGCCTGCTGCGCAAAGAACTGCCCGCCTTGCTCGCCCGACTGGAACAGATTCCCGACCCGAGAGACCCCAGGAAGCGCCGGCACAAGCTGACCTCGCTGCTGCTTTACGGCTTGCTGATGTTCGTCTTTCAGTTCGCCTCCCGGCGCGAGACCAACCGCGAAATGCCCCTTCCCCAGTTCCTGGCCAACCTGCGGCTGCTGTTCCCGGAGATCGATGCCCTGCCACACGCCGACACCCTGTTTCGGCTGCTGCGCGACATCGACCTGAAGCACCTCGAACAGGCCCACGTCGATTTGATCAAGCGGCTGATCCGCGGCAAGAGCTTTCGCCGCTACCTGATCAACCACTGCTATCCGATCGCCATCGACGGCTCGCAAAAGCTCGCCGGCGACACCCTCTGGGCGGAGGCACTCCTGCAGCGGACCGTCGGCAAAGAGGAAACCCGCCACCTCCAGTACTTCGTCTACGTCCTGGAGGCCCGCCTGGTCTTTCACAACGGCCTGGTCATCCCGCTGATCAGCGAGTTCCTCGAACACGCGCTGGGTGATGCCGAGGCGCAAAAGCAGGATTGCGAACTGCGCGGCTTTGTGCGCTTGAGCGACCGGCTCAAGAACTTGTTCCCACGTCTGCCGATCCTGCTCCTGCTCGATGGCCTCTACGCCAACGGGCCGGTGATGCAGCGCTGCCGTGACCACCACTGGCAGTTCATGATCGTGCTCAAGGACCAGGACTTGTCCACCGTCTGGCAGGAGTTCCGCGCGCTCCATGCCCTGAAGCCACGAGGCTTCCAGCAGAACTGGGGAAAACGCCGACAGCACTTCACCTGGGTCAACGACCTCGACTACGCCTTCGGTCCGAACGGACGACACCGTCTCCCGTTGCACGTGGTGGTCTGTGAGGAGAGCTGGGAGCGGGTCGATGAACAGGCCAGGACGGTGACCGAAACGTCGCGCCACGCCTGGCTCTCCAGCCAGCCGCTCCACCGCGAGAATGTCCATGAACGCTGCAACCTCGGTGCCCGCCACCGCTGGGGCATCGAAGCGGGCTTCCTCGTCGAGAAGCACCACGGCTACCACTACGAGCACGCCTTTGCCCTCGACTGGAATGCCATGCAGGGCTACCACCTCCTCATGCGCCTGGCGCACGTGTTCAATACCCTGGCACGTTTCACCCGACAGCTGCGCGACCTGTATCGACAACTCGGCGTGCGCGGCGCCATCGCCTTTATCCGCAGTTCCTGCGCCGCCCCCTGGCTCGATCCCGCGCGCATGCGCCTGCTCCTCGCCGAACCGTTTCTGCTGCAACTCGAGTGACCTTGCCCGAGCCTGCCCAAGACATCTTCCCCAGCGCGGCGCACTCGGCGCCGGGAAACGCTCGCCTGACCACACGACCGGACCTCCAACCACCTCTCGACCGCCTCCTGATTGACCCCACCCCACCCGCGCCGCAAGTGCCGCTTTGCCGCCCCCTACCCGCAATCTGACCGCCCCGGCGGCGAAAGCGGGCGTTACCGGCAAACAGCCTCGATCGGGCAGGGTCATGCGTCAGGGCTGGCAGGCCACCCAAACTCTTTGACGAGGGAGGAAAGACACGTATAATGATCGGTTCTTCGCTTCGTTATTTGGAGTCCAACATGTACGCGGTCATAAAAACCGGTGGCAAGCAGTATCGAGTTGTCAGCGGCGAAAAATTGAAAATAG
>RRZU012142809.1_pt1 | contig 12108 bp, 8 predicted proteins | sample 2165561 | NCBI WGS metagenome assembly RRZU01 (sample SAMN10456909, study PRJNA506462) | wastewater metagenome | isolation source: wastewater sludge | place: USA: Moscow, Idaho | reverse complement strand
CGGTTACTTCGCTTTACCCGTCCACCTACGTATGCGAATTTGTAATCCTACAAATAGGCTAAAGGTTACCGGTACAATTACCAGCGTTAGGAAGGTTGCAAACGAAAGACCAAAAATGATTGCCCACGAAAGCGGCGACCACATGGCTACGCTATCCCCTCCAAAGTATATGTTCGGATTGAAGTGGGTGAATAGGCCTACAAAGTCGATGTTAAGCCCTACGGCCATTGGCATCAACCCTAAGAGGGTGGTAATGGCCGTAAGCAGAACCGGACGAAGGCGTGTTTTCCCGGCTTTGGCGATGATTGCCTTATTCTCTTCTTTGGGTATATCAAGTGGATCTGACAGCCCCAGTTCCTTGCTTTTTTTGCTTCGAAGCAGTAGGATGTAATCGATAAGCACAATACCGTTGTTAACAACAACACCCGCCAGAGATACGATTCCGATGCCGGTCATGATCACCACAAAGTCCATCTTAAAGGTGGCAATCCCCCCAATAACTCCAATGAGCGAGAAGATTACTGTAGTCATGATAATCAACGGATAGGCTACCGAGTTGAACTGCGACACCATAATGAGGTAGATAAGCGCACAAGCTATCATCATGGCGTTTGCTAGGAACGCCATTGATTCGGCTTGTTCCTCCTGTTCGCCGGTAAAGGCAAAGGTATAGCCTTCGGGCATCTTAAAGTTCGTTAGGAGCATCTTGAGCTGCTGGTTGATGTCGTTGGCGTTGTAGCCCTCTATAACGTTTGACCATACGGTAACAACCCGCTTGCGATCCTTATGCTTTACCGATCCATAGGTGTCGCTATACCTAAAGTTGGCAACTGAAGAAAGAGGAATTTGGATCATCTTCCCGTTATCCCTAAAGGAAATCTTTTGGTTGAGCAACGCAGAAAGGTTGTAACGGTAGGTATCGCTGTAGCGTAGCTGGATGGGATGGTCCTCATCCTTGTCCTTAAACTTAGAAACCTCTTTACCGTAGAGTGCTGTACGAACAGCCATGCCAATTTGAGCGGTGGAGAGTCCAAAGCGGCGAGCCTTGTCTCTGTCTATCTCAATCAGCAGCTCGGGTTTGCCAACTTCTAAGTCTACCTTTAACCCTTCAATACCATCAATGCGTTTAGAGTTGATAAACCCAATGAGCGAATCCGATAGGTTGAGTATCTGACCAAAGTCTTCGCCGGATACTTCTATGTTAATTGGCTTTCCAACTGGAGGCCCGTCTTCGGCTCTTTCTACGTTAATAATAACCCCTGGATATTTTCCTACCAGCGCATTCGAGAGTTGCTGTAGAACGTCGGTTGTATTTACCCCCTTTCTATCAGCATAATCTACGAAGGTAATGGTTGTTGTTCCTTTGTTAATCATATCGCTAGGCGTAAAGTCGCCGGAACGGGTTACTTTGCCTACGGTAGAAAGAACCGATTTTACGATCTGACGGTTGGGCTTTAGGATTGCGTTTACATCCTTTTCTACCATGCGCATTACCGAATCGGTTGCCGTTAAGTCCGACCCGATAGGAAGTTCGGTTATAACATTAATGTATCCAGGATCTCCCTGTGGAAAGAACTCAACTTTTGGTTGTCTTAGCCCAAATAGGATAAAAGTGAAAATAAGAAGAACAACAGTACCTCCAAAGAACCAGCGGGGGTTGTGCCCCCTAAGGGCAAGGCTAATGACTCTTTCGTAGAAGTTCTCCAACCTGCTTAGGGCTACTTCCTGAAACCAGAACTGGGCCTTGTGGAAGTAAAGCATGTTCAGGAAGATGATCAGGCCGATGATAAGGAGTATGTTGGCTAGGGCATATATGCCAAGCAGGTAGAACAGAGCGGCAGCTCCAAAGAAGATATAAGATATGCGGTACATCTTGCGCTTCTTCTCGGGGGTAATAAGCTTGTTCTCCATTTTAATAAAGGTTGCCGCAAAAACGGGTACAATTACTAAAGCAACAAAGAGGGATGCCGTAAGTACTACAATAAGCGTCATCGGCAGGTACTTCATGAACTCACCCATAATTCCCTCCCAGAATACGAGGGGTAGGAATGCAGCCAAGGTTGTTGCCGTTGATGAGATTACGGGGTATGCAATTTCTCCAGTTCCTAGTCGAGCGGCATCGTAGGCCGAGTAGCCATTATTGTAATATCGGTAGATATTTTCTACGACAACAATTGCATTATCCACCAGCATTCCTAATGCGAGGATGAGCGAGAAGAGCACCATCATGTTAATGGTGTAGCCCATCGATTTAAGCACAATAAAGGAAAGAATCATGGAGAGGGGAATGGCACTTGCAACCATAAAGGCGTTTCGGGTACCCAAGAAGTAGTATAATACCAGCAGGACGAAGATTACCCCCATAAGCATGTTGTTCTCCAAATCGGCAATTTGCTTACGGATATGATCGCTCTGATCGTTGGTAGTCGTAATCTTAAGGTTTGCTGGGAGTACCTTATTCTCCTTTTCCTTCTTCAGTATTTCGTATACACTGTCGGTTCCTTCGAGTAGGTTTTCTCCGCTCTTCTTTACCACCTGAATAGACAGGACTGACTCATTATTGAGGCGCGTAATGGATTTTGCTTCTTCGAAGCCATCTACCACTTCTGCTACATCTTTAAGGTATACTGTTTTTTCGTTTTCGCGTTCAACGATAATGTTCTCAATATCGGCCATGTTCTTAAACTCACCATCGATACGAATGGAGCGGCGGGCCTTTGATAGCTTAATTTCGCCACCCGACATCGATAGGTTTTCACCTCTTATGGCATTCTCAATATCGTCGAAGGTAAGTCCGGCAGCCTCCATTTTAATGAGGTCGACATTTACCTTGATTTCTCGTTCCTCAACCCCCTTTATTTCGGCTTTGGAGATTTGGGGAAGGGCTTCGAACTTATCCTGTAGGTAATCGGCGTACTTTTTGAGCTCCTGTATGCTAAAGTCTCCCGAAATGTTGACGTTGATGATCGGGAATTCCGAGAAGTCGATGTCGTTTACGATGGGATCCTCGAGAAGGTCGTTTGGCAGGTTGCGCTTGGCCTTGTCTACAGCGTCTTTAACATCTTGTTTGGCCTGTTTAACCTCTACGTTGGTGTTAAACTCTACCACAACCAGCGATACATCCTGAAGCGAAGTAGAGGTTACTTTCTTAACCCCTTTAATGGTTTCAACCTCCTTCTCGATATGGCGGGTAATAAGGTTTTCAATATCAACAGGTGGATTACCGGGGTAAACCGTTTGTACCATTATGGTGGGGATCACAATTTCGGGGAACAGCTCCTTGGGCATCGAAGTGTACGAGAACGCACCAACGATGGCCAAAAGCGCCGTTGCCAGAAAGACGGTGATCTTATTCTTGAGCGACCAGTTGGAAAGCCCAAAGGTCCTAATTTTGCTCTCGCTTGTTTTTTCTGACATATGATCTTAAGTTATTCGGTATGCCTAACGAATCACTACGGGACTACCGTTGCTTACTTGGGCAAACCCCGCAATAATCACCTTGTCTCCAGCCTTGATGCCCGATTGGATGGTGGAGTTGTCCTGATAGTTCGTTCCTACTTTTACGTAAACCTTTTTGGCTACAAACCCTTTTGTAGTTTGTTCTGCGATAAATAGGAAGCTTCCTTTAGCATCCTGTTTTACAACAATAGAAGGAACCACTAAGGCTGTCATCTCGTGAGATGCCTTTAGGCGTAGGTTGGCTATCTGATTTGGAAGAATGGTGTTGTTTGGATTAGCCGCTAAAAGCTCCACTTTAAAGGTTCTGGTGCTCATATCTACCACTTTGCCGGTTCGGTTTACGGGTAAGGTTAGGGTTAATCCAGGTGTTGATGGAAAGTTAACCTCTACCTTTTCTCCTTTGCGGATTGTATTCGAATAGGTTTCCGAAATATCGGCAGTAATTCTTAGGCGAGATGGATTTACAATGTGAGCAACGGTTATCCCGGGAGATGCAAGTTCTCCTTCCTTCATTAGGATATCGTCAACAATGCCGTCAAAAGGAGCCTTTAGGGTAGACATGGCTAGCTGAGCTTTAGTGGTTGCCTTTCGGCGTTCTAAGCTCTCTAAGCGATTCTTGGCCTCAAGGTACTGGATCTCCGATCCTACCTTTTGAGCCCATAGCGCTTTTTGCTTGTTGTATACGTCTCTTGCCAGCTCTATTTGAGTTTCTATTTCCGAAATACTATTTTCTATTGTTTCGCTGCTAAGGCTGGCAATAGCTTGTCCTTTTCGGACTTGTTGGCCTCGTTCCACATAGATAGTACGAATAATTCCGGGGGTTTCGGCGCTAACCTTTGCATCTTTAACAGCCTCGACGGTGGCGCTAAATTCAATGTAGCTGTCGAATGCTTCGGGCTTTAGCTGCTTTACCTTAATAGGTATCATTCCGGCCTCTGTTTTTTCTCCGGCAACCGTTTCAAGCTGTTTCTCCAGCTCGTTTATTTGATTATCTATGGTTATGCTCTGCTCACGAAGCGATGCAATCTGCTTTCGAATGGATTCAGCATCATTTCCTCCGTTAGAGCACGAGATTACCAAGCTGGCTGCGGCTACTAGGAGTAATGTCTTTCTCATATTGGTGTTGTTTTTACGTTTTCTATAAGTTGTTCGTGATCTTGTCGAGGCGAATCTTTGCGTTAAGTAGTTCGAATTCTACGTTGTAAAGGTTGCTTACGGCCTGTAGCAGCTTGTCGTTTGCTTGCGTGAGGTCCATGCTCGAGGCCATACCGTTGTTAAACTTGATGGTCATATCCTTTAGTACCTTTTGGGCTAGGGTTTGGCTTTTCTTGCTATTCTGGTACTTTTCCCAGGCCGTATTAAAGTCTTCCTTGGCTTGCTGGTATTCCATGGTAAGCGACCGTGCAACCTGCTCCTTGGCGTTCTCGGCTTTGCTCATTTCGATCTTCGCCTGTCCTACCTTCGAGTAGCGTTGTCCGCTGCTAAATATCGGAAGGCTAATGCTAAGACCAAACAGGTTGGTTGGTTGGAAGTTGAACGATTGATCGTTTAGGTACTTCTGGTACTGGTAGAATCCGGCAATGGTTGGAAGATAGCTTGCCAGCTCGTTTTTGTAAAGGAGCTTTTTTGCCTTTATGTTGGTAACGGTCATGTTGTAGTCGATGTTCTTCTCGAGAGAGAATTGTGTTTCAAGGATTCTCTCGCGGTTAATGCCACGAACAATATCTTCCAGCTTATCGGTAAGGTCAACCTGGGTTTCGAGTTCGAGCCCCATTTGGAAGTTGAGCAGCCTGCGGGCAACCTGTTCCTGACGCTGAATGGTAGAAAGCGAGATGTTTAGATCGTTAACCGCAATGCTGAGCTGATCTACCGATGTTTCTTCGGTAAACCCTTTCTCGAACATCTTTTGGGTATCGTTCAGCAGCTTGTTGAGGTTCTCCAAATTCCCCTTTAGCACTTCGCCTGTTTGGCTGGTAAGGAGTATAAGGTAGTACGATTGTGCTACGGCGCTGCGCACGTCAATGCGGGTTTTCTCCAGGCTCTGCTCCATTATCTGTTTGTAAGTTTTGGAGGCCTGGAGTCCAACAATATACGATCCGCTAAATATTAACTGCGATACCGTTGCCGTAATGCTCGACGACGACTTTGTTCCAATTTTTATTGGAGGCGAGTTGGGATCGAACTGAATCTCGGGTAGCGAGGCGGGGTTGTGGGTGAAGTTGTACTTAGCATCAGCTTGCGGAAGTCCAATGGCTGTGGTTTCCCAAATCTTCTTTCTTGCAGCTTCTAAATCGTAGCTGGCATCCTTTATGGTAAGGGAGTTTTGCATGGCAATCTCCTGTGCCTGAGAAAGGGTAAGTACCTTTTTATCGGCAAGGTTGTCTGCTGCAAATGATCCGCTTACCACGAGCATTAGCGCCAGTGTAAGAACTGCGGTTACCTGTTTCATGCTTCTTGTTAGAGATTAATTTTAAAATTTACTGACTTTCTTAGGTGTTCTAACCCTCGTGGTGTGCATATTCCTTTAAGCTGGTAGTAAAGCACATGGTCTATTTCCTTTTCGCCGTTAAATAGGGGCGATAATCGATTGTCGGAGAGGAAGAGATTTTCTACCCATAAAAGTAGAAACTTGCTTGCAAAGTTTACATTGAGGTCGTGCTCTATGTAGTTCATGCTAATACCCTTGTTGAGGTTGAGCAAAATAAACTCCTGAAGTTCGTCTCTTCGTCTAACAATAATGTTTTGAAAGTTCTCCTGGTAGCGAGGTTGTATTTCTATTTCAAACTTTTTACGATAAAAACGGTAGCTGTTGTATAAGAGCTTTGTGGTTTGTACCAAAAGCTCAATAGGATTAAGCTCTTGCTTTGCTAGCTTCGAGATCTCCTTTTTCTGCTTAATGGCGAGGTAATCAAGAAAGCACTCGATCATCTCCTGCTTGCTCTCGAAGTGGTTGTAAAGGGTTTTTTTGGTAACCCCAATTTTCTCGGCAATCATATCAACGGTTAAGCTAATGCCATTCTGAAGGAAAACTTCCGATATTTTATTGATGTAGTATAATCGTTTCGATTTCATCTCCTGCCAGATTTGTTTTTCGAGTTATATTGGTTGTCCTTAGTTGGCTATTTAACAGAGCATCCCCATTTATTGTTTCCCCATATTCTCGGTTTACTTTCCCCTTTAAAAAGAAACCTAAGGTAGATAGATTTGAATGCTCCAGGTAAGCTTCGGGTGTTGTTTTTCTTTAAAAGTGTAAAACAAGCAGCGCTCTCTTCTAAAATTGGCTTCGTTGGTAGCAATACACACCTTTACGTTACAAATATCCGAATGAAGAGCCTTTCTATAAAGGAAAATTCGATGGAGCGTCGAAAATATAGGACGAACGGTTCAATTTGGGGGATAAGGCGACTGGTAGGATTCCTTGAATTGCTTCTCGGTTTTGGCATCAGACATGCTTGATCTTGCAGCAAACGCTAGAATTGTAGTGTTGGTTAACGATTGTTTTAAAAAAAGTTTGAAATGTAAAAGTAAATCTCGAAATTTACGGGATATGTAAAATAGTTTTCTTGTAAGCTCTTAGGTAGTAAATCAATATTTAGAAAGATGAAAGCATCCCATTTACCATTTTCGCGCATGTGTCGGCGAGTTTTGGCATTCCTAAAGGATAATGAGACGTTGCAGGGCTATCCAGAGGTAGCGTTTGTAGTGCAAAGCATCGATGCTCACCTAGCGAAGATTGCTAAGCTAGCCGAACTCCTAACCCAAAGCAGCAGCTTTGGTGGTGATGGTGCTGATGGTATAGATGGCTATACGCAAAGGCTGATTGAGCAAGGCTCTTTCTTGGGTAAAAGCCTAGAAGACTTAGGTCGGGTAAAGCGTGATGCCAAGATGGTAGAACGGTTGCGAATTTTATGTCAGGATTTAGAGAGCAAAGGCACCAACGGCAAGATACAGAGTGCAAGCAGCATTCTTAACGAGGCAAAAGCCGAGCTTGCTGAGCTCGACAGCTACAAAATTGATATGGCTAATCTTGTAAGCTTCGAGGAAAGCATAATTAAGGTTTCGGAAGCCAATACGATGAGGGCTAAAGCGGTGGCCGAGCGTAGGCTAAAGCAGCTAGAGATGGAGGAAGCGCTAAACTCGTGCAACGAGGTGCTAATCCAGTGCGATAGGTTTGTCGAAGCCATTAAGAAGGAGCATCCATCCGTTTACAAGTCCTATGCTGCCCATCGAAAGGAGAAAGCAAGAACCACACAGCCCCGAACCAAGACGAATAATCCCAAAACCTCGGGTGGCACATCTAATGTAACCGGCACGGCTAGGTAAAATAGGCTAGTTTGATAATTATACAAGCGGGCTACCCCAAGGGATAGCCCGCTTTTCTTTTATGGTGTTAGCTTCAACTGCTACTTTGCCTTGCTGAATACGTACACCTTGCAGTCGTGCGCATCGAGCTTGCCCTTTAGCTCCTTTGCCTTGAACTCTCTTCCGGCAAAAACATCCTTGATGGAGTAGGGGGCGTATAGGTCTAGATCTTTTGTAATGGAGTAGCTAAAGTCGGTAGCCTTTTCGTTTCTGTTGAACACAAGAATGGCAACGCGACCATTGGAAAGCTCCTTGCGGAATACCTGAAGCCCATCCTTCTTAATGATGCTCTCGCCTGTCTTTCCCAGCTTATCCTGGTTGATGGCAATAAGCTCCTTGTTGAGGAGGATATCCTTGGTTGCCTTATTCATGTTGGCCACGTCGAGGTTTACGATTAGCGGAGCCGACATAATGCTCCATAGCGCAAAGCTAGTGCGGTACTCCGTATCGGTACATCCCTTGTACTTTTGGCCGTTTGGTCCTGCAGACGACGATTTCCCTTTTCCGTAGAGGCCAACCATTAGCAGGTCGGGATCGTTCCACCCGCCTGGGCCACCATAGCGGGCAATGCCTTCCTGAAGATCTAGGATTTCAACAATTCCCATGAACCAGCTATCGTTGCTTTGCCACACATCGCGCGAATCGAAGGTGGTACGCCAAAGGTGTCCGCCTGCGGCCTTTGCCCAAAGCCAGGGTTGGCGTTGTCCCCATTCGCAGATGGCGTAAACAATTGGGCGTCCGGTTTTCTTTAGCGCATCGCCCATCTTCTTGTAGCGGGTAAATGCGGTGGTTACATCGTCGGGAGCACCACAGTAGTCGTACTTAAGGTAGTCGATTCCCCAATTGGCAAAGGTTTGTGCATCGAGCTCCTCGAAGTTGAGGCTGCCGGTAACGCCACCACAGGTAAGCTGTGCGGCATCGGAGTAGATTCCCAGCTTAAGGCCTTTGCTATGGACGTAGTCGGCCAAATGCTTAATGCCGTTGGGGAAGCGCTTTGGATCAGGGAAGAGCTGGTTGCGACTGTCGCGCCCGCCGACCCAAAAGTCGTCGATAATGATGTACTGGTAGCCGGCATCGCGCATCCCGTTGGCGGCCATTTCGTCGGCTACGCCCTTAATTAGCTCTTCGCTTACGCGATCTTCGAATAGGTTCCAGGAGTTCCACCCCATCGGTGGGGTAAGCGCCAACGTATCGGCGGGTGCAGCTTCTGCGCTGCTAAAAAAGGTACCAACAGCTGTAAACGCTGCTAGTAAAGACAAGCGTAACTTCATAGTTGCTTAAATAAATGATGGTGTTCGATTACAAATATATGGAAATGGGGCGAAATACCTCAATTTGGTGGCGGTTGTACAGGGGGGCTTTTAAAATTGACGAAGGCAGGAGATCATAGCCGAAAAGCTAAGACTCCAAATTGCAGCCAAGGTTGCATTAAAGCGCTACTTCGTAGCTTCTTACATCTTAACTTGATGGCTATGGTCAGGAGCCTTCGCTAAACAAGGCAGTTGTATGGCTATATAATCAAAAAGGATGTCGAAGATTGACATCCTTTTTCCTTGTTATGCTGCTATGCGCCTATTGTATCTGCAAATTTTGGCTGTTGCTCATCCAGCAGGGGCTCTTCCATGTTCTTCTTCCTTCGTTCGAAGTAGACGAATACCCCAGCAATGGCAACAACCATTAGGATGGTACAAACAATGGAGCCCTCGAATCCAAATTTGCCGCCCGTTAAGGTGGTATCCCCTAGCGACGACATCTTTAGCAGGCTGCTGGTTTTGGTGCCGCTTACCGAGTAGCCCAGCACAGGTCCTTGAATAAAGTTCCAGAAGAGGTGGAGGCTAATGGCAAACCACAGGTTTCGGGTAAATATGTAGGCCGAGCCAAGTAGAACGCCAGCAAGAACCAGGTTTACCAGCGGAAGGACGCCCATCCCCGTGTTGAAGATATGCAGCACCCCGAATATAGATGCGCTGATGGCTAGCGCTAGATACCGATTCATCCGTGTAAGCAGGTTGTTGAGGATATACCCTCGGATTAGGGTCTCCTCGTTGATGGCAACCACTACGAATAGGCCAAAGCTAATGAAAAAGCTTGCGGCATCGAACTGAAAGCCCGTAAAGCGGATTTCTCCCATTAGGAAGAGCACCAGCGTACCCACCCCAAACAGGAGTAGGGCACCCGCTAATCCGGCTAAAATATCCTTACCCCTACCTGCAATAGAAAAGCCCAGCGACTTAAAGGTTTTTCTATCGATATACCTGCGAAAAAGCAGCGTAAGCAGCAACGTGGCCGATAGGCCAAAGATCTCGACTACAAAAAACTGAAAAGGGCTAAGCTTATCGAAGCTTTCCATGTCGGAAAGCGAGCAGCCTGTCGAAAGCATGCCTATTAGCTGAAATACTGCCGTAGCAACTAGAAAACCAATGGTGTACAGCACCACTCTGGCCCATAGGGGAAGGGCTGCCCCTCTCTCTTTTTCGGTTGTTTCCATAGATCAATATTGAATTAGATGATATTATACGGCTTATAGGTTTTACACCGGAGTAAGGTAGCAAATAATGCATAGAGCAGATGGGTGAAGGCTATTTTTTTCCAAAACAGAGCATTTCCTTCTGCTAAGCGAAGCTTAATAGAAGAGCACGATTCGGAGTAATTTGTAATTAACTACGTCGGATTTCGTTGCCTTCGAACTTAAGTAGCGATTTTAAAACGGCATTAAGCTCAAAGCCGTCAAAATAATACCTAAGCGCAGCCCCTCCACTGTTGCGCTTAACTTTTTTACTATTTTTGGTTGCGGGCTGAAGTCCGCAACTTGGCAAAGACGAAGCAACAACCGAGCACAAAGTTCGAGTTAGGCGTAGCCAATATTCGTCGAGCCTTGTACGCTGATGCAGACTTTGGCGAGTGGGAATAAGGCAAGATGGGTGCATAGAAAATTGAACAAAGTATGGCTTACTTTCTTACTTGTATCCATTATGGCTTTGCTTTAGATTTTTAATGTCCCGTTCGTGGTATTACCGAAACAATGACTAATTGGGGAATGAGATCTCCAGCTAGTTGAATTTAGAATCGAAACAACTATGAAGCATTTTACCCTTTCTTTATTGCTATTGGTATTGGTTTCCAGCTGTAGTAAAAATGGCGATGCCGTTCAACCATCTTTACCTGAGTCTATGTATTTCCCCTCCAATTCAAGCTCTACATGGGAAACCAAGTCGCTTTCGAGCTTAGGCTGGAATCAGGCCGCCGTTCAACCTTTAAAGGATTTCCTTATTCAAAAACATACAAAGTCGTTTATAATTCTTATCAACGGAAGAATTGTAATGGAAGAGTATTTTAATGGTCAAACAGCAACCGGTACCTGGGAATGGAATAGTGCCGGTAAAACCTTGGTAGCCTCCATTACGGGAATTGCACAACAAGAAGGGTTGTTGAATATTAGTAGTAAAGTGTCTGATTATCTGGGAACAGAATGGACGAGTATGCCATTGTCTAAGGAAAACTTGATAACAGTAAGGCATCTTCTAACAATGACATCAGGCAATGATGATACAAAGCAGTACGTAGTTAAACAAAACCTGACCTATGTTGCTGATGCGGGTACTAGGTGGGCTTATAGTAATATCTTCCAAAAGCTGACTAATGTTGTTGCCAATGCAAGCAATAAATCGTTCGAAACCTATTTCAACGAAAAGATAAAGAATAGAATAGGAATGGATGGATTTTGGAATTTTGGTACAATATTCACCATCTATCATAGCACCGCTAGAAGTATGGCACGGTTTGGTCTTCTAGCATTGAATAATGGGAAATGGGGAAACGAACAGATCGTAAATGAATCTTATTTTAAGGAGAGCATAGCTCCCTCACAAAGCATCAACTCCTCTTATGGATACCTATGGTGGTTAAATGGGAAGTCAAGCTTTATGATTCCAGGCGAGCAAACCGTTTATCAAGGCTATTTGGTACCCAATGCACCAGCTGATATGTATGCGGCAATGGGAGCAAACGATCAACGAATCTACGTTATTCCAAGTAAGAAAATGGTGGTAGTTAGAATGGGGGATGCCTCTGATCCTGTAAATCCAAATTTTGCAGTATCTGGTTTTGATAACGCGCTATGGGAGAAAATAAATGCCATTGTAAAATAGCGATCGGAGGTATAGATAAAACAATCCTTTTTCCGCTCTAGCAGCCAAAGCCGCTAGCCTACTGTTTACAGCCGAAGTCCGAATGTTAGAAAGCGAATTCAGAGCCAACGCTTAGCGGCAGATATTCGGCCTACGTCGG